>Ga0209474_10000881_pt1 | contig 30765 bp, 27 predicted proteins | sample GraSoiAngelo_145_FD_185902 | JGI IMG/M metagenome (GOLD analysis project Ga0209474, IMG submission 185902) | Grasslands soil microbial communities from the Angelo Coastal Reserve, California, USA - 14_1009_05_20cm (SPAdes) (version 2) | ecosystem: Environmental > Terrestrial > Soil > Grasslands...
AAGGTGCGCTGCGCGAACGTCCGCCTTCATCTTCGGCTTGAACTGCTTGCCTGGGCGCCAGGCGTTGCGCAGCTCCTTTAGGCCCGTCCACATCCCGGTGCCCAGTCCGGCGAGGAACGCGGCGCCGAGCGCGGTGGTCTCGATCATGTGCGCCCGCTCGATCGGCGTCTGCAGCAGGTCGGCCTGGAATTGCATCAGCAGGTCGTTGGCGGACGCGCCGCCGTCGACGCGGAACATCGGCACCGGTTTGCCGATGTCCTGTGCCATCGCCTGCGCCAGATCGTGGATCTCGAAAGCAATCCCCTCGAGGGCGGCCCGGGCCAGGTGGGCGGCGCTCACTCCCCGGTGGATCCCGCAGATGAGGCCGCGCGCTTCCTGCCGCCAATGCGGTGCGCCGAGGCCGGCCAGGGCGGGAACGAATACGACGCCGGCCGAATCGGGAACCGACGAAGCGAGCTTTTCGACGTCCGCGGATTTCTCGAAAAGGCCGAGACCGTCTCGCAGCCACTGCACCACCGCTCCGGCGACGAAAGCGCTCCCTTCCAGGGCGTACGCCACCTCGTCGCCGACCTGCCAGGCGACAGTGCCGAGCAGTCCGTGCCTGGAGGTGACCTTTTTCGGTCCGGCATTCATGAGCAGGAATGCCCCCGTTCCGTAGGTGCACTTCGCCTCGCCCTCCTCGAAGCACGCCTGCCCCACCAGCGCGCTCTGCTGATCTCCCGCGATCCCCGCGATGGGGATTCCGTCGGGCAGCCCGCGCACGCCCTTGGTGGTGCCGAAGACGCCCGCTGAAGGCCGGATCGCCGGCAAGACTGCGCGGGGGACTCCGAAGAGCGCGAGCAGCTCGGCGTCCCACGCGCGCTTCTCCAGGTCCATGAATAGCGTGCGCGAGGCGTTGGTCACGTCCGTGGCGTGCACGGCGCCCCCGGTCAGCTTCCAGAGCAGCGCGGAGTCGATGGTCCCGAAGCAGATGTCGCCGTTCTCCGCCCGCGCCTGCGCGCCGTGCACGTGGTCGAGTAGCCAGCGCACCTTGGTCCCGCTGAAGTAGGCGTCGAGGACGCGGCCGGTCTTGTCGCGGATCCACGGCTCCTTTCCTTGGGCCTTCAGCTCGTTGCACAGATCCGCAGTGCGCCGGTCCTGCCAGACGATCGCGTTGTGGATCGGCCGCCCGGAATGGCGGTCCCAGAGCAGCGTGGTCTCGCGCTGGTTGGTGATGCCGATGGCCTGCAGCTCGGCGGGCTTGATCGATGCCTGGCGCATGGCCGTTCCGACCGCTTTGAGCGTCGCGGTCCAGATGTCGTCGAGGTCGTGTTCGACCCACCCGGGCTTCGGGAAGATCTGGCGGAACTCCACGTTCGCTTTCGCTTTCACCGTCAGGCGCTGGTCGATGACCAGCGCGGTGCTGCCGGTGGTGCCCTGATCGATCGCGAGGACGTACCTGGTCATCAGCCTACTCCCTGGAAGAACGACACGATATCCCGGCAGACCTCCGCCGACTCGGCGTCGAGCGGCAGGACGTGGCCGCTGCGGGGCAGCACCCGCACTTCCACCTGCGAAGACCCGAGCATGCGCGCCAGCCTGCGCGAGCCCGAGGCAGCCACGGTTCGATCGAGCGCGCCGTGCAGCAGCAGGGCGGGCGCGTGCACGCGCGGCGCGAGCTTCTGCGCTTCTTCCGAGAGGAGCCGCAGCTCGGCGCCCCAGCGCATCGGGATCGCCGTGTAGGAAGCATCGATCTTCTCGCGCTGGTCGGGTTCGCCGCTGATGTCGCGCGCGCCCTTGCCAAGGATCAGGGCCAGCGCGGGCAGCCGTCCGATGACGTGCGCGAACAGCCAGGTCGTTCCTTTGAAGTCGATGGCCGCGGCGAGCAGGGCGATGGCCGAGAAATCGGGGAGGCCCTCGCGGGTCCAGGATCGCGCGGCGAGGCCGATGGAGAGCAGACCCCCGACCGAAAGTCCGCAGAGGAAGATCCGGCGCGCGCCCGCGAGCGACAGCAGCGCGGACTGCGCGGCGAGCTCCAGGTCTGCGCGCGTCGTCTTGGACAGATCCTCGGGTGTGGTGCCGTGTCCGGGAAGGAGGGGAGCCACGGCGCGAAATCCCGCCGCTGCCAGGGCGTCGCCCACCGGGCGCATCTCAGCCGGCGACCCGGTCAGGCCGTGCAGCAGGAGGCACGCGTCGGGTCCATCGCCCAGCGCGAACGGGTCCGCGGGTCCGGCCATGCAGCGCGCGGCAGTAGCAGCTTCGCCGCACGGCCGCAATCGCTTGCGCCACATCGACCCAAGTGCGAGAAGGCGCGCATGGCCGCTGACAATCCCACCACACCGCCGCAGGTGCAGATCCAGCTTCAGATCGACGAGCAGACCGCACAAGGCATGTACGTCAACATGGCGATGCTGAACCACAACGAGACGGAATTCGTCATCGACTTCATCTACGTGCAGCCCCAGGCGCCGAAGGCGGTCGTGCGGGCGCGGGTGATCAACAGCCCCAAGCACATGAAGCGCCTCTTGCATGCGCTGCAGGACAACGTGGCGAAGTACGAAGCGCAGTTCGGGAAGATCGACGTCTCCGGTGCGCTCCCACCGACGCTGGGAATGCCCCACTGAGAAAGCAGGCTGCTTCCCGGAACGCGACCGGGGGCCCACTTCCGGACGCCCATTCCGCGACCGCGGGCACGCTCCGCCGAGAGGCGTCGGGGTGGCACGGGTCCTGCTCAGCAAGGGGCACGTGCCGGTGGAGGCGCGGAGATGGAGGGCAGATGGAGAACGAGCAGCAGTCGGGAAAGGGCGGGAGCGGGCGCAGGCCCTGGGCGGCGTACAACATCGTGGAGAGGAGCGGGCGACACTTCTGGAACCGGGTGGGGAGCGCGTTCCAGAACCACGACGGGTCGATGAACATCTACCTCGATGCGCTGCCGCGTGACGGAAAAATCCAGATCCGCGAGGACGATCGCGAGCGAGAGCCGAGGAAGGAGCGCGGAGCGCTCGCCGAGGAAGCGGTCGAGGCTTAGCCGCCCATGCCCTTTGTTCTGCTGGCGGCGCTTCTCTGCGCCGCGACGGAACCGCTCGCGCTTCCCCCGCCGGCCCACGCCGCCGAGCGGATGGCAAAACCGCGAAAGAGACCGGGCAAGCCCGCGACGACCGGCGTGCTCAACGTGAACCGCGCGACGGAAGCGGAGCTGCGATTGCTACCCGGGATCGGCAAGCGCCGGGCACAGCTGATCGTCGAGCGGCGCGGGAAGAAGCCGTTCGCGACCGTGGACGAGGTGGGTCGCATCAAGGGCATGCGCGCGTTGGTCCAGCGGCTGCGGTCGCGGCTCACTGTTCAAGGGGACACGACCTTGCGGCCGCTTCGCCCTTGACCGGGAGGAATGGAGGGAGTAACCCGACGCCGACAGACGAAGTCCGCCGCCGTGGTGCCCCCCGTACGGGGGCCTAGAGGGAAGCCGGTCGAAAGCCGGCGCGGTCCCGCCACTGTAGCCGGGCAGCCAGTCCCACGAAGCCACTCGCAAGCATGCGGGGAAGGCGGGACGGCGCGCAGCGCGAGGTCGCTGCAGACCCGGGAGCCAGGAAACCTGCCTGGCGGCGCAAAGCGCTTTCACCTCTTCGAGAGAAAGAGGGGAGCCCGTGCCGCCGTCCCTCGTCTTCCCGCGCTATCTGCTGCCCTTTGCGATGGTCGCCGCGCCGTTCGCGCGAGCGCAGGAGCCCGGCGAGACCATCGAGGTGCAGGGCGCGCGGCCTGCGGGCTCGCCGCGAGCGCCGGGTACCGCAGCGACCATCGTCGATACCGCGCTGTTTGGCGGCGAAGTGCGCTCGGTCGCGGAGATGTTGTCGACGGCCCCCGGCGTCTCCATCCACGCGCTCGGCGGGCCGGGGCAGGCAGCGACGCTCTCGCTGCGTGGCGCGAGCGCCGACGAGTCCCTGGTGCTGCTCGACGGCATCCCGCTGCAGGGACCTGGCGGGGGCGCCGTGGATCTGTCCTCGCTGCCCTCGACGATCCTCGATCGGATGATCGTCAGTCGCGGCGTCCTCGGCGCCCAATTCGGCGCGGGGGCACTCGGCGGCGTGGTCGAGCTGTTGCCGCGGGCGGCGCGGGGGACCTGGGCAGGCGGAGCGGAGGCGTCCGTCGGTTCGTTCGGCACCGAGCGCCTCGCGCTCGACGCGGCGATGCCCGTGGGGAATGGCAGCGCCCTTCTCGCAGTGCAGGGCGATCGGACGTCTGGCGATTTCGAGTACGCGCGCCAGCGCACGCCGGAGATTCCCGGATCTCCGTACTTCGGCTTCACGCGCGAGAACGCCGACGCCACTCGCGGTTCCGGGCTGCTGCGGATTTCGCAGGAGCTCAGCGGCGACCTCGGATTCGATCTGCTCCTGCAGGGAACTGCGGGTGTGCGGGGGCTGCCGGGTTCCTCGGCCGCGCCGACTCCGCGCTCGCGCGAATTCGATGCGGACGGCGTCGCCGGCGTCCGCCTGCGCGGCTCGAGCGGCGATGCCACGTGGTCGGTGCGGGCCTCGGGCGTGCTCGATCGCTCCGAGCTGCGAGGAGCGCTCGCGTTCGGCGACTGCGAGGACGGGACACCGGACTGTCCGCGCCAGGACCAGCGCTCCTCGAGCGCGCGCGCGGAAGGCGAGTTGGCGCTGCTTGTCGGCGAGGCGAACTCGCTCCGCTTCCTCCTTTCCGGCGGGGGCGAATGGGTCCATGGGACAACGGGCGCCCGGCGACGTGGCCTGCTCTCGGCCTCCGTTCGCGACGATCTGGCGCTCGCGGCGGGGTTCTCGCTGCATCCTGCCGTTCGCCTGGACAAGGTCGGCTCGCAGACCGGGGTCAGTCCGGGAATCACCGCGCAGTGGAAACCCGCGCCTGAGCATCCGCTGTCGCTGCGCGCGGGATGGGGGCTCTCGTACCGCGCGCCGACGTTCAGCGAGCTCTATCTCGAGCGCGGCGGCGTCGCCGCCAATCCGGATCTGCAGCCCGAGCGCGCCTGGTCGGTCGATGCGGGCGTCGAGGGGCGCCTGGCGCTGCTGACGCTCTCGGCCACCGCGTTCTGGTCGAGCTACCGCGAGCTCATCCTTTACCAGCTGTTTCCCCCGGCGCGGGTGAAACCGTTCAACGTCGGCGAGGCGCGCATCGCGGGCGTCGAGCTGCAGGCGATCGTCCCGCTGCCGGCGCACCTGCTCGCAACCGTTTCCTACAGCTTTCTCGACGCCGTGAACCGGGCCGACGGCCACAAGCTCGCCTATCGCCCTCCGCACCGGCTCTTCGCGCGGCTCGCGAGGCGCGGCGACCGCCTCGAAGGGTACGGCGAAGCGAGCTTCACCTCCGCGATCCCGCGCAACGCCTTCGACACGGCCTTCGTCGACAGCCAGCTGCTGCTCAATGCCGGCGTCGGCGTGCGCGCAGCCGGACCGCTCTGGGTCGACGTCGAGGCGAAGAACCTGCTCGACAAGCGCACGTACGAAGACCTCTTCCAGTACCCGCTTCCGGGCCTCTCGATCGCGCTGATCGCGCGCGCCCGGCTCTGACCCCACCCAGGAGGAGAACGCCGTGAAAAGAACCGCCCTGCTGCTCCTCGTCGCCGCCGCCTGCGGCGGCAAGTACCAGGCTCCGCCGCCCGTCGCCAGCATCGCCCTGCCGGACGGCGGCCAGCTCAAGCCCTACGATCCTGCCCAGCCCGGCAGCGCGCGGCCGCAGGGACTGGCGCAGGCGGCCGGCCGCGTCTACGTGACGCTGTCGAACCAGCGCGAGGTCGGCAGGTCCGTTATCAACGCGGGTCCGGGGTTTCTCGCCGCGTTCTCTCCCAGCGACGGCAAGATCACGCCGATCGACCTGGGCGGCGCAGACGGCTTGCAGTGCCAGAACCCGGGGTTCGTCCGGGCCTCCGCTGACGGGTACCTCTATTCGCCGTGCTCGGGGAACTTCAGCGGAACGGATGGGTCGCGTGCGATCGTCGAAGTGGACCCACTCGCGAACGCCGTCAGGCGCCGGGCCGCGATTCCCAATGGCCGTGTGCCAAACGGGGTCGCGGTCACGTCGACGCGGATCTGGACCGGCGACGCATTCACGACGACCGTGTTCAGTATCGATCGCGCGACGCTCGCCGCGGACCCAATCCCACCCGTTCCGGTGGATTGCCCGAAGACCATTTTCAACTACGTGGCCGACGTAATGACGATCGGCGGCGACGTCTACGCGCTCTGTGGCTCTGACATCAGCGGCGAGCTCTACCGGGTGGACCCGGACACCGGCGCCGTGAAGGCGCACGTCACGGTGGGACCGAACCCGACAGAGCTTGCCGGCCTCGACGACGGCCGCATCGTGGTGGTGAACGCGGGCGACAACACGCTCACAATGGTTACGGCCAGCGGCGGGACGCTCACCGCCCAGACGGTCCTCACCTTGACGCACGTCCAGGCGCTCCAGGACGTGCGGGCCTTCGGCCACATCCTCTTCACCGTCTCTACCGGCACCAACACCGCACAGCGGATCGACCTGGACGCGCAGGGCGGACCCAAGGTCGTCGCGGAAGCGAATTTCGGCGAAGGTGCCGGTCCCTACAACATTCTCCCCCTGGACGACACGCAGGCGATCGTGTCGAATCGCGGCACGAACACCATCGCCGCCGCGAATTGGGTCACCGCGAAATGATCATCGGCCTCGCGCTCCTCCTTGCGGCCGGCCCAAGGCAGCATCTGGGGCCGCCCGCTCCGGCCGAGGTGCGCCGGGTGGTCACTCTGGCTCCATCGCTGTCGGAGATCGTGCTGGCATTGGGAGCTCGGGACCGGTTGGTGGGTGTCACCCGGTTCGATGACGATCCGCGCACGGAAAAGCTGCCGCGCATCGGTGGATACAACGATCCGCAGCCCGAGGCTGTGCTCGCCGTCAAACCCGATCTGGTGCTCGCGGAGCCTTCGCCGGAAAATCGCGGTCCGGTGGAGACCCTGGCCCGCCTCGGCATTCCGGTGGAAGCGTTTCCGCTGGCGACGGTGGCGAACATCGAGGATGCGGTCGCCGCCATCGCCGGGCTGCTCGGCCTTCCCGAGCGCGGCCGGGCCCTGCGCGAGTCGCTCGAACAGGCGCGACAGCAGGCGCGCGCGCTCGCAAGGGGCCGGACCCGCGCCCTGCTCGTGTTCGGCCTCGATCCACTCGTCGTGGCCGGGCCGAACGGATTCGCCGGCGAGCTGCTCGAGGACGCAGGCGGCGAGAATGCGGCGGGCGACAATGCTTTGCCGTTCTTCCGCCTCAGCACGGAGGCGGCGGTGCGCTCTGCACCGCAAGTGATCGTGCTGTGCGGAGTGGAAGCGCCGGCCGGCCGCCGCCCGATCCCGGGACTGAATACCCGGGTGACGTCGCTCCGCTCGACCGCCCTGCTGCACCCGGGACCACGGTTGCCGGAAGCGCTCGCCGACCTGCGCGCGGCGCTCGCCCGATGAACCGCTCCGCCGCCGCCCGCGCGGCGCTCGCGGTCGCCGTTCTCGTTCCCGTGGTCGTGCTGGCGGCGGCCGTCGGTCTGTCGACCGGCGCCGGGGCTCTGTCTCTGCGCGACGCGCTGCGCGGCCAGGAACCCGATGCGACGGTGCTGTTCCGCCTGCGCCTGCCGCGGGTGCTGCTCGCGGCGGAGGTGGGCGCCGCGCTATCCGTGGCGGGCGTCGCGCTGCAGGCGCTGCTCCGGAACCCGCTCGCGGACCCCTTCGTGTTCGGGCTCTCGGGCGGCGCCGCCATCGGCACCGCAATCGTCACCGTGGCCTCCGGGTCGGCGGTCGGTGTGGCCGCGACATACGGCGCCGCCTTCCTCGGGCTCCTCCCGGCGCAGCTCGCCGCGATGGCCGGCGCGATGGCGGCGGCGTTGCTGGTCTTCACGCTTGGCCGCGCTCGCGGTCAGCTCGAGCCGTCGCGCGCGCTGCTGGTCGGAGTCGTCTTCAATTCCTTCGCTTCCGCGTTGGTGCTGTCGGTCGAAGCGGTACTGCGGCCGGACCAGATGCAGGCGGTCTCGCTCTGGCTCGCTGGAACGCTCGGGTACGAGGCGATTCCGCTGCTCGCGGGCGCCGGCGTGGCCCTGCTCGTTCCGGCGCTGGTGCTCATCGCCCTCGCCGGCCGGCTGAACCTGCTCGCGCTCGGCGACGAAGGCGCCGCGGCGCTCGGCGTCGACGTCGGCCGCACCCGCTTGTTGGCGTTCTTCGCCGCCAGCGCGGCGGTCGGGATCGCGGTCGCCTTCACCGGACTGGTCGGGTTCGTAGGCCTGATCGTCCCCCACGCCGTGCGCCTTCTCACCGGTTCCGATCACCGGGTCGTGCTTCCCGCCTCCGCCCTGGGCGGAGCGGCCTTCCTGGTCCTCGCCGATGCTCTTGCCCGCGTACTCTTCCGCGGCCTGGGCGCGGAGCCCCCGGTCGGCGCCGTCACGGCGATCATCGGCGCGCCGCTGTTCGTCCTGCTCATGCGGAGCCGGCGATGAGGCTGCTGGAAGCAGACGGGGTGCGATACCGGCATGCGGCGGCCGCGCCGGAGGCGATCGCCGGCGCGTCGCTCGCCGTGGCCGGCGGCGAGGTGGTCGGCTTGATCGGCCCGAACGCAGCCGGGAAGAGCACGCTGGCTCGCCTTTGCTGTGGCCTTCTCGCCGCGCAGCAAGGCTCCGTCTCGCTGCGTGGCGCGCGCGTCGACAAGCTCTCCCGGCGCGAGCGAGCCCGCCGCGTCGCCTTCCTCCCGCAAAATCCGCCCCACGATCTCTCTGGTCCCTCGAAGGCCCCAACGACCTCACCCGGGCGACGGCGGCGCTCGCGGAAGTCGACGCGCTCGATCTGGCGGACCGCCCCGTCTCGCAGCTGTCGGGCGGAGAGCGGCAGCGCGTGTTCCTCGCCCGCGCCTTCGCGCAGGAGGCGTCGCTGCTCGTCCTCGACGAGCCGACCGCTGCGCTCGATCTCGCCCACCAGGTCCTGCTCGTCAGCGCGCTCCGGCGCAGAGCGCGCGAGGGCGGCGGAGCCTTGCTCGTCCTGCACGATCTCGCGCTCGCGGGAGCCGCCTGCGACCGGGTCGTCCTGCTGCACCGCGGGCGGGTCGTGGCGGAGGGGGCGCCCGTGGAGGTCCTGCGCTCCGCGATCCTCTCGCCCGTCTATGGCACCGAGGTCGAGGTGGTGGCGAATCCGGCGACCGGCCAGCCCCTGGTGGCGCCGCGGATCCCGCGCTGAGCGCGCGCCGCTCCACGGACGTTCTCGTTGACGTGGACGTGAGCGTGGACGGCGACGGCGACGTGGCCCTGGACGAGCTGAGATTCGCTCACTCCAGATAGATGGTCAGCCCGCCCTCGAAGAACTGGTCGTAGGGCCCCTCCACCCGCCTGCGCCACACGACCTGGAGGCCACCCCTCTCGGTGAGGATTCCGACGCCTGCCGAGAGCCACCACTGTCGTGCCGTGGCGTCCCAGGTCGCCCCGCCGCGCAGCGCCAGCGCTTCGCTGATCAGGAGCTCGCCGCCCAGCGCCGCCTTGCTCTTCACGTTGTTCGAGTCCGAAAGATCGGCGCGGTAGTCGAATGCGAGGTGCCAGTCGCCATCGGTCCCCCAGGCGAGGGCACCGACGGCCGTGAGGGGAAAGATGGCGATCTTGTCGGTGGAGATGTTCTGCACCACGGCCGCCCAAGCGAAGTTTCCCTTGTGCCCGAGTACGCCCACGTCCTGCGCCCACTTCTTCACCAGTCCGTCGGGGGTGTGGTAGCGGAGGTACTTCGTCTCCCCGCCGAGAAACAGACCTTGCCCGATGGGCCCCGAATAGCCCAGGCCAAGGCTCCATCCTTCCCCGCGTCCCGACGGCTGGCCGCTGGCCCAGCGCGACCAGAGCAGCCCGCTGGCGATCGGAGCCGAGGCGGAATCGACCAGGCTGACCAGGATGGCCTGCGCGGGAAAACGGGAGTCGTACAGACCGTCGACCTCGAGGTGGTACCGGCGCACCTGTGCCAGCCCCGCGGGGTTCACGGCGAGTGCGTCGTTTCCGGTGGCGATCGCGGCGTGCGCGCCGCCCATCGCCGTGGCCCGCGGCGTGTCGACCGTCGTGGGCCAGGGCGACCCGGGATCCTGGACGCGATTGTCCGCGAACGCCGCCCCGGCGGCCAGCAGCAAGACGAGTGCGCAGCGCATGCCTGAAACAATATAGCGTTGGCCTGCGTCAGACCCCTTTGCTACCTTGCCCGCCGCCATGAAGCAGCCGCTGCGCAAGGTCGTCATCCCCGCCGCCGGGCTCGGGACGCGCTTCCTTCCCGTCACCAAGACCGTCCCGAAGGAGATGCTCCCGATCGTCGACACCCCCACCATCCAGCTGATCGTCGAAGAGGCGGTGAAAGCGGGCGCTGCTGGGGTGATCCTGGTCACCGGCCGCGGCAAGTCGTCGATCGAGGATCACTTCGACCGCAGCTATGAGTTGGAGGACGTACTCTCGCGAAAAAACAAGACGGAGCTGCTGGAACAGACGCGGCGGATCGGCCAGATGGTCGGGCTCGTCAGCGTCCGGCAGAAGGAGCCCCTCGGGCTCGGCCATGCGGTGCTGACGGCAAAGCCGGCCGTGGGCGAAGAATGGTTCGGCGTGATGCTCGGCGACGACCTGATCGACTCGGCCGAGCCGGCCATCGGCCAGATCGCGCGCGTCTCGATGAAAACCGGGAAGGCCGCCGTGGCGCTGATGCCGGTCGCGGACGACCAGACGCACCTGTACGGCGTGGCGGCGGGAAAGCCGCAGGCGGACGGAAACCTGCTCGTGGATCGCATCGTGGAGAAGCCTTCCCGCGGGACGGCGCCGTCCAATCTGGCGGTGGTCGGCCGGTACGTCCTGCCGCCAGACATCTTCGTCATTCTCGAGAAGGTGAAGCCCGGAGCCGGAGGCGAGATCCAGCTCACCGACGCGCTGGCGGTGCTCGCGCAGCAGGGAAGGCTCGTCGGCGTGCGGCTCGAGGGCGAGCGGCACGATGCCGGCGATCGGCTCGGCTATCTGCAGGCGAACGTCGCTTTCGCGCTCAAGCGTCCGGAGCTCCGCGACGACCTGCTCGCATACCTGCGCGCGGCGGTGAAGCGATGAGACTCCTGCTCGCGCTGATCCTCGCCTACATTCCCTCGGCGACCTCCCTGCTCAAGCACACCGCCGGGCGCGCACAGGCGCTGGGGCGCACCCGGGAAGTGACTCTCTCGGGCGTGCTCTTCGTCAGCAGCGAGCCGCAGCGCAATGCGCAGCTGGTCCTCCGCTTTCCGCTGCAGTGCCGGCTCGACGGCGAAGGTGGCCTGTCGCTGTCGGTGAAGGGGACGGTGGAGAACCCGGGCGCCGTCGGCGAAGGCACCGCCGGACCGGCGCTGCGCCTGCTGCAGCTCTCCTGTCCTTTCCTCGCCCATCGCGGGATTCCGGCCGCAGACGCCCCGCAGGCGCTGCGGACCGCGGCGCTGGCGGCCGGAGCGGACGTGGGCGCGGCGGCGGGGCTGTCGCGGTTCGGCGACCGCGTCACGTACGTGCTCGGCGCCGCCGGGCGCGATCTCTCCACCCCGCAGCTCTGGCTGTACAAGGACAATACCGCTCCCGCTCGCCTGATCGCGCAGGGGGGCGCGGACCTCCGCCTGTTGCAGTACGGCAACCCCGCCGCCGGGGAGTGGTTTCCGCGCATCATCGAGCTCTGGACGTCGGGGCAGCTCGCCGCGCGCTTCGAGGTGCTGGAGGCCAAGGGCGTGCGCGCCGCGACCCAGGAAGAGGAAGACGATTCCCGCGAATGAGCTGTACGCCGTTGCGCTGAACGTCCCCGCCTCGGATGGACTGTTCACCTACCGCATCGGTCCTGGCCTGGGGGAGCCGGAGCCCGGCCGCCGCGTGCTGGTGCCGCTGGGGCGCCGGACGGCTACCGGGATCGTGGTCGGGCCCGGCGAGCCCCAGTCCGAGGTGCGCGAGGCGATCCGGCTCCTCGACGATGCGCCGCTGCTGACGGCGGAGATCGTGGTGCTGGCGAGGTGGGCGGCGGGGCATTACCTCGCTCCGCTCGGCCCGGCGCTCAAGGCGACTCTGCCGCCGGGCATGGACGTGCGCGACGCGCTGGTGCCGCGGCTGACCGAGGCGGGAAGGCAAGTGCTCGAGGGCGGACAACTCGACCTTCCGGGCCAGGAGGCGTCGTTGCGGCGCCTGGTACGGAAGGCGGCATCGGGGGCGAAGTTGTCGCGCGCGGGGCTCGCCGATCTGTCGCGGCGCGGGTTGGTGACGCTGACGCGCGAGGAGGTGCGCTCCCGCGTCGCGCAGCAGCTGGTGGCGACGGCCCAGGCGCTGCCGGGAGCGTCGCCGGAGGCGGTGTCCCGGGCTCCACGGCAGGCGGAGGTGCTGGCGTGGCTGCTCGCCCGCGGGGCGCCGGTTCCGGTCGAAGAGGTGGTGGCCGCTTTTCCCCGGGCGAGGCCCCATCTGCGGGCGCTGGCGCAGCGCAAGCTCGCCAAGCTCGACCGGATGCCGGCGGGTCCGGTGCCACTCGTCGAGGCTCCGTGGGGCGGGCAGCGGCACGATCCGACTCCCGCCCAGGCCGGGGCGCTCCGCGAGATCGCGGCTGCCGTCGACGTTCGCGCCTTCGCGCCGTTTCTGCTGCACGGAGTGACCGGAAGCGGAAAGACGTGGGTGTACCTGGAGTCGATCGCGCATGCGCGGGCCTGCGGCCTCGGCGCCCTCGCCCTGGTCCCGGAGATCGCGCTCACCCCGCAGCTCGCAGGGAGGTTCCGGGCCCGATTTGGCGATGACGTGGCGGTGCTTCATTCGGGGCTCTCCGATCCCGAGCGCGTGGCCGAGTGGCACCGCGTGCGCGACGGCCGCGCCGGAATCGTGGTGGGCGCGCGCAGCGCGGTGTGGGCGCCGATCGAGCGGCTGGGGATCGTGGTGGTCGACGAGGAGCACGAGCCCTCCTACAAGCAGGAGGAGCGACTGCGCTATCACGCCCGCGATCTCGCGCTGGTGCGCGCGCAGCGGGCGGGAGCGGTCGCGGTCCTCGGCAGTGCCACCCCGTCGCTGGAGACGCTGCGCCGCGCGCAGGAGGGGAAGCTGCGTACGCTCCGGCTTCCGGAGCGAGTCGAGGCCCGGCCGCAACCGCCCATCACCATGGTCAAGCGGCGGGTTTCCGACGAGCTGCTCACTGCCGAGTTGTCCGCGGCGCTGCGGGAGACGCTCAGGCGCGGAGAGCAAGCGATCCTGTTCTTGAACCGGCGTGGCCACACACGCGCCTTGCTCTGCGCCGCTTGCGGCGCCGCGGTCGGTTGCCCGAATTGTTCCGTGGCGCTGGTCCTCCATCGCGCTGGGAGCGAGCGCCTCCGCTGCCATCTCTGCGGGCATGAAGAGAGTCCTCGACCTGCTTGCGCCGCGTGCGGGGGCAGGAAGCTCGCCGCCCTGGGTGGCGGAACCGAGAAAGTGGAGGAGCAGCTCGAGGCGGTGATTCCGGGCGCGCGGGTGGCGCGTCTCGACCGGGACGCCGCCGGCGGGCCTGGTCAGGCTGCGGCCGTGCTGGCGCGTTTCGCCCGGCGCGAGCTCGACGTCCTGGTCGGCACGCAGATGGTCGCGAAAGGCCACGACTTTCCCGGCGTCACCCTGGTCGGGGTGCTGGATGCGGATGGGCCCCTGCACCTCCCCGATTTCCGCGCAGCGGAGAGATGCGTACAGCTGCTGATCCAGGTGTCGGGGCGGGCCGGACGTGGTTCGTCGCCTGGGCGCGTGCTGGTGCAAGCCTTCAAGCCCGACGCGGTCTCCCTCGATTACGAGGCCTTCGCCACGGCGGAGCTGCGCCGGCGCGAGGCGTTGCGATTTCCTCCTTTCGTCCGGCTCGCCGCGGTCCGGCTCGCCGGCAATTCCGAGGCGCGGGTCCGGGGCGCGGCGGAGCGGGCGGCGTCGCTAGCCCGGCGACTGGCGGCGGCCGGCGAGGCCCTGGACGTGCTCGGTCCCGCTCCGGCGCCGCTCGCCAGGATCCGCGGTAAGCACCGGTGGCAGCTGCTCCTTCGCGCCGGCGATCACGCGCCCTTGCACCGCGCCGGCACGGCGCTACAGTCATCCCATCAGACCGGAGGGGTACAGATGGCGATCGATATCGACCCCGTCGCCCTGCTCTGAACCTTGCGACGCGCTGCGGAATCCCATTCTGGCGGCAGGTATATGCTGTGAATATACTGGCGTATTGCTGTCTGACCGCACTCCTGAGGAGCGAGAAGGCATGGCATTGCGAGAGATCCTGATCTGGCCCGACCCCCGCCTGAAGCAGAAGGCCAAGCCCGTTGGCGAGGTCGACGCGAAGATCCGCAAGCTATGCGACGACATGGCTGAGACGATGTATGACGCCAACGGCGTCGGGCTCGCGGCCCCGCAAGTGGGCGTGCACCTCAACGTGATCGCGATGGACGTGGACCAGCGGCCTGCGGCCGAAGGCGAGGAGCCGAAGAAGAAGGGCGAGGGCCTGTTCTGGTTGATCGATCCGGTGCTCAAGGTCGGCGACGGAGAGTTCACGTACACCGAAGGCTGCCTGTCGATCCCGGACGAGTACGAGGAGGTCACGCGTTTCGGACACATCGTCGTCGAGTACATGGATCGCGACGGTCGTCGGAAGCGGAAGGAAGCAACCAATACGCTGCTGTCGGTGTGCGTGCAGCACGAGATGGACCATCTGCAGGGCAAGCTCTTCGTCGACCACCTGAGCGCGCTCAAGCGCGAGCTGATCCGGCGGCGGATGAAGAAGCTGAAGTCGCAGCGAGAAGCGGAGCGAAGGGGAGAGGCCACCGCGCTCTGACGACGAGACGCGGCGGCCGCCCTCGATGACCCAGGCGTGAATCCCGGGAACCCGGCGGCGTCTGAAGTCTCTGAAAGGGTTGCGCCATGCTCGCGTTGGTCGCCCTCCTCCTCAGTGCGCCGCCGCCGGGGCAGCTCCTCGACCTGCGCGAAGGCACTCTCACCTACACGGTCGTACATAGGTTTCACGAAGTCCGCGCCACCAGCCACCAGGTGGAGGGCCGCGCGCTGGCCCAACCCGACGGCACCGTCAAGGTCCAGATACGCGTCCGGGTCGCCACGTTCGACAGCGGGAATTCGAACCGCGACGAGCACATGCGCGAGGCGACGCACGAGCAATCGCATCCGTACGCGGAGGTGAAGGGAACGATCTCCGGGGTGGCGATCCCGCTCCAGCAGCCGGAGGAGACCACGTTGCACGGGACCGTCGAGCTGAACGGCGAGAAGCAGGCCCAGGATATATCGGTGAAGCTCGAACCCGCCGGGGGCGGCGTGCGCGCGACCTTCGCATTTCCGCTCAGCCTCGACGCCTTCAAGGTGGAACGCCCGCAGCTGCTGTTCATCAAGATCGACGACCGCGCGACCATCTCCGGCGATCTCCGATTCGAGGCGGCGAGATGATCGCCCTGGCCGCGGCGCTGGCGCTCTCGATGCAAGCCGCCCCCGGAGGCTCGCCTCCGCCAGACATCGATCTGCTTCCTCCGCCGGCTGCCCCGGATCCGGCCGCGGTGGCGCGGCAGGAGGAGCTCGACCGGGAATTGCGAACACGCCGGGACATGCTCCAGCTCCACCAGCTCGGAGGCATGCTGACGCTCGCCAGCCTGGGAGCGACCGTGATCTTCGGCCAGCTCAACTACAACGACCTCTACGGTGGCGGCGGCTATACCCGCCGCTGGTATGACTGGCACCGCTACAGCGCCTTCACCTCCGCGGCGCTCTTCGCCGGGACCGGCGCCCTGGCGCTGTTCGCGCCCAGTCCGCTGGAGAAGCCCATGCGCCTGGATACAGCGATGCTGCACCGGATCGCGATGGGCGTCGCCACCGCGGGGCTGGCAACGCAGATCGTCCTCGGCTTCGTCACCGCGGGCAAAGGGGGGTCGCTGTCCCAGCGGGACTTCGCGCTGGCGCACCAGATCGTCGGGTACAGCACGTTCGGAGCTTCGGCCGTCGGGTTCGGGGTCCTGTTCTTTTAGAACGGCCGCCGAAGGCGGCTTCGCGATCGCGCTTGAGCCCCGAACCCAGCTGGTGCGACAAATGCGGCATGAGCGGTCCCAAGAGCTGATGCGCGGTGGAGGATCCGAACCGCGCGCACCATCGCCGGGACCGCCTCGCTGCCCGGCGGCGCTTCGACGAAGTCGAGTGCACCATTTCCCACCTGCTGCGCTTGCCGCACCCCGCGCTGGGCGGCAGGCGCTACGGCGAAGCATTGTTACAGGGTCTCGGCGCGCGGGGCATCGGACCGGGACGCAGCGGCGTCGTCGAGATCGGCGGTGGCGCGGGCCATGTCGCCGAGGCCGCCTGGCGCGGTGATGCCGGACCGTTCACGCGTGTGCGGTGGACGGCGATCGATCTCTCGCCGTCACTGACCGCGGCGCAGAAGCGGCGCGCGCTGGAGCCGTCGCAACCGGGCGGCCCGCATCTGCACTGGGCCGGGCTGCGCGCAGATGCGCTCGAGCTGCCGCTGGCCTCGCGTTCGTTGGACGGGCTGGTGCTGGCGAACGAGGTCATCGCCGATCTCCCCGTGCAAGATGGCCGCAACGCCGGCGCGATCCGCCTGGTCGGCGAGCTGGCCCGCGTCCTTCGTCCTGGTGGCGCGGCCCTGCTGACGGAGTTCGGCGGCGACTTCGAGCCCGCTCCAGTGCGGCTGTTCGGCGCGATGGCGCAAGCTGAGCACGTGGAGTGGTCCATCGACTTCCGCCAGCTTCGCGCCGCGGGCGCGCAGGCCGGGCTCGGCGTGGAGGAGCTTCCCCTGCACGCGCTCCTCGGCGCCGACCTCTCCATTCGCTGTGCGAGCTATACCGACTTGTGGCGGCTGCGCCGGGTGGCGTCGTGCGAGGTCTTTGCCGCGCCCGAGGCCGAAGTGCGGCGGAGGTTTCCGTTGCTCTCGCGCGTCCTCGCCCTGGAGCTGCCGCCGCTCGGCTCGCCCCATTGGCCCGACGCGCATGCGGGGGGCGGATTCGCGCAGCTCTTCCGCGCGCTGATCCTGCGCCGCGGCTGACAACGACGCTTCCTTCCCCACCGTCCCTCACGATCTGCGCGTGGCCGACGCGTCGTTTTTCTCGCTCCCTCTAGAGACGTTCGCTACCGTCGATTTGCGTCGACAGACCCGGAGGGGGAAATGCGACTGCGCATTCTCGGGACGACCTTGCTCTTCGCCGCCGCGGCGGCAGCCCAGGACCAGGCCAGCACCGGCGAGAGCCAGCCGAATGCGTCCGCCGCGAACGGACAGGCGTTCGCGGATCCTTCCCTGCTCTTCGGCGGCAGTCCGGGCGCGTATGTCGGCCTGGCGGTGAACAACATCCAGGGCGAGGGCTCCTACGCCTCGACGGTGATCAACACCGAGTTCAATCTCGGACCGGTCGGACTCGGCCTCTCGGTGCCGCTGAACCTCCTGGTCTGGAACAACGACCAGTGCTGCCTCGGCGCCACCACGCGCGAGTCGAAGACGTACTTCGGCCTGCTCCGCCGAAGGGACTGGGACGAGGCGCAGGACTACACGCGGTTCATCCGCTATGTCCGCTACGGCAACAAGCGCGACCCGCTCTACGTGCTCGCGGGTCAGCTCTGGTCCGCGTCCATCGGGCACGGCACGCTGGTCAGCCGGTATTCGAACTCGCTGAGCCTCGACCATCCGAAGGCCGGGCTCGCCCTCGACGTGAACACGGACTTCGCCGGCGTGGAGACGCTGACGGACTGGGTGGGCAACCCCAGCCTGATGGCGGGCCGGGCCTACTTCCGGCCCTTCGGAGACATGCCCATTCTCCGCGGCTGGGCCATCGGCCTGAGCGGCGCGACCGACCGGACGGCGCCGGTCGGCGTGGCCGGCCCGCTGCAGTCGGACTCCACGGGAAATCCGATCGTGTCCCAGCGGGCGATCCATGCCGCCGGAATCGATACCGAGTTCGAGGTGCTGCACAACTCGCTGATCAGCCTGATCCCGTACATCGATTTCAACCGTATCGCGGGTGCCGGCAACGGCTTCCACTTCGGCGTCGTCACTGACGTCCGCCTGCCCGTCCCGTTCCTTCAGCTAAGCGTGTCGACGAAGCTCGAGTACCGGAGGATGCAGCCCGGATACATCCCCGAGTATTTCGACCAGACGTACGACATCGGCCGTGTCCAATACGCCGTCCAGCAAGGGAGCTCCATCAACTACGTGTCGAAGTACGACGCGGCGCAGGCGGCGGCGAGCGCGGGCACTTCGTTCAGCCAGGGCGGCTACTACGGCGAGCTGGCATTCGCCTTCGCCGGGCTGCTGCAGATCGGCGGCCTGTACGAGGATCGCGATGGCACCTCCAACGGCGCGTCGCTGGGAGTCTTCGCCTCCATCCCGGCCTTCGACACCATCAAGGCCTCCGCGTACTACCTGCGCAAGAACATGAGGAGCGGATTCGACGACGCGTTCCGCCTCGATGAGCGCTCCCTGCTCGCGGCATCGCTGGCCTACAAGGTGATGGGGCCGCTGTACTTCCGGGCGGACTTCCGGCGGCAGTGGGTGCTCTTGCCGGGGCAGTCGCAGATCACTGCCGTCGACAGCTTCACCGCGGGGATGGCGACCTTCATCGCGTTCTAGCCTCAGGCTGTACAACGAGTGACATTCGAGGCGTCTTTCCTTATCTTCCCGCCCCCATGTCGACGCCGAGGAAAGCGGCAGAAATCCGCGAGGCCTTCCTCCGCTTCTTCGAGGAGCGGGGGCACAGGCGAGTGAAGAGCTCCTCGCTCGTTCCACAGAACGATCCGACGCTGCTGTTCACGAACGCCGGCATGAACCAGTTCAAGGACGTCTTTACCGGGCGCGAGACCCGCGACTACAAGCGCGCCGTCTCTTCGCAGAAATGCGTCCGCGCCGGAGGGAAGCACAACGACCTCGAGAACGTCGGCTTCACGGCGCGCCATCACACCTTCTTCGAGATGCTGGGGAACTTCTCCTTCGGCGACTACTTCAAGAAGGAGGCGATCGCCTGGGCCTGGGAGTTCGTCACCCGGACGCTGGCGCTGCCCGCCGAGCGGCTCGCGGTCACGGTGTTCCGCGACGACGACGAGGCGGAGAGCCTCTGGAGATCGATCGGCGTCCGCAAGGAGCGCATCTTCCGGCTCGGCGAGAAGGACAACTTCTGGGCCATGGGCCCTACGGGGCCGTGCGGACCCTGCAGCGAGATCCACCTCTACCGTCTCCCGGGAGGCACGCAGGCCAAGATCGACGAGCACGCTCATCGCTTCTTCGCCCTCGATCAAGCCGAGGAGCTGGGCAGCGATTCCTGGATGGAGCTGTGGAACCTGGTCTTCATGCAGTTCGAGCGCAAGGAACCGGATGGGCCGCTCAACCCGCTGCCCAGACCATCGATCGACACCGGCGCCGGCCTCGAACGCGTGGCGGCCGCGGTGCAGAACGTCCCCTCCAACTACGATACCGATCTGCTGCGGCCCCTCATCGACGAGGCGGCGCGCATCTCGGGCAAGACCTATTCGCCGACCGAGGCCGTCGACGCGCGCGGTCCTTCGGCCTCCATGCGCGTGGTCGCGGATCACTCGCGCGCGGCGGCATTCCTGCTGGCGGACGGGGTCCTCCCGGCGAACGAGGGGCGCGGCTACGTGCTGCGGCGGATCATGCGCCGGGCGATCCGCCATGCCCAGCGGCTGTCACCCGACCCGGGCCTCTACGCGAAGGTCTGCGCAAAGGTGATCGAGATCATGGGCGACGCGTATCCCGAGCTGGTGGAGTCGCGCGTCCGCATCGTCGATACCGTCCAGCACGAGACCGATCTGTTCCTGCGCACGCTCGATCGCGGCAACGCCATCCTCGGCGAGGAGCTCCGGCGCAGTAAGCGGGTCTCCGGCGACCTGGCTTTCAAGCTGCACGACACGTACGGGTTCCCGCTCGATCTGACGCAGGTGATCGCCACCGAGAGCGGAGCGAGCGTCGACGTCGACGCGTTCGAGAAACTGATGGAGGAGCAGCGCGCTCGCGGCGCGTTCGCCGGATCCGGCGAGGCAGCGATCGCCGACGTGCACAAATCGCTCGCCACCGAGGTGGGAGAGAGCGAGTTCCTCGGGTACCAGCAGGTCGCGGCCGAAGCGACGCTGAAGGCGATCCTGGTAGCCGGAAAGCGGGTTTCGAAGATCTCTACCGGAGAAGAAGGCGAGCTGACGTTCGATCGGACGCCGTTCTACGGCGAATCCGGTGGACAGGTCGGCGACACCGGGTTCGTCACCAGCAGCTCGTCCCGGGCCCAGATCCTCGACACGCAGAGGCCGGTCCAAGGATTGATCGCCCACAAAGCCAAGGTCCTCGAAGGAGCATTCACAGTCGGGGAGAAAGTGGAGCTGATCGTCGATGCCGAGCGCCGCGCCGGTCTGCGCCGTAACCACAGCGCGACGCACCTGCTGCACCGGGCGCTGCGCGAGATCCTCGGCGAGGGCGTGAAGCAAGCCGGGTCCGTGGTGGCCCCCGACTATCTGCGCTTCGATTACACCGCCTATCAGCCTCTCACCGACGAGCAGCGCCTGCAGATCGAGCGGCGCGTGAACCAGCTCGTATATGAGAACCACGAGGCCCGGACGACGGTGATGGATCCCGAGTCGGCGGTGAAGTCGGGGGCCCTCGCGTTCTTCGGAGACAAGTACACGCAGCTCGCCAAGGTGCGCGTCCTGCAGATCGGCCCGTCGATCGAGCTCTGCGGCGGGACACACGTTTCCCGCTCGGGCGACATCGGCCTGTTCAAGATCGTCAGCGAAGGGGCGATCGCCGCCGGCGTTCGCCGCCTGGTCGCGGTGACCGGACCGGAAGCGCTGAACCTGGTCCACGAGGAGGAGCAGCAGCTCTCGCGCGCTGCGGCGGCTCTGCGGGCGTCGCCCAAGGATCTGGCGGCGCGGGCGGAGCAGGCGGCCAGCCGGATCCGCGATCTGGAGCGCGAGTTGGAGGCGCTGCAGCGGAAGCAGGCTGCGGCAAGATCGAGCGAGCTGGCGCAGGGCGCGCGCGAGGTCCATGGCGTGAAGGTGCTTGCCGCGCGCCATGACAACGGCGAGCCGGAAGCGATGCGCGAGCTGGCGGACAAGATACGGGACCAGCTGAAGAGCGGGATCGTGGTGCTCGGGGGTGAGAAGGATGGGAAGGCCACGCTGCTCGTCGCCGTGACGCCCGATCTTTCCAAGAAGTATCCCGCGGGAAATCTGGTGAAGGAGCTGTCGAAGACGCTCGGCGGCCGCGGCGGCGGAAAGCCCGAGCTGGCGCAGGCGGGCGGCGGAGATCCGGCGCGGCTCGATGCCGCGCTGGCGCGCGCTTACGAGCTGATCTGAAGCCAGCCTGCCAGGACCCGGTCGGCGTGCGCGCGCTCCGGCGCCTGGATTCGCACGCGCTTCTGCCGGCCGGTTTTGCCGCTGAGAAGGACGCATCGCCGAAGCGGCACGCGCAAGGCCTCTGCCAGGAACTGCAGCATCGCCTCGTTCGCGGCCCCTTCGATCGGCCGCGCGGCGATCCGGATCTTGATCGCTTCCCCGTGGATCCCTTGTACTTCCGTCGTGCGCGCGCCCGGCTGCGCCCGCAAGCTGATCTCGAGATCGGGACCGATCCATCGATAGGCGGACACGCGCGTTCCTTCGATCGGGGGCCACTGCCAGGTCCGATTCTGGCACCGCGGCCGCGCTTTCGGACCCCCAGTTCCGGACCAGTCCCTCGTAGCCGCGGCGGCATGGCAGCTGCAACCCGGGTCCGTCGCCGCATCTGCGGCGCATTCCCCGGGAGACGCCATGCACGACGAGAGGCTCTTCTCCGCAGGACGCGATCCGCTGCGCTACATCGACGCGCGGTTCGAGCCGGTGGATCCCATCTTCGACGCCGACGAACCGGCGCTTCCTTTCTTCCGGCGGAGAAAACCTCGCTCCAGCGCAGCTGCGGCGGCGGCGATCGCGGCGTCGCTCGCCTGCGGCGGCGGAAGCCAGCCGGCGGTCCCGGCTCCGGACGCGATCCTCGTCCAGCTCGAGCGCGGCGCGGCACCTCCTGCGGGAACGGCGCGGCAGGACGTCGGCCCACCGATCGTACCGCTGCCCTCGGTTTCCTCCGACGGAGAGGCGCCGTTGCTCCGCGTTCCAATCGACCCGGGGGCGGATCCGGCAGCCGCCGCGGAGCAGGCCGCCGCAAACGCCGGAGTTGTCTTCGCCGAACCCATCTACGTCTACCCGCCCAGGCGCGTCCCGAATGATCCGCGTTATGGGGACCTCTGGGGCCTGGAAAAGATCGGTGCCCCGGCTGCGTGGACGCGAACCACCGGCGAGCGCCGCGTGGTCGTCGCTGTCGTCGACGACGGGGTTGCGCTCGATCATCCGGACCTCGCGCCGAACATCTGGCGCAATCCGTCGGAGCTGGAGAGCAATCGCCAGGACGACGACCTCGACGGATACGTGAACGACGTGAACGGTTGGGACTTCGTCGACGACGACAGCGATCCCGGTCCGGCTGCTGCGGGCGAGGAGCGCTGGCACGGGACGCACGTGGCGGGGACCATCGGTGCGGCTGGCGACAATCGTATCGGCATCGCCGGCGTGAGCTGGAAGGTCTCTTTGATGGCGCTGCGCGCCATCGGACGGAGCGGCGGCCGCACGGATCATCTCGCAAGGGCGATCGACTTCGCCACCGACCACGGGGCGCGGGTGATCAACGCCTCCTGGGGAGGAAACGGAACCAGCCAGGCGATCGCGAACGCGATCGCGCGCGCGAACCGCAAGGGAGTGCTGTTCGTGGCCGCCGCGGGGAACGACTCCGCGCCGTCGCCGTCGTTCCCCGCGAACCTCGCACTGGACAACATCATCTCCGTGGGAGCGACCGGACCCGACGATCGGCTCGCAGCCTTTTCCGATCGTGGCGCGATGGTCGCCGCTCCGGGGGTAGGCATTCTCTCTACCACCGCTCCCGGGCGGTACGAGAGCTACGACGGGACGAGCATGGCAGCGCCGCACGTCGCCGGCATCGCCTCCCTGTTGTGGGCGTGTCATCCGAACGCGACCGTGGCGCAAGTCCGGAAGGCCATCCTCGGCTCGAGCATCCCGGTCCGTGGGGTCCAATACGGCCGGGTCGATGCGGCGCGCGCGTTGGCCGCGCTCGACCAGGAGACGGCAACGGAAACGGGCGGCCTGAGACTGTCGCGCGAGGAGTTGTCGTTCGCGGTCCGGCCCGGCAGGTTCCCCCGGACGCAGACCATCACGGTCCATACCGAAGGAGGCGGTTCGACCGCGTTCACCGCGGCGGCGGATGCGAAGTGGGTCCTCCTCAGCAAGACGGAGGCGGAGACGCCGGTCCGGCTCTCCGTCCGAATCGATCCGTCAGGGCTGGCGGCCGGCAGGAACGAGGCGCACGTGGCCTTCACGGTAGACGGGAAGACGGCTGCGAGGCTGGCCATCGCCGCGCAGGTCGGAAGCGCCCCGCCCCTGTCGGTCCAGGGAGACGGCTGCGAGCTTCGCGACGGCGCCGTGCACGCGCGGGCGGGAGCAGGTTGCGCGCTGGCATCCGTGGATGGCGACACGGCCGCCGTTCAATGGATGCTGCCCGATGGGGCACAGGTGCCCGGCGGACGCATGTACGGTCAGTTCGTTCGCCGTGGTGAGTTCCAGGTGGTGCTCAGCTCCGACGACGGGGTGACGGACGCCGTTCCCGTGGTCATCGAGTGAGCCGTTCTGTGCGATCGTGCGCGCGATGCCGGCGCGACAGCTTTGGGCCTTCCTCAGCGAGAACGACTTGCGGGAGCTGATCGGCCAGATCGCGGCGCGCGAACCGGGCCTCGCCGTAACGCAGGGCCGGTACTTACGGGGGGACCCGCGGGCGCTCCTCGGGGATCCTGCGGTGCTCGAGCGCCGCGAATCCCTGCCTGGCGAACGCCGCATCTACCTGCTCCACCGCAAGTACAGCGCCGACATCGTCGCTCACCTGCAGCCGGCGGGGCCGTTCGCAGGTTGGTCGCAGATCGACGAAGAGAAGACGGACTGCATCGTCGTGCGCCTGAAGGAGACGCCTGCTGGCCAGCTGGAGCCAGCGCGGATCTATGCCCACGTCACCTGGTGGCGGGCCGCGGACAAGGTGCGCAAGAGGCCCATGTTCTCGATCTGGGCGAGCCAGACGCTCAAATGGATCGCCGCGCGACTCCCTGCGACGTCCGCAAAGATGATCCGCGTCGGGCCCGAGGCCCTGGCGGAAGCCAAAGCAGGACGGCTGCGGCTCATCTATCTGTATCGGACGATCCCCCCTTGACCGCTCCTGGTCACGGACACCTGAGGGCCCTAGACGTCGAGCGTCAGGTACCCGACCGGCTTCTCCAGACGCCGCAGCACCGGCAATGCGACGTTGATCACCGGCACGCCACCACGGGTCGCTCCGCGCAAGGTGCCACGGTGGGCGTGCCCGTGGATGGCCATGTTCGGCCGGAGCTGATCGATGGGGCCGGAGAGGCGGGTCGCGCCGAGGAACGGGAAGATCTCGAGCGGCTCGCCTTCGAGCGTCTGGCGGCAGGGCGCATAATGCAAGAGCGCGATGCGGTGCCGGGTCCGGAGCTGGAAGAGGGCCTTTTCCAGCTTCAGCTCCTCAGCGATGCTCGCGTCGACGAACGCCTTCATCGCCTCTTCGCCGAAGCGCTGCAGCTGGGCCACCTCGAATCCACCGGCGAACCCTTTCACGCCGGCCACGCCGAGATCGTTGAGCGCCCAGGGATCGCCGTCGAGGACGTGCACGCCGGAGCCGCCGAGGATCGACTTCACCTCCTCGCTCTGGCCGGATTCGTAGTCGTGGTTCCCGAGCACGGCGCACTTCTCCATCTTCACCTGCGACAGCTCCTCGGCGAGCCAGCTCGCCTCCTCCCGGGTCCCGTGATCGGTCAGATCGCCCGCGAGCAGGAGCACGTCGGCCTCCTGGTCGACTCCGCGGAGCGCGACGGCGACGTTGCGGCGCGTATCCGCCCGGCAGTGGAGATCACCGACTGCGGCGATGCGCATCTTCCCTTCCTCGTTCCGGGTACTTCACCGGGTACGTCTGGTCGCCGGTCCATCCTGGCGATTCCGTCTCCCGACCGTCCCGATATCCCTCGACGTTGGTCTCGTGCAGATACTGCTGGCGGGAGAGCAGCGTCCCCCGGCAGATCCGCTCGCCGCCGGCGGGCTCGTCTTCGCGCAGCTCGAGCCGGCGGATCAACTCGCGCATCACCCGCTCGGGCACCTGCTCCTTCTCGGCAGGAAATGCGAAGCGGAAGGTGATCAGGTGGACCAGCAGCAGCTCCCAGTGCCGATCCCCGAACCGCGAGAGGAGGTGTTCCCAGTCGAGCTGCGCCCCCTTGCAGCGCAGCAGGTGGTGGATGTCCGCCCCGTCGAAGCGTTCGCGCTCCTGGATGAACGCTTTCTGCCAGATCATCTCCTCCGCCGGAACGATCGAGGCCTCGCGCCCGAGCACGGGCGCTTTGGAAGCCCGGCGCGACCAATGCTCGTCGACGTTGGCGATCCCGTTTCCGGAGGAGAAGATCAGATCGATGAAGTACGGTCCGGCGAATGCCTTCGCGATCCAGGTCGGATCGGTCATCTCCGTCCGGTAGCCCGCCTCCGCGAGCGCCCGCAGCCCGTCGCCGACGTGCTCCTTGCGCAGGAACAGATCCAGGTCCTTCGTGTCGCGCCAGATGCCGGTGTGGGCCTTCAGCGCGTACGCGCCCCCGACCATGGGTTCGAGCCCCCGCGCCTGCAGGATCCTCAGGGCCTCGCGGTGGGCGTCGCGCTCCTCGCGCTCTTCGGGGCTGAGCCGCTCCGTCGCCATGTACACAACGCCAAGGTGGGGACGAGCGCAGAGGAGGGCAAACCGAGACGCAGACGGAGCCAATCCAGAACGAGTCGCAAAGCCGCGCTTTGCGCGGCAACGGCTAGCGCGTCGGCTGCGAGGCGCGGCCGCCCTGGATCACCCGGAGCCGGCGAGCAGGCGATCGCCGAGCTGCTTTCTGCAACGCCACCGAGGCTCGTGCCCGAGCCCGCGCCGGCCCCGTCCGGGAGGTCGGGCGAGCGCGCCAACGCGGCTGGCAATGCGGGCAGTAGTAGGTGCTCCGTCCTCCCTGCACGATCCGCCGGATGGCCGTGCCGCAATTGCCGCAGGGCTCTCCGGCGCGGTCGTAGACGAGGAAGACGTTCTCGCCGCCTTCCTCCACATAAGTGATCGGCTCCGGGCTGTCCTCGCCGTCGAGGGTGGCGCGCAGCGAGTCGCCGATGGCGCTGGCCAGCCGCTCGGCCTCGGCGCGGGTCAGCGACAACGCCGGCCGCTGCGGGTCGATGCGGGCCCGGTACAGCGACTCCGACACCTGGATGTTTCCCAGTCCTGCGAGCGTGCGCTGATCCATCAGCGCTTCCTTCATCGACCGGCGGGTCCGGGCCAGCATCCCGTGGAAGCGCTCCACGTCGATCCCGCCCAAGGGATCGGGTCCGAGTGCGCGCAAGGCGGGCAGCGCGCGAAGCTGCTCCGTCTTGCCGCGGATCAATCTCCCGAACAAACGCATGTCGCGATAGTCGACTGCGTGCCGGTCATTCAGGGCCAGCGAGGCGCGCACATGCGAGGGACGGGGCTCGTCCGCGCGCCGGCGGATCCACTTCCCGGTCATCCCCAGATGCGACAGAAGACCCTCGCCGCCGTCGAACGACAGCAGGATCCATTTTCCGAAGCGCTCGATCCCAGTGAGGCGGTGCCCGGCCAGGCCCGCGAACCGCGCCTGCGTCTGGCCGCGGATGACGCGTGATCTCTCGGCACGCGCGGAGACGATGCGGCGCCCCTGCAGCCAGCCGCGGAGCTGGCGTGACGCGATCTCCACCTCCGGGAGCTCGGGCATGCCGCTCAGATGTCACGGCCGGCGCTCGCGCGCAACCCGGAGCGCAGCTCACGCAGGGTGGCCCGCACGACGCGCGGCGGCAGACGTCTCCCGCCCCAACGCGCAGCCGCGTACGCCCGGACGAGCCCGGCGGCCACAGGTACCCGGCGCGCCAGCTCACCGGCCGTCGTCCCCACCGCGATCTCGACCCCGGCGCGGCTGAGCAACCGCCGCGCGCCACGCCAAAGAGCGGCGGCGCGCCGCTGGTCGGCCGTCAGCTCCCGCTCGTGCCCCTTTCGCGCCCGCCCGCGCAAGCGCCGCAACCAGGCGATCACTGCGGCGGTCACGAGGACACCGCCAGCTGCGGCGATCATTCTGCGCAGCTGCCCCGCGCTGCCGTCCTTTCCGGCCAGGCGCCGTCCGGTCTCGTGGAGGAGCTGACCGATCCGGCGCATCGCCTGCGCCTGCGATACGAGGTCGTAGTCCACCACGAACGCGCGCCACCTCTGCTGCAGGCTGTCCCAGAGAAGCACCATCCGCGCCTGGAACCCCTCCTGCCGGCTCCCGCGCGCGGAGGCAGGCGTCGGGTCGAAACGGACGTACCCCGCATCGGGAAAGTACGCTTCGACCCAGCTGTGCGCGTCGCCCGCGCGTACCGCGTAATACCCGGCATCCGTGCGGCGCCCGCCGAAATAGCCGGTGACATTGCGGGCGGGAATGCCCAGCGAGCGCAGCATCAACACCATCGCGCTGGAGAACAGCTCGCAGTGGCCCGCCCTCCGCACAAAGAGAAAATCGGCGATCGGGTCGGTCACGTCGCCGGGAAGGTCGCGCGTGTACCGCAGCGCCGTCGCCAGCCACCTCGCGATCGCAGCGGCCGCATCGGCCGGATCCTTGCCGCCGCCGAGCCGCTGCGCGAGCGCGCGCACGCGCGCATCGAGCGAGGCAGGCACGGCCAGATCGGCTTCGACCCAGGGTGGGTATCGCTGCCCGCGCCCGCGCAGCCTGCCCGTGTCGGCGACGACGGAATAGCGGACGTCACCGCCGTCGACCGGCTGATAGAACAGATCGCCCGCGGCGTTCCGGTACAGGCGCCGCCCCGCCGGCTGCGGCGTCCCGGGCTGGCGGAAATCGACGGCCAGCGGCCACCCTTCCGGAGTGAACACGACGCCGTCGGTGAACTGGCCGACCACCTCGATGTCCCCCGAGAGAACCGAGCGGACACCCCGGCCGCGCGGCGGCCGCTGCGGCAGGCGCAGGACGGGGATGAGTCCGCCGTCCGGCGACCGCCACCCATGACCGGTCCATTGCGAGAGGGTTCGCGCCCGCCAGTGCATCGCCAGGTCGCGCGGCTCTCCGTGCGGCGCGGGATCGAGCCGCACCCGCAGGACCACTCGCGGGTCGTCGGCGACGGTGCCATGGCGGGACAGGTCGACGCGGTCACCGAGGCCAGCGATGGGGGCGGGCCGCGAGGCTCGCCGCAGCCCGCCGATGGTGACTCGCGGGAAGGCGAGGAAGATGAGTGCCGCACCGGCGATTCCGAAGAAGGCGAGCGCAGCGAGCCCGCCCAGCAGGGCCGGAGTCGCCACCCGGCGCGAGTTGAGCAGCGCCGCTGAACCCGCTGGACCGCGGCCCTCTTCGATGGCGAAGCGCAGGTGCGTGAGCGCGAGCGCCCAGGTGCCGCTCACCGCGAATCCGAGAAAGGCGACCCCGAACGTCACTTCGGCGGAGAGAGCCGCTCCCGCGCAGAGGAGGAGCAGCGCAAGCAGCAGGAGAAGGAGCTCGTCGCGCTCGGTCCGGCGGTGCCAGAGCCGGTGGATGCAGAGCAGCTCCGCGAACAGCGCGGCGGCGAGGATGATGTCGATCTGGCCGGCGAAAACCTGCACACCCAGCACCAGCAATGCGCCTGCGAGCAGCACCGTCCATCCCCATTGCACCCGGCCCTGAAAACGGCGTCCGGCGACTGCCGCTCCGGCGACGGCGAGGGGAAAGAACGCGGTCATCGCCGGCCCCATCTCTCCGGAGACGGCGCAGGCGAGGAATCCGAACGCCGCCGTGAGGGTCCCCGCCCAGCGCTGCGCCTGCAACAGCGTGAGCCCGCGCGCCCGCGGCGTCACCCGCGCACCTCCAGCACCACCCCCTCGGCGTCCGGTTCCGGCGCGCCGAGACCATCTCCGCCTGGTCCTAGCAGCGCCAGCAGCCTGAGCGCCGCATACCTCTGCGCCTCGCCGCTGCCGGCCGGGAGGAATGCTCCGGCGAGCGCGAGCGACACTTCTGCCCCGCCGTCGAGCTCGCGCGAGACCAGCGCGGCGGCGTGCTCCACCGCGCGCTCCAGCGCCTCGCCGCGCAAGCGCCGTTGATCGAGCACGACGCAGACCCGCTTGCGCCGCTCCTGCTCGCGGTCCACCGCGATCAGCCGGCCCGCCCGCGCACTGGACCTCCAGTGGACGCTGCGCGCGTCCTCGCCCGGCCGGTGGTCACGCAGCGAATGGACCTCGAGGCCGAGGCCGATGCGATCCTCAGGCCGTTCGCCGTCGCGCGCCAGGGTCCGCGCGATCAGGGGCGGGGCCGGCACCTCACGGGGAAACACCACCAGCTCTGCCGGCGAATCCATCGGGCGCGACTTCTCGAACAGCCCGAATGGTGCCCGGGTTGCCACTTCGATCTGCTCGAACCGGTGCAGTCCCCTCCGCCGGGGCACGAATCGGTAGGCCACCTCCGCGCTTTGCGCGGCGGGCAACAGGACGAGGAACCCGTGGCCCGCGACGTCGCCGCCGCGTTCCCGGATCTCAAGCGAGAACGAGGGAGCGCGGCGCTTGCCATTTCGCGCCTGCAGCCCGATCAACGCCGGCTGGCCGGCAGTAGCGACGGATGGCAGCCGCCGCTCCACGCGCACGCCCCGCAGGCTCTGCTCGGAAAGGATGCCGGAGACGATGATCGAGGCGAGGAGAAGCCCGAGCACGAGGAAGAGCAGGTTGTTCCCGGTGTTCGTCGCCGCCAGCCCGATGCCGATCGTCAGCCCCGTGTACCAGCGCCCCATCCGGGTGAACGAGAGCCTGCGCTTCCAGGCCGGGGTCACTCGGGCACCGGCACCTGCTCGACGAGATCGCGGACTACCCGCTCGGCAGCGAGCCGCTCGAGCTCGCCTCCGCCCGGACCCCGGCCCGCGAGGGCGATCCGGTGCGCGAGCACGGGAACGCACAGCTCCTTCACGTCGTCCGGCTCGACATACCCGCGGCCGCGCAAGAGCGCACGTGCGCGCGCGACGGCGAGCAGCGCGATGGCCCCGCGGGGCGAGGCTCCGAGGGAAACGAGCGGCGTTTGGCGCGTCGCGGCGACGATGGCCAACACGTAATCGGCGATCTCCGGCGCGACGGTCACCAGCGCGGCGGCCGCCTGGAGCCTGCGCACGTCCTGCGCCGATGCCACCGGATGCAGATGCATCAGCTCGAGCTGCGTCCCGCCGCCGAGAAGCAGCTCCCGCTCCACTTCCGGCGGCGGGTATCCCACCGAGAGCCGCAGCAGGAACCGGTCGAGCTGCGACTCCGGGAGCGGATAAGTCCCGGCGTGCTCGTGCGGGTTCTGGGTGGCGAGCACCATGAAGGGCGCAGGCAGCGGGCGCCCGGCGCCGTCGACCGAAACCTGTCCCTCGGCCATCGCTTCCAAGAGACAACTCTGGGTGCGCGGCGTGGTGCGATTGATCTCGTCGGCGAGGACGAGGTTGGCGAACAGCGGGCCCGGCTTGAAGACGAAACTGTTGCGCGCCTGATCGTAGACGGACACGCCGGTGATGTCGCCGGGCAGCAGATCGCTGGTGAACTGGATGCGCGCGAACGAGAGGTCCAGCGACCGCGCCAGCGCCTGCGCGAGCGTGGTCTTGCCCACGCCGGGGACGTCCTCGAGCAGCAAGTGCCCCCCGGCGGCGAGCGACGCGAGCGCGAGCTCAACGATCTCCTGCTTTCCTTTCAGGGCGCGGCCGATGTT
>Ga0209474_10000882_pt1 | contig 30749 bp, 31 predicted proteins | sample GraSoiAngelo_145_FD_185902 | JGI IMG/M metagenome (GOLD analysis project Ga0209474, IMG submission 185902) | Grasslands soil microbial communities from the Angelo Coastal Reserve, California, USA - 14_1009_05_20cm (SPAdes) (version 2) | ecosystem: Environmental > Terrestrial > Soil > Grasslands...
CGCCCGGGCCGTCGGATTTCGTCCTAACCAACAACGTCTTTCGCAACAACGACTTTGGCCACCTGCTCACGGCTCCCAGATTCGGAGCGCCGATCGTCCCCGGGCTGGTCATCGACGGCGGCGGGAACGTCTGCAACAACGTCGACGGCAGCGCGTATCCCCTCGCCTGCCATTGATACGGGGTGGGCGCCGCTCTTGACACCCTCCGGCGGGCTTCCTGTTCGTTCTCATTCGGTTGGCGAATGACGATGCGAACGCCGGGATCCTCGACTACCGCGCTTCGGACACGGACAGCGCTCTTGAGAAAGCTCATCGGAGAGGACAGGAAGATCGTGCAAGACAAGGCCCCTGACAACCTTATCTTGCGTTGGACGGCTGAGCTGTTGGCCGCGACGCGCGTTGTCGCCGCTGGGACCTAGAGCACCGATCGGGAAGATTCGTCCCTCGAATCGATCACTTGTGGTGAGGGGATCGGCGGGCGACTGCCGGACATGATCATCTGCGTCGCTCAAGGGCCGCATGGCCCTGTAGAGGGGCGGGTCGATGAAGTCACCTGGAATCCGCCGCGACCTCACGATGCAGAGCGCCGGCGGATCCCGCACGGCTGTGTGTTAACTCGCTCTCGCCGGTCTGTCCCCGCGAGAGTTCTGAATCGGTGTCCTCTGATGCCACCGGAGGACACTGGGGCGTGTCCTCCGGTCCCCCGGAGCGAGTGCGAACAGGCAGAGAACGGGAGCTCGGGCGAGCAGGTCCTGCGCAAGGTCGCGGAGTTCAGGGCGGAATCGGCGGGCAGGGCGACCGGCGAGCTGCGTGGGCTGAGTTAAGCGCGAGAGGGCGGATGTTCTGACGAACGAGCCAAATGGCTCCCCGAGCTGGGATCGAACCAGCGACCTACGGATTAACAGTCCGCCGCTCTGCCAGCTGAGCTATCGGGGAACAGGGGCCGGCGAGGGCGGAGGAGTAGCCGCGGCAGACCGCGGCTGTCAAGCCGACAGCGACGTACGTGGTTTTCCCGACCCTACCTCGACCGCCCAAGCTGCTCGTGTGTGGTTGGGCAAGCCCTTGCTTCACTACACGGACCCTGAGCGATATTTCGTTCACCAACGTAGCAATTTCCTCCACGGGGTTCGAGCTCGATGCCTCCCGCTCTGAAGATGACCCAGGTCGTGACCGTGCCGCTCTTGCGCTACCGGTTCGACGCCACCGCCCGCATGGACAAGCACTTCCACGAGGTCGAAGGGCGTACGCTCTTCTTCTTCCCTGCGGCCTCGTCGCACAAGGACGGCTCCTGGGTGTTCGTCGCTTTCTCGAGCGGCGGTTCGTGCTGCCTGTTCCGCGGCCGCGTCCGCACGCAGGACAGCGCGCGTTACGTCGGAAGCTGGGTCGAGTTCCCCATCACCGGCATGGCCAATTTGCTCAAGTTCACCACCCAGTCGCGGCGGGGGCGCGAGCGTCTCGCCGCCGACGTGACGGTGATGGTCCGCCGCACCGACGGCGCCAAGGCGCTGTGCCGGATCGCGGACGTGAGCACGGAGGGAGCGCGCCTCAACGGCCTTCCCTCGCTTCTCGCTCCAGGCGACGAGGTTGCGGTCGAGATGATCGGCGGGCCGCGCGGGCAGTCCGATCTCGGCACCGCCGAGGTGGTGTGGGCGCGGATGCAGGAGGCAGGCCTCAAGTTCGGCAAGGCGGGCGCCGGACGCCTCGCGCTGATGAACGTCGTCACGCAGGCGGAAGCGGTGAAAAGCTCGACGGTCGAGATCGCGCACGGTGCAGGCTGCGGCTGCCGCCACAACGAGGGGCCCACCGAGCCGGCGCTTCCCGCCTCGGCGTACCGCAGGGCCGAAACCCGCTAACGGCTCGTAGCGAAATGAAAGGGCGACGCGATCGTCGCCCGTCGTGTGCATTCCGACGAAATTGTCGAACCGACCGTTACGACGGTGAGCAGTCCTTTCCGGAGCGCGGCCGGACCCCCCGATTGGCACTTTTCGAACATCTTGATTTCCGACGGATTTGTCGGCTCCGCAGAGGTATTCTGACGCGATTGATGGATCGCGCGCCGGCGCCATCGCGCGGGTCCCTCTGAGCCAGGTCCGTCGCACTTTGGTCCTGGCCTTGCACCCACAAGACCCAGGCAGCGCATCGGGCGTTGCTTCTGGAAGCGGAGAAGCCTCGTCGCGGTTCGGGAGACCGCGGCGCCGAAAGGGACGGACGGAGCCGAGCCGCCGGACCACTTGCCGGCGGCTCGGCCCAGGAGGTAGTGCAACCGTTCCCGCCCGCGAGCATCGGAGGATGCCGTGAACACCGACGCCTTCGGACCTTATCTGGAGCTGCTGGACGAGCTCCTCCGCGGATCGCTCGCGGGCACCAACGCGCAGAAGATGGCGCGCCGTGCCTTGGCTCCCGTGACGCCCGTCACGGAGCGCGCCTTCGAGCTTGCGCGCAATCTTGGCGTGCAGGCCGGCAAGGCGTTTTCCTTGCGTGCACGTGCCGGAGGGCCGGGCTAGCATCGCCGCATGCCTCGTCCTGCCGCGCTCCGACCCGGCGACGGAATCGCGGTAGTCGCGCCCGCCAGCCCTTTCGACAAGGAACGCTTCGAGCGCGGCGTCCGCGCGTTGCAGGACATCGGTCTCGAGCCGCGGTTCGGCAAGGGCGTCTTCGAGCGACACCAGGGCTATCTCGCGGGCGACGACAAGCGGCGCCTCGAGGAGCTTCGCCATGCCCTGCAGGACTCGAGCATCAAGGCTCTGGTCCTGGCGCGCGGCGGTTACGGGCTGCAGCGCATCGTCTCTGAGGTGCCCGCCGATTTCGTCGAGAAGAGCGCGAAACCCGTGGTCGGCTACAGCGACGCGACCGTCCTGCACGAGCTCTGGTGGCGCGCGCGCATCCCGAGCATCCACGGCCCGATGTGCACCCAGCTGGGAGAAGATCGCACGGCCCTCGAGCGGCTCGGTATGCTCCTCTCGGGAGAGGACCCGGGACGGATTCATTGGCCGCCGCACGCCGTGCGTGGCGGACGCGCGGAGGGCCCGCTGCGCGGCGGGAATCTCGCGGTCCTCGCAAGCCTGTGCGGCACACCGCTGCAGCCCAGCTTCAACGGCTGCGTCGTGCTCCTCGAAGACCTGAACGAGCCTCCGTATCGCCTCGACCGCCTCTGCACCCAGCTTCTCCAGTCCGGAGCGTTCGAAGGCGCGAAGGGCATCGTGGTCGGCGACCTCTTCGGCATCGGCGAGACCTCCGAAGGCCGCAACGAGGTGCTGGCGGAGCGGTTCGAGCCTCTCGGCATTCCCCTCGTCTTCGGGGCGCCGTTCGGCCACGCCGGCCGCAACCAGCCCGTCGCGCTCGGCGTCCCGCACGCCCTCGACGCGTCCGAGGGCGCGCTCGTTCCCCTCGGAAGCCCGGTCTCGCCCTCCGCGACCTGATGGCGACGTGGTAGAGCGGGGCGCCATGAAGATCTTCCTGCTGGGCATCGCAGGCACCGGGATGGGGTCCTTCGCCGGACTTTTGCGAGCCGCGGGACACGAGGTCTCCGGATCCGACGAGAACGTCTACCCGCCGATGAGCGACAAGCTCGCCGAGTGGCGCATCCAGACCTTCACGCCGTACTCGGCCGGGAACCTCGAGAAGGCGAAGCCCGACATGGCCGTCGTCGGCAACGTCATCCGCGCCGACAATCCCGAGGCGAAGGCCGTGCGCCGCAAGGGCGTCCCGCACATGAGCTTCCCGGAGACGCTGGAAGAGCTGTTCCTCAAGACGCGCCACCCGGTGGTGGTCGCCGGGACCCACGGCAAGACCACGACGACGAGCCTGCTCGCTGCGGTGCTGCACCATGCCGGCCGCGATCCCTCGCTGCTCGTCGGGGGCGTGCCGCTCAACTTCAACGAGGGATTCCGGCTCGGGCACGGCGAGCACTTCGTCATCGAAGGCGACGAGTACGACACCGCCTACTTCGACAAGGGACCCAAGTTCCTCCATTACCGGCCGCAAACCGCCATCGTCACCGGTGCGGAGTTCGATCACGCGGACATCTACCGCGACACCCCGCATTACGAGAGCGCGTTCGAGAAGTTCTATTCGATCCTTCCGCCTGACGGTTACGTCGCGGCGTGCTCCGCTTTTCCCAACTGGAAGCGGCTCGCCTCCTTCGCGAAGTGCAAGGTCGAGACGTATCGCGCCGACAGCGAGGAGGCGGACTGGACCGCGCGTTGGGTCACGCTCGGACCTGCGGGCGCCACTTTCGAAGTCGCGTTCCGCGGCACCGCCGAAGTGCGGGTGACGTTGCCGGCCGCGGGTCGCCACAACGTGGAGAACGCCCTCGGCGTCTACGCCGCCTGCCGCGCGCTCGGCCTCAAGCCCGATCAGATCGCCGCCGGCTTCGCTGCCTTCAAGGGCGTCAAGCGCAGGCAGGAACTGCGCGGCGAAGTGAAGGGCGTGGCCGTCATCGACGACTTCGCGCATCATCCCACGGCGGTGCGAGAAACCATCGCCGCCATCGTCGCCCAGTATCCGGGGCGGCGCATCGTCGCGGTGTTCGAGCCGCGCAGCAACACGGCAATGCGCAAGATCCACCAGGACGAATACGCGCACGCCTTCTCGAGCGCGGCGGAAACCATCATCAGCCAGCCGACGGCGATCGCGAAGGTGCCGGAGTCGGAGCGCGTGGACGCCAAGAAGATGGCCGAGGACATCGCCAGGTCGGGCAGCAAGGCGCGCTGGATGGAAGGACCCGATGCCATCGTCGCAGCGCTCTCCAAAGAGGCGCGATCGGGAGACGTGATCCTCGCCATGTCGAACGGCGGCTTCGGCGGAATCCACCAGAAGCTGCTCGACGCGCTCTCCAAGCGGACATGACGCACGCGGAGCTGGAGGCGATCTGCGTCGCCGCGGCGGAAGCGGGCGCCGAGCGGCTGCGCACGCTCTTTGGCAAGCCGCGCGAGATCGCCCGGAAAGGGCGCGTCGATCTGGTCACCGATGCCGACCGCGCTTCCGAGGAGCGCGTCCTCGCCCTGCTCCGCGAGCGTGCGCCAGGGGTAGCCATCCTCGCCGAAGAGAGCGGCGAGATCGGCAAGGGCGACTTGCGGTTCATCGTCGATCCGCTTGATGGCACGACGAACTACGCCCACGGGATCCCGCTTTTCACCTGCACGGTGGCAGCGGAGGTGGAGGGCGTTCCGGTAGCGGGCTGCACGATCGATCCGATGCGGGACGAAACCTATCGCGCCCACCGCGGCGGCGGAGCGTTTCTCAACGGCGCACGCTTGCGCGTCTCGCGCGCCGCGCACCTCATCGACTCGGTCGTGTGTACCGGGTTCCCTTACGAGAAGGGGGAAAGGCTCGGCGAGCTCATCGCCGCCTTCGGTCGCTTCACGCGCGCTGCGCAGGGCACGCGACGCCTGGGCAGCGCCGCCCTGGATCTCGCCTACGTGGCTGCGGGCCGGCTCGACGTCTTCTACGAGAAGGGACTTGCGCCCTGGGACCTCGCGGCCGGCATCGTGCTGGTCGAAGAGGCAGGCGGAGTCGCTACACGCTACGACGGGTCGCGCGCCGATCCCGCGGGCGGCGAGGTGGTGGCGTGCACTCCGGCGCTAGCCACGGAGGTGCGCGGGATCCTCGCGGAGTCCCGCGCACGGCCGTGGCAGCCCTGAACGCCGATCGCCGGCGAACGCCCGACTACTTCTTGTAGGTCGCCGGCACGGCGGCGAGGTCGGCGCGGCGGTTCTGCTGCCAGGCCTCCTCGTCGTGACCCGTCGCCTTCGGCTTCTCGGAGCCGAAGCTGATGGCGGCGAGCTGCGAGGACTTCGCGCCCAGCTCGGTGAGATAGCGCTTCGCGGCGTCCGCGCGGCGCTGGCCGAGGGCCAGGTTGTACTGCTCGGTCCCGCGCTCGTCGCAGTTGCCTTCGATGCGGACCTTCAGGTCGGGATAGCGGGCAAGCACGTTGCCCACCGCGGAGAGCTTCTCGCGGGCATCCGGGGTCAGCGTCGCCGAGTCGAACTCGAAGAACACGCTGACGTTGCGGAGCTGCTCCATCGCGCGGTCGAGCTCGTCCTGGCCGTTCGCCTGGACCTGAGCGGGCTCAGGCTGGGTGACAGCCGGCCGCACGGCGGACGGTTGGGTGGGCGCCTGCGCGACCTTCTCTTCAGGGGCTGGCTTGGCGTGAGAGCAGGCCGCGAACAGGGCGGCGGCCGCGAGGACGGTGAGCAAACGCGAGGCCGATCGGTCTAGATTCATGGGCTTGTTCCTCCTGGCGGGCCCCTTGATAACAACCAAGCTGCCGGCCCGCACGCCGGCAGGAAAGCAGATGATTTGAGCTCAAACAACCGGGTCAAGGTCGGAAGCGGCGCCTGTTTCGCCACAAGGTGGGACCTCTACCTCCACGGCGCAAAGCACTCCGACGAGAAAGTTGCAGGGCGGCAACTGGGCGGCAGCGCGGGCGTCGCTCTCTGCGCGCTCGCGGTGGATCGGCTCGGCGACGCCGGGTTGCCGGCCACCTTCGCGGCCCTCTCGCTCGCGGCGCCCCTCGCGCTCGTCCCGATGGCCGTAGCCCGTCGCGAGCGGCGATTTGCCGCGCCGCAAGCTGGCGCGGCCTGACGGTCCGCCGCTAGACGACGCGCCGGCGCCGGCCGGCGATGGCGAGATATGCCCACAGCACGATCAGGGCGCCGACGATGGACGAGATCCATCCGCCCGGGGTGAAGCCCCAGGCGCTGTCGGCCCGCGCGCTACCGCCGAACAGCGCCTGGCCGATCATGCCGCCGACGAGCGATCCCACCATCCCGAGGACGGCGGTCATGAGCCAGCCCATCGCCTGACGGCCGGGAAAGATGGCACGAGCGATGAGGCCGACGATGAGACCGAAAACCAGGAAGCCGATGATTCCCACTGGGAGGACTCCTCTCTGAAAGAGTTTGGAAGCGTTGGAGTGACGGTAATCACGCAGCGCGTTTTCGTGCCTGTGCGCTTGCCCTCCGGGCGGCGGCGAGCGCTAGCGGGGGCCCGGACTACCTGCGGACCAGCAGGTAGCGCAGCCGCGTAAGGAAGATGAGGGACAGGCCGATTACGGCCCCCACGATCCACCCGGCGAGAACGTCGCTCGGCCAGTGCTCGCCGAGATAGACGCGGGAGAAGCCGACCACCGCCGCAATCACGATTCCCAGAGCGGAGAACCTCGGGAGGGCCCACGCGAACACGGTGGCCGCCGCGGCCGAGTCCGCCGCGTGCGTGGAGGGGAACGACCGTCCCGACCCGCATTCGAGCGGCGCCCGCACGTCCCGAAGCTCCTGGCAGGGCCGCGGCCGCGCCACCACAGGCTTCAGCGCACGCGCCGACACGAGGTCCGCCACTCCGATGGCGGCCAATAGCAGGATGGCCGCCAGCCAGCGGTGGACGGAACGGAAGGCCGCGTAGATCGCGGCGAGTCCGGCGATGGTGAGCAGGATGCCGCGGTTGGAAGCTGCCTCCATTGCCCAGTCCACCATCGCTCCGGCGGGCTGGTTCACGGAGCGGAGGATGTCGAGATCGGCGGGAGGGACCACGGCGCCGAACCTACCGCGCGGGAGCGGGGGCGCAAACAAAGCCGCAGGAATCGGTCAGCGTGCCGATGCCGCGCAGAGCGGGTGCAGGCATGGAATGCAGCGGTGGGCGACCGCGAGCTCATCGAGCGATGCACGCGCGGCGAGCGGCGGGCGTGGTCGGAGCTCGTTCGCAGGTACGACCGCCGTCTGCTCTGCATTTTTTCGCGCGAGGTCCAGCGATTTCCCGGACTCGATCCTGCCGATCTCCGGCAGGAGCTCTGGGTGAAGCTGGTCGAGAAAGGCTCGTTGGCGCGGCTCCGCCTCGAGCGCGCCGGTGCGCTCGACGCCTTCCTCGCGCAGGTCGCGCTCCGGCTGGTGCTCGACCTCCGGCGGCGGCGCGAGGTGGCGCCCTGTGCCGCCCAGATGCGCCATCCCTCTGCGGACCCCGAAGCCGAGGCGATGCGGGCGCAGGAGCACCGCAAGGTCGACGCCGCGCTGCGGCGGATCGTCCGGGGCTCCCGGCGGGACTTCCGCGTCCTGAGCGCCTGGCTGCGAGATGGCCTCGGGCCGACCGAGATCGCCCGAACGGACGTCGGCCTCAGCGCGAAAGGCGTCGCGAGCCTCTTGCACCGAGCGCTGCCGCGACTCGCGGCCGAGATGGAGATCGGACGCCCGCCCGCTGCGAGACGGCCCGGGCGGGCGAATGGCGTGCGCCGGCGGACCCCGTGATACACAACTCGACCGTGGAGGTTGCGACATGGCGCGGATGGTGAAGTGCGTGAAGCTCCAGAAAGAGCTTCCCGGGCTGGAGTACCGCCCGTTCAACAACGAGCTCGGCCAGCGCATCTACGACAACGTTTCGCAAGAGGCGTGGAAGATGTGGCTCGAGCATTTCAAGATGATCATGAACGAGTACCGCCTGGCCGGCGGGAGCGAGCAAGCGAACCAGATCCTCTTCGATCAGGCCGACAAGTACTTCTTCGGCGAGGGCGCGGCGCTGCCGCCTGACTACCGGCCGCCGCCCGCGAAGAGCTGATCGATTGCGTGGACCTGGCGAGATCCTCCTCGTCTCCTGCTACGAGCTTGGCCATCAGCCGGTCGCCATCGCGACGGCGCTCGCCGAGCTTCGCCGCGCCGGGTTCGACCCCGCCGCAATGGACGTATCGGTCGATCGCCTCGACGAGGAAGCTCTCGGCCGCGCACGGCTGGTGGCGGTTTCAGTCCCCATGCACACGGCGCTGCGGCTCGGCGTGCGCGTCGCCGACCGGGCTCCCGAATCCGCTCACGTCTCCTTCTTCGGCATCTATGCCGAGCTAAACGCCGCGCACCTTCTCGCCCGGCACGCCGATTCGGTCATCGGCGCGGAATCGGACGGCCCCTTGCGCGCGCTCGCCGAGGCTCTCGAGGCGGGACGCCCACCGGAAAGCGTCGGCGGCGTGCGCACGGCGGCGGCCGTCCCGGGGGCGGTGACGCAGAAAATCCGTCCCTCCGTCCCGAGTCGCGCGGGCCTTCCCGTGCTCGATCGGTACGCCAAGCTCGAGATCGGCGGCGAGCTCCGGCCCGTCGCTTCGGTGGAAGCGAGCCGCGGCTGCAAGCACCTCTGCCGCCACTGCCCCATCGTTCCCGTTTACCGGGGCCGATTCGTCGCCGTCCCTCGCGAGGTGGTGCTCGCCGACATCGAGCAGCAAGTCGCCGCCGGCGCACGGCACGTCACTTTCGGCGATCCCGATTTCTTGAACGGCCCCACGCACGCCGTCCGCATCGCGCGCGAACTCCACGAGCGGTGGCCCGAGCTCACCTTCGACGCGACCATCAAGGTCGAGCATCTGCTCCTGCACCGCGATCTGCTGCCGGAGCTGGCGCGGAACGGCTGCCTCTTCATCGTCAGCGCCGTCGAGTCGCTGAGCGATCGGGTGCTGCTCGCCCTCCGCAAGGGTCACACCGCAGCGGAGGTGCCGGAAGCGCTTCGCGCGGTTCGCGAGGCGGGGATCGATCTGCGTCCGACGCTCCTTCCCTACACGCCCTGGACCGAGCTTTCCGATCTACCGGCGCTGTTCGAGTTCGCCGAGCGCCACGATCTCGTCGACCAGATCGATCCAGTGCAGTACACGCTGCGGCTGCTCATTCCGCCCGGCTCGGCAGTTCTCGAAGGGGACGAGCCGCGGCCCTGGCTGGGCACGCTGGAGCCCGACCAGTTCGGCTGGACATGGACGCACCCCGATCCTCGCGTCGACGACCTGTGGCGGCTCTCCTCGCGGTTGGCGGCGCGCGGTGCGGAGCAGGGCGAGGATCCTCTGGCCACATTTGCTGCGCTGCGGGACCTGGCTTTCGGCGCGCTGGGGCGTCCGTCTTCCGCTGCGCGGCCGGTTCGCAAGCGCGGGAAACCTCCCAGGCTCACCGAACCCTGGTTCTGTTGAACGGAGCCCACCTCCGGCCAGGTCGGCCGGGTCTAGCCGGAATGCAAAAACCCAAGCGCTTGGGTTATGCTGGCAGGGTGGACGCAGCGGAAATGGGTCGTAAAGGCGGGCGCAGTCGCAGCCTGGAAAAGCGCACCGCGGCCCGGCGCAACGGGGCCCGCGGGGGACGGCCTCGCGATGCGGAGCGCTTCGCGCGGAAGGTGGAGGATGTCTGCCGGGAGCTCGCCCCTCAGGTCCCCCGGATCGACCCCGGTGATCTGCGCTTGATCGTGCGCTGCCTGCTCTTGCCACACGAGCGGCGCGCGGTCTTCGTCACCCGGCGGCAGGACGGCCGATACGTCTTCTGACCTGGCCGAGCGAACTCTCGTCGCTCTGGCCAGGGCGCTTCGAGTGGCCAGGCTGGAAGCCGTCGTCATCGGCAATTCCGCCAGCATGCTGAACGGAGCGCCCGTGACCACGCAGGACATCGATCTCCTCGTTCGCGATACGAAAGCGAACCGCCGGAAGCTCGCCCGTTTCGCCGAAGAGATCGGCGGCTCCTCGCCGAGGCGCGTGTCGGAGTTGAGCAATGTCGAGTACATCGACGGCGACCTTGCCGTGCCCGTCGAGATTCACTTCAACCGGATCGCGGGTGGCTTGACGTTCTCCTCCGTCCGGTCCCGCGCGCAACTGGTCGCCGTCGGTGGCGAGAAGCTCGCCGTTGCGGCACTTGCCGACGTCATCCGCTCGAAGGAGGCGGCGAACCGGCCCAAGGATCGGGCGGTCCTCCCGATTCTTCGCGACACGATGGAAGTGAAGAAGAAGCTCGAATGACTCGCGTCGAGTCACGCCGTCTTCGTGTCTAGTTCTTCTCGCGCGTCCGACTGCGTTTGAGTCGTCCGAAAACGAGGACGAGGGTTGGCATCACGAGCATCGCAAGGGCGATGGAGAAGGCTTCGTTCGGAATGAGGGCTTCGGGGCTTCCGAGCGTGGCGATGCTGGGATCGGCAGGAAGGTAGATGACCACGACGGGATCTCCGACGCGAAGCTCGCGCTTGGCTGGATTCGGTTCCGCGACGAACGAGCTTCGAGTCTCGAACGCCCGTCCCTTTACGACGTAGCGCGCCGTGACGCTGTCGTGGTTCTTGGGCTCTCGCTTGGAAACCACGCCAGCGGCCTTACGCCGTCGCGTGCCAGGCGAACATACGAGGCGAGATTGAAATTGTAGAGCAGGAACCCGATAGCGAGTGCCATGCCCGCCCAGGCCAGGACGGGAAGGAGCGCGCTTACGTCCTTTCTGTGTGTCATGTCTCGGGCGTTCAAGCTGCGAAGCGTAGCACTCCGCCGGATCCGATCGATGACATTCGATCGTTCTACGACACGCCCTCGTCGCGAGAGCGCAAGCCCAGCTGATCGAGCTTGCGCAAGAGGTTCGAGCGGGAGATCCCCAGTTCCGCGATGATCGCGCGGCGGTGCCCCCGGTGCCGCTCGAAGGCCGCGCGGATGGCGATCGCTTCCAGCTCTTCCAGCGTCCGCCCTCGCAGCTCGACCACGTCCCGGCCTTCGTTTGCCGGCGTCTCGCGGGGGCGCGGCGCCGGCGGTCCCGATCCGAAACGCAGCCCCGAGGCCCGGATCACCGGCGAATCGTTGAGGACGATGGCCAGCTGCACGACGTGGCGCAGCTCGCGCGCATTGCCCGGCCAGGGATGGACGCTCAGAGCGGCCCGCGCGTCCGCGGAGAAGGTGCGGCGAACGCCGTCTCCTTCCAGCGCAAGGAAGTGCTCCGCGAGCGGCAGGATGTCGCCGGGCCGTTCGCGCAAGGGCGGCAGGCGGACCACCACGCCGCAGAGCCGGTAGTAGAGGTCCTCGCGAAAGGCGCCACGGCGCACCTCGGCGCGCAGGTCGCGGTGGGTGGCGCAGACCACGCGAACGTCCATCCTCCGCGGCCGCGGAGCGCCGACGGGCTTCACTTCGCCCGACTCCAGGGCGCGGAGGAGCTTCACTTGCAGCGCCAGGGGCAAATCGCCGATCTCGTCGAGAAAGAGCGTGCCGCTTTCCGCCGCTCCGAAGGCGCCGATCGAGCTCTGCACGGCGCCCGTGAACGCCCCGCGCTCGTGGCCGAACAGCTCCGCCTCGGCGACCTCGGCCGCGATGGCGCCGCAGTTGACCGGCACGAAAGGGCCTGCGGCGCGCGAGGAGAGCTCGTGGACGGCACGGGCGGCGACCTCCTTGCCGGAGCCGCTCTCGCCCTGGATGAGCACGGGAAGGCGCGACGGGGCCGCCCGCTTCAGTAGGTCGAGCGCGGCGCCCAGGGCCGGATCCCGGGTGATGACGCCCGGCAGGAGCACCGGGTGCGAAGAGTACTCGCGCTCGACGCGCAACACCTGGCCCCCGATCCGTACCAGCGATCCTGGCCCGATCTCGGCCTCCGAGACGCGGGCTCCGTCGACCACCGTGCCGTTGGTGGATCCGAGATCCTGGATCCAGAGCCGGCCGTGGCGACCGTGCAACCGGCAGTGATACCGGGAGACAAACCGGTCCGGGATGTGCACGTCGTTCCGCGGGTGCGCGCCGAGGGAAACCAGGTTGCCATCGAGCCGGAGCCGGCGGTCGGCTCCGTCGGCTGCCTGCCAGCGCAATTCCAGCGGTTCTGCCGCTGGCGGGTCCGAATGACCGAGGACCGCCGTGACGCGCTCCGCGTTCTCGACGACGTGCAGCGCTCTCGATTCGGCGATCGCTTCGGCCATGGCGGTCTCCGGGAAGGGTCATCCGTGGAAGACGACCGCCGGAGGCCGGTTTCTTCACGCGATCAGGACGATTGACGCCGCATCGCAGGCTGCGGATCGCCGGGATCCGGTTATCCTCCGGCGCGATGCCTGCGATCGTCCTCATCCTTCCCCAGAGCAGCTACCGCGCCGACGACTTTCTATCCGCCGCCGCCAGGATGGGGCTCGAAGTGATCACCGCATCGGATCGCTGCCACGTCCTCGCGGAAGACTGGACGGAAGGATCGCTGCCGCTCGACTTCACCAACCCCGCCGACGCTGCCCGCAAGCTGGCGGACGACGTCCGGGGCCGCGCTCCACGCGCCGTAATCGGCACGGATGATCAGACCGCGGTCATCGCCGCGCTCACCGCCGCGGAGCTGGGCCTGCCGCACAATCCGCCAGCCGCGGTACAAGCCGCGCGCAACAAGGCACAGGCCCGCGAACAGTTGCGCGCGGCGGGCGTACCGGTTCCCTGGTTCGAGGTGGCGGCTCGCGACCTGCCCCGCGCGGCGCTCGAGGACCTCGCGACGCGGGCCCCATACCCCTGTGTGGTGAAGGCGCTCGCGCTCTCGGGAAGCAGAGGGGTCATCCGGGCGGACGATCCGGCGGGCTTCCAGGTGGCGTTCACGCGGGTCGCCGACCTCTTGCGCTCGCCGCAGATCGGTGCGCGGCGCGATCCCGAGGCGGGGCGCATCCTCGTCGAGCAGTTCCTACCGGGCGCGGAGGTGGCGCTGGAAGGATTGCTCACCGACGGGCGGCTCTCGGTCCTGGCGGTCTTCGACAAGCCCGATCCGCTCGACGGTCCGTACTTCGAGGAGACGCTGTACGTGACGCCGTCGCGACATCCCGAACCGGTCCAGGCAGCGTGCGCCGGCGCGGTGCAGGAAGCTGCGCGGGCGTTGGGCCTCGTGCACGGACCCGTCCACGCCGAGTTGCGGCTCACGGCAAAAGGTCCGCGCATCCTTGAGGTCGCCGCCCGTTCCATCGGAGGCCTGTGCGGGCGCACGCTGCGTTTTGGTGTCGGCGTGTCGCTCGAGGAGTTGCTCCTCCGCCATGCGATCGATCCCGGGTCGGCCCTCCCGACCAGCCGCGAGCGGCGCGCGGCCGGCGTCCTCATGTTGCCCATCCGCCGGGGCGGCGTCCTCCAGGAAGTCCGCGGAATCGAGTTTGCGCGGGAGGTCCCGGGGGTCACGGACGTGGTCATCACGGCGCATCTCGACGAAGAGATCGTGCCGCTTCCGGAAGGCGCGAGCTACCTCGGATTCGCCTTCGCCCGCGGCGACTCTCCCGCGCAGGTGGAGGCGGCGCTGCGCGAGGCGGGGTCCCGAATCGAGATGGTGGTCGCGCCGAAGCTACGCGTCAGGCGCGGTTGACTTGCCCGGGGCCCTGCTCCGGGACCGCTCCGTGGATACCTGAGAAGGGTGGAAGAACCTTTGGCCCCTTTGAATCCGGAACGTTCCGCCGAGCCGCTGCAAGCTCCGAGCGCCCGCGCCCAGTCGCGAAGCGCGAGGATCACCTTCGGCGTTCTCGTCTTCGTCGCCACCGCGCTGCTCCTGCTCGTCATCTGGCCCTTCCGCGCGCCGCTGTTCCTCGCGGTGGTGCTCTCCGCCGTCTTCCAGCGACCGTTCGAGCGCACCTCTGCTCTCTTGCGAGGAAGGCGGAAGGTCGCCTCGGCCGTGCTGACGCTGGCGGTGTTCTTCGCCATCGTCCTGCCCTTCGCGAGCATCGCCGCCTTCGCGGTGCGCGAGTCGCTCGTCGGCCTCGACTACCTGCGCAGCGAGCTCGGGGTCACGAAGGTCAGCGACTTGAAGTCCGGCCCGCTTCCTCCGCGCGCCGAAGACGCCATCAACCGGACCCTCGCCGTGGTCCACCTCAAGCGCGAACAGGTCCAGGACGGGATCGCGCGAGTCAGCGAAGACCTTCGCGCCGCCGCTCCCGAAGTGCTGGCCAGCTCCGGCCGGGCGGCGTTCCACACCATGGTGATGATCATCGCCCTCTACTTCTTGCTCCTCGAAGGGCGGCGCCTCATCGAGTGGCTGGGCGCGGTGTCACCGCTCCAGGCGCGGCAGACGCGCGAGCTCCTCACCGAGTTCCGCAAGGTCTCCAATGCCTCGGTGGTGGGCTCGGTCGCCTCCGCGCTCGGGCAGGGAGTCCTCGCGGCGATAGGCTTCGCCATCACCCGCGTCCCGCACGCGCTCTTCTTCGGGCTCCTCACCGCCATCGCGTCCTTCATTCCGGTGGTGGGGACCGCGATCGTCTGGGTGCCGGCGGTGCTGCTCCTCGGCGCGACCGGGCACATGACCTCGGCCGTCGTTCTCGGGGCGTGGTGCCTGGTCTTCGTCATCGGCGGCGAGCACATCGGGAAGCCGCTGCTGTTGCGCGGCCAGGTGGAGATGCACACCGGGCTCGTCTTCCTCTCGCTGCTCGGCGGCCTGGAGGTGTTCGGGCTGCTCGGCATCATCATCGGGCCGCTCGTCATCTCCTTCTTCCTCGCGCTCATGCGCATGTACCAGCGCGACTTCCAGCGCATGGTCGAGGTGCATTAGAAGGTTATCGTGTCGGATGCTCTCGAGCGCGACTACGTCCTGCGCATCGCCCGCCAGATGGCGCTCTTCATCGCGCGCCTGCTCAAGCTGAAAGAGCAGAACGATCTCGATGCGGCGCAGGATCTGCTCCTCTCCGCGTACGCGGACATGTTCGGGATCGATCGGCGCTTCGTCGGGTACATGCGGCCCGAGCAACTGGCGCAGGCCCTGGGGCGGGAACGCGCCGCGCTCTTCGCCGCGTTGATGGCTGAGGAAGCGGAATTGCGCGCAATGCGCGGCGATGCCCAGACCGCGGCCCTCGTCGCCCAGCAGGCCATCGCAGTGCTCGATGCGGCGGCGTGGAATGACGACCGGCTCCGGGCTCGGCTCGGTGAATCGGCGCGCGGCGGCATCGTCGGCTGAAAACGTGCGCGGGGCACGCTATGCTGCGCGGCTATCCGGGAGGCCGCCGTCATGAAGCGCAGCTGGAACGCTCCGATCTGGATCGGCTTCTTGGTTCTCGTAGCCGGTCTTTTCAGCTACCACTTCCTGCTCCGCTTTCCGGCCACGCGCGACGTCCCGTGGGTGAGCCTCGTCGCCATTGCCGTGGCGATCCCGTTCTTCGCCGTTGGCCTCGCCCGCGCGTTCCGGGAGCCGCAGCGGTACCGCGGCCGCATCGGCGGAACCATTGCTGCCGTCGTGGCCCTGGGGCTCACCGGCTTCTTCCTCTACGCGACCTTGGTGGGTGTCCGGCAGATTCCCGCTTCGAAAGGCGCTCCGCAGGTGGGATCCCGGGCCCCCGACTTCACGCTGCCGGATCAGGACGGGAATCCGGTCACGCTCTCGAGGGTCATCTCGGAGTCCAAGCCCGCGGCGGTGGTGCTGGTCTTCTACCGCGGGTTCTGGTGACCGCTCTGCAACTCCGAGTTCCGGAGTTTCGAAAACCAGGTTTCCGAGTTCCAGAAGCGCAACATCCGGCTGCTGGCGGTCAGCGTCGATCCGCCGGCGACGAGCAAGAAGCTGAAGCAGGATCAGGGCTATGACGGATTCACCTTCCTCTCCGATCCGAAGGCGGAGGTGATCCGCCGCTACGACGTGCTCCATCCGGGCGGGGGTCCCGGCGAGGCCGAGATCGCGCGGCCGGCGGAGTTCGTCATCGACCCGGGCGGCGTCGTGCGCTGGGTGAACCTGACCGAGTCGATCCTCGTCCGCGCACGGCCGGAGCAGGTGCTGGCGGCGGTCGCCGCGATGGGCCCGGCAATGGCGCAAGGAGCAGGCAAATGAAGAAGTTTCTCGTTCTCTTCGAGTCGTCGGTGCCGGCCGAGGAGCAGATGAAGGCTCCGCCCGAGCAGAAGAAGGCGGGCATGGAGCTGTGGATGAAGTGGATGCAGAAGGCGGGCAGCGCCCTCGTCGATCCCGGCGCGCCGCTGGGCAACGCGGCGGTGGTGAAGGGCAGCGCGGGCGCGAGCGGCGCGGGCAAGGTGGCCGGCTACTCCATCGTGCAGGCGAATTCGCGGCAGGACGTGCAACGCCTGTTCGAAGATCACCCGCACTTCAAGGCGCCGGGCGCGGTCATCGACATCCTGGAGTGCCTCTCCATGCCCGGGACGCCGAAGTAGCGTCGCGGCGCCCGAGGTTCGCTAGTCGCTTGCCAGGTACGTGTACCCGCGCATCGCCTGCTCGTAGAAGTCGGTGAGCGAGACGCTTTCTTTCGGTTTGACCGCCCCCTCGCGGACGCGCGCATCGAGCGCCTGCTTCACCCGTTTCGCCAGATCGCTCGGCTCGTACTGCACGCGCACCAGCACCCGCTCCATGGTGTCGCCCGGGATCACTTCCTCGATGTAGTAGTCCTCGGGATCCTCGTCGTCGACGAAGACGTGCACCTCGTGCACCCGACCGAAGAGGTTGTGCATGTCGCCCATGATGTCCTGGTAGGCGCCGGTCAGGAACATGCCGAGGTAATAGGGCTCGCCCTCGCGCAAGGGATGCAGCTCGATGGTCTCGTCCACCGTCTCGTACTCGATGAAGGTGTCGATCTTCCCGTCCGAGTCGCAGGTGATGTCGACGATGGTGGAATCGCGGGTGGGCGGCTCGTTCAGCCGGTGGAGCGGGGCGATGGGGAAGAGCTGATCGATCGCCCAGTGGTCGGGCGCGCTCTGGAAGACGGAGAAGTTCGCCATGTACTGGTCGGCGAGCTTGTCCTCGAGGTCGCGGGTCTGGCCGGGAATGCGCTTGCGGCGCTTGTTGATCTCCACGAGCTTGCGGCACAGCCGCCAGAACAGTCCCTCGATCTGCGCTCGCTCCTCGAGGCCGAGGATGCCGAGCTTGAACATGGTGAGGGCCTGTTCCTTCTTCGCCACCGCATCGTGGTACGTCTCGCCCGAGTTCTTCGAGGTGAGCCCGGCCACGATCTCGCGCATCTCGCGCACCACTGCCGTCTCGGGCGCTTCCGGCACCGGCGCCTTCTCCTCCTGCCCTGCGTGCCCTTCGACGACGGCGCCGTTCTCCCCGAACTCGATGTGGCCGAAGACGTTCATCAGGATGCAGGAGTGGTGCGCCGTGAGCGCCCGTCCCGATTCGCTGACGATGTGCGGTTCGGGGACGTTCTCGCTCGCGCAGATCTGCTGCACCGTGTAGACGACGTCGGCCGCGTACTCGTCGACCGTGTAATTCAAGGAAGAGACGTATTCCGTCGACCGGGCCCCGACGTAGTCGACCCCCAGGCCCCCGCCCACGTCGAAGTACTCGAGCCCCAGGCCCATCTTGCGGAGCTTGGCGTAGATGCGCGCCCCTTCGTTGACGACCTCTTTCACCGTATGGATGTCGGTGAGCTGGCTGCCGACGTGGAAGTGGAAGAGACGGGCCAGGCCCTCGGCGCCGCGGTCGTGGAGCATCCGCACCGCCTGGATCAGCTCCGGCGTGGTGAGGCCGAACTTGGCGAAGTCGCCCGAGGACGACTCCCACTTCCCGGTGCCCTTGGTGGAGAGCTTGCTGCGCAGCCCGATCAAAGGCTGCACGTTCATCTCTTCGGAGAGCCGGAGCAGGTGGGGAAGCTCGGAGAGCTTCTCGATCACGACCAGCACCTTGCGTCCGAGCTTGCGGCCGAGGAGCGCCAGCCGCAGGTACTCCTCGTCCTTGTACCCGTTGCAGATGGTGAGGGCTTCCGGATCGCTGTTGAGCGCGAGGACGATGAGCAGCTCTCCCTTGCTGCCCGCCTCCAGCCCGAAGTGGTACGGGGCGCCGGCGTCGAGGATCTCTTCGACCACCTCGCGCATCTGGTTGACCTTGGTCGGGTAGACGCCGAAGTACTGACCCTTGTAGCCGTGCTGCGCGATGGCGTTGCGGAACGTCTCGTTGAGCTGCTTCACCCGCGAGCGCAGGACGTCCTGGAAGCGCACCACGCAGGGAAACCCGAGCTTGCGCTCGCGGATGTCGTCGACCACGTCCATCAGGTCGATGACCGGTCCCGGCTGGCCGCAGGGATGCACCGTGAGGTGCCCCTTTGGATTGATGCTGAAGTACCCCGCACCCCAGTTTGCGATGTTGTAGAGCTGGAGCGCGCGATCGATCGACCAGTCGTGCGGCTCGCGCATCGAGGCCATGTGCCACAGAGCGGGCCTGCGGGACAAGATCTCGTTTGCGTGATCGACGGGGCGCTCCCCGGACCGCTGTTCCAGCGGGCGCGTCGGGCGATCGCCAGGCTCGGCAGGACTGGGCTCCGCGAGAGCTACTTCACCACCTTCTGGCTGCCGCGCGACTCCGCTCCCGCACATGCGGTCGAAGAGGCCGTGCTGTGGTTGGCGATGGTCGCCGCTCCCCGACGATGGTCGGGCGCCGAATGGTGGGTCGGGCGGGCTTACACTACCGACCTTCCCATCGGGTTCCACTTCGACGAGGACGTGAAAGGGCGGGGGGCCTTGCGCCATCCGCTCCGCTCCAGCGTGCTGTTCTTCAATTCGGTTCGCGGGGGACATCTGGCCGTCACCGATCAGAGACCTGGCTCCGGCGAGGCGACGAGGCTCGCGACGGTGAAGCCGCGCGCCAACCGGTACGCGGTCTTCGATGGCGATCTGCTCCACGGCGTCCTCGACGCCCGCGGGCGGACACCGGTCCGGCGGCTTGCGGGCCCGAAGGGGCGGCTCCGGGTCACGCTGGTCGTCAATTTCTGGAATCGGCGGCCCACCGACGTTTCCGTCTGGAGCGAAAGCCGTCGTTTTCGTAAGCTAGCGCCGTGATTCACCACCTGGCCGGACATACGCGCGACACTCTCGCGGCGGAGCGCGTGCGGTCGGGGAAAAAGCCGGGCGCCGCGAAGGAACGCGCCCACGCGCTCGTGTCCTGGTTCGCGGGGCGCCGATCCGAGGCGCTCGATCCCAGCCCCTACGAGACCGCGCTCCCGGAGGCGGTCCCCGCCATCGATGCCGACGGAACGGTTCGTTTCGCAGTCCGGCTGGACGACGGCGCCGTCGTGGAGACGGTCCTGATCCGGCAGCCGTCGCGGCTCACCGTCTGCCTCTCCAGCCAGGTCGGCTGCGCGCGCGGATGCGTCTTCTGCGAGACCGGACGGCTTGGACTCGTCCGCAATCTGGAGGCCTGGGAGATCGTCGCCCAGTACGCCATCGCGGCGCGCCACCTCGGCCTCCGTCCGCGCAACGTCGTCTTCATGGGAATGGGCGAGCCGCTCGACAATCTCGAGGAAGTGCTGCGCGCGATTTCCGTCCTCGCCGAGCCCGCGGGATTCGCGGTCCCGGAACGGCGGATCACCGTCAGCACCGTCGGCATCGTCCCCAAGATGGACGAGCTCTACCGGCGCTCGCGGGTCAACGTCGCTCTCAGTCTGCACGCGCTCGATGCGCGGACCCGCCTGTCGCTCCTTCCGGTCGCGCGTCGCTACCCGCTCGAGGACGTGCGCGACGCCGTGGCGCGCTCTCCGCGTACCGTGCTGCTGCAGTGGACGCTCATCGAGGGAACCAACGACTCCGACGCGGATGCCGAGGCGCTCGCCGCCTTCGCCGGCGGCCTCGACGTGCGGGTGAACTTGATTCCGCTCAATCCCGGCCCGGACCCTGCGCTGCGCGCGCCGCCGCTCGAGCGATGCCGCACCTTCCAGAAGCGCCTCGCCGATCGGGGAGTGCGAACGATGCTGCGCCTCCCGCACGGCTGCTCGGTGGGAGGCGCTTGCGGTCAGCTCTCCGGGCGGCTGCGCACCGATGCCGGCGAAGTCACTGCGCCCCGCTGAACGCGTACATCTTGCCCGCGTTCTGCGCGTAGATGCGGCCCTTCGAATCCATGCTGATCGGCGTGTAGGCGGCGCCGAGGGCGCGGTCGAGGAAGACGCGGTTCTTGAAGACGCCGCCCGGTCCGATGGCGTAGAGGTTCCCGTCCTCGCTGTTGGCGTAGACGATTCCGTCGCGATCCACCGCCACCGAGTTGATGCACCACTCGAAGCCGTTGCCGTGCTGTCCGTCGTCCACGCAGGAGATCTGGCCGTTCGCCTGCCGCGAGCAGGTCTGGGTATTGGAGGAGGCGAAGCGCCACTCGACGTGGAGATCGGCGGAAAGCTGCGTGATGTAGTACGGCCCGCCGGTGAGGTAGTGATTGTCCTTGAGCACGATGGAGTACGTCCCGTCGTGCGGGAACCATGCGGGCGTGATGTCCCAGCCGAAGTCGAAGGTGCCCGCGACGTGGCCGTCGCTCGCGAACTTGAACAGGTGTCCGCGGAAGCCGTTGTAGTTGGTGAGCGCCCCGAAGATGACTCCGCCGTCGGGGAGCGCTACCGGCGAAGAGCTTCCTTGATCGCTGATGAAACCCGCCGGGTTCGTCCCGGTGAGCGGGTCCACCCCGCGCGGCGCGGCGCTCGTGCAATTTCCCGCCCTGTTGTCGGCGGGCACGGTCACCCCGCAGCCATCCTCGAGCACGTTGCGCATCGAGGCCGCCCAGCGCGGCGTCAGATCGGCGGGGTTCACCGCCACGACATACGCGTATCGCGCGAGGCGGTGCGAGCGGCTCGCAACGAAGATGGTTCCGTCGGGTCCGACCGCCGCCGATGCATTGATCGCGGGTCGCTGGATGCCGCAGCGCACGCTCGGGGCAGGCTGCACGGCGCCGCTCGCGGTCAAAGGAGGAAGGGGCTGGGTATTGGGATTGACGGCGTACGTGCCCTCGCAGTTCGTGTCCTGCGGATTCGGCGCCCCCGGAACGAGCGTCGTCCAGGGAACGACCGTCGCGGTGCCGGCGCGGATCCGGACGAGGAATCCGAGCGGGTCGTTGTCGCCCCACGGGTCGGCGAGGTTCAGCTGGATCGCCGTATAGAGGATGTCTCCGGAGGACGTCGCGGTGAGCGGTCCGGCGACGAACACGCTCGCGTCGCCGTTGAACGGGTCGGGGCGACTGCGCAGCTGGCCCGTGAGCCGGTCGAGTTGCATCACGGCGCCGTTGCCCGCCGGCATCCAGAGCGAATCGCCGGAAATCACTGCGTGGAACTGTGGCTCCCACCCGCCCAGCGAAGCCGTGCTCGGCGAGCTGCCCCGGTTCGGAGGCGGCTTCCAGTCCGTCGGGACGATCCAGCTCGCCACGAGCTGATTTCCTTGCCAGACGAAATGCTGCTCATTCCAGATCTGCCGATCCCACGCATCCGGGCCGCAGGGGAAGGGCGAGCGCGATCCGGGCGGGCTGCAAGAGAGGTACGTGCCGGCGGTCTTCACCGCGGCGTAGACGTCGTCACCGACGACGAGAGGCACCTGGTAGTGGACCAGGAGCGAACCTTGCACCTCCGCGGTTTCTTGCGGCAGGTTCGGATCGAGCACGAACGTGGAAACCCCGGAAAACGGTACTCCGCTGGCGCAAACGGTCCCCGCGTGATCGGGAGCGCGGCCCGTCTGGGTCCAGTCGGTGGTAGCGGAGCAGTCGAGCTGCGGCCGGGGTGCCGCAGGGCCGTTCGAGCTGCAGGCGAACGCGGCGCACACGGCCAGGAGAGGAAGCGGCTTTCGCATGGCGCTATCGTAGCGCCGGCCCCTCCGTTATTCACGGGGCTGACAGGGGATCCGTCCTGACCTAGGTTTGCGCGCCATGAAGCGCTCTCGCATCGTCCTGTTGTCGATCCTCGGCGTCATCGTCGTCGCGGTGGTGGTCGGGGTGCTCGTCCTCGATTCCGTCCTGACGAGCAAGGCACACGAAGAAGCCGACAAGCTTTCGCAACAATTGGGACGAAAGGTCGAGATCGGGTCCGTGGCGACCAAGATCGTCACCGGCCTGGGCGTGCGCGTCAGCGACGTTTCGGTGGGACCCGGCCCCGGAGAGGACCTTCCTCTCGTGCAGGTTCCCCGCATCGAGGTGAAGGCCGCGCTCGTCCAGGCCCTGCGCACTCGGGGCAAGGAAGTGACCATCCGGTCCGCGGAAATCGAAGGACTCAAGCTAAACGTCATCCGCTTCAAGGACGGCACTACCAACCTCGAGCGCCTGCAGAAGGCGATGGCCGAGAAGGAGCCGAAGAAACCGGAGGAGCCCAAGGACGAGAAACCGTCCGACCTCTCCTGGCTACGGGTCGACCATGCCGCGCTGAAGGATGCCCGCATCGCCCTGGTGGACAAGACCGGCGCCGCCGCGCGCGAGCTCGCCATCCAGAACCTCGACGTGATCGTGAACGACCTTCGCGCCGGGAAGGCGCTCGACGTGTTCGTGAGCGCCGCCGTCCTCGCCGACAAGAGGAACTTCGAGGTCCGGCTGCATGCGCCGCCGCTTCCGCCCACGCTCATGCCGACCCCCGATAAGCTCACGCTCAAGATCGAGCCCATCGATCTGACGCCGCTCGGGCCGTTCGTCCCCAAGGACATCGGCCTGCAGAGCGGGAAGCTGGACGCGAACTTCGAGATGGCGCTCGGGAGCGTCGTCACCGGCGGGACCGGGCCGACCCGGATTGCCGGCACCTTGCACGGTACGGGGCTCAAGTTCGCCGGCGCCGAAGGCGGACGCGCGCTGGACGTTTCGCTGGACGCCGACGTGAAGGGCGATTCGAGCAAGGGAGACGTGCAGATCGACAAGCTCAAGCTCGACCTCGGCCCCGCCGGGATCACCGGGCAGGGCAAGGCGACGGGGCTGGCGAGCAACTCTCCTCGCATCGAGGGCCTCGAGATCCGCTCGCACGATCTCGATCCGGAGAAGCTCGCCGCCTACTATCCGCCGCTGCGCAAGAGCTTGAAAGGGCAGATATCGGGGCCGATCGGGCTGCTCGTGCACGCGAGCGGAACGCAGGCCTCGGCCGCGCTGGAGTTGAGCGTCGATCTGACCCCGGTGAAGCTGGCCGTGCCGGACACGCTCTCCAAGGCGGCGGGAGCGCCGATGATGCTGCTCGCGCATGCCAGGGGCGCCGGAGGAGGGAAGCTCGCCTTCGACACCAAGCTCGATCTCGCCGGCGTCGATCTCCGGCCCGGAGAGTCGCTCAACAAGGCGCCGGGACAGAGGCTCGAGTTGACCGTGCAGGGGACGCGCTCGGTGAGCGGGTCGAGCGACAATCCGGACCAGCGCATCGATCTCGCTTCTCTCGTCGTCCGCGTTCTCGGGGACGAGCTTTCCGCCAAGGGATTCCTGGAGACGAAGGGCGCCGGGGCGAAGAAGGCGACCAACTTCGATCTGACTGCGCAGAGCGCGCATCTCGACCTCGACCAGCTCCTCTATCCGAATCCTTCGAAGAAGGAGAAGCCGCCGCCCGACCCCAAGACGTTCGCGGGCATCAACGGGCACGCCAAGGTCAACATCGAGAGCGTGCGCGTGAAGAAGCAGGATCTCAGCAAGATCGTTGCCGACGTGGAGATGCACGACGATCAGGTGGTGGTGAAGACCGCGCAGGTGGGCGCCTTCGCCGGGCAGATCGACGCCTCCGGCACCAGCCTGCGGCTCGCGCATCCCAAGGAGCCCTGGCACGTCGTCACGAAGGCTCGCGGCATCGATCTCGCCCAGGCATCGCTGCTCGGCACGCCGAAGAAGGTCCTCGCAGGGAAGTTCAACGGCGACATCAAGCTCGATGGATCGAGCCAGGATCTCAGCGAGCTGACGAAGAACCTCACCGGCCTCCTCGAAGGTCACCTCGAGGACGGCCAGTTCCTCGGCAAGGACATCATCGCCTCAGTGACGGGTCCTCTGATGCACGCGCTACCTTCCGCGCTGCAAGGAAAGGTGACCAAGGGAGGCGTGACCGATCTCGGCAAGGACACGCCTTTCGGGATCACCATCCAGAACGGGCTCGCGAGGCTGAAGCAGCCCATCACCGTGACGAAGCCGGAAGCGCAGATGACGTTCTCGGGCGGGATCCATCTCGACGGCACGCTCGATCTTCCCGGCACGGTCGCGCTCGCCCCCGAAACGATCGCGACGCTCACGGGCGGCAAAGTACGGCCTTCTACGAGCATTCCCGTGGGGATCAAGCTCACGGGTCCGGTGTGGAATCCGCAGGTCGCCGATCTCGATTTGAAAGGCGCCGTCGCTGCAATCCTGAAGTCGGCCGGCACCAGCGTCCTCGGTGGCGTGCTCGGCAACAAGCTCGGCGTGCAGGGCTCGCCTGAGCAGATTGCGCAGGCGAAACAAAGCGAGTTGCAACAAAAGGCCCAGGCCGAGCAGGCCAAGGCGGAGCAGCGCGCGAAGGACGAGGCGGACGCGCAGCGCAAGAAAGTACAGGAAGATGCGCAGAAGAAGCTGAAGGGGCTGTTCGGGCGCTGACAGGCGGTCGATTTCGCTCGCGCTTTGTCCGCTCTCGCGTTAAAGAGATCGAACGGAATCATCCGAGGGTTGAAGTTGCGTAATCCAGCCTACCAAGGCGGCCGAGCGGCTCGGCTTCGACACCGGCGACATTCGAGATGGCCCAGAAAACCAAGGATCCGGTCCGCGCGCTGATCGAGCGGTTCGTCGGCGATCTCAAGCGCACTCTCACCGAGGCCGTGGAACGCGAAGTGCGCGCGGTCGTCGCGCGCATCTCCTCGGGGAAGGACAGGATAGACGGACGTCGCTCCGGACGGCTCTGCCCGGTTCCGGGATGCGGCCGGCCCGGTGCGGGTCCACGCAACCGGTGGTTCTGCCGCGAGCATGTTGCGAAGCTCTCGGTGGCCGAGCAGAAGGGAATCCTCGAGCGCAACCGCCGACTCGCGGCGGAGGGTAAGCTTCCGACGCTCGTCCCGGCGCAGAAGATCGTCCGCCTGCCTCCCAAGCAGCCCCGCCAGAGGCGGCCCCTCGACATGACCTGCCGGGTGGAAGGTTGCCCCAACCGATCGCGCGGCCCACGGGTGGGCTTCATCTGCGATCTGCACCGTGCACAGCTTTCTCCCGAGGAGCAGCGCGAGGCGCGCGAGCGCTGGAACGTACGGCACAAGGGCGGCGTCGCAGCGCCCGAGCCGCGGCGCGAATCCGCTCCGGCCCCGGCGGCCGTACCTCCCATCGTCCGCAAGGCCTCGTCGGAGCCGCCGGCGACGCCGGAGCGGGATGTCTCGGGAGCCTGAGACGGTGTAACGATCCCGCGGCAAACGAAACGGAGACGTCATGCCGCGCGATCGCAAGATACCGTCCTCGGAAATCACCCCGCTCTCCGCTTACCTGCGCCGGCGCGACTTTCTCGCCCTGGGAGCCGCCGGAGCGGGCGCTCTCCTCCTGGGCGGCCACTCCGTGTCCGGCGCGCAGAAGGAGCAGCACGGAGCGAAGCTCCCTTCGGTGAAGCAAAGCTCCTACACGGTCGACGACAAGAAGACGCCCTTCGGCGACATCACGAACTACAACAACTTCTATGAGTTCGGGACCGACAAGGACGATCCGGCCCGCCACGCCGGCAAGCTGAAGACCCGCCCCTGGACGGTGAAGGTCGACGGCGAGTGCGCGAAGCCGAAGACGTTCGACATCGATTCGCTCATCTCCAGCTCGACGGTGGAAGAGCGCGTCTACCGGATGCGCTGCGTGGAAGCGTGGTCGATGGTGATTCCCTGGGATGGGATTCCGCTCGCCGAGGTCCTCAAGAAGGTGGAACCCAGCTCACGGGCGAAGTACGTCGCCTTCGAGACCGCGCTGCAGCCCGAGAACATGGCAGGGGTGGGCGGCTTCAACGCCATCCCCTTCCCGTATCTCGAAGGGCTGCGCATCGACGAGGCGATGCACCCGCTCGCGCTCCTGGCGGTGGGGATCTACGGCGAAGCCTTGCCGAATCAAGACGGCGCGCCCATCCGGCTGGTGGTTCCCTGGAAGTACGGCTTCAAGGGCATCAAGAGCATCGTCAAGATCCATCTGCAAGAGACGCAGCCGCAGACCACCTGGTCGCAATATGGCGGCGGCGTCGAGTATGGCTTCTACGCCAACGTCAATCCCGAGGTGGACCATCCCCGCTGGAGCCAGGCGAAGGAGCGACGCATCGGCGAGGTCTTCCGCCGGCCGACCCTGATGTTCAACGGCTACGCCGACCAGGTGTCGAAGCTGTACGCCGGGATGGATCTGAGGAAGTTCTATTGAGGCCCAAGGGCGACCGGCTGCTCAAGCCCCTCGTCTTCCTCGCCGCGGCTTCGCCTCTGCTGTGGCTCGCGGGTCGCGCGTTGCGGGGCGCGCTCGGACCCGATCCGGTGGCGGAGGTATTGAACCGCCTCGGCCTCTACACCCTCGTCCTGCTGCTCTGCTCGCTGGCCTGCACGCCGCTCCAGCTGGTCCTCCGATGGAAATGGCCGCTGCGCGTCCGGCGCATGCTGGGTCTTTTCGCCTTCTTCTACGCCTCGCTCCATCTCACTACGTACGTGGCGGTAGACCAGGGGCTGGACCTGGCGTCGATCGGCAAGGACATCGTCAAGCGCAGGTTCGTCACCGTCGGGTTCGCCGCCTGGTGCTGCTTGTTCCCGCTCGCCGTGACGTCCACGCAAGGCTGGGTGAAGAGGCTCGGCTTCCGGCGCTGGAAGGCGCTCCACCGGCTTGCGTATCTCGCGGGCGTGCTGGCGATTTTCCACTTCGTCTGGCGCTTCAAGACGGCGCTTCTGGAGCCCGTCATCGCCGGGGCGACGCTTTTCGTCCTGTTGGCCATTCGCCTGATCGCTCGCAGAGCTACCGCTCCCCGCTTGGGGGCCAAGGTGTCTGCGGAGTAGATTGCCGGCCCTCAATGGCTAGAGCAGCGACAGTCCTCATCGCCGACGACGACCGCAGCATGCGGCAGACGATGGAGGCCATCGTCCGCAACGCGGGTATGTTCCCCATCACCGTCGCTTCCGGCGAAGAGGCGCTGCGGACGCTCCAGGGCAGCTCCGTCGACGTGATGCTCCTCGACGTGCAGATGCCGGGCATGACGGGCCTCGAGGTGCTGCGCCAGGTCCGCGAGAAGCACACCGACATCGGCGTCATCATGATCTCCGTGGTGAAGGAGGTCGCCGTCGCGGTCGAGGCCATGCGCCTCGGCGCCATCGACTACGTGACCAAGGACTTCTCGCCGCCCGAGCTCAACGCGCGGGTGGTGAAGACGCTCGACCAGCTCAAGGCGGCCCGCGAGCTGGCGTGGCTGCGCGAGGAGCAGGCGAGCCGCGATCGCAAGCCGATGGTTCTCGGCCGCTCGCAGCCGATGCGCATGCTGGCGCAGACGGCGCAGAAGCTCGCCTCCAAGCCCGTCACCGTGCTCATCACCGGCGAGAGCGGTACCGGCAAGGAGATGCTCGCGCGCTACATCCACGAGCACAGCGATCGGCAATCCGCGCCTTTCGTGGCGGTCAACCTGCCGGCCATCCCGCACGAGCTGGTCGAGAGCAGCCTGTTCGGCCACGAGAAGGGCTCGTTCACGGGCGCCATGCGGCAGCAGTTCGGCAAGTTCGAGCTGGCGAGCGGCGGCACCCTCTTCCTCGACGAGATCGGGGAGTTGCGGCTCGACGTGCAGGCGAAGCTCTTGCGCGCCTTGCAGGAGCACGAGATCGAACGCGTCGGCGGCGCGCGGCCCATCCAGCTCGACCTGCGGGTCATTTGCGCGACCAACCGCAGCTTGCCGAAGCTGGTGGAGGAGGGCCGCTTCCGCGAAGACCTCTTCTACCGGCTCAACGTCGTTCCCATCCAGGTGCCCTCGCTCCGCGAGCGCCGCGAGGACATTCGCGAGCTGGCGCAGCACTTCCTCTCCCGCTCGGCGGTGCAGCTCGGCCGCGTGGCGCAGTCGCTCAGCGAGGGCGCGGCGCAGCTTCTCGAGAGCTACCCATGGCCGGGGAACATCCGCGAGCTGCAGAACCTCATGGAGCGGCTCGCGACGCTCTGCGAGTCGCAGATCGTCGAGGAGAGCGATCTGCCGCTCGAGTTCGTCGTCGCCGGAGGACTCAAGCGCGAGGCGGAGCGGGAGACGAGCCTGGCCGCGGCGCTCGGCGCCTTCGAGAAGGGATATCTCAAGAAGGTGCTGGCCCAGAGCGGCTGGAACCGGCGGCTCGCCGCACAGCATCTCGGCATCGGGTACTCCACCCTCAAGGGAAAGTTGAAGGATTTCGAGATCGGGGCCGGGGAAGACGACTAGGCGAGACCGCCGCCGGCGTGCACATCCGTACAGGGATCAGCCGAAGGTGCGCCTGCGGTCGTTCCAGCGCGCCCGCGCCTCCTGCTTCACCGACTCGGGCAGACGCTGGTGCCGGTCGCAAACCCACCCGAATCTCGGGCCCCGCGACCGGCGCGTACACCCCGCGATACGGCACTTCATGTCGGCCCGCAGTCCCTTGTTGGCGCCGCCGCGCTGCGCCGCGATGCGTTTGCCATTGAGCTTGTGCTTGAGGGTGCTGTAACCGATCCGGAGGGAGGCAGCGGCTTTGCGGCGGTTGCCGCCGTGCTCGGCGATCACCCGCTCGATGAAGGCGCGCTCGAAGCTCGCCACCGCTTCCTTGAGGCCGCGGGCGGCCTCGACAGCGGGCTCCTGCGCACGGGAAAGACCCGCGCGCACATGGGCATCAATCAACTGACCGATATGCGCGACGAGCGATTCGGTGGAGCGTAGCCGTGGACGGGGCATCTTCCCGAACATAGCAGAAGATGGGTGGCTCGATATCGGGCCCTGTGGCCAGTCTTGAAGCCGCTTCGCGTCGAGCGGCACACGGGCACAGACTGGCGGCGGCGCGCGGATGGGTGGTATGGCCAATCGGGGGAGGATTCCAATGCTCCGCGTGCTCGCCGCCGGCGCCTGCGCCCTCCTCCTCTCGTCCGCGGCGTCGGGACAGGTCCGCAATTCCAAGGACAAGCCGGTTCCGCTGCCGCTTCCGCCCGCGGCGCCGTCCGAGTCTCCGGCGCGGCCGAACGGTGCTGTTCCCCTGCCTGGGTCCGAGACGCGCCGACGTCCGTCTTCCGACGGACGACACCTCGGCCTCTATCGCCTCGTTCGTAGCAACGAGACCGATACGCTCCTGCGCGTCGTCGAAGATTCCTTCCGCTCCGTCGCCGAATCTTCGCAGCGATACCGATCGGTGGCCGCGCTTCCGGAGCCGGTGTCCGGCAAGCAGGGTTGCGGGGTGAGCGCCACCTGTCTCGCCGCGCTCGGAGGAGCGCAGAACGTCGACGAGGTGTTCGCGGGGGAGCTCAAGCCCTACAAGAACGGGTTGACCTTGAAGGTGGTGCTCGTCGACACGCGGACCGACCGGGTGCTGGGGAGCGACGATCAAGTGATCGAATCGCAGACCGACCAGGAGGTGCGCGCGCGCGCCGAGTCCCTCGCCTGCAGGCTCCTCGCAGGCGGCGATTGCACCGGCGAGGCCCTGGTCGATCTCGACCTGCCGGAGATGAAGCTGATCGTCGACGACCGGCCGCTGGACCGGGCAGGAAAGAATCCGGAGCGGCTGCGGCTGCCGGTGGGCGCGCACACCCTCCGCGTCGTGGTCGGCGACCGCACCAGCCTGCAGAAACCGTTGCTGGTGACGCGCGCGGCGGCGGCTTCGCCCGTGCTCTTCGCCAGGGAGCGCGAGGAGTCGATCGTGCTCTCGAGCGCCCGCGATCTGCCGCTCGGCATCGACGGCCGGCCCACGCTCGCCCCGAGCCTCCGGCCGAAGACTCCGGCGGGGTGGAATCGTCCGGCCGGACTCGCGGCGGTGGCTCTGGGCGTCGTCGCCGGCAGCGTCGGGATCTACGAAGGGCTGCACGGGCGGTCGCTGATCCACGGCGCGAACGCCTCTTTCGATCAGCGTGGGGCCTACCTGCCCGGCGATCTCGCCAACATCCAGTCCGGCAAGAACGCCGCTTCGGCGGGAAACATCCTGCTCATCGCGGGCGGTGCGCTCGCGGCCGCCGGACTCACGCTCTACTTCACGTTCTGACGGGAGCCCCGATGACCCGCGCATCCAGACTGGTCGTGGCTTTCGCCTTCGCGCTCGGCGCGGGCTGCTTCCGCCCGCAGAACGACCTGCACGGCCAGTGCGGAAGCGACGCCGACTGCGCAACCGGAGCGCGCTGCGACAAGACGCAGAGCCCGCCGGTCTGCGTGGCAGCGACTTGCAGCCCGGCGTGCGATTCGACTTCGTCGTGCGACTTGCAGAGCGTCACCTGCAAGCCGGTCAGCCAGCCTTCCATCGTCGTCACCAGCCCCGCGGCCAATGGATTCGTGGG
>Ga0209474_10000883_pt1 | contig 30725 bp, 23 predicted proteins | sample GraSoiAngelo_145_FD_185902 | JGI IMG/M metagenome (GOLD analysis project Ga0209474, IMG submission 185902) | Grasslands soil microbial communities from the Angelo Coastal Reserve, California, USA - 14_1009_05_20cm (SPAdes) (version 2) | ecosystem: Environmental > Terrestrial > Soil > Grasslands...
GGATGAGATCCAGGATCAGATCCAGGATCGGATCCAGGATCAGATCCGACCTGCCCGACCTGCCCGACCTGCCCGACCTGCCCGACCTGCCCGACCTGCCCGGCCCGCCCGACCTGCCCGGCCGTTCAGAACCAGCGCGAGATCGTCACCTTCTTGTCCGTGTAGAACTCGATCCCGTCGCGGCCGTGCGCCTTCAGGTCGCCGAAGAAACTGTCCTTCGCGCCGCCGAACGGAAAATACGCCATCGGCGCGGCGACGCCGATGTTGACGCCGACCATCGACGCCGTCGCGTGCTTCGCGAACTCGCGCGCCGCCTTGCCGCTCGACGTGAAGATCGACGTCGCGTTCGCGTTCGGATGCGCCCGCATCACGGCGATCGCCTCGTCGAGCGTCTTCACCGGGCAGATCGACGCCACGGGGCCGAAGATCTCGTCGGCGCCGATCGCCATCTTCGGCGACACCTCGTCGAAGATTGTCGGCCCGACGAAGTAGCCGTTCGGCCGATCCTCGACGCGCGTCTGCCGGCCGTCGACGAGCAGCTTCGCGCCCTCGGCGACGCCCTTCTCGATGTAGCCGACGACGCGATCGCGGTGCGCCGCGCTGATCACCGGTCCCATCGTCACGCCGGCCGTCGTGCCGTCGCCGACCTTGAGCCGCTTCGCCGCCTCGACGAGCCGGTCGCGGGCCGGCGCGTGCGCGTCGCCGATCGGCACGAGCATGCTGCCCGCGAGGCATCGCTCGCCCGCGCACCCGTAGAACGATTCGGTGATCACGCCAATCGATCGATCGAAGTCGGCATCCGGCATGACGACGACGAAGTTCTTCGCGCCGCCGAGCGCCTGCGCGCGCTTGCCGGCGTGCGTCGCTCGCTGGTAGACGTGCCTGGCGACCGGCGTCGAGCCGACGAACGACACGGCGCGAATGCCGGGGTGATCGCAGATCGCGTTGACGACGTCGCGGCCGCCGTTGACGAGGTTGACGACGCCCGGCGGCAGATCGCACCGCTGCAGGAGATCGATCATCTTGCGCTGCGAGAGCGGCACCTGCTCGGACGGCTTCAGCACGAACGTGTTGCCGGTGACGATCGCGAACGGCAGGAACCACATCGGCACCATCGCCGGGAAATTGAACGGCGCGATCGCGGCGACGACGCCGATTGGCTGGCGGACGACGTGGCAGTCGATCCCGGCTGAGATGTCCTCGAGGCCGTAGCCCTGCATCAGCGAGGGCGCCCCGCAGGCCACCTCGACGCATTCGATGCCGCGGCGCACGCTGCCCCGCGCTTCGTCGAGCGTCTTGCCGTGCTCGGTCGTCACCGTGCGCGCGAGCTCCTCGAAGTGCTGCTCGCAGAGCTGCTTGAACTTGTAGAGCACCTGCGCGCGTGCGTTCACCGGCGTGTCGCGCCACGCGGGAAACGCCTGCGACGCCGCCTGCACGGCGGCGTCGACGTCGGCGCTCGTCGAGAGCGGCGTGCGGCCGATCAGGTCGCCGACCGCCGGGTTGTGCACGTCGTAGAAATCGGTGGCGCGCGCTTTCACCCAGCGGCCGCCGATGAAGTTGTCGAGCGTGAGGACGTCGGGGCGTTCGGCGACGTGGGGCATGGGCTCCTCCGGAAAAGAGCCCATTATAGTGGGGTCACATCCTGTGCAGCCGCGGCGGCTTCGTTCGTGCCGGCCGTCCCGGCACGGCGATTCAGGCGACCCTGAAAGGGTCGCCCTACATTCGGGCGGTCCGTCACTCCGCTCTGAGCGCGATCATCGGCTGCACTCGCGCGGCACGGCGCGCCGGCACGTACGCCGCCGCGAGCGTCGCCGCGAAGAGCGCGGCCGCGGCGCCCGCGAACGCGCCGGCGTCGCCCGGCGCCACGCCGTAGAGCATGCCGGCGAGCGCGCGCGTCAGCGCGATCGATCCGAGGAGCCCGAACGCCACGCCGAGGAGTCCGATGCGGAGCGTCTCGCGAATCACCATCGCGAGCACGTCGGCCGAGCTCGCGCCGAGCGCCATCCGAATCCCGATCTCGCGCGTGCGAAGCCCGACGGCGTGCGCCGTGACGCCGTACACGCCGACCGTCGCGAGCAACAGGCCGACTGCGGCGAACAGTCCGAGCATCGTGGCGTCGAAGCGCGGCGTCGCCTCGGCGATCGCCTGCTCCATCGTGCGCACGTTCGACACCGGCTGATCGGGATCGATCGCGGCGAGCTCGCGCTGAATCGACTGCGACACGGCGTCCGGCGCCGCATCGGTGCGCGCGATCACGTACATGAACGACGAGGCGAACTGGCGGTGCGAGACGTACATCAGCGGCCGCGCCTGCTCGTTGAGCCGGAATTCCTTGATGTCGGCGGCCACGCCGACGACGATGAGCCACCGCGCCGGCGCGTCGACCGCCCACGGCACGTCGGTCGGCGAAAAACCCGGGCGCAGCCGCTTGCCGACCGGATCCTGATTCGGCCAGTACTGCCGCGCCATCGACTCGTTGATCACGACGGCGCCCGGCGCCTCTTCGGTGTCGCTGTCCGCCAGATCGCGTCCGCGAACGAGCGGCTGCCCGATCAGGCGCAGATATCCCGGCGTGACGACGTCGTAGCCCGCGAACACCTGATCGTCGGGCCGAGCCGCGCGGCCCTCGACCTCGATCGGCGTCGACATCGCCATGCCGAGAAACGGCCGGAAGCTGACGGCGCCGGCGCCGCGCACGCCCGGCAGCCGCTCGATGCGCTGCAGGAGCCGCTCGTAGTAGCCGCGAATCTGTGCAGGCGCCGGATACTTCGTCTTCGGCAGCCACAGCTGCATCGTGATCAGATGGTCCGCGCGGAAGCCGGGCCTCACGTCCTGCAGCCGCCAGAAGCTCTTCACGAGCAGCGATGCGGAGACGAGCAGCACGATCGCGAGCGTCAACTCCGCGCAGACGAGCGCGCGGCCGGCGCCGGCGCGCGCGGACGCGCCGGCCGAGAGCCGCAGGAACTCGCGGCGCGTCGTCTGCACGGCGGGGACGACGCCGAAGGCGACCCCGGTGAGCGCCGCCGCCGCGATGCTGAAGGCGAGCACGCGCAGATCGAGCGACGGCATCATCGGTCCGAACGTCCCCATGCCGACGTTGGTCCCCGCGTGCGGCAGCAGCGGAATGAGCGTCCATATGCCGAGGCGCGCGACCATCACGCCGGCGGCGCCGCTCGCCGCGGCGAGCAGCAGGCTCTCGGTGAGCGTGTGCCGAATCAGTTGCCAGCGCGACGCGCCAATCGCCGCGCGGATCGCGATCTCGCGCTGCCGCGCGACGGCGCGCCCGAGGAGGAGATTCGCCGCGTTGGCGCAGGCGATCAGCAGCACGAAGCCGGAGGCGACGAGCAGGACGACGAGCGCCGGCCGCACGTCGCGCACCTCGCGGCTCGGATAGAGCGGCGCCGCGCGCGCGCTCCAGCCGGTATTGGTGTCTGCGTGTTCCGCCGCGAGCTGCCGCGAGATCGCGTCGAGCTCGTCCTGCGCCTGCGCGAGCGACACCCCCGGCGCGAGGCGCGCGATCACCATCACCGAATGGTTCTGCCGATCGCGCAGCGCGGCGTCTTCGGCGAGCGGCATCCACAGATCGAGATCCGGCTGGTAGAACTGGAAGTCCTCCGGCAGGACGCCGATCACGGTGAACGGCCGGCTGTCGATCAGGAGCTGCCGGCCGATCGCCGACGGATCGGCGCCGAACCGCCGCGCCCAGACCCGATGCGTGAGCACGACGACGCGATCGCGGCCTGGTTGCGATTCCTCGCTGCGGAACGTGCGGCCGAGCGCCGCGTCGACGCCGAGCATCGAAAAGAACAGCGGCGACACACGCACGCCGCGGACCGATTCCGGCGGCCCCGCCGCCGCGCCCGTGTTGCGGATCGAGAAGTACCAATTGCGCCACATCGCGATCGCGTCGAACGAGCGCGCGCGCTCACGCCAGTCGAGCACGTTCCCCGGCGACGGCGGCGGCTCGACGCCGGGCGGGACTTTCTCCGCGTTCGTCTCGAAGATGTAGACGACGCGATCGACGTGGCGGAAATGCGGCGGGCGGAACAGCAGGTTGTCGATGACGCTGACGATCGCCGTGTTCGCGCCGATGCCCACCGCGAGCGTGGCAATCGCGATCGCCGCAAAGGCCGGCGCCTTGCGGAGCGTGCGGACCGCGCAGGTGACGTCGTGCGCGAAGGTGCTCATCGGCCGGAATGGATCATATGCCGCGCGAGCGGTTGTATTCCGCGATGCCCGCCGTGGCCAGCAGCGCGAGGAGCGCGCCGGGGATGATCGCTCCGAGCGCCTGCCCGAACGCGAACCAGGCGATCACGGCGCCGGCCATCGTGCAGGCGAGCATCGCGATGCCGGCCATCGCCAGCCGAGGGACGAGCGAGAGCAGTCCGCCGGCGATCTGCATCGCGCCGGTCAGATAACGGAACCATTGTCCGAACCCAATCCGGTCGAAGAGGCGGACCCACGTCGGATCGGTGAACTTCGACCAGCCGACGCCGACGAAGACTATCGCGATCGCGAGCCGAGGCAGCCACGCCGTCAGCAGGTCGATGCGGCTCGGGATCCGGTCCTGTTCCAGTTCGAGCATCGAGTGCTCCTCGCCGGTCGGCACGCCACGTCGCGCGTGCAGGCGCGCTTGGGTTGGACACCGAGTGGGCCCCAGGAGTTCCGCCGGTAGTAGCATGACGCGCATGGCGGACGTTCATGTTCCGCGGCTGGACGCGCACGACGAGCACGACGCCGCTCCCCTGGCAGCCACTGCTCGGCCGTCGCGGACACCGTCGATCGTCAAGATCGCGCTCGAAGTGGTGCTCATCGGCACCGGCGTGTTCCTCGGGCTGGCGGGCGAGCAGTGGCGCGAAAGCATGCGCCACCGCGAGCTCGCGGACGCCGCGCTTCGCCGCTTCCGGACGGAGATCCTCGCAAACCGCAAGGCCGTTGCGGCGGTGAAGGATTATCACGCCACGCTGAGGACCAGCATCGACGCGTACCTCGCGTCCGCTCCCGGGACGCGGCGCCGCGAGAACGTCCGCGTCAACGGCGTGCAGCCGGTGTTCTTCGAGCGGACGGCGTGGGATCTTTCGATGGCCACGCAGTCGCTGAACTACCTCGACCCGCAGCTCGCGTTCGCGATCGCGCGCGTCTACAACGGTCAGCAGACCTACACCGACCTGACGCACGACATCCTGCAGGCCATGTATCTGCGGCCGCCGAACGAAGACCTCGATGCGTTCCTCAGCGCGCTGGCGGTGTATCTCGGCGACATCGTGCTGAACGAGCCGCGCCTGCTGACGATGTACGACGCGCTGCTGCCGCAGATCGATCGCGCGGTCGGCGATTCAGTCGACGAGCAGGCCGCGCCGCGATAGGTCGTCGGCCGCGCGCTTCGCCGCGTCGATCCGCTTCACGTTGACGTCGTAGGACAGCTGCGGCTGATCGGGGCCCGCGTCCGGTGGGTACCGGTGCGCGGCGTAGACCGGATACGCCTCCGTCCTCAGCTGCGCGAGCATCGCATGTCCGCGCCGCGCGTCTCGCTCGTGGCGCAGCGCCGAGATGTCGATCGGCGCGACGACGATGCGCTCGCCCGGCCCGGGCGACGCGTCGCCGAGCAGCCGTCCGTCGAAGTCGACGATCTGGCTGCCGCCGGGCCAGGAGTACGGCGGATAGTGTTCGAGCGAAGCGCCCTGGTTCGCCGCGACGACGTACGCGGTGTTCTCGATCGCGCGCGCGCGATTGATCGTCGTCCACCAGTTCATCGGCTCGGCGGAGCCCCAGGGATCCATGTATGCCGAGACGCGCGCGAGCACTTCGGCGCCGTTCGCCGCGAGCTGCCGGATCGCTTCGGGGAACAGCCAGTCGTAGCAGATCGCGCACCCGATGCGGCCGATTTCCGTGTCGGCCACCGGAAAGAGGGGCCGGTCGTAGCCGGGCACGTCGTGCGGGCTCGCGTGCACCTCGTACGGAATCCACGGGTTCACCTTACGGTAGCGGTACAGCATCCCCTCGGGCCCGACGAGGCACGTCGTGTTGAACACGACGCCCGGCCACGCGCTGTCCTGCTCGATCATCGAGCCGCTTTGAATGTAGACGCCGTGCTCGCGCGCCTTGCGCTCGAGCCGATCGGTGTGCTCGTTCGGAATCGGCACCGCGAGCTTCTCCGCGAGCTCGCGCGCCTCGGCGTACACCGGCGCCGCGTGTGCGAACTCCGGAAAGACGATCAGGCGCACGGGCAGGAACGGCGCGCTGCCGGCCACCGCGTGGTCGATCATGGCCAGCATCCGATCGGTGTTGCCGCGCATCTCGGATCGCGTGCGCGGATTCGGCAGATCCGTCTGGCATGCCGCGGCTGCATATCTGATCAGCGACACAGTTTCTTCTTTCGTTCCGCGGTAGCGCAGCCCTTCAGGGCTGCCCCGCGGTCGTTTTGGCAGGCCTGAAGGCCTGCGCTACAGGAGAATCTTCCTCGCCTTGTCGCGGTTCGGTCGGCAGCAGCGCCACCGCGACCGCGCCCGCTCCTGCCAGCGCGACGATGACGGCAAAACCCACGGCATAGCTGCCGGTGCGATCGCGCAGCATCGCGACGCCGAGCGGAACGACCGCCTCCGCGATGCTGTCGGTCGTCAGCACGAGGCCGAGCAGCCGCCCCATCACGCGGATGTCGAACAGCTCCGCCGCGACGAGCGGGATGATCATGTAGTCGCCGCCGAGGCCGATGCCGAACAGAAACGCGCAGACCCTGATCGCCCCGGGCGACTCGAAGAAGGCGAGCGGCGGAATCACGCACGCGACGATCGCGTAGACGAGCAGCATCACGCGCTTCTTCGGCCAGCGGTCGGCGAGCCATCCCATCAACAGCCGTCCGACGATGCTGCCGACGAGAATCAGCGACAGCGTCACGGCGATCTGCGCCTGCGTCAGGTGGCGATCGAGCCCGAGATACAGCTTCAGATTCTGCGTCGTGCCGCCAATCGCGCCGATCGACGCGAGGCTGCCGAAGGCGAGCAACCAGAAGGCCGGCTGCGCGAGCGCCGGCGCGAGCGACGGCGGACGGCTCGCGCGCGCGTCGGCGTCGAGCCGCGGCGGCTCGTGGACGACGAACGCCGCCGGCAGCGCGACGACGATCATCAGGACGCCGAGGACGCGCAGCGCGCCGCGCCAGCCCAGCGCCTGCGTCAGCGCGACGGCGAGAATCGGCACGATCGCGCCGCCGACGCCGATGCCGAGATACGCGGCGCCCATCGCCTTGCCGCGCGCGTCGCGGAACCAGCGCGTGAGGAGCACCTGCACGGGCAGCGGCCCGCCGCACACGTAGCCGAGCGCGTTGAAGAAGTAGAAGATGTAGAACGCCGTCAGCCCCGCGACGCTCGCGAAGCCGACGAGCGCGGCGCCCGCCATCACGATGCCGGCCATCATCAGGCGGCGCGGGCCGAAGCGATCGATCAACGCGCCGGCGGCGAAGCCGAACAGCGGCCCGACGATGAGCTTGCTGAGGGCGTTGCCCGACGTCACCTGCCACCGCGTCCAGCCGAGATCGCGCACGAAGAAGTCGTAAAAGAAGGGCATCCCGTAGAGCGCGAAGCCCACGATCGAGAAGAGCGAGAGGAAGGCGGCGGCGAGGGCCCGTGTCTGGGAAGCGCGCACTGAGGATGGCTACCCTTTCATCCGGCGGTAATGATATATCCCCAGTGCCCGTGCCCATGCGAACAGGCTCTGCCGCGCTTCTCGCCGGTTTCGTGCTCCTGCTGCTGAACAGCGCATATCTCGGCGCCGCGGCGACGCCGTCGCTCTTCTACGCGCTCAACGTGCTGCTGCACATCGGCCTCGGCGCGGCGCTGGCGATCGCCGGCGGGTGGCGTCTGCGCGGCGCGCGCGCCGACGCCGCGCTCGCGGTGGCCGCGCCGCTGCTCGCCGTCGCCGCGGTCGCGGGCGCGTATCTCAGCATCGCCGGCGCGTCGGGCGCGAACCGGCGCCTGCTCCCGGTGCACATCGGATCGGCGGTCGCGGGATCGGCGGCGCTCGTGTGCTGGATGATCGTGCGCGCGCGCGCGAGCCGGCATCAGATCGCGCGCGCGGCGGCGCTCCTCACCGCGCTCGTCCTCATCGCCGCCAGCGGATGGGCGTTTGTCGAGGCGCGCGGCTACGACGGCGGCCGCCGCGCGGCGTTCCGGATCGTGAACCCCGCGACGCCGCCGCTGCGGATGGAGGACGAAGGCGCCGGCGCCGCGAGCCCGTTCTTCCCGTCGTCGGCGAACACGAACGTCAACGGCACGATCCCGGCGCGCTTCTTTCAGACGAGCGAGATGTGCGGCCGCTGCCACCGCGACATCTACGAGCAGTGGACGTCGTCGGCGCATCACTTCTCGTCGTTCAACAACCAGTGGTATCGCAAATCGATCGAGTACATGCAGGACGTCGTCGGCACGAAGCCGTCGAAGTGGTGCGCCGGCTGCCACGACCACGCGGTGTTCTTCAACGGCCGCTTCGACCGGCCGATCCGCGAGCAGATCGAGACGCCGGAAGCGCAGGCGGGGCTCGGCTGCACGTCGTGCCACGCGATCACGCGCGTCAACAGCACGATGGGCCAGGGCGACTTCGTCGTCGAGTACCCGGCGCTGCACGATCTCGCGACGAGCGACACGCCGTGGCTGCGGCTCGCGCACGATCAGTTCACCTACGTCGATCCGCAGCCGCACCGCGAGACGTTCCTCAAGCCGTTCCACCGCGAGCAGACGGCGGAGTTCTGCTCGAGCTGCCATAAGGTGCACCTCGATGTCCCGGTGAACGGCTACCGATGGTTCCGCGGCTTCAACGACTACGACAACTGGCAGGCGTCGGGCGTCTCGGGCGAGGGCGCGCGATCGTTCTACTACCCGCCCAAGCCGCAGCGCTGCGCCGACTGCCATATGCCGGAGGTGCGCTCCGACGATCCGGCGGCGAAGAACGGCGTCGTCCGGTCGCACCGGTTTCCCGGCGCGAACACCGCGCTGCCGTTCGTCAACCACGACCGCGCGCAGCTGGACGCCGTGCAGTCGTTCCTCCGCGACGGGCAGATTTCGGTCGACGTGTTCGGCATCGTCCGCGGCGGCGCGCCGGCGGCCGGCGAATCGCAGGGCGAGCGACCTTCGGAACCGGTGCTCTCGAGCACGTTCGCGGTCGGCGAAGAGTCGATGAACTTCGGATCGGCGGTGGCGAGCCTGCGCGGCGCCGACGAAGTGATCGCGCCGCTCGACCGCGTCAACGCCTCGGTGCGCCGCGGCGAATCGGTGCGCGTCGAGGTCGTCGTCCGCACGCGCAAGGTCGGGCATTTCTTTCCCGGCGGCACGGTGGACGCGTTCGACGTCTGGGTCGAGCTCGAGGCGGTGGACGATCGCGGCCGCGTCATCCTGCACAGCGGCTCGGTCGCCGACGACGGCAAGGGCCCGGTCGATCCCGGCGCGCATTTCTACCGCAGCCTGCTGATCGACGAGCACGGCAACCCGATCAACAAACGGAACGCGTGGGCCGCGCGATCGGTGGCCTACGTCCGTCTCGTGCCGCCCGGCGCCGCCGACACCGTGCACTACCGTCTCGACGTGCCGGCCGACGCCGGCGATCGCATTGTCCTGAAGGCGCGAGTGAACTACCGCAAGTTCGCGTGGTGGAACACGCAGTGGTCGTACGCCGGCGTGCGCGATCGCTCGCAGCCGCCGTTCGCCCTTGCGCACGGGTACGACGACGGGCGGTGGGTATTCACCGGCGACACGTCGCACGTCTCGGGCGGCGTGAAAGCGATTCCCGACATTCCGACGACGACGATGGCGGAAAGCACGGCGACGCTGCGCGTCGTCGGCGGCGCGCCCGCGGATGCGGCGGTCGCCGATACGACGGTGCGCGAGCGGTGGAACGACTACGGGATCGGCCTGCTGCTGCAGGGCCATCTCAAAGGCGCGGAAGCGATCTTCGAAAACGTGACGAAGATGGATCCCGGCTATGCGGACGGCTGGGTGAACGTCGCGCGCGCGCGGCTGCAGGAAGGCAACCTCGCGGGCGCGGAGGAGATGCTGCGCGCGGCGCTGAAGATCGATCCGCGCCTGGCGAAGACGCATTTCTTCCTCGGGAGCGTGCTGAAGAACGACGGACGCTACGACGAGGCGCTCGAGCACCTGCAGATCGCGGCGTCGCAGTATCCGCGAGACCGCGTCGTGCGCAACCAGCTCGGGCGCGTTCTATTGCTGCAGCGCCGGTTCGACGAGGCGATCGCGCAGTTCAGACGCGCGCTCGACGTGGATCCCGAAGATCTGCAGGCGCACTACAACCTGATGCTGTGCTACCAGGGCACCGCGCAGCCGCAGCTCGCCGAGCGCGAGCGGCTGCTCTACCTGCGGTTCAAGGCCGACGAGTCGTCGCAGGCGATCACCGGTCCGTACCGCAGCCTGCATCCCGACGACAACAACGAGCGGCAGGCGATCCACGAGCATCGGTCCGCGGCCGGCGCGTCGGCTCGCGTGCGACGCTGATGCGGCGCGCGTTTTTCGCGGCGGGCGCCGCCGCCTGTGTGCTTGCCGCCCACACCAGCGCCGCGCGCGGCGGCGCGAGCGCCGCCGCGTCGGTCTTCGCGGACGCGACGAGCGCCGCCGGCATTCGTTTCCGGCACACCAGCGGCGCGTTCGGGAAGAAATACCTGCCCGAGACGATGGGATCGGGCGTCGCGTTCCTCGACGCCGACGGCGACGGGTTCGTCGATCTGTTCTTCGTCAACTCGACGCACTGGCCGGGACATGCGGGCGCGCCGTCGCGGCACGCGCTCTATCACAACAACCACGACGGGACGTTCACCGACGCCACCGCGCAGTCGGGCCTCGGCGTCGAGATGTACGGCCTCGGCGCCGCCGCCGGCGACTACGACAACGACGGGCGCACGGATCTCTTCGTCACCGGCCTGAACGGCAATCGTCTGTTCCACAACGCCGGCGGCGGCCGCTTCGTCGACGTGACGGCGCGCGCGGGCGTCGCGTCGCCCGCGTTCTCCACGTCGGCGGCGTGGCTCGACTACGACCGCGACGGCCGCCTCGATCTCTTCGTCGCGAACTACGTCGACTGGTCGATCGCCGCCGATCTGACGTGCACGCTCGACGGCAAGACGAAGTCGTACTGCACGCCGGAGTCGTACAAGGGGCACAGCCCGGTGCTCTTCCACAACCGCGGCGACGGCACGTTCGAGGACGCGACGCGCGCGGCGGGCCTCTACGATCCCGCGTCGAAGGCGCTCGGCGTCGCGCTCATCGACTACGACCGCGACGGCTGGATCGATCTGGTGGTCGCGAACGATACGCAGCCGAACCGCCTGTATCGCAACCGCCGCAACGGGACGTTCGCCGACGTCGGCACGACGGCGGGCATCGCCTTCAACGAGGCGGGCGTCGCGCGCGCCGGGATGGGCGTCGACGCCGCCGACGCCGACGGCTCCGGCCGCGCGAGCATCGTCATCGGCAATTTCGCGAACGAGATGATGGCGCTCTACAGCGCGGACGCGAGCGGGCTGTTCATCGACGAGGCGCCGAGGTCGGCCGTCGGACGCAACTCGCTCCTGACGCTCACCTTCGGCTGCTTCTTCTTCGACTACGATCTCGACGGCTGGCTCGACATCTTCGCGGCGAACGGCCACGTCGCCGACGACATCGAGCGCGTACAGAAGCGCGTCACGTACGCGCAGCCGCCGCATCTGTTTCGAAATCAGGGCCGCGGACGCTTCGAGGAGGCGACCGCCGCCGCGGGCGGCGCGCTCGCGCAGCCGATGGTCGCGCGCGGCGCCGCATACGGCGACATCGATCTCGACGGCGATCTCGACGTCGTCGTGACGACGAACAACGGCCCGGCGAAGCTGTTTCGCAACGACACCGCCGGCAATCATGCGCTCCGCGTGACGCTTCGCGGGCGCGAGTCGAACCGCGACGCCATCGGCGCGCGCGTCGTCGTCAAGCTCGCCGACGGCACCTCGCAGTGGCGCATGGTGAAGAGCGGATCGAGCTACCTGTCCCAGAGCGAGCTGCCGCTCACCTTCGGCCTCGGCGCCGCCGGCGCGGTGCGCAGCATCGAAGTCACGTGGCCCAACGGCCGGAGCGAGACGCTGCCGGGCGTCGCCGGCGATCAGCGGATCGCGATCGAAGAAGGACGCGGCGTCGTCGATCGCGTGCCGCTGGCGAAGCGCGCCGGCGCGCGCTGACGCGCCCCGGCCGCAGTTCATTCTGCACAGGCATCAGCCGCGCGGCGGCAGCGCGGCCTTCAACACGCGCTCCACGAACGGCGCCTTTGCGTCGGTGTAGGCCTCGCGGTCGAATCGATGCGCGTCCGCCAGGCGCCATTTCAACGCCGCATATTCCATCGCCGCGTCGGGATTCGCGCGCAGGTAATCGCGAAAGGCGAGCTGCTCGATCCAGCGGCGGCTGCCAACCGGCACGAGATGGAGATGATGCGTGCGGAACGCGGGCGACGGCTTGCAGAACCAGTGCATGACGTCGGTCCGATAGGGCGCGTAGCAGTATTCACGCGTCTCGAGCACCGCGATCGCCGGACGCGAGGCAACGAGGCTCTCGACGCCGGCCATGATGTCGACGACCGGCTTGGCGGCGAGGCCCAGCACCGCCGTGCTGCCGATGTGCTCGATCGGGCCGGCGAGCCACGGTCTGATGGCGTCGAGCAGCCGCGCGCGTTCCATCTCGAAGCTCGTTGGCCACGCCGCGTCGTACGGGACGATCTCAACCGGCGCCTCGTCGGTCATGGCGCGAGGGCGCGCGCGAGCGCATGCCACGGATCGTTCCGCCAGTCGCCGCGCGGCGCGGCGGCGGCGCGCGCGAACGTCCACGATCGTACCCGTTCGCGATCGACCTCGAGCAGATCGGCGAAGCGGCCAATCGTGCCGTCGGGATCCATGCGCACCCTCGCGGCGCAGTTGAGCAGATGCTGCGTCGCGTCGTACGCCGGATCGCCGACGAACGGCTTCGGATCGATGACGAGCCACTCCTCCCGCTGCGCGCGAAGAGCGTTGCCTGCGTGCAGGTCCGTCGCGAGCAGCGCGTCCCGACTCGAGGTTCGGATCAGCTCGCCGAACGCGCGCAGCCCTTCGTGCACGAGCCCGCCGTCCGGCGCGCGATCGATCTGATCTCGCGTCTCGGCGATCCAGCTCGCGATCATCGCCGAGAGGGGACGAAACGGGTGCGGCGGCGCCGGCAATCGCCACAGCCGGCGCAGCAGTCGTGCGATCACATGATCCTGCTCGGCCTCGGGCGCGCGGCCTAGCGGCGCGCCTGGATCGCAGCGCTCCAGCAGCATCGCGCCGAGCGCCTCGTCGGCCTCGAGCAGCCGGACTGTTGGATCGCCGTCCCAGAACCGCAGGCCGGCGATCTCGTGCTCGCCTTCCATGTGCGGCATCGCAATCTTCAGCACGGCCGCCGTGCCGCCCGCGCACGCCACCGGCGCGACCCACGAAGAGCCGCACGCGCCGGCCTCGACAGGCGCGCCGAGCGTGAGCGACCAGCGGCGCTCCACGTCGCGCAGCACGCCGGGGAGACGCGCGCGCCATGCCGCGCGATCGGCCGTCATCGACACAGGTACTATCGGCTCATGTCCGCTTCAGGCACGGGTCCGCCGCCGATCCTGCAGATCTACCGCGAGCGCCTGCGGCCCGGCGTCGAGGCGGCGTATCAGACGATCGAAGAGGAGACGGCGCGGCTGTCCGCTTCGCTCGGCTGCCCGCATCCGTATCTCGCCGCTGAATTGCTCGCGGACGAAAAGGAAGTCTGGTGGTTCAACGGCTTCGCGTCGATCGCGGATCGCCAGCGTGTCAGCGACGAGTACGAGGGCAACGCGCCATTGATGGCCGCGCTCTCGCGCAACAGCGCGCGGAAGGCGAGCTTGACGCTCGATCCGATCGAGGCCATCGCCACCTACCGGCCCGACCTGACGATCGGCACGCCCTGGATCCTCGGACGCGGCCGCTTTCTCGTCGTCGCGATCACGACGGGCGACGCGCGGATCGGCGGAACCGTCTTCGAGGCGGAAGACGGACGGCGCTTCATCGTCACCGCCGCGCAGACGCGCGACGAAGCCGACGCGGCGAGAAAGCGAGGCGGCGGAGACGCCTGCATCTGCGCCGTGCGCCCGTCGTTCAGCTTTCCGGCGCCCGACTGGATCGCCGCCGACCCGTCGTTCTGGAAGGCGTCGTGATTCAGACGTTCGCGAACGCGCGGTGATAGCGGATCGTGCCCGACGCGCCGCGCAGGCTTCCCGGCTCGAGCTCCATGGCCATGAACACATCGTCGGGCACGTCGTACTCGCAGGTGAGGCCGAAGCGCGACGCCGGCGCGAAGCCGAATCGCGGATAGAACGCCGCGTGGCCGAGGACGACCACCGCGCTGGCGCCGAGCCGCTCGCACGCCGCGAGGCCCTCGCGAACGAGCGCGCTGCCGATGCCCTCGCGCTGCCGCGCGGGGACGACCGCCATCGGCGCGAGCCCCATCATGAACGGTGACACGCTGCCCACGACGGTGACGGGAGAAAACATGATGTGGCCGACGATTGTGCCGCCGGCCTCGGCGACGAGCGACGCGAGCGGTGTCGCCTCGATCCGGAGCGCCTCGACGAGATCCGCTTCGGCCGCGGAGCCAAACGCGGCGATGTTCACCGCGCGGACCCCGTCGATGTCCGCGGCGCATTCGCGCCGGATCTGGATCGGCATCACATCGGCGGCACGTCGATGCCGTGCTTCTGCGCAATCGCGACGATGCGCTGGAGCTCGGCCATCTCGGGCGGCGCGGGCCGCGACGACGGATCCGTCGCCGGCTTGCCGGCCTCCTCGATGAACCGCTCGACGCCCGCCGGCGACTGCATCACGAGCGCTCGCGCGGGCGTGCCGCCGCCGGCGCGGTGCGTGTGCACGACGCCCTTCGGGAGATGCACGAACGATCCGGGCCCTGCCGTGAACGCGCGTCCGGCGAGCGAGAACTCGAACGTGCCGTCGAGCACGTAAAAGCTCTCGTCGTGATCGCGATGAATGTGCGGCGGCGGGCCGAGTTCGGGTCCCGCGGTGAGCTCCGCCACGGTGAAGGCGCCGCCGGTGTCGTCGCCGACCACCTTGAACGTGTGGAGATCGGTGAGCAGCCAGAACGACTTGCCTTCGCCTTTGCCGAGATGAACGCCGCCCTGCGCCAGCTGTGACATGCTCGCCTCCCCGTGGATTCTACGCGCGGCGCCGCGCACCGGATGTGTCGCGCTTAATTCTTTATTTCATCCATCAGCACCGGCTTCGCTTCCCGCGCCCACCCTTCTTCCCACGTCGGCCGCGCCGACTTGCGGGCGCCGCTGCGCAGCCGATCGAGCAGCGTCTGATCGCGCGGGAACGTCTCGAACAGATCGAACAGGACGTCGGCGAGCTGCACGGCGGTCGAGAACAACACGCCGTTGTCGCCGTGGCGCACGCGCTCGCCGAGCCCGATGCCGTAGTCGAGCGCGCAGACCGGCACGCCCGCGCCGAACAGGTCCGCGACCTTCATCGGGATGTCGAGGCCCGACGAGGAGCGGTGCAGGCAGAGCCCGAGGTCGGCCGAGCCGACGACCTTCGGGTAGTCCTCCGGCTCGAGCCACCTCGCGCGCAGCTGGATGCGCCGCGCCGGCAGGCCCGCGAAGCGGCGCTCGAACTCGGCGCGCCGCGCGCCGTCGCCGGTGACGAGGATCACGATGTCCGGAAAGCGCCGTTCGACCGACGCCGCCTCCCAGCCTCGGATGCGCTCCTCGAGGCGCGGCACGGCGTCGATGACGAGATCGAAGTCTTCGTCCTCGGTCCAGCTCGTCGGGCAGACGATGAAGGCGACGGTGCCGCCGCGGACGCCGAGCCGCGAGAAGAGTGCCTGCCGCAGGCGCTCGCGCTCCGCACGCTCCATCGGCACGAAGACCGACGCGGGACGATCGTAGAGCACGCGCGCCTGCGGCACGCCCCAGCGGCTCGCGAGAAACCCGGCGAGGCTGCGCGACACGGTGAGGTTCGCGTCGGCGCGCCGCGCGTCGCGCCGCTCCGCCCACCGCGCGAGCCTGACCGCCGGATGCCAGCGGCCGAGCCGCAGCCGCAGCAGGGTGTAGCCGAGATTGTGCCAGTCGATCACGAAGCGCACGCCCCGCCGCCGCAGCGAGAACCACGCGACGGCGAGCGTCGGGAACGCCGGCGGATTCTGGATCAGCACGAGGTCGGGCCCCTTGAGCCGGCGCAGCGTGCGCCAGAGGCGAAGCGCGATCCGCGCGGCGTCGACGAGGCCGGCGGCCGCGTAGCCGGCGCCCGACGATCGGCTGCGAAACCTGAGCGTCGCCGGGTTCAGCCGGCGCACGGTGATCCGCGGCTCGTCGCGGATCGCTTTCGGCAGCGGCGTTCCCTCGAAACCGACGAGATCGACGTCCACGCCGCTCGCCGCCAGGGCGCGGGCGTGGTAGAGCATCCGGGCGCTGCGTCCGAGATCGCCAAGCGAAACGACGACAGCTCTCATCTGGGAAGTGATCGCTGAGGGGCGTCAGAATTATATTACGGGCGGTCGGCGAGCATCCGCGCGAGCAGGTTCGCGGCGACGCGGCGGCGATACTCGGCGGTCGAGCGCAGGTCGTCGATCGGCGCAATCTCGTCCGTGAGCACGCGCTGCGCGTCGGCGACCGATGCGCCGTGCGCGAGGGCCGCTTCGGTGCGAGACGCGCGCACGACCGTCGGCGCGACGCTGCCGAGCGCGATCCGCACTTCGTCGCCGACGACCCCGGCGACGACGACTTTCGAGATGGCCTGCGCGGCGCGCGTGCCCACCTTGCGGAACCACTGCCGCCCGCGGACCGGCGGGATGTCGAACCCAACGATGAGCTCGTCGGCGTGCCGCACCGTGCGGCGATAGCCGGTGTAGAAGGCGGTGAACGGCACGCGCCGCGTCTCGGCGGCGCTCTGCAGCACGACGAAGGCGTCGGCGGCCGCGAGCACCGGCAGCGTGTCGCCGGCGGGCGACGCGTTCGCGACGTTGCCGCCGATCGTGCCGCGATTCTGAATCTGCACGCCGCCGATTTCGCGCGCCGCCGCGGCAAGCATCGGCAGCGCCTTGCGCACGTCGGGCGAGCTTATGAGATCGGTATAGGTCGCAAGCGCGCCGATCGCCAGCGTCCGGCCGCGCCGCTCGATCCGCCGCAGCGCGTCGAGCCGCCAGAGATTGAGGAAGCGCGTAGCCTGCAGCGTGCCGAAGTTGAGCGCGACGTAGAGATCGGTGCACCCCGCGAGCGGCGTCAGCGGCCCTTCGTCGCGCAGCATCTTCAGCGCGTCGCGAACCGATCGCGGCTGCAGGAGCGTGCGATGCGCAATCGAGCCGCGCGTCACGACGGGGAAGCAACCGCAGAGAGCACAGAGACCACAGAGAATCTCATTACTTTGGATCGTTGACACGCCGACGTATACCTTCGTCGGTGAGCCACTTGACGTTGAAATTGATCAGAAGGCCGACGCGTTTCTTCGACAACTTCAGGTACGAGATCAGCTGCGCGTCGTGGATATGCGTCAATCGCTCAACTGACTTGACCTCGACGACAACTTCGTCGTTCACGACGAAATCCAGTCGATAAGCGCAGTCGATGTTCACGTCGTCGTACACGACGGGCAGCGGCTTTTGCTTTTCGATCCGCAATCCACGTTTCACGAGCTCGTACGCGAGACACGCCTCGTATGCCGATTCGAGAAGGCCCGGACCCAAGGCTCGGTGCACCTGGATCGCGGCACCGATGATTCGCTCGGTAAGCGGCTTCGATGGATCGTCCATGCCAGAGCCGTATCGCAAACGAAGGGCCATCCGGTTCCGTTCCCGTTTTCCTGAGAATTCTGTGTGCTCTGTGGTCTCTGTGGTTGCTTCCGCCGCGCTTTTTGCAGCGTGGCCGCCGGTGCAGGCTGGCAATCCGCGCACCGCTACGCCTTTTGCACCGAACGATAGATCGCCGCATAGCCGGTGCATCGACACAGATTCCCGGCAAGGCCGACGCGGATCTCGTCGAGCGTCGGCTTTCTTCCGAGCGCCACGGCGGCCATGATCATGCCCGGCGTGCAGATCCCGCACTGCGCGCCGCCGTGCGCGACGAAGGCGCGCTGCAGCGGATGGCGGCCGCCGAGCCCCTCGATCGTCGTCACGCGCGCGCCCTCGACGTGCGCCACCGGCACGAGGCACGAGTTCACAGGCGTGCCGTCGACGAGCACGGTGCAGGCGCCGCACTCGCCTTCGCCGCACCCTTCCTTCGTTCCCGTGAGCGCGCAGTCTTCGCGCAACACGTCAAGCAGCCGCTTCAGCGGGTGCGCGGCGAGCGTCACGCGCCTGCCGTTCAGGACGAGGCGCATGACATGATCTTCTCCGGCGTCGCGGGAATCTCGCGCAGATCGAAGCCCGCGTGGCGCAGCGCGTTGATCACCGCCGGCGCCGGGCCGTCGATCGGCATCTCGCCCACGCCCTTCGCGCCGAACGGACCGTGCTTGTACGGATTGCCGTGCATGACGACCCGCATCGGCGGCGTGTCCAGCGTCGTCGGGATGATGTAGTTGGTGAGCTGCGCGTTCGCCATGCGGCCGTCGCGCATCGCCACTTCCTCGAGCAGCGCGTAGCCGAGGCCCTGCGCGCTGCCGCCCTCGATCTGCCCGGCGGCGAGCAGCGGATGGATCACCCTGCCGATCTCGTGCACCGTGGTGAACGCCGTCGGGCGCGCCTGCCACGTGTCCGGATCGACTTCGACCTCGACGACGTCGCAGCCCCACCCGTACGCGCCGTACGCGTCGCCGCGATAGCTGTTGTCGTCCCACGACATCTCGGCCGGCCGCTCGTACGCCTTCGTGACGACGAGCGGCCCGTAGCGCTTCAGATACTGGCGCGGCGTGAGCCGTCCGAGGCGCGCGCGCATCTCCTCCGCGCACCGCTGCAGGATGCGGCCCACGACCATGCACGTGCGCGACGCGACCGTCGGACCGCTGTCGGGCACGACGGCGGTGTCGGCGGCGTGCACCTCGACGCGGTCGTACGGAAGGCCGAGCGTGTCGGCGACGATCTGCGCGTGCATGGTCCGCGTGCCCTGGCCGATCTCGGTGCTCGCGACGAGAATCCGCGCGCCGCGCTCGGTGAGCTCGAGCGACGCCTTCGACGCGAGCCGCACCTCGCCGCCGCCGGTGAATCCCGATCCGTGGAAGAAGAGCGAGAGCCCGATGCCGCGATTGGTGCCGGCGAGCGCCTTGCGCCGGCGCCTGAAGTCGGTGCGCCGCACCGCTTCGCGGAGCACCTCGATCGCGCTGCAGTCGCGGCCGAGGCGCTGGCCCGTCGCGGTCGTGTCGCCCGGACGCAGCGCGTTGATCTCGCGGATGCGCACCGGATCGATGCCGAGCCGCTCGGCGATCCGGTCCATGTGCGCCTCGACGGCGAACTGCGTCTGCGGCGCGCCGAACCCGCGGAACGCGCCGTTGGGCGGCGTGTTGGTCATCGCCGCGCGGCCGCGGATGCGGACGTGATCGCAGCGGTACGGGCCGCTCGCGTGAATCACGCCGCGCGACAGGACGACGGCGCTGAGCGTCGCGTACGCGCCGCCGTCGAGCGTCGCGTCGATCTCCATCGCGAGCAGGCGGCCGTCGCGCGCGACGCCGGTCCGGTGGCGCACGATCGCCGGGTGGCGCTTCGTCGTCGCGAGCATGTCCTCGACCCGGTCGTACACCAGCTTCACCGGCCGGCCGGACTTGCGCGCGAGCAGCGCGGCGTGGCCGGCGATCATCGACGGATATTCTTCTTTCCCGCCGAAGCCGCCGCCGGTCTCCGTCTGCACGACGCGCACCTTGTCGTCGGGCAGGCCGAGCAGCACCTTCAGCGCGCGGTGCACGTAGTACGGACACTGGAGCGATCCGTACACCGTCATGCCGCCGGCCGGTCCCGGCACCGCGATGACGCCGTTGGTCTCGATGTAGAGCTGCTCCTGGTGCCCGCAGCGGTACTCGCCTTCGACGACGATGTCGGCGCCGGCCATGGCGGACTCGACGTCGCCTTTCACGATCGCGATGTTCTTGAACGTCGTCGCCGACGCTTCGGGGTCGTAGGTCGGCGGCGTCTCGGTATAGGCGATCCGCACGTCGGCGGCGAGGAGCGCGTCGCGGTCCGCGTGCGCAAGCAGCAGGATCGGTTCGGCGACGTGGCGGATGTCGCGTTCGGCGAGCGCCGGCTGATCGTCGTCGATCAGCGCGACGACGTTTCGGCCGGGGATGTCGGTGGAGTCGACGACCGTGAAGCCTGGCGCTTTGAGATCGAGCTCGACGCCGGCGATGCGCCCGGCGGGAATCGTCGATCGGATCGTGCGGCCGTGGAGGAGTCCGGGGAAGGTGAGGTCGTCGACGTAGCGGGCGGCGCCCGTCACTTTGTCGGCGCCTTCCTTGCGAAGCACGTTGCGGCCGACCGATCGCGGAGCGCGCGCCATCGGATCGGATTATACGGAAAAGGGGTCGTACCCCTTTTTCGGGGTGCCCTGCCGAAAAAAGGGGTACGACCCCTTTTTTTAGGCCGTCTTGCGCAGGCGGCGCTCGAGGATGCCCACGACGGCGGTCTCCTCCGGCGTCAGCGCGCCGCGCGATCGCGCGAGCTTCGCGGCGCGCGCCTTCACCGTCTGAATCGTCGCGCCGTCCATGTAGGCGTCCAGAATCGCCGGGTGGATGTAGCACTTGCGGCAGACGGCCGTCGTATTCCCCAGCTTCTTCGCCACCGACTCGATCGCGGCGACGACGTTGCGCTTGGCTTCGGTCGCCGACTTGAAGGTCGCCGCCTCGGCGAGCGCTTTGGCGGCGAGCACGGTTCCGGCCCACGTGCGGAAGTCCTTCGCGGTGAAATCGTGCCCGCTGATCTCGCGCAGGTACTGGTTGACGTCGGCCGAATCGATCGTCTGCCGCGATCCGTCGTCGTCGATGTACTGGAACAGCTCGTAGCCTGGCAGGTCGCGGCACGCCTTCACGATCCGCGCGAGCCGCGCGTCCTGCAGATCGACGGCGTGCTGGATGCCGCTCTTGCCGCGGAACGCGAAGCGGACGGTACGGCCCTTCACCGTCGCGTGCGTATCGCGCATCGTCGTCAGGCCGAACGATCCGTTCTCCTTCGCGTACTCTTCGTTGCCGACGCGAATCAGCGTTTTCTCGAGCAGCTGGATGACGGCGGCGAGCACTCGCTCGCGCGGCAGCCCGCTCTTGCGCAGATCCGCGCTCGTGCGGTGGCGGATTCGCGCGAGCGCCTGCGCGAACGCGATCAGCCGCCCGTACTTCACCTCGTCGCGGACTTCGCGCCAGCGCGGATGATAGCGGTACTGCTTGCGGCCGCGCGCGTCGCGGCCCGTCGCCTGCAGGTGGCCGCGCGGATCGGGACAGATCCAGACGTCGATCCACGCCGGCGGGATCGCGAGCGATCGAATGCGCTGCAGTTCCGCGCGATCCGCAATCGTGCGGCCGTGCGCCGACACGTAGCGGACGCGCGTCTTCGATCCGATGCGGCGAATGCCCGGCGTGCGGCGATCGTCGACGTAGCGCAGGCCGGCGAGGCGCGCCGATTCGGTCGGCGGCATCTGCGCCTTGCCGTTTTTGTGGACGATCGAGCGAATGCGCGCGTTGGCGCGGTGCGCGGCCGCGCGCGACCGGTGCAGCGCGCGCCACGCCGCAGGCAGCTTTTTCGGATCAGCTCGTCGGTTCGAACTCCGCCGCATTTGCACTCGGTCCCTGGGTCCTCGGGTCCGCGTGGGCCACTGCACACGAGTGCATGGATCCTCCCGCGAACGCATGCGACGTCCGGCCGCGCGAACTGCCGGGCCGGACGCTTCCGAAACGCGGCCACTGCAAATTACCAGCCGACCATCGCATCCTCGAAAAGCCCGGAGAGCTCATCGGGGCCGGCCGGGCGGGGCGACAGTTTCGTAACCCGGTGTTGCGGGAGCGTGCCTTCCACGAGGGCGGGGATGTCGGAGGAGGAGTAGCCGATCGCGCGAAGCCCGTTCGGGACGCCGAGTCGCTGCATGAACCACGTGATGCGGTCGGCCAGGATGCGGCCCGCATCGTCTGGACGCGCGTCGCCGACCGCGGCGCCGAGCGCGCCGGCCGCCTGCAGATGGCGCGCCGGGCTCGCGCACGCGGTGAAGCGGAACACCGACGGCGCGTTGAGGATCACCGAGAAGCCGTGCGGCACGAGCGGATGATCCGTCGTGTAGCCGGGCGCGCAGTAGCTTTTCACGTTGCCCGACACCGGATACGACATGCCGTGGGGAAGATGGACGCCGGAGTTGCCGAAGCCGACGCCGGCGTACGACGCGGCGAGGATCATCTGCGCGCGCGCCTCGTCGTCGGCGGGGTCTTCGACGGCGCGCACGAGATACTGCGCGACCATGCGCAGCGCCTGAAGCGACCAGATGTCGCTGATCGGATTCGATCCCTGGTACGCCGGCCGCAGCGCGGGACGCTCGGGCCGCGGGCGATCGGTGAACGGCATCGCCGTGTACGACTCGACGGCGTGGCTCAGGATGTCGAGACCAGTCGAGGCCGCGACGGCCGGCGGCATCGTGCGCGTGTTGTCGGGATCGAGGTAGCCGAGCGTCGGCTTCAGCCGGCGGTTCGCGATGCCGGTCTTCGCGTGGAGCGCCTTGTAGTCGAAGATCGACACGCCCGTCGTCTCGCTGCCGGTGCCGGCCGTCGTCGGAATCGCCATCAGCGTCTTGAGGGGACCGGGAACCGGCAGGCCCTTGCCGATCGGCGGGTTCACGTAGTCGAGGAAGTCGTCGGGCGGATACGTCGTGTAGAGATTGACGGCCTTCGCCGTGTCGATCGTCGATCCGCCGCCGACGGCGACGATCGCGTCAATCGGATGCTGGCGCGCGAACGCGATCGCGTCGCGGAACGACTCGTCGCTCGGCTCGATCCGCACGCGGTCGTAGACGACGGCTCGCACGCGGCTGCGCTCGAGCGACTCGAGCACGGTCGCCGCGGGCGGCAGCCGCGCGACGATCGGATCGGTGACGACGAGCGCGAGCGTCGCGCCGATCTCTTTCAGATCCATGCCGACCTCGCGCGTGACGCCGACGCCGAAGCGCACGCTGGAGGCTGCCATCTCGAACGCGAAATCCTTGTCCATGGGATGCGCGGATTATATGAGCGGTTCCACGTCCGTGTCGGGCGACCCTTTCAGGGTCGCCAGGGTCGACGCCAGACGGCCGCCGCGGCGACCCTGAAAGGGTCGCCCTACCAGAGGAGGAAAGGGTCGCCCTACCAGAGGAGCCGAGTCCGACGAAATGGCGTCTAATGAAGCGCTGATGCGGAGGTGACGCGATGATCGCGACGACATTGTTGGCGGTTGCGCTGGCGGTCGGTCAGAGTTCGGCGACGGCAGAGCCGGCCGGTCGGCTCGTCGGCCGCGTCACGGTCGAGGGGACGAACGCGCCCATCGCGTCGGCGCGCGTGATACTCCTGCCGGGCGCGCGGCCGGCCGGGCCGTTCGGGCCGCCGCCGCAGACGACGACCGATCAGGACGGCCGGTTCGCCTTCGATCGCGTCGCGCCCGGCGAGTATCACCTGCAGGTGCAGAAGGCCGGCTACGCGCCGGTACCGGACGCGGCTCTCGGGCGCGCGGTGCGCGTCGCAGCGGGTCAGGCGATCGACGTCGAGCTGCACCTGCAGAAAGGCGCGGCGATCTCCGGCCGCGTGCTCGACGCGAACGGCGAACCCGTCGCGGAGGTGCGCGTCATGGCGATGCGTCGTCCTCCCGAGCGCGCCGCCGCCGTCGCGCCGCGGCTGATGCCGGCGCTCGGCGGCAGCCAGCAGACGAACGACCTCGGCGAATTCCGGCTCTCGGGTCTGCCGCCGGGCGAGTACGTGATCGCCGCGATGCCGACGGGGTTCACGTCGGCGTTCGGCGGACCCGGCGTGCCGCTGCCGGCCGCGACGGCGCGCGCCAGCCGCCCGCAGACGACGACCACCGCTACCTACTATCCAGGCACGATCGATCAGGCGGCCGCGCAGCCGATTGCCGTCGCCGCGGGCGCCGAAGTCGGCAACATCGTGTTCACGATGCAGTCGGCGTCCGCGTACCGCGTGAGCGGCGTCGTCGTCGACGAGAACGGCAGCCCTGTCGCCGGCGCGATGGTGATGCTGATGTCCGACCCGCGCGCGGGCGCGATGATGGGTCCGGCCGGCAGCGCGCGCTCCGGAGACGCCGGGCGGTTCGTGATCGACGGCGTCGTCTCGGGCAGCTACCGCGCGACGGCGTCGATTCCGGTGGCGACCACCCCCGGCGTCTCCGGCGGTGTCACCGGAGGCGTCGTCACCGGCGGCTTCGTCACGTGGAGCGTCGGCGGCGGCGCGGACGCGATGCCGCAGCCGAGCGAAGTGGTCGTCGCCGACGCCAACGTCACCGGCGTGCGGGTGGTGGTGCGGCGTCCGTCGTAGCGGCGCCGCGGAGGCCGGTGATCAGGCGCACGCGCCGCTGCAGCGAGAAGTACGCCCACGCCCACTCGCTCATCACGACGAGGCGATTGCGGAAGCCGATCAGCCAGAAGATGTGCAGGAAGATCCAGAACAGCCACGCGAAGAAGCCTGAGATCTTCAGCCCGAACACGTCGCCCACCGCCGACCCGCGGCCGATCGTCGCCATGATGCCGTAGTCGCGATAACGAAACGGCTCGAGCCTCTGCCCGGCGATCGCGCGCAGGATGTTGTTCCCCGCGCGCGTCCCCTGCTGCATCGCCACCTGCGCCACGCCCGGCAGCGGCTTGCCGTCCTGCACGAACGCGCACAGATCGCCGACGATGAAGATGTTGGGATACTGTGCCAGCGCAAGCGTCGGCTCCGGCGTCACGCGGCCGACGCGATCGAGCGGCACGCCGAGCGACTTCGCGATCGGCGACGCCGCCACGCCGGCGCCCCACAAGATCGTCGCCGCCGAAATCCGCTCCTGCGCGTCGCCATGCCGGTACGTCACGCAGTCCTCGTCGATCCCGACGACGATGGAGTCGGTCCGCACTTCGACGCCGAGCCGCTCGAGCGCGCGCCGCGCGGCGCCGCGCAGCGGATCGGGGAACGTGCCGAGCACGTGCGGGCTTCCCTCCAGCAGCACGATGCGCGCCGACTCGGGCCGAATGCGGCGGAAATCCTTGACGAGCGACTGCCGCGCGATCTCGGCGAGCGCGCCGGCGAGCTCGACGCCAGTGGGCCCGCCGCCGACGATGACGAACGTCAGCAGCCGCCGCTGCCGATCCGGATCGGTCTCGCGCTCCGCGGCCTCGAACGCGAGGAGGACGCGGCGCCGCATCTCGAGCGCGTCGTCGAGCGTCTTCAGGCCCGGCGCGCGCGGCTCCCATTCCGGATGGCCGAAGTACGCGTGCGCGGCGCCCGGCGCGAGCACGAGATAGTCGTACGGAATCGTGAGCGCGCCTGAGTCGACCGCGACCGTGCGGCCGATCGGATCGATCGAGCGGACGTCGGCGAGCAGCACCTCGACGTTCTGTTGCCGGCGCAGAACCCAGCGGATGGGCGACGCGATGTCGCCCGGCGACAGCGCCGCCGTCGCCACCTGATAGAGCAGCGGCTGGAAGAGATGATAGTTGTGGCGATCGAGCAGCGTGACGCGGACGTTCGCGCCGGCGAGCGCGCGCGCCGCATTGAGGCCGCCGAATCCGCCGCCGACGATCACGACTGACGGCGGCCGGGATTCGGGATTGGGCATTCGGGAATCGGACGGCAAGGTTCTGATATCGTAACGGTATGCCCCATCAGCCGGGAAAACTGGACGAACCAGCCAGAGAGCCCGTCCTCGGCGGTCCCGCGTCGGTCGTCGAGACGGCGTGCCCGCTCGATTGCCCCGACGCGTGCAGCCTCGCGGTAACCGTGCAGCACGGCAAGGTCCGCACGATCGACGGGTCGCGGAAAAACCCGGTGACCGACGGCTACATCTGCGCGAAAGTGCGCAAGTTCGGCGAGCGGCTCTACGGCCCCGATCGACTGCTGCACCCCGCGGTGCGCAGGGGCCGCAAAGGCGAAGGGCAGTTCAAGCGCGTGTCGTGGGACGAGGCGATCGAGCTGATCGCGTCGCGCTTCGAGGCGGCGAAGGCGCGGCATGGCGGCGCGTCGATTCTGCCGTACTCGTACGGCGGATCGAACGGCCTGCTGACGCAGGACAACATCGATGCGCAGCTGTGGCGCCGCTTCGGCACGTCGCGGCTCGCGCGCACGGTGTGCGCGGCGCCGACCGGCGCGGCGAACATGGCGCTCTACGGCAAGATGCCGTCGATCACCTATCAGGATTATCCGGAAGCGAAGCTGATCGTGCTCTGGGGCGTCAACCCGTCGGCGTCGGGCATCCACCTCGTGCCGTTCGTGCGCGAGGCGCAGAAGCGCGGCGCCACGCTGGTCGTCGTCGATCCGCGCACGACGGCGCTCGCGCGATCGGCGGATGTGCATCTCGCGGTCAAACCCGGCACCGACGTCGTCGTCGCGCTCGCGATGCATCGGTATCTCTTCGAGACCGGCGGCGCCGACGAGGCGTTCCTGCGCGCGCACACGCGCGGCGCCGATCGCCTGCGCGAACGCGCCGAGCCGTGGACGCTCGAGCGCGCGGCGGAGACGGCGGGGATCGACGCGGCGGCGCTCGCGCGCGTCGCCGAGCTCTACGCATCGAGCTCGCCCGCGCTGATTCGCTGCGGCTGGGGCCTCGAGCGGAACCGCAACGGCGGCAACGCCGCGATGGCGATCCTCGCGCTGCCGGCCGTCGGCGGCAAGTTCGGCGTGCGCGGCGGCGGCTACTCGATGAGCAATTCGGCGTCGTGGAACATCGACCGCACGTGGATCGACGCGCCGGAGCCGGACACGCGCGTCGTGAACATGAATCATCTCGGGCGCGCGCTCACCGAGTACGACGATCCGCCGGTGGACGTGCTGTTCGTCTACAACTGCAATCCGGCGGCGACGGTTCCCGATCAGCGGCGCGTGATCCGCGGCCTCGAGCGCGAGGATCTGTTCACCGTCGTCTTCGAGCAGGTGATGACCGACACGGCGCTGTACGCCGACGTCGTGCTGCCCGCGACGACGTTTCTCGAGGGCTACGATTTCGCGAAGGCGTACGGGCCGATCAATCTGGATCTCGCGCGGCCGGTCGTCGAGCCGGTGGGTGAAGCGCGATCGAACGCCGACGTCTTCGGCGAGCTGTGCCTCCGCCTCGGGCTGCTGCGCGACGACGAGCCGACGGGCGAGCTCGATCTGATGGTGCACGTGCTCGATCGGCTGCCGCGCGCGATCAGCGAGGACCTCCGCGGCGGCACGCTGCCGGCGCCGCCCTTCGGCACGGCGCCGATTCAGTTCGTCGACGTCTTCCCGAATACGCCGGACCGGAAGGTGGACCTCTTCCCCGCGGACCTCGAGGCATCGGCGCCGATGGGTCTGTATCGCTTCCAGCCCGATCCGCAGACGGACCGCTATCCGCTGGCGCTCATCTCGCCGGCGAGCGACCGGACGATCAGCTCCACGCTCGGCGAGCTGCCGCGGCCCGACGTGAAGTTGACGATGCACCCGGCAGACGCCGAGGCGCGCGGCCTCGCGGAGAACGATCAAGTGCGCATGTTCAACGATCTCGGCGAGGTGCAGTGCACGCTGAAAGTGGCGCCCTCGATCCGCCCGGGCACCATCAGCCTGCCGAAAGGCATCTGGCGCCGGAGCACGCCCAACAGCGCGACCGGCACCGCGCTCGTCCCCGACACGCTGACCGATCTCGGCGGCGGCGCCTGCTTCAATGATGCTCGCGTCCAGGTCGCGTCGCTCGCCAACGCCTGAGAGACGGAATCACGAAGACACGAAGATTCACGAAGATCACGAAATTCTTTGTACAAAGATTTCTTCGTGTGCTTCGTGTTTCTTCGTGTCTTCGTGGTTCCGGCTGTCAGTAACTGAAGAAGAAGAGCAGATCGGCGCCGGAGCCCTGCTGGCGCTGGAAGAGGCTCGCCTGCGTGCTCGAGCCTTGCAGGACGTTGGTGCGCAGGCGCAGCCACTTGGTCAGCTCGTACTCGAGGATGAAGTTCGTCTGGCCGATCTCTCCGATGCCCTGCTCCACCTTCACGTAGAGGTTCTCGCCTACCTGCTGCCCGACGGTCAGCTGCGGCCCGCCGCCCTGCTCGGGCGCCATGTTGATCTCGAACTCGTCGAGGTTCAGGGCGTTGCCGATCGACTTCGCGAACTGGCTCGCGACGGCGCCGGTCGCCATCGCCTGCGCGCGCTGGATCAGCGAGATCTGCTGCCCCTCGCCCACCGAGTTCAGCGGCTGGTTGAACACGATGAGCGACAGGATGTCGGCCTGCTCGAGCGGCGGCGTGCTGCTCAGGACGATCTCGGGCTGCTTCAGCGTGCCGCGCACGTTGACGTTCGCCGTGACCGCCTGGATGACGCGCTGCGTGCGGATGTCGAGCGCCGGATCGAGATCGTCGAGCCCGTCGAAGCGGACCGTGCCGTCGCGGAGGATGTCGAAGCGGCGCCCCTGGAAGTCGTAGTGGCCGCGCACGGTGTTCACCGCGCCGGTGATCCGGATCTGATCGTACGGCACCTTGCTCACGTAGAGATCGCCGCCGAGCGTGATGAGCAGCGCGCCCAGGCCGATCGGCGCGCCCGGCGCCTTCAGATCGTCCGCCTTGACGACGAAGTCGTTCGGCACCGTGAGGTGCAGATCCATCTGCAGCGCCTCGTACGGGCTCGGCTTCGGCGACGCGACGGCGTTCGCGGACGTCTGGTACTCGGTCTGCTCGGTCGCGTACGCCGAGTCGCCGACCTGCGCCATGATGCGATCGAGATCGATGCGGCCGGTGGTCAGCCCGAGCTCGCCTTCCACGCGCGGCGCGCTCAGCTCGCCCGTGAGCCGCATGTCGCTGTGGATCCGGACGTTGCCCATCTTGTTGTCGAGCACCTTGAAGTCGTCGGCCTGGAGCGCGATCGACACGCCGCCCAGCTGACGCTCGTGCATCGCGAGATCGCCGGTGATCGACAGCTGGCTGCTGTGGTTGTCGACCAGGCTGATCTTGTCGATGTGCACCTTGTCCGGCTGCAGGTCGATCTTCCCCTGGAAGTTCGTGTACGCGACGCCGGTCGGCTCCACCGTGAAGGCGGCGTTCGCGATCGTGACGTCGCCGGTCGGATGCGGATCGTAGGCCGACCCGGTGACGTCGATCTTCGCCTGCACCGTGCCGCGGACGTTGGCCAGCGCCGTGGTGAATCCCTGGACGATCCCCAAATCGATCGGCGTGCTCTCGATGTGGAAGTCGATCGCGTCGCCTTTGGCGGCCGGCGTCTCGTGTCCGCCGGTGTGTTCGTCCTGCGCGCCGCCGAAAAGCGCCTTCGGCAGGTAGCCCTTCGCCGTCATGAACGTCGTCGGATTCTGCTGGAGCTTCGCGTCGACCGTCACGCCGGGGCCGGCGTAGGTCGCCGTGCCGCCGAAGCTGTCGTACTTGAACTGCCGGAAACCGCCCTGCGTCACCTCGAACTGCGCGTCGACATCCGGCGCTTCCTTCGTGCCCGACAGCGTCGCCGAGGCGTCGAGCCGGCCGGAGAGCTGCGGCGGCCGGAGCAGCATCGCGTCGACGGTCGCGAGATCCACGTTGGAGAGCGTCACCTTCAGCGCGTCGCCCGGCCGCCCGAACGTGCCGTCGGCGCCGATCTTCTGATCGCCGTTGACGAGCGTCAGGCGCTCGACGCGCACCGCGTCGGCCGCGTAGTTGATCGTCGCCTCCGACCCCGCCGCGAGCTGCCACTTCTGGCCCTGCGTGTCGAGCGCGAGCTGCTTCAGGTGCACCTCCTGATGATCGGGGTGCAGCAGCACCTCGCCGCCGACGCCGAGCGAGCGCTGCGGCTGCTTCGCCGTCAGGTCGAAGTCCACCTGCCGCTGCTGATAGGTCGTCTTCGCGTCGAGCTCGTTGACGTTCTGGCCGCCGATCGTCACGAACGTCGCGTGCGTCTGCGATGTCACGCTCGCGTTCGCCGCGTCGAGATCGCGGATGGTCGCCGTGAAGTCGTTCGACGCCGTGAGCGCGCCGTTCTCGCCGTACTTCACGCCGTCGGCGGTGAGGTTGCCCTTCGCCTGCAGCTCGCGCTTGTTGCCGGTGAGGTCGGCGTCGATCTTCGCGATGCCGCTCAGCGGCTGGTCCACGAGCTTGCCGATCGTCGCGAGACTCGGCGAATCGGCGTGGAGCTTCAGGTTCGACTGGCCGGTGTCGTTCAACGCGAGCGTGCCGCTCGCGTTCACGTTGAGATCGCGGCCGACGACTTCGAGCGTGCGGATGTCGCCCGTCGAATCGTGGTACGTGCCGTCGAGGTTGGCGCGCGTGATCTCCAGGCCGTCGATCGTCGACGGCTCGAGCGTGAGCTTCGCGTCGCCATCGACGCTCTCGGGGGTGACGCCCGCGGAGACGTTCGCGAGCGTCGCGTCGACCGTGATCGCACCGCCGATCTTCCCCTCCAGGTCCTTGCGCCCGCTCGCGACCGCCGGATCGAAGTCGGCGAAGCGGCCGTCCGCCTTCACGCGCGCGGTATCGCCGCCGAGCGTCGCGTCGAAATCGAGCTGCGGGATCGTTCCGCCCATGAGCGTCGTGTCGGTGATCGAGCCGTGCGCCGTCAGATCCATCTCCTTCGGCGTCGTGCCGCGGCCGTTCGCGACGAGGTACGCGTTGATGCGGCTCTTGTA
>Ga0209474_10000884_pt1 | contig 30709 bp, 29 predicted proteins | sample GraSoiAngelo_145_FD_185902 | JGI IMG/M metagenome (GOLD analysis project Ga0209474, IMG submission 185902) | Grasslands soil microbial communities from the Angelo Coastal Reserve, California, USA - 14_1009_05_20cm (SPAdes) (version 2) | ecosystem: Environmental > Terrestrial > Soil > Grasslands...
AGACGTTATGAAGCCTATCGCCGCGCCAATCGTCGGAGGAATGATTACGTCAACCATCCACGTTCTGATTCTCGTACCCGTATTTTTTGTGATGATGAAAGAGAGGGCGTTTAGAAACGGAAGACTCAGGTCAGAGTCGCGGGCAGATGAGTCTTTGTAGGAGCGCACCGGCGTCTACGGAGTCTTGAGTCGACTAGCCATTCTCGTTGTGCGGCGATTCGGAAAATGGTCAGCAGCAGTGGTCTCCCCGGATTCCCACAATGCCTTCCTTGGCAATGATTGGCAGCATGACAAGCGCTGCAATCGGGTCTGCCCACCACCAGCCCAAGGCCATGTTCAACAATAGGCCGCCAAGCAGGATGGCCGACAGGTAAGTACAGAATTCGGTTTGCCTGGCGTCGGCGTGCATCGCGGCGCTACCAAGTTGGCGACCGACCCGGCGCTTTGCTTTCGACAGCAGAGGCATCACGATCAGTGACACTATCGCGATGATGATTCCTGCGACGCTGTGCTCCGGCGAGTTCTTTGTTATCAAGTCGCGGGCGGATTCAAACGCAACATAGGCGGCTAGGGCAAGGAAACACACGCCAACAATTCTAAGGCTGAGTTTTTCGTTTTGTTGCCGGCGGGATTCATGGGCATCGACCGACATTCGCCACAACAACGCTATGCCTGAGGCTACCTCGATGAAGCTATCCAGCCCGAAACCTACAAGCGAAATGCTTCCAGCAAATGCGCCTGCTATTACGGACACGATGCCTTCGAGCGTGTTCCACCCGATGGTGAAATATTCAAGCCGCTTGCCGCGATCAGCGATTGCATGACGGTCAAGAACCACTTCAGCCATATAGCCAAGAATATCAGGATGGCTGGCCCATCCTCTTCCCGTTTCGGTTTTCGCATCGAAGTTCCAGACAAGGACGCACCGAGTCGCTCGCACTCCGATGGAAAAACAGGACAAAGGCTGGGTCACCCCCCCATTGAACGTATGATCTTGTATGCTCGGGAAAGCTCAAGAGACTGAGCAGCTAAGAAGCTCGGCGGCTTCGTTTTGCTATAATTTTTCCAGCCTCACTTGCACGCGTGGCGCTATCGTCTAGGGGTTAGGACGGAAGATTCTCAATCTTCAAACCCGGGTTCGATTCCCGGTAGCGCTACCATATCTTCAAGTTGGCTAAAGTCCTCAATATTCATCGCTGTTATCACTGCATCCTAATGGATTCGACCAACCGTGCTCATTGACTTCGCGTGTCAACTCATCCTGCATCAACTTCTGGGAGCGATCCCGTCCGAATGAAACGTCAAACGACGGCCAAGTCCATCTTCCAGGTTCACGGAGATCAGAGAGATGTCTAGTAATGCTTGCTAGTTGGGTGTTGATTGCCATTTTTTCGGAAAGGTGCAATTCGACATCCGCGAGCCGCAAAGAGCGGTTCATGGAAATTCGTCTGCAAGCGACCATCAACCTTCTTCGCAACAAACTCGAGAGTTTTCAGGATACGCAAACGAGTGCGGAGTGGGACGAAGCGCAATTCCCAGCGGAATCTGCGCAAGTATCGAATCATTGTGCCTCCTAAGTGAACTGGAGAGGGCCGCAAACTTTCTACGGACCTCAATGAATCAGCCGAGGAAAGGCGAAGTTTTCCCATTCTGGGAGCTGCGATTTGGAAGGAACTCTAGTAAAGCATACTGAGGGAATCTGTCAAGTTTTGTGACACTACGGCAACGCAAAAGTCGGGACCTCGGGTCACGAGTTCTGCGTGAGATGTGGGTCTCGAGTTTTGCGGTCTTAACGAATGAAAAGCCACTCGGAGAGCGGCTTTTGTTCAAGCGGCGGTACTTATCTTTAAGTCTTTACGCGGCGACTTCGCCTTGGCCGGACTTGCATCCGGGGTGGCCGCAGTTGCAAGCGAGTTCCACGGTTTCGCGAGCGTCGTGGCAATATTGGCCACAATACTTGCTGCCCTTCACGGCGGTGCAGCTACACGCGGGATGTGCGCACTTGTTCTTTTCTTCCATGACCCCACCTCATTCCCCTTGCCGTTGGATGCTTCTCGCGCCGAAGGAGAGTGCTTGCTATTTCTTGCATTGAGTCTTGCATTTTGAATGGAGATGGCGGTTTGCGGTCATTGTCATCTCATCCGTAGATTGGATACTGGCGAGTTATGGTTCAGCGCGGAGAACGCAGTCCCAAGCCGCGGCCTCGATTCATCGAGCCGATGGAGTGCCGGCGGGTGCCAAAACTGCCCGAAGGTGACGCGTGGCTTTATGAGATCAAGCAGGATGGGTATCGCATCATTTCCGTGATCGACGGGAGCACGTCACTCCTTTATTCCATGTCGGGACTCGATTACACGGCGAAATACCCGCACATTGCGGAAGCTCTCAAATGGCTGAAGCTAAGTTCAGCCGTGTTCGACGGCGAGGTGGTTGCGCTGGATGAATCGGGCAGGCCCAGCTTCCAAGAATTGCAGAACGCCCGTCTCACCAAGCGCCCGATCGTCTATTTCATTTTTGACGTGCTGCATCTGAATGGCCGGGATCTCCTGGACCGGCCTCTGTCTGCGCGGCGAGAGGAACTCGACAAACTGGCCTCACTCTTTTCTGATCCGCTGCGGCTGAATCTTGAGTTTCACGTTTCTCTTGCTGCTTTCACCGAGCAGGTGCGCAAGCTGCGCCTGGAAGGAATTGTGGCGAAGCGTGCGGATTCGATCTACATTCCCGGAAAGGAATCGGATGCCTGGCGGAAGCACCGCTTCAATCAGGAAGATGAGTTCGTCATAGGCGGCTACATCCCCGGCGGACAGAATTTCTCGGAGCTACTCATCGGCGAAGAGCGAGGGGAGGATCTTGTCTTCATCAAGCGGCTTATTGCGGGGTTCGTGCCGCACACGCGCGCAGAGGTTTTTGAGGCGATCAAAGGATTACGAACGAAGAAGTGTCCTTTTTCGAATCTGCCCGAGAACCGCAAGAGCCCGCATGCGCTGGCCGCCGAGAAGATGCGGGAATGCGTTTGGGTGAAACCCGAACGGAGATGCGAAGTGGAATTCGTGGAGCGGACAAAGGGCGGCAGATTGCGCCATCCGGAGTTCAGGAGATTGGTAGACTAGGACCGCAAAAGTCGGGGCCTGCGGTCACGAGTTTTGCGTGAGGTTTGGGACTCAAGTTTTGCGGGATTTTGATTGGAAAAGGCGCGTGGTTACGCGCCTTTTTGTTTCGCTTAGTTACTTCTGTGAAGATGCGGCTGAACGAGCGAAATAGATGTCGCGGCTAATCCGCACTAGCCCTGCGGTAGCCGGATCGCTTCGCGTCCAGATCACATTGAGGGTTCCGTCAGGATTGAACCAGCTTCCCATGAGATCCCCTGGCGCTTCACTCGTCGCTGATGCCACGGGATTCGTGGGATCGATCGAGGTTAACGCAGGCTTCGCGCCCGGAGTCCAGATGGCACCGTAGACAAACCAAGGCGAGGTATTGTTCGGGCGATAGTAGATGCCCACTCCGAGCCGTTTACCGTTTGGCGAAATGGAGAGCGAACCATAGCGATAGCGACCGTACATGGGCGTGATGTCGCTCACTGTCCAGGTGACTCCGTGGTTTGTCGAATGGTAGAGCTTCAGTATGTTGTTCACAGGATTGCAAACGGTGCCGTTGACCGGATCGGTGGAACATTGCAGCGTACCTGCATCGACATACAGCGCCCAAATCGAGCCGTCAGGCGCGACGTTCACTGTTGGCCAACTATTGCTGCTATCGAGTGCCTTGTAGTGATCGATCTGGTAACGGCTAAAGCTCTTGCCATCATCGGCTGAAACGTACGCATAGATATTGCCGGTCGCATCGGGCCCCGTGGTCAGATCGTTGGCTCCGCCATCGTTGTTGCAGACTGCATACACGTAGAGGGAATTAGGAATGTGATCGGCAGCGGGGCGGCACCAGCCGGAATCATTCAACGTGTATCCGAAACTGTCGAATGTCTCGGCTCCATCGTAAGACTTGTATACCGTATAACGGCCAGGTCCGAAGCCGCTACCCGTTCCCTGCCCCAGGGGATAGGTGACCTTGTCGCCTTCATTCCCGAAATAAAACACGTGTCCGATGCCGTGAGCTGTAACCCATGGACGATCATCGACCGGCTGGAACGAGGGAACGAGCGGTCGGGTTAAATCGAATCGAATGTTTCCCGGACCGGTTGCGGTCCATCGGGTGATGGTGTTATCCGTAACGTTCGTATCAACAAAATAGAGATGGTAATCATCGTCAAGGGCCATATCCCCTTCATCGCCGAATTCATGCTGTTCAAGCGATAGCGGAGTGAGTCCGGGCAGATCATGGAAGGTCAGACCACCGTCGGTAGAGACCCAATCCCAAGACATGCTACGCGTGTAGGTTGGAGCGTTGGGATCAGGTCCGAGGACCAGTTGCCAGTTTTCCTTATGGGCGGTAGCGAAAATGTTTCCGAATTGGTCGACGTACACGGCAGGCTCATATCCTTTGCCAGGATATGGCGTGACCTGGATTGGCGGTCCGAATGCTGTTCCGGCGAAGGCTGTTGAGAAAACGCAGAGAAGAAGCAATGCCATCACAAGTGGCGCCGCGCCGCGCACTTTCACAAGATTCATAGGGGACGATCCTTTCTGATGAGTGAGATCGGGCTGGAGAAGAACTGCTAGAGATAGAAAGCCCCGCGAGAAGATGCATTCAGGTAAGGCGAGGATGTCTGGCCGACATCGCGCGATCGTGGGACGTGTACAATGTGCGGAATTTATGGATACGAATGAGATTCTGTATGCATTGAAAGAGGAGCGCGAGCGGTTGAGTCGCGCGATTGGAGTTCTTGAGGGCGGTTCAAGAGGCGCTGTCGGGCGACCTGCGGCGGTAAGTGGCGCTCGACAAGGGCGGCGGCGAATGAGTCCCGAGGCGCGGGCACGGATTGCGGCGGCTCAGCGGAAGCGATGGGCAAAGGTGAAGGCAAAGAAGAAGTGAGGTCTCGTGAACTGGAAGGAGCGTTTGGGTGCATTCCTCCTAGGTCTCGTCGTTTTCTTAGGCGGACTGGAAGCGGTCAGGCGAAACGTCTCCTGGAGGGATGGCCGTGGGGACACTTTCTTTCCTTCCCATTTTTGCGCATACGGCGTCTTGATAATGGCGCTTTCGATCCTTCTTCCCAGCAGAAGCTTCTTCTATCGTCACATCTATCCGCGGATCAGCAAGAAAAGCATAATACGTAGCTACAGACAACTCCACGATGGGCGAAGGTGAAGGCTGAATACGCTACGACGGTACATTTCGCGTCATTGAGAACAGGCCGTTCTTCGGCTGCGAGGTGGATGGCGAATTCATATCGCTCGGCAGAGCGCTTCTCAAGAATGCTACGGTTGATCACCTGACTGGTGAACTCAGGATGGAGGCCCCGCTCCCACAAGGGTCCGGCTCCAATGATCCGCGGAGGAACATTCTTTTATGCGATCTGCCGTCGCGGGCTTTAGAACGATTTTTGCCAGGCGCGGTTAGAAGTCTGAAACAGAGGATCGTTGAGAACGATTGGGACACCGACAAAAGCGTTGATGAGTCCATGCGCTTAGCTCGGATGATTCGAAAGCGAGTCGGGCAGAGCCGTGACAACCCAGGTCGGGTATCCAGGTAATCGACAGGTGACCCAGCCTTCCCTTTTTGGTTCTGGACTCGGATTCAGACAGTGAGGGTGCCCTACTCTCGCGCGGTGTTTGTCTAGTCCCACTGTCTGGGAGTCTGATACTAAAACCCGAAACAGGAAGAGGCGGGCACCGGCCCTTAATCATTCCGGAGAGCAAGCGCTGGATCGACGCGCGATGCTCGATGCGCGGGAACAAAGCAGGCAAGAGTTGCCACTGCCAAAAAGGATAAGAGATACCAAAGTGACAGCTGGGCATGGTCGGCGGAAGCCATAGAAGAAGGCACCCATCGAGTGCGCCTGGAACCGGAACAATACCATCCTGCTGAACTTAGTCAGCGTCTCCCAGAGACTCTGCATTTTTAATCCAATATAGCCACCCCTGCATTTTCCGGCACATCTCAGCCAGCAGCCAATCTGCTCTTTAGGAAGTGTGAACATGAAGCGTGTGTTTACGCTGCTCGTCCTCTGTGCGTGCGTATTCTTAGGCGCATGCGGAAGTACTTCCAACAACAATACGTCGTCCAGCAACAGCAATAGCCCAGCACCAGGCGGCAACGGAGGCAGCTCAGGATCCGGTTCGGGCGGGGGAGGCAGCAGCTCTGGCTCGGGATCCGGATCGTCCGGCGGCACCACGGGGGGAGGCAGCAGCGCTACCGCAGCTATTGCTTATGTCGCCGGCTCAAATAACGACTTCGATGGTGTGCGCGTGGACGGCAGTGGCAACGCGAGTTCCACTTCGGGATCCCCTTATGCGCTCGGCGGCCCTGTGCAAGACATGGCGATCAGCGGTGGTCTGCTGTATGTGGACTGGTCCGTGCCGAACACCGGTGGATATCAGTTATCGGCGTTCAAGGCCGACGGCAATGGTGCCCTGATCAGTCTCAGCTCGATGAAAGTGGACGGTCCGACGATTGGCTTCGATCCTTCAGGAGCTAGTCTCTATGTTGGCGAAGGTCCCGGAATCGCCGAATATAAAGTGGATCGCAGCTCTGGAGCTTTGACCCCTTTGCCGGGCTCTCCGTTTTCAAATCCAGCGCCCGGAGGAATGGCGTTTCCAGTAGTCTCGCCCAATGGATCACATTTGTGCGCTCGCTTCAATGGGCCCAGGGCGGTTGAGGCCATCCATTGCTTCGTGCGTCATGCCGATGGATCGCTGGACTCATCGGGTAAAACCATTCCGATGTCCAGCCAGAGTGGGATCGGGTTTCCCTTCTTGGGCATCACCTCCGACAATACATATGTCGTGGCCAGCGATGGGAGTCAGGTGGAAATCAATCCGATTGCGAGCAACGATGCTACAGCCCCAAAGAGAGTGTCGTCTGGTGGGCAGAACACTATGGGCATCGCGATTAGCGGCCCATGGGTTGCCGTAGCAAACCACGATTCGAACACAGTATCGATATTTGCGGTGAACTCAGCGGGACAAATGACGCTGACGGAAACTCCAGTGAACACTGCAGGTCCGCCCAATCGTTTGGCATTCTCCCAAAATGGAATCTACCTCTTCGTCAGCAGTGACGCAGGCATGAGTGCCTTTCAATTCGATCCCACCACCGGCTCACTATCGCCGCTGAACGGAGGAAAATCCTTGCCCGGAAGTAGTAGGGCTGTGACGGCTCAGTGACAAGCCGACTTTTCAGTACGTATATGGCAGGCTGCGGCGCATAACTACCGGGTTGCCGACCATCCACGAACTGCCAGAGTGTGCCGTCACAAGGGCGACCTTATGAGTACCTAAGTAGCTGGTGCGGTCCGTGAGTGGACCGTTCTGAATTTCCCTTCCATCCTTAAATTTTCAATTCACGTGTTGACTGCTGGTGGTCGAGTGTCTACCATTCTGTCCAATTGATGGTCGAATGTCTTCTATGGCCAAAGAGACACCGGAACGCGCGAACCTCCTTCAAGGCACCCTTGACATGTTGATCTTGCGAACTCTTCTTTATGGTCCTGCTCACGGCCACCAGATCGGCAAGCATATTCAGCGCACTACGAATGATTTTCTCCAGATGCAGCACGGCTCGCTTTACCCCGCGCTGCACCGGCTGGAGCGAAGGGGATGGGTCGCTTCGAAATGGGAGATGGCTCCAGATCGGAATCGGGAATTCAAGTACTACCGCCTTACGGATAAGGGAAGAAAACAGCTTGTCGTCGAAGAATCTCAATGGAAGCAGATGGCAGAAGCTGTGGCGCGGGTGATGTGGCCCACAGCTGAGGAGAGCTGAGATGAAATGGTGGCAGATCGGGAAACGCGATGCCGATTTGGAACGGGAACTGCAATCGGACCTTCAACTGGAAGAAGAAGAGCAGCGGGAACACGGCATTGCGCCAGAAGAGGCCCGCTATGCCGCCCTGCGCGCCTTCGGCAATCCCAGTGTGATTAGCGAGCAAACTCGCGAGGTCTGGAGTTGGGACAGGCTCGAAACTGTTCTTCGCGATCTAAAAATCAGCATCCGCACGCTCGCGCGGCAGCCGGGATTTTCAGCGGTGGCGATGCTGGTGATCGCCGTTGGCATGGGGGCGACTATCTCGCTGTTCACCGTCGTCTGGTCGGTTCTCCTGAAACCTCTGCCGTTCGATCGCCCGGAGCAACTTGTTCGGCTGTACGAAAGTAGCAAGCGCTTCCCCTGGAACGGGCCCGCGCCGGGCATTTACCGCGAATGGAAACGCCAAAGCAAGTCATTCTCCAGCCTCGCGCTGTTTAAGGATTGGCCGCCGTACAATCTCTCCGACGGCGGCACGCTGCCCGAACAGGTTCGTGCAACCATCTGTTCCTGGGATCTTTTCAACACGCTCGGTGTCCAGCCCAGCATCGGACGCTCCTTCACGGCGGAGGACGACCAGCCTTCCGCCAACAGCACAGTCATCCTCAGTTGGTCGCTTTGGAAACGCCGCTTCGGCGGTGACCCATCCGTGGTCGGCCGCAAAATCAATCTAGATGCCAAACCCTACACCGTCATCGGCGTGATGCCGCGTTGGTTCGCCTTTGCCGAACAGAAAGTGCAGATCCTTCTTCCCGTCTACCACGAGAAAAAACCCGAGGAGATGGCCGCGATCGACAACCACGGCTTCAGGGTGATCGGGAGGCTGAAGCCCGGCGTCACACGTGAGCAGGCGGCACAAGAAGTTTCGGCGATCGTGCGCCAGATCCACGACGCCGATCTCGACAACCCATTTGTCAGTAGCGGAGCAGCCATCCGTCCGCTCATCGACTATCTGGTCGGCGACATTAGGCCCGCGTTGTACATGTTGCTGGCTGCCACCGGATGCATGCTGCTGATCGCGTGCCTCAACGTGGCCAACCTGCTGACCGCCCGCTCGGCGGCACGACGACGCGAAATTGCCATCCGGAGAGCGCTCGGTGGCGGTCGCTTCCGGCTAATTCGTGAGCAGCTCATCGAAACGTTCGTACTCTTTTCCGTCGGAGGAGCAGCCGGCCTCGCTCTTGCCTACGCGGCCCTCCGCTGGTTCATTATTACGCGGACCGACATGGTGCGCGTGGAGTCGATCCGCATTGATGGCGTCGTGGTCGCAACCGTCGCGGGACTCGTGTTGATTTGCGCTCTGTTCGCCGGACTCATCCCAATGCTGGCAAGCCGTTCCGGGAACCTGGTCGCGGCGCTGCAAGAGTCGTCGCGGGGTTCCACCTCGGGCTCTTCGCGTACCGGTGTGCGCAAAGTACTCGTGGGCGCCGAAGTTGCGTTCACCGTTGTTCTGCTCGTCAGCGCCGGCTTGCTGCTCAAGAGCTACATGCGGCTGCGCTCAAATGACCTGGGCTGCGCGACCGACAATATCCTCACCATGCGTTTCACTCTTCCGAAAGTGCAGTACAGCAAGCCGGCGCAGCGGGTAGCATTCTTCGACGATCTGCTCGTGCGTGTGAGTGCACTGCCGGGAGTGGAGGCGGCCTCCCTCGTCCTCGCGGTTCCAGGCAAAGGATACTTCGGTGACGGCGGCGTGAGCATCGCCGAGCATCCGCCGTTGCCGCAGGGGCAGACGCAAGAAGCGATCGTCCGCTCGGCTGATCCCGGCTATTTCGCGTCGATAGGCATCCCGCTCCTCCGCGGGCGCACCTTCGGTTCCGATCAGCGTCTCGACGGCGCGAACGAAGTCATCGTCAGCGCTGGGTTCGTGCGGAAGTATTTTCCAAATGAGGACCCGATCGGCAAGCACCTCATCACCCTGAGTCATCATAGCTACGAGGTAGTCGGCGTCGTGGGCGATACCCGATACGAACTGGCGGAGCCGCCGGAGCCGACGATGTATTTCCCGATCGACGCAGGCACAGAGACGGGCGCCGCCCTCGTCCTCCGCGCCGCACGCGATCCCGAGAGCCTCGCCCTTCCCATTCAGAAGGTCATCGAGCAGATGGATCGCGAACTCGCCGTCTCCGACGTGCTCACGATGAATCAGATCATCAACAAATCATCGCTCGACGCAAATTTCGAAGCGACGTTGCTGGCTGCCTTGGCGGGCATATCGCTGTTGCTGGCTGCGGTGGGTCTGTTCGGCGTGCTCGCATACTTGGCGACGCAGCGACGCACGGAGATCGGTATCCGGCTGGCACTCGGGGCGCAACGAGAACACGTCCTGCATCTGATGCTCCTGGACGGGCTTCCTCCCGCCATTGGCGGGGCTGTAGCAGGCTCGCTCCTCGCCATCGCCGCCGCGCAACTGATCCGCTCCAGCTTGTATGCCACGAAGCCGCTCGACCCTGCCGTGTTCGCCGGTGTCATCGGACTCCTGTTCACGGTTGCAACTACGGCGTGCCTGCTACCGGCGTGGCGCGCCTCGCGCGTACAACCAGCCACGGTTCTACGCAGCGAGTGATCTCGCGGGACGTCGACAAGCAAACGGGACGGCGTGACGTTGCGCTAGCGCTCGCCAGTCCTGAGAATGTTTCGTAAGTCGTTGGTGAGTGAGGGGCAACTCGGAACTTGCATCATAAAATTCCCATTTCTGAATAGCCGACTAACCGCCCACAATTTTCCAAAGCAGCGCGTTCCAACACTTCCAAAGCACCAACAAATCCGAGCATCCTGAGCGCAGGAGGGACCCGCGCGTTTCCGGGGACCCCGCCGAGCGCTGCGGTTGCGCTCGATGGGGCGGGCGCGGGGGACGCCGGAGTCGAAGGATCTTTTGTTTTGCTTTGCCCAATGCGCCAGGCACACAATCCCCACCCATGTTCAGCAGCCGCTACTTCGTCCAGCGCCACAGCGAATCATCTGTTACTCGGTGCTATCCTCTTCCGTTCAGATTTCATCCAGCCGGAGCTGCCATGACTCGACACTCATCCTTTTTGCGCGACCTCTCTGTCCTGCTTAGCTGTCTTTGCGTTGCTGCCTTCGCTGCCGACGTTCCCCAGCGTACTCAACCCACGAGCTTCCATTACCAGAAGCCGCCGAAGGTTATTGCCGATGTACTCGAGTCGCCCGCGCCGCCTACGACCATCGTTAGCCCAACCCATGACCGCGTACTGGTTATCGACAGTCTTCGGCACCCGCCAGTCTCCGATCTTGCCCAGCCCATGCTCCGCATTGGTGGACTGCGGATCAACCCTGCCACCAATGGACGTCACCATCCGGCGCATCATGTTGGTCTGCGCCTGGTCGACATTGCCAGCGGCAAGCAAACCAAAATCGAGACGCCGTCGAATGCTTGGCTGAGCGTTCCGGAGTGGGCGCCTGATGGCAAGCACGTCGTCTTCACCAACACGACGCAGAACGCGACAGAACTGTGGATCGCTGATGCCGCTACCGGAGCGGCTCACCGCTTTCCCAATTTGAAAATCAACTCGACGTATGGCACGCCAGTACAGTGGAGCACCGGCAGCCGTTCCCTACTCGTCCAGCTCGTCCCGGCGCTGCGCGGCAATGCGCCCAAAGCCATTGCCGTTCCCACTGGCCCTAACTTGCAGGAGAGCTCCGGTAAACCTGGACCTGTGCGCACCTTCGAAGACCTGCTGCAGAGCCCGCACGATGAGGGGTTGTTCGACTACTACGTCACCTCGCAGCTCGCGACTGTAGATACCCAGACCGGCAAGGTTACGAATATCGGGACGCCGGCTATCTTCGACACCGTTGAGCCTTCCCCTGACGCAGAGCACATTTTGGTCGCTCGCGTCGTGCGTCCCTATAGCTACCTGCTGCCGGTGTTTGGATTTGCCAAGGAGGTTGAGGTATGGAGCAAAACGGGAACTCTTGAACACAAGATCGCCAGCCTGCCGACGGAAGAGCAGGTTCCCATCGAAGGCGTACTCACTGGCCCGCGCGATTGGACTTGGGTCGCAACCAAGCCGGCTACGCTGTTATGGGCCGAGGCGCTCGATGATGGCAATCCAAAGAAGAAGGCAGCGTTCCGCGATCGTGTGTTTATTCTGGCTGCGCCTTTCCATGGTGAGCCGGTTGAGCTGGTCAAGTTGCAATACCGTTACCAGGGCGGCGGATTTCGTTCCCGTCCGATCGTCTTCGGCGAGACGGGTGACTGGGCTTTCGTGCATGACTACGATCGCGACCGGCGCTGGATCCGCACCTTCGAAATCCATCTCGATCAGCCGGGACAGCAAGCGAAGCTGGTGTGGGAACGCTCGATTCGCGACCGCTATGGCGATCCCGGTAACCCTGTGCTGCGCATGCTGCCCAACGGACAGCGCGTGATTTTGCAGCACGACAATTACATATTCCTCGAAGGCGATGGAGCATCGCCGAAGGGCGACTTCCCCTTCCTCGATCGCTTTGATCTGACCAGCCAGCAGTCAGCGCGGCTGTTCCGTGCTGCCGACAAGACCTACGAAAACTTCGTTGCAATGCTCAGCGACGATGGTTCGCGCTTCATTACCCGTTTTGAAACTCCCGACGATCCTCCGAACCTTTACATCCGCAGCCAACAGAATTCCGATCAGAAGATCGCGATGACGCATTTTCCCGATCCAGCGCCTGGGCTTCGGGGAATCAGGAAACAACTGGTCACCTACAAGCGCGACGACGGCGTCCAGCTTTCCTTCGAGCTCTACCTGCCCGCCAGCTATAAGGAAGGCGAGCGGCTGCCGACCATTGTTTGGGCGTACCCGCTGGAATATTCCGACGCTGCCACCGCCAGCCAGGTCTCCGGTTCGCAATATCGGTTCGTAACGATTGGCGGAATCTCAGAGCTGTTCCTGGTCACGCAGGGATACGCCGTTCTTGATAACGCTACGATGCCTGTAGTCGGTGATCCGGAGACGATGAACGATACTTACGTCCAGCAAATCGTTGCCAGCGCAAAGGCGGCGATCCAGAAGGCGACCGAAATGGGAGTTACCGATCCCAAACGCGTGGGAGTTGGCGGTCATAGCTACGGCGCCTTTATGACCGCGAATCTGCTCGCGCATTCAGACCTCTTCCGCGCCGGCGTGGCTCGCAGTGGCGCCTACAATCGCACGCTCACGCCCTTTGGGTTCCAGAGTGAGCGGCGCACTTTCTGGGAGGCGCCCGAGATGTACATGAAGGTTTCGCCATTCGCCTTCGCTGACAAGATCAGGAATCCGATTCTGCTGATTCATGGTCAAGCCGACGATAATCCCGGCACATTCCCAATTCAGAGCGAGCGCATGTACCAGGCGCTAAAAGGCAACGGCGCAACCGTGCGCTACGTGACGCTGCCGTATGAAGCTCACGGCTATGTTGGCCTCGAGTCGGTCGAGCATGTCCAGTGGGAGATGCTGAACTGGTTTGACAAGTACGTCAAGAACGCGGCTGCGGAGACTGGCTCGACGAGCATAAACTAAGTAGATTCTGTCCAAGTAGAAGTTGCAGGCAAATGAAGATGCAGGTCCAGTGTTACTCAGGTCGCAAAGCGGACGAGAAGCCGGTCCGCTTCCAACTACGCGATCGCGAATATCTGGTCGAGGAAGTCGTCGATCAGTGGTACGGCCCTGAGCACCAGTTCTTCAAACTGCGAGCCGATGATGGCAACCTATACATTCTTCGTCATCAGACATCGGTTCCGAATGGGGAATGGGAGCTTGTCTCTTTTCGGCAAACCAGATCGGCCTGAGCCTGACCAAAGTCGGCGTACTGTGACTCAGGAAGCTGATATCGTACCGCTCCGCAATTACACTGCGCTCCGGCGCATGCTGAACACTGGAACATCAAACGAACAGGAGTGAAGAGATGAGACGAAGCCGCCCAATTCTCGTCGTTCTTGCTGTCATCTTGTCAGCCGCTCAAGTCGGCCACTCTCAAGCTGCAAAGTCGGCATCTTCGGAAGCGAACTTCAAGGCGCTCATGCAGCGTATCTGGGACGCATGGGGTTCAGGCGATCCGGCAAATGCGGCTCCCTTTTATGCCAAAGGAGCCGATTGCGTCTTCTTCGATGTGACGCCGGTGAAGTATGACGGCTGGGCGCAATACAACGAAGGCGTAAAGAAAGTGCTGGCTAATTTCCAATCTGCCAAGTTCAGAGTCAATGCTGATGCCCGTGTTCATCGCCTGGGCAACTATACTTGGGCAACCTCGACCATCGACACTGACCTGGTTCCAAAGAATGGATCGGAGCAAAAAGGCACGTGGCGTTGGACAGTTGTGTGGTCGCGAAGCGGAGAGAACTGGCTGATTATTCACGAGCATGTTTCAGCCCCTCTGCCATGAAAATGAAGAAGCCGCAGGGCAAGCTGCTGTCTGAAGAAATGTAGAGCTTCAGTGGAACGACGCCATCCAGCAGCCCTGCAATTCCCCATCCCTGCATCCCAAACAGAAGGAGATTGACGTGTCTGCAGTTTGGAGTGGACATCTTCATTTCGGACTTGTGGTAATGCCCGTTCGTCTTTTGGTAGCGGCTCGGACTAAAACGACAAGGTTTCGGCGTCTTCATCGCAAGCCGGCAAAGCCGTTCTTACCAACTGCATCGTTTCCTTCATTCGCGAGCGAAGCGGACGACGAAAGTTCCTACATGGATGACAGAGATGAACGCGCAAGCGACGGAAGTGACTATCGGCTCGCTTCTGGCGAGACCACTTCGCATGAATACGCCCCTGTTCGACAGGTCCTGCAATCCGAAGCGACTGGCGAGGAGATCCGGCCAGACGAACTGTTCAAGGGATATGAGTTCGCGCCGAACGAATTCGCCGCCATTGATCCGCAGGAGATTAAGGCAGCAGAGGTTGAGACCTCCGACACGATTGAACTCTTCCACTTCGTGAAGGGAAGAGACGTAGACCCGATCTACTTCGAGCGTTCGTATTACGTTGCTGCTGATCCCGGCGCCGAAAAGGTGTACGGCCTGCTGCTCGAAGCGATGCGCCGAGAGGAGTGCTTCGGAATTGCCCGAATTGGGATGCATCGCCGCGAACACATGCTGATCCTGCGGCCTGCGAAGGACTGTTTGGTTGCGCACACCATGTTCTATGCCAATGAAGTGCGACCCGCACCGCATCTGGCGCTGGAAAACAAGTTCAGCGAAAAAGAATTGTCGATGGCTGTTGCCCTGATGCAAGGTTATTCGGGAGCATTCGAGCCTGATCAGTTCAAAGATCTCTATCAGGAACGCATACAAAAGATCATCGAAGCACAGTTGAGCCAAGTCGAGCCTGAGACACCCGCCCCGCTCCGAGAACCTGTGAGGAACATTCCAGACCTGATGGAGAGGATTCGACTGAGTCTTGCTCAGATTGAATCTAAGGAGTCAAAAGCTAAGACTGCGAAGAAGCAAGCTCAGAACATCGCTGCTGTCGCCAAGAAAAAGCCACAAAGGGCGCGGGCCTAACCGAACCTCATAGCCAGCAGAGCTGCTCTCCAATTGATGAGAGCAGCGTCTCTTTCCGAGCTCCCGATGAGGGAGAACATGTGCGGCAATCAGAGCATCTAACATATTAGTTCCCATGGAATAAACCCTATGAAACGCCTGAGCCAGAATCTCAGATCATTCCTTCTGCTCGCCGTATTTGCGCTTCCCGTAGTAACTGCCGGATGTGCGGAGAATCGGGGATATGGATACCGGTATTACGATTCGGCCAACAACCGCTACTATGATCCTTATTACAACGACTATCACTACTGGAATCCCGGCGAACAGGCTTACTACAACCGGTACTACGTCGACAATCACCGCCAGTATCGCGACTTGCAAAAACTAAACCGCGACCAACAGAAACAGTATTGGCACTGGCGGCACGAGCAAGCCGAGCATCGTGAGCACGAACACGGCCGGCACTAGAGGATTTTCCAGCCGTTCGGATAACCTTCTTCAGGTACTCGTGAGTAGAAGAAGAACGCGCGTTACCGTCCCTGTCCAGCGTTCACAACTCTGTCGGCGGGCGCTCGTGTTGCGACCTGACGTCGGTCGAAGATGATCTTGGCGAACACACTAAGCGCGACGCGCAAATGGGAGGGGCGAAGGCGAGCTTCACGCGAATCCCCGGCGTGGGATACGTCCGGTTCTGAACGCGAGAGTTCCGGAAGCGAACACGCGCTACCATCAAATGCTACCTAATCATCTTTATTTCCAACTCCATAGCAGCGGTCGGCGATTTGCCTGAAATGTTCCAAGGAGAATTGCCATGGTTCAGAGCGTCGCGAGCTTCTTCCGAGATCTGAAGTTGGCTGCGCGGTCGCTGAGCCGTGCCAAGGGTCTGACGCTCTCGGTGATTCTGACCCTGGCACTTGGAATCGGGGCTAACGCCGCAATGTTTACTCTGCTGCGCGGCGTACTGCTAAGACCCCTGGTTAACCGCGACGAAAGCCGCCTCATTTACATCCGGCAAAGCGTGGACGGAAAAAACGCCTGGTTCTCGGTTCCGGAAATCGATGACTTGACTTCGCGTGTGAAGACGCTGCACTCCTTCGGCGACTTCTCCACCATCGGATTTACTCTGGTCGGACTTGGAGAGCCACGCACAGTTCGGGCCGGCGTAGTTGGAGGCTCGTATTTTCAGGCGATGGGATTACGTCCGATTCTGGGCCGGCTGCTGGACACGAGCGACGATGGACCGAACGCCGCCGGCGCTGTCGTACTGACGCATCGTTTCTGGTCCACAACCCTGAATCGTGATTCTTCCGTAATCGGGAAAACCGTCCGGCTGAGCTCATTCATTGATTCGCGCAACGCTACGGTCGTCGGCGTTTTGGAGCCGTGTGTTCCTTATCCGCAGGACACCGAGATCATTGGCAACATCGTCACCAGCGCTCATCATCTTTCGGCGACGATGGTCACCGGGCGAATCCATCGCATGACTGAACTGTTTGGGCGCCTGAAACCGGGTGCCACTTTGGACGAAGCTCGCGCAGAGCTGGATTCCGTGTACAAGAGCATGAAGCGGGAGCATCCGGAAGCTTATCCATCCAGGCGGGACTTTCAGATCAGCGCGACGCGATTGCGCGACCAGCTTACTTCCGGAGCACGGACCATATTGCTTGTGCTCATGGCCGCATCGGTGCTGGTCTTCATCATCGCCTGTTCGAATGTCGCGAATCTGATTCTGGCGCGCACTGTGCGCCGGGAAAATGAACTCGCCATGCGCGCAGCGCTCGGAGCCAGCACACTCGACTTGCGCCGTCTTCTGTTGGCCGAGAGCCTGCTGCTGTGCGTCGCAGGCGCGACCCTGGGCATTTTCATAGCCAGGCCGCTCGTGGCTGTCCTTGCGCAATACGCATCCCGGTTCTCGGTTCGCGCGCTCGATCTCACCATTGATTCGAGCATGCTCTGGGTGGGTGCTGGACTGGCTGTTCTCGCCGCAACCCTGCTGGCATTCGTCCCGCGGCTGCCGTCGTCGCGGGTTCCCCAGGGACTCGGGCTGGCCGCCGGGAGCTTGCGAATTACGGGCACCACCAACAGCAGGCTGAAAGTTTTCGTTTTGGTACAAGTGGCAGCGTGCTTCGTACTCATGGCAGCATCCGCGGCGACGGTCAATACTCTGCTCTCGCTCGAGTCTGTCCGCGCCGCTTTTGAGACGCGCCACATTCTCGCCGTAAACGTGCCGGTGATCCGCGACGAAAAAACGACCGCTCAGGTAATGGACTATTACCGCGAAGCGATGCGGCAGATCCGCGACTTGCCGAGCGTTTTGAACGTTGCTCTCACCACGACTGTTCCATGGCGCGATCTCGGCGAATTCTCCCTGGAATTCCTGACCGACAACCACCCTGCCGGTGCAGACCAGAAATATCCGCGCGCGAACCTGCGGACTGTCTCACCCGGATTCTTTACGACACTCGGCCTACCGCTGATTGCAGGACGCGACTTCACCGATGTGGACCGCATCGACAGCGAGCCCGTCGCTATTGTGAGCCAGAGCGTGGCGGACCAGATGTTCCAAGATGGGAACGCGCTAAACCACTATGTAACGTGGACCGATCCCGGCCTGAAGTTCGCTCCCGGATTTACGCTGGCTTCGCGTCGCATCGTCGGCATTGTTCCGGATCTCGATAATGAAGATTTTGTTCCCCGCCCGATCATGTCGGTCTATCATCCGGCGGGTCAGGAGCAGGCATTTATGGCGGGACGTCTTCTGATCGAGGTGCGCTCTGATCCGTACGCTCTGGTTCAGCCGGTTACGCGTATCATCCACAATCTGTCCGCCGATCAACCCGTCGAACGCGCGCAGACTCTGGAAGACATCCGTACAGAGGTGCTCTCTCCGGAGCGGCTCAACGTCCTCATCTCCACCGTCTTCGCCGGCGTAGCACTGCTGATCGCCATTGTTGGTGTGGCTGGCGTGCTCGCATTCTCAGTCAGCGGCCGCACAAGGGAATTTGGAATCCGTCTGGCAGTGGGCGCGGCGCCGCAGGATCTCCTTGTGCGCGTGATTACTGAAGGCGCCGTAATGGCCGCAGGCGGCCTTGCGCTCGGTCTGGCGGGAGGGTTCTGGCTAGCCAAGCTCGCCGGCTCCTTTATAGGCGGCGTCAAGTTGCCAGGAGCGCTGCCGCTAGTCGGGTCCGCGCTGGTGCTGCTGGTTGCCGCTGTAACGGCGTCGATGATTCCCGCGATGCGCGCAGCTCGCGTCGACGTGATCCAGGCGTTGCGTACTGAGTGAGTCTCGGAATTGCCCTATGCTGCGGCTTTAGCCAGCGCCGGCGCGACACCGAGTTGCCGCAGCATTCCGAGCACGTCGTAGCATCCGAAGTCATCAACGAGTTGTCCGTTTTTAATCCGGCTGATCACGACGCCCTGTACCGAGACGCGCTTCCCGGTCGGAGCTACTCCCATCAGTTCCCCACGATGCGTGCCTTCGCCTCTCCAACGGGTGACCACCGTATCAGTTTCCGCGATCTGCTCGTCAATCGTCAGTTTTAAATCGGGAAAGGCGTTTCGGTAAGTGCTGACAATTCCTCTGTAGCCCTCGCGGCCCCGCATGGCTCCCACCGTAGGCTCGAAGTAAGCGTATTCGAGAGAGATCAGTTGGTTGACGAGCTCCAAATCGCCTTGGTTAACGATTTCTACAATGATCCGCCGCACAAGAGCTTTGTTCTGCTCCGACATATTTCCTCCTTTTGCTGCATCGATCGCACTGGTCCCGCGCTATTGGGAAGGCGCCGGGATGCCTGAGGTCTCGGAGAGGGCTCACATTATGTGCTTCCCACGAAGGACGGTCAATGACAATGGATCTCGTCGCTCGCGCCGAATCGCACTTAGCGCAAAATCAACAAATTGCAAGCAATGCAGACTCTTACGCCAACCGGTCTGAATGGATTGGCATCTATTGTTGTATCTGGCCGAATGTGTCCTTATGTGCAGTACCAGCAGTAAGCTTTACGTAATGACGACTGCCGACCAATATGACAGTCCAGAGCAGCCGGTTTTCAGGGTTGGGGACACGATTCCTAAAAGCGGAATTTATCGTGTCTACCATTCTGCTCACCGGAAGCCCCACGAAGTCACACTTCTGAGTAAGGAAACCTTTCCTCCTTGCATGAAGTGCGGTCATTCCGTCTCTTTTGAGCTGGTAAAGGCAATTCCACGTCTCGAAGACAAAGATTTTCAGATCCGCCTTTACGCGATTCCGGATGAGGAGTCGGAAGCGGCATAAGACGGCTTCACTAGAAACGACGAAAGGCCGCTATCACTTTCCTTTAGCTTGGATCGACAATAGCTCGACTTCAAAGATGAGCGTGGAGTTGGGTCCGATGTCAGCGCCGGCGCCTCGTTCGCCGTATGCCAGATCCGCGGGAATAAAGAGTTGCCACTTTGATCCGACTGGCATCAATTGAAGCGCCTCCGTCCATCCTTTTATAACTCCATTCACGGCAAAGGTTGCTGGTTGTCCGCGCTTATAGGAGCTGTCAAATTCAGTGCCATTGATCAGCGTGCCGCGGTAATTGCAGGCCACGGAGTCAGTGGCGGATGGCTTGGGTCCAGTGCCCTCTTTTAGAACCTTGTATTGCAGGCCGCTCGGCAGCGTGACCACGCCTTCTTTGCTCTTGTTTGCAGCGAGGAATTCCTCTCCTTCTTTCTTATTGGCTAGCCCAAGCTGCTGCGCCTTCTCCTGCTGTTTGGCGCGCATGCCATTTTGCAGTGTCGTCAGGGTAGCCATGGCTTCGTCGTCGGAGAGCAGCGGCTTGTTCCCACTGAGGACATCTTTCAATCCTTTAGCGACAATGTCTGGTTCCACTTGCAGCGATTGTCTCTGAACACTCTTCGCCATACTCATACCGATCGCATAGCTGATTTTGTCCTGCTGCGTGCTGAGAGCAACCGGCTTAGGCTTGGCTGGCGGAGCCGGAGTACGTTTCGCAGTAGCCCTCTTCGTCGTGGTCGCAGGAGCTGGTGGAGAATTCTTCGCAGCCGTTTGCTGTGGAAACACGTTACCGAGCAGCACAATCGGTAATATCGATGAGCTCACAAATGTGGCAAGCGGATTTTGCATTTCTCTATCCTCGCACGAGAACAAGCGAATTTAGGGGATCACACTTTGAGGAAGCGCAAAGACTTTGTCGCTCACGACCGCAATGCCGAATAGCAAAGCTGCCATACCGCAAGGTTGAACTATGTATCATGTTGGCTTCGCAGGAGGTGCGCGCATGGGACGCAAACGGATTTTATTTACTCTGTTCCTGACCTTATTCTTTGCAACGGTAGTTGCCCCACGAGTATTCGCAGCGCAGCGCGTTGTTGACCTCACCGCGCAGGACGGTACGAAGCTCAAAGCAACATACTTCGGCGCTGACAAGCCCGGACCCGGAGTTTTGCTCTTGCATCAGTGCAACCGCCAACGAAAGGTTTGGGACGGACTGGCGCAGCAGCTGGCGACTTCCGGAATCAATGTCCTTACGTTGGATTACCGCGGCTTTGGAGAAAGCGGCGGTGTGCGTTTCGACAAAGCCACACTGCAGCAAGTACAAGAGCTTCAAGCCAAATGGCCCAACGACATCGATCTTGCATTGCAATATCTGCAGTCGCAGCCGGGGGTGAAGCGAGACACGATCGGCGTGGGTGGCGCCAGCTGCGGCGTCAACAATTCGGTTCAAACAGCGCGACGGCACGCAGAGGTGAAGTCGCTCGTGCTGCTCTCCGGAAACACCGATCTCAACGGCCGCAACTTTCTCCGCAATGACCAAACAGTGCCGGTGTTTTTAGCCTATGCCGATGATGACCAGTTCAAGCCGAGCATCACAGCCATCCAGTGGATCTACAGCCTCACCGCTAATCCCAATAAGAAACTGGTGAGTTATCCAACTGGGGGACATGGTGCTGACATCTTTCCAGTACATCCCGATCTGCCGAAGCAAATAGTGGATTGGTACGTAACCACATTGACCTCGACTGCAAGAAAGCCGCCGGCGCGGAAAGAAGCAGTGACAATGCCAGAGAACATCCGCGTTCTTGATGATATTGATCAGCCTAGCGGCGCCGCGAAAGTCGAGCAGCGGTTGTCGGAGGCGCGTAAGCAGGATCCCAATGCCATGCTGTTCGACGAGGCCACAGTCAATTTCATTGGCTATGAGCACATGCAATCAGGTGATGTAAAGAGTGCAATCGAGATTTTTAACTTGAACGTGAAGGCATTTCCAAAATCTCCGAACGTTTACGACAGCCTCAGTGATGCATATGTTGCTGACGGACAAAAGCAACCGGCACAAGAGAATGCAAAAAAGGCTCTGCAATTGTTAGCTTCAGACACTGTTGACGATCAGCAACGAAAGACCGCAATCAAGGACAGCGCGGAGCAGAAACTCAAGCAGCTTGGAGTGCGATGAGCAATTCCGTAACGGCGGGAGCTATGAAAAACAATTTCCATGAGATCACTGCCATGACGATGTAGTTACACAGAAACAGAACCACAACCCGGCTTGGCTAAAGCAGAGTTCGTCTTCATCACTCGTGTCAGCTGCCAAAACAGGACAGCCTGAACCAACAGCGCGAGGGTGATAAAGAGGCCATAGCCGAAAAAGAAATCCCAGTAGCTTCGCATGGAGCCCATTACGTCAAAGCGGCGAGGTTTCATGGTTTCAATTACGGAAGCTTCCTCAGCTCCGTGCTTGGGCCCGGCAAGAACTCCGCCTATGGTATGCAGGATGCAGTGAATCAGGGTCAGAAGAGAAGCGATTCGCAGAAACAGTGTCGGCTTCATAAAGGACCAGTCCTTAATGGGATCATCATCCCGGTCTTCACGGATGCTCAGCACTGCGAAGCTGGGCGAGGAACGAGCACTATTCTGAAAATGTCATGATCGGCCTGACTTCAATCGAGCCGAAACGCGCCCCCGGAATCTTGGCTGCTATCTGCGTAGCCTGGTTGATGTCCTTTGCCTCAATCAGATAGAAGCCGCCTAACTGCTCTTTAGTTTCGGCGAATGGTCCATCAGTGTTCGCAGTTTTGCCGTTTCGCACGCGAACCGTCTTGGCCGTGTTCGTCGGCTGCAGAGCATTGCCACCTTTTATGTTCTTGCCGAACTCCTTGCCGAATGCCTGATACTCGTTGATTTCAGCCTTGTCATAGCCATGACTGAAGCGCTTTTCGTTTTCATAAATCAGCAGCAGATATTGCACGGACTGGTTTCCTCCCATAAAGCATTTGAATTGAGCCATCAAGGTCCCCGAGGTGCTTCAGCGCCTGAGTTCGCGCTGCCATGATTCCCGACCGCGACCGGTTCAGCAGAACGGCACATTCATGGTCTGAATAGCCCTCCAGCAGTGACATGACGAATACAAAGCGCTCCAGCGCATCGAGTCGAATGACTGCCGCAAGCGGACTGTCCGCAATGAAATTCCAGTCACCGTTTGTGGGCGGAGTGGAAGCTTGCAGTTCCGCTCCACCTGGAGAAAAGACGGTGCGGATCGCGTTCGTGATGATCGCCCGGCGGCTCCAGGCGTACGCCCAATCCTTGAATACTGGATTTCCCTTGATGCAATCGTCCAGCCCTGCGACGAAGCATCGCTCTGCCAGCCCGGCCTCCGCGGTCAGAAGCAGCGATAGCGCGTACAATCCGCGCATATCATCTTTAAATAGCCGACAAAAATCGGTCTCGGTTGTATAGGCGGCGACAGCTTCGGTCCAACCTCTGGTCCTATCTAAGTTATGCACTTCTCCCACCCATCCCATTTTCAGATCTTCCTCTCCCAAACTGCAGTCCGTTATCAGTACAACGTTCGGCACAGGGCAAAATCGACGTGGCGTTGAATGACGAAAGCAGCTTTTTTCTCGACCCACGTTATATCGAACATATCGAACCTAACTTGGATTGTGATCCGGTCCAATAGATTCAGACTTAACTGAAGCTTGATTGCTCCTAAACGCATAACACTCGCGGTTTCAGAAGTTTGACTGACAAGCTTGCTGGAAAAAAGTTGTAGGTAACCGAGTACTGGGCATTTTTGCCTAGGCTATGGGAGGCTCAAGCAGTTTCGTAAGGCTGGGCGGGGCGCCCGGGCGCGCCGTTTTAAGACTTTTGTGGTATTCAATGATTGAGTCCGAGCTTCGACGCTTAGACGTTGCAGCTACACACGCGGAGGAATGGAGCTTGAAATTCGTTTGCCTTGTCTACGGTGAGGAGAAACATGTCGGGGCCATGACGGATGACGAGTGTATGGCTTACGATCAAGCGCTGCGAAACGCCGGTCGATGTCTCGCCTCGGAGGCGCTTCAGCCCGTCCGCACTGCCAAGACAGTGCGTGTTCGCCAGGGAAGGGTCTCGGTTATCGATGGTCCCTTCACGGAAACGAAGGAGTGTCTGGCGGGTTTCTACTTAATCGACGCCAAAGACATCGACGAAGCGATTCAGATCGCCTCAGAAATTCCGCCAGCGCATGTCGGCAGCATCGAAATAAGGCCGATCAGAGAGCTGACGAGCACCACTGGGGAACGAAGGCAGTTGTAGCGGAGCAGTCAAGGAGAACCGGCCGCCCCGGCCGTGGGTTTGTTTGGAACTGCTATGCAGCATTTCTATTCTCGAAAATCGTAGTCATGCCAGTATCGGAAACGTTGTCCTGAAGCCCCGGCAGCATGGAAGACCGAAGGAAACACACGGCCGGGGGCGGCCGGTTCTCCTTTACTCTTCTACTCTTCGCGGTTGCGCCATGCGATTCTGCTGAGCTTACTCTTCGCGGTTGCGCAATGCGGTTCTGCTGAGCTCTTTCCTCCGTAGTGCCATTTGGCATCTCACGATTCGGGACGCTTCCGAATGTCGAGACCTGGAGCAAAGACGATTACGAATGCCGACATCGCAGAGCTGCTGGCGCAAGAGGCTCTGACGGCGAAGATGCCGGCGCAGAAGGCGTTGCGGCGGGCTTCGCGGCGGGCATTGTTCTGGGGCGAGGAGGCTGCTGATATTCATCAGCAGGGACGATCTCTCACCGAATTAACCGCTGTGGGTCCTTATATTGCACGTCTCATTTCGGGATGGATCGAGGAGTCGCCGGAGGTTCCAGAGGCGCCGGATATTCGTCGCGGATTTCTCACATTGACGGAAGCTCGGGCTATCTTGATCTCTAATCCGGGTTGGCTTCCGCAAAATCTTTCGGCTTCGACCGGCAATTCACCAAGGCGCAAAACCCCGAGCCGTGTTGGGAAATCGCTCGGAAACCCCCGTGGAGATACTACCGATGGCCTAATCAAAGGCGACCTGCAGATGCATACCACTTGGAGCGACGGCGAGGGGACCATCGCCGAGATGGCGGCTGCGGCTCTGGAGCGCGGATACGAATACATCGCGATCACCGATCATTCCAAGGGACTGAAGATCGCCGGGGGCATCGATGAGGTGCAACTTCGGCGTCAGGAGGAGGAAATCGCCGAGGTCAACGAAGGGTTCCGGAGGAGCGGGCGCAAGTTCGTCGTGCTGCGGTCGATTGAATTGAACCTGAATCCGCGGGGCGAAGGCGATATGGAACAATCGTGCTTTCCCCATTTGGATATAGTCCTGGGATGTTTTCACTCCTCGCTGCGCACGAAGGAAGATCGGACGGCGCGGTACATCGCTGCGCTGCGCAATCCGGCGATCCAGATCCTTGGTCATCCGCGTGGCCGGGTTTACAACTTTCGCCTTGGACTCACGGCCGAGTGGGAGGATGTCTTTGACGAAGCTGCGCGGCTGGACAAAGCGGTCGAGATCGACGGCTATCCTGACCGACAGGACCTCAACGTTGACCTGCTGCACATCGCGCGGAAAGCAGGCTGCCGCATTTCGCTGGGCACCGACTCTCATGGACCAGGCCAGCTGGCATTTATGGAATACTCGGCCGCAGCTGCGCTACAGGCGGGAATCCCGCGGGATCGCATTTTGAACTTCATGGGCGTGGACGAGCTGCTTGGGTGGGTTCAACAGGTACGAGAGGGTATGTCCAGAAAAATGTTTTCACCACGGAGACACGGAGTCGCGCAGGAGCGTCAAGCGGGTTCCTGGTGAAAGAGCCTTACCGGCAGCAATCAAGCCCTGCGCATGGCGGAGGATTCTGCGGCCAACATCGGGCTCAGAATGACAGTTAAAGAGAACCTACCGTGTGTCGGGACGGCCTGCTATGCCGGAGCTTTCGGCAGCCGAGGCCATCGTTCTTGCGGAGATCGCCTGCAGCCGTTCCCTCATTGCTCTTGATTGCTGGGAGGAGAAGAGAAGCCGGCCACGTTCCAGGGCGCTTACTTCCTCCGCCTGCCAATAGCCGCGCATGATTCCCATACTGGAATGGGAATTCAGGCCCAGCAGCACGTGGCCGATCTCGTGGGCCATTACATGGGCTAACACAAGATCAGGCGGTACCCCCCAGTCATGGCGGAGCTCCTCAAGTCTGTCGTAGTAAACGTCTGTGTACTGTCCGATGCCGTCTCTTCCGAGAAACGCAGCGCCAAAGACATCGTCCTTAAGCCTCTGTGTTCCGGGCACAATTTGAACGATCGCATCCCCCATTTCGGGCAGACCGGTGCAATTCGTCCCAGGGCTGCCGGCGATTGAGCAGTTCACCCAGTTTGCGTGCAAGCCTGAAAGATGAAAGAGCCGCGACGCTTTCTGTTCTGCCTGAACCAGAACTGCACCTGGAACTCGCGCCTGGTTGTAAACGTAGATGTTTAGGGACTGCTCTCTGCCGGAATGAGCCCGACAGAGAGCGCCGTCAGTGGAACGAGAAATAAAAGATGGAATCGATTTGCCACAACAAGCACCTCGTCGGCGTGCTCAAGATCGATCCCGGCGGTGGGTACCTCAATGGCGGGGCAATCACCGTCAACCTAAATTTGGGTAACGAGATAACTTGCTCAACGTCAAAAACTTGGAAGCTTCGGTCACTTGGCCGAATCCAATGGGACGGTGTTAGAGTCTGCTTCTTTGTGGGGTGACAATGGCGGTAACCAGCGCGAACGAGTTGCCCACGTTCCGCTTTGGGACTTTCGAAGTGGATCTACGGGCGGGAGAGCTGCGCCGCAACGGCTCGCGCATCCGCCTGCAGGTAAACATGGAATCGGAAAATTCCCTGGTGTTCGGTTAAATTTTGAGTCCTCGCGAGAACCTGAACGAACCTGTTCGCGCTCGTGGCCTACGCTGAAAATTCCTAAGCGCCCTCAGCAATCATTCTTCCGAGAGCAGCTTGCTCAGAGTCTGCTTGTGCTTGGATTCTTTGCGCGACTCCTTAAGCGTCGGGATTCTCTGCACGGGCGGCGGCGAGCCGATCATTTCTCTTGCCATGGACTTCACCGCTTTCGTCGCGCTGAATTTCTTCTTCTTTTTCCGCGTTGCCATCGCTGCGCCGCCTGCCTACGGAACTCTGGCATTATGCAATAATCGCCTGTTGCCGGACGCACCGGAGGGCTTGTGGAAGAACGCGAGATGTTCGATGAGAAGGACCAGAAGCGCTCCCACAATCTCACCTGCCCCCATTGCCGCCAGCCTGGGGATTACGAGCTCTCGTGGCTAGTACGCACTAAAAAGCGCCAGCTTCCACCGCGTGCGGATGAGCGCGATCGCGCTAAGTTTGCGAAAGCGCGGTCGTACATGGTCCGCAAAGACGACATGGTCGCATGCAAGAACATGCGCTGCCGCAAGCGCTTCGAAGTCGCCGGCGTTCAATCTGTGGCGTTCTTGGAATAGGAAATGTAAGCGTTTGCCATTCCGAACCTCCGCCGAGGAATGTCTACATTACTGTTTCCAATTTCGAGTAGCGTTCGGTACGCAGTTTTGGAGTCCGTAGGGATTCCTCCCTTCGGTCGGAATCACAAACAGGCCAGCGTCTTCTCATTTATACTCACCAGTTTGCTCAAAAGGTTATGAAGATTCTGGTCTGCATGAAGCAGGTACCGCAGAAGGACGCGCCTCTCAAGCTGAATGAGAGCGGCACCTGGATCCGGGAAGACGTCTCTTATGAGGTCAATGAGCCTGATGCTTACGCCTTAGAGGAGGCGTTGCGTCAGAAAGAGAAGCACGGCGGTGAAGTGGTTGTGATCACCACCGGTCCGGCGCGCGCGCAGCAGGTTCTACGCGAAGCTCTCGCCAAAGGCGCTGATCGCGCGATTCATCTCGAGGGCAATGAGTTTGTCGGGCTGGACTCGTTTAATACCGCGAAGGCTATTGCAGCTTCGATCAAAGACGAAAAGTTCGACCTGATCTTTACTGGTTTGCAGTCGGATGACTATGGTTACGCACAGACGGGAGTCCTGCTTGCCGAGATTCTGGGCTGGCCGCATGCAACGATTATTATGAGCATTGAGAAAAGCGACGGCGGCATTCGTCTCAAACGCGAGCTCGAAGCTGGATTCTTTCAACATCTCGAGATGCCATTACCTGCGGTGCTCACGATTCAATCGGGCATCAATAAACTGCGGTATGCGACGCTGATCGGCATCAAGCAGGCCAAAAACAAGCCGCTCCGTAAAGTGAGTCACGGAGAAATTCAGCAAGCGCTCGGCCCGAATCTGCAAAAAATCGAAAAGCTGTACATTCCGCAGAAGCAGAAGAAAACCGAGATGCTGGAGGGATCGGCCGCGGAAGTGGCCAGGAAATTAGTCGATAAACTCAAGAATGAGGTGCGCGTACTTTAATCGCGGCCCGCGCCATCTGCATCGAACTGAATAGGATCGAGGTGATACTTCAGGAGGATGTATGGCGATTCCGGAAAAGGGAAGTGAACCAAATCGGGCAGAGCAGCACCATCACATGGGGCATAGCTTTGGGATGGACGTCCATCCTGAACGTTATCCCCGCGAGTCGTTGAGTCGCCTGGAAGAGGGCATTCTCGACGACGATCAGCTGCGCCATGCGCATGACCGTCTTGGCTATGTTGGACCGGATCTAGAGTCTCGCGTCGACGACGCGCGGAATCTGAGCCGGACTCTAATGGTGCTAGGCGGCTTTCTGTTGATTTACGCCTGGGTGCTTCTGGTGTGGGTTGGTTGGGATGTGCGCAGCGGAAGCGTGTTCTTCAGCGTGATGTGCGCTGTTTCGGGAACGATCGGCTTGGGACTAGTTCTGTGGGGCTACGTCGAACGCAGGCGCGTGCTGCGCTTGCGACTCAGAATCGGAGCAGAAGAACGGAATGAGAGGATTCGCAGATTCCAGGGAAGCCATCCAACCGCATAAGGCGCGAATTCTTGTCATTGCGGGTGCGGTCTTCCTTGTGCATGCTGCCCTCCTGCTCGTCCTCTGGCCGCACCGCTGGCCAGCAAACTACAAATGGCTGCTCCTGCCGGACAGTCTCGGGGCATATGCATTGCTGGCTCTCGGTTTGCAGCATTTGAGTAAGAGTAAAACCAGGAGCGAACACGAAGGCCACAGAGGAGAACGATGAGGTCACGAAGAAGCTTCTCCGTGACCGCGGGTTATCCTTCGTGACCTTCATGTTCGCTCTTCCGCTGTTTCGCAAAAGGAGTTCATGGCAGACACACTTCTCGTCGTAGTCGAACAGCGTGAAGGCAAACTGAATCGCGTCTCGCTGGAGACCTTGACCGCGGCGCAAGCAATCGCAGCTGAAACCGGCTCGAAGCTGGAAGCGGCAGTTGTCGGCGGCAGCATTGATCCCATTGCTCAGGAAATCGCAAAAATAAAAGTAGCGAAGGTGTATGCGATCGAGTCTCCACAACTCGAACGCTATACGGCCGACGCTTATGTCGCAGCACTCAAGCAGTTCATCACTTCGAAGCAGCCGAAGTTAGTACTCATGCCGCACACATACCAGGTGCGCGACTTCGCGCCTAAGCTCGCCGCAGCTCTGGGCCGCACGCTCATCAGCGACGCAATCGGTTATCGCAAAGACGGGACAAAGCTTGTCTTCACGCGCCAGATGTTTCAGGGCAAATTCGCGGCCGATGTCTCGTTCAGTTGCGATCCGCCACATTTCGCTACCTTCCAGGCCGGCTCATACCGCGGTGACAAGGTCGAGATCGGCGCAAACCCGGCTCCAGTCGAGAAAGTCGCAACCCAAGTTGATGGCGCAGCAATTCGAGTGAAGCCACTCGACATCTTCAAAGAAGCAAAGCAGGCGGTTGATCTGACTCAGGCCGAAATCATCGTGTCGGTTGGCCGAGGCATTAAAGAACAAAAGAACATTGAACTCGCGAAGGTTCTTGCCGATGCGCTCGGAGGAGAAATCGCAGCTTCGCGTCCAATCTGTGATTCCGGATGGCTGCCGATGGACCGTCAGATCGGTTCCTCAGGGCAGACCGTCGCTCCGAAACTTTACCTCGCGTTGGGAATCAGCGGCGCAATACAACATATCGTTGGCATGAAAGGCGCCCGCAGTATCATTGCGATAAATAAAGATGCTGAGGCCCCAATCTTCGAAATTGCAGACTTCGGAGTGGTCGGCAATCTCTTCGACATCGTGCCCGCACTCACCGAGGAAGTGAAGAAAGCAAAGGCGTAAAACCGCTTCCCAAAATGATTTTCCGAACCTCTCTTCCCATTATTGATCGTCCCAAAATGGAAGCCGACGTTGTGATTGTCGGGGGCGGCCCGGCTGGCATGGCTTGTGCCCTGCGGTTATCACAGCTCGTCGATGAGCACAATAAGAAGAACCCGGATTGGCCGCTGAGCAAGGAAAACATTTATGTGCTCGAAAAATCGCGCGAAGTAGGACAGCATTGTCTCTCCGGCGCGTTGCTTGATCCGCGCTCCATGCGGGAATTGTTGCCTGGCTTTGAAAAGGAAGCGCCGATTGACGCAGAGGTCAGCAAAGAAGCGGTCTACTTCCTCACGGAAAAATCCAAGTTTAAATCTCCGATTACGCCACCTCCCATGCGCGATCACGGTAATTACGTGATCTCGATTAACAAATTCGTAAAGTGGCTTGGAGAAAAGGTCGAGCAGGCAGGCATCACCATCTTCACTGGATTCGCCGCATCGGAACTGCTGGTTGAGCATGATCGCGTCATCGGCGTTCGCACTGACGATAAAGGACTCGATAAGCAGAACCAGCAGAAGTCGAACTTCGAGCCGGGTTATGACTTGAAGGCGAAGATCACGATTCTCTCCGAGGGCACACGCGGATCGCTGACCAAGCAGCTGATTGGACGCTTCGCTCTCGACAAAGAGCGCAATCCCCAGACCTATGGCGTCGGCGTGAAGGAATTATGGGAGGTGCCCGCGGGCCGCATTGCTCCCGGAGAAGTGATCTACACCGCAGGATGGCCGCTGACGAATCAGGAGTATGGCGGCTCGTGGATTTACGGCAGCAA
>Ga0209474_10000887_pt1 | contig 30616 bp, 28 predicted proteins | sample GraSoiAngelo_145_FD_185902 | JGI IMG/M metagenome (GOLD analysis project Ga0209474, IMG submission 185902) | Grasslands soil microbial communities from the Angelo Coastal Reserve, California, USA - 14_1009_05_20cm (SPAdes) (version 2) | ecosystem: Environmental > Terrestrial > Soil > Grasslands...
TGACGCAAACACGCTGCACAACATGGAATCCATTACCAAGAGCGTCGTTGCGCTGTTGGTCGGCATCGCGTTCGACCGAGGTTTGCTCAAGAACCTCGATGCCCCGATCTTCTCGTTCTTTCCCGAATACAGCGATCTCCGCACCCCTGAAAAAGACCGGATCACGCTGCGTCATCTGTTGTCGATGACCTCAGGGCTGGACTGGCCCGAGCGGGCCATCTCCAGCAACAACCCCGGAAACATCCTGCGGTGGGGGTATATCGCCCCCGATCCCTATCGGTTCGTGCTGGGACGTTCCGTCGAAGCGACGCCGGGGACCGCGTGGAATTACAACGGTGGTGGTGTCTGGCTGCTTGGCCTCGTGCTGAGGAAGATCGCGGAACAGCCGCTCGAGCAATTCGCCAAAGAGGCATTATTCGAGCCTCTCGGGATACAGGATTGGGAGTGGGCACGCTTCCCAAATGGCGATCCGGGCACGTCCGGCAGCTTGCATCTGCGACCGCGAGACTTGGCCAAGCTCGGCCAACTCGTGCTCGACGGTGGCGTATGGCAAGGGCGGCAGATCGTCTCCGCCGACTGGATCAAGCAAATGACCGCTCGGCAAAGCCCGCCGGGGTTCTCGTTCGGGTCACTCCGCTCGTATGGCTACTTATGGTGGCAGGGCCGGTCATCAATCGAGAACCGTGATATTGATTGGATCGGCGCGATTGGACGCGGCGGGCAGCGGCTGTTTGTGGTGCCCAGCCTCAACTTGCTCGTCGCAGTCACCGCCGGCCTCTACCTAGAATCGAAAGGAGGTGCGCCCTCCCCTCTAGAGAACCTCGCTGGCGAGACGGCGCTGAATTCTTTCGTCCTCCCCGCAACACTCGGCAATTGAGCGGATTTTCTCATCGCCGCTGCTGTGCTTTCGAGAAGTTGTGCAAGTCAGCGGCTTCCGCGACACCCGATCTTTCCGGGTTGACTGTCAATAACGGAGTTCGAGGTCGAGCACGATCAGCCCGGACTCGCACCACCGGGCGGCAGCCGTAACCGGATCGACGCCGCACTGATCACAATGAGACAGTGAGGTGCCGAGCCGCCGCACCTCGCTGCCTCGCCGTCTCATTGTGAAAACTTGGGCCAGGTGCCCGAGCCGGACACCCGGCGTCTAAGGATCACATCGCGGCGCCTAGGTCGGGAGGATCGCCACGATCCGCCGGTCCTGCGGCGCGACAATGACGAACTGGTCTTCGACGACCACGTACTGAAACCCGCGCAGCTCCGGATCGACCGCGACTATCGGCGGCGGGATCACGTAGAGCGGCACCGTCGGCGGCACGAAGGCGCCGACGACCAGCGCGAACCCGACATGGTGCGCCCGGTGCAGCGCAACCCGATGGAGCCGGTCACGGATCAGGACGCGTTCGCGGTCCCGGATCACGATAGCCCCGCGCGGCGCCGCCGTCGAGCCGACAAAGCCCTGACGCAAGCCGCGCTCCTCGACGATCGTGACGATCTTCATCGTGCGCGGTTCGACGATCGCGACGCGGTCGGCGACGGCGATGTACTCATAACCGCGAAACGCCGGATACACGGAAACGATGTCCGCGGGCAGCGGGTAGAGCCGCGCGCCGCGCGGCACGACGGCGCCGACCGTCAGCGAAAAGCCGACGCGATCCGTGCGATGCAGGTTGGTGCCGGCAAACCGCTGTGTCAGTTCGGCCCGCCGTTCCGCCGGGATCGGCAAGGTCGTGTTGACGACGCCGCCGGCAGCGCCGTTGCGTCCGCTCGCCAACGGTGCGCCCGTCGAGCCCGCAAACCCCTGCTCGAATTTCTCGCGCTGGCTCGGCCCGCGCTGCGACAGGTTGCGCTGTGCCGGGGCGGGCTGGTTTTGCGTTTGCGCCGCCGCAGGCGCGTTCTGTGCCTGGTTCGGCTGTGTAGAGCTGCCGGTCATGCCCTGTTCGCGCCGTTCCCGTCGGGACAGGTTGCGCTGTGCCGGGGCCGGCTGGTTCTGCGTCTGTGCCGCCGACGGCGCGTCCTGTGCCTGGATCGGCTGCATCGAGCTGCCGGTCATACCCTGCTCGCGCTGTTCGCGCTGCGACGGGGTGCGTTGCGCCGTCGCGGGCTGGTTCTGCCTCTGTGCCGTCGACGGCGCGTTCTGCGCCTGGCTCGGCTGCATTGAGCTGCCGGTCATACCCTGTTCGCGCTGTTCGCGCTGCGGCGGGGTGCGTTGCGCCGTCGCGGGCTGGTTCTGCGGCTGCGCCGCCGATGGCGCGTTCTGCGCCTGGTTCGGCTGGGTCGAACTGCCGGTCATGCCCTGTTCGCGCTGCTCGCGCTGTTCGCGTTGCGACAGGTTGCGCTGTGCTGAGGCCGGCTCATTCTGGTTCTGCGCCGCCGAGGCCGGGTTCTGCGCGGGGTTCGTCGCTGATGCCTGATGCCCTTGCGCCGCAGCGGGCGGGCCCTGGTGATGATCTGTCCGATCCGATTGCGCGGCGGCGCCATAAACGCCAAAAGCGAGCGCCACCGCCGCCGTTGTCGCTAGAAGTATTGCTTTCATCGCGTCACCTCCTTCCCTGGGTACGACGCGACAAACCGAAGGTTCCGACCAACTTTGTTAGGGATTTCAACCGCGGCTATGCTGACGGCAGCAAGAAATCAATTCGCTGATGTTTGGCCATTCCTCGCAGCAATCGACTAGCTTCTCGACCTCGGCCGCGCCCGCCTCGGTTAGCACCGTGCCGGCCAAGTCACGGAATTTGCCGCGCAGCTCGGCTTCGGAGAAGGGCTCGCTGAAATCGCCGCGGTGGCTGTCGCGCGCCTGCGTCGCCTGTCGGCCATCGGTCAGGGTCAGGGTGACGCGCGCCGGCCGCAACCGCGGCGCGACCGCGCTCATCGCCGGGTCTTCGGCGATGTGCACGCGGTGGCGCAGCGCGGCGATGACAGGGTCGGCGAGCGCGCTGTCGTCGAGTTCGGCGAAACCGGCGCCGCCGCGCACGACCATCGCCGCGGCGGCATGCGGCAGTGAGTATTTCGAGGCGAAATAATTTGGCGGATCGGGGTTGCGCATGACCGAGGCGAAACGGTAGGTCGCGACCTCGATACGCTCGACCTGCTCGGGCCGCGGGCGCAACTCCTCTAGCGTTGCGGCGAGGCAATCGAGCGCCGGGTGGATCGGATTGCAGCAGGCGTAGAGGCGGAAATAATTGCGGGTGATGTGCCAACTCGTGCCGAGCTCGTCGGCGACATTGTCGAGAGCGAAGCCGGCGCCGACCAGCTGGCCGAGCGCCTCCTCGATCGCGTCGGGCTGCGCTCCGAAACCGGCCAATGCCAGCTCCGGCGCGAGCGCGGCGGCGTAGCCGCTCATACCGCCGGCAACGTTGAGCGCCGTCGCGCCGGCGACCGCGTTGGTGTAGCTCGGCGTCAGCACCAGCACGGTGGCGATGCGCATCGCCAGGCTGACCCCGGCGGCATCGAGGCCGCGCAATCGCGCTCCGGCCGCGGCGGCGGCCAGCAACGACACCTGGCCGTTCTGATGCGCCAGCGGGCGCGGCGTGAAGCCGCTCGCCAGCCGGCCGGCGACCTCGTAGCCGAGCACAAAGGCGGTGAGGATGTCGCGCCCGGAACTGCCGGCCTGCTCGCCGACCGCCAGCACCCCCGGCAACACCTGCAGCGCCGCCTGGCCGGAGACGAGGCGCAGCCCCTCGCACAGCTCGATCGACCGGCCGGCGATGCCGTTCAGCAAGGCCGCGCTGCGCGGCTCCTGGACGGGCCAGCCGCGGGCATAGACCGTGGCGCCGGTCCCGGCAGTCGTGGCAAGTCGCTCGCGCAATTGCCGCATCTCCGGGCGCTCGCTACCCGCCAGGATCACCCCCAGCGTATCGAGCAAGGTCAGTTTCGCGTGATTCTGGACCGCTTCGGGAATGTCCTGCCAACGCGTCGCGGCGACAAACGCCGCCAATTCCTCGATCTGTTGGCCCATCGCGCTACTCCCTATGTCCCCGGGTACAGCAAGCTCAACACGAAACGCGCCGAGGCGGTAAGCAGAAACAGGCCGAAGCCGATCTCCAGCCAGCGCCGCGGCAGCCGGTGCGCGAGGCGGGCGCCGATCGGCGCGACATAGCTCGAGACCGGCGCGATCATTGCGACGCCGATCACCGACACAAAGCCGATCGACAGGGGCGGCAGCAGGCGCTGGTGGGGCAGCCCCGCCAGCGCATAACCCAGGGTGCCGGCCAGCGTGATCGGCACCCCGATGCCGGAGGCGGTCGCCACCGCTTCATGGATCGTCCTGCGGTACAGCGTCAGCAGCATCGTCACCAGCGAGCCGCCGCTGATCCCCATCAGCGCGGAGGCCAGGCCCATCACAAAACCATAGACCCGCATCGCGGGGCGGCTCGGCAATTCGCTGCCGATGACCCAGTTTTCCCGGCCGAACAGCATTTTCGTCAAAATGACCCCGCCGATTGCGGCAAACGCAATTTTGAATAAGCCCGCGGGCGCGACCGCGGCGGCGAGCGACCCCGCTGCGACGCCAAGGATCACCGGCACGGTCCACAGCCGCAAAACTTCAGGAACCACAAGGCCGCGCGCCTGATGCGCCTGGTAGGAGCGCCAGGCAGTCGGGATGATGATTGCCAAGGAGGTGCCGACGCAGAGCTGCATCCGCACCTCTTCCGGCACTTGGTACATGCGGAACAATTCGAACAGAACCGGCACGATCACCGCCCCGCCGCCGATGCCGAATAACCCGGCAAGAAGACCGGTGACGATGCCGGCGGCAATCACCGCTGCGGCAAGCTCGACCAGCTCCGCGAGCGGAACTGTCATCCTGGCGCAGCACGCCCCCACCCCAACCCTCCCCCGCAAGCGGGGGAGGGAGTCCTACGCGCGAGCGGCGGACGGGCGGGGGCTGTTCCGCGACCTTGTAACACCGCGACGGCTTGGTGAAATCGCTAGAAGCGCGAGCAGCGCCGGGTCAGCGGTTTGGCTTGGCGACGATGTGAGCGCGCAACGTGCCGATCGCCGGCGAGCGGATGTCGACGGTATCGCCGGGCTTCAGATAGCGGTCGGGCGGCGAGGTGCCGTCTTCCAGCAATGGACTGGAATCGGCGGCGGTGCCGGCCGCGGTGCCGCCGCTGATGATATCGCCGGCATAGAGTGTCAGATCACGCGACAGGTATTCGAGGTACTCGCCGAACGAGAAAACCATGTCGCGCGTATTGAAGTTCTGCCGCCGCTCCCCGTTGACCAGGGTCTCGACATCGGTGGCGAAGGGGTCGGTCTCGCCGACCGCGATGCACGGGCCCAGCGAGCAGGACGTGTCGAAATTCTTGCCCATCGCGAAATTATGCGGCCCGGCCGGCTCGCGCGGATTGCGGATGCTCCAATCGCCCAGCAGCGTGACACCCCAGACGTAGTCCTTCACATCTTTCGCCTGGATATCGGTGCCGCGCCTGCCAAGCACGATCGCGAGCTCGCCCTCATAATCGAGGCGATTGGCCTTTTGCGGATAGATCACCGTACCGTCGGGACCGGCCACCTCTCGGTGCACCTTCCAGAAGCCCCAGATGCCGGCATTACGGATCTGAGCCCGCGCATCGCCGGTATAGGGTTTGCGCTGCATCTTCTCGGCCATCGCCGCGGCATGGTCGGCGAAATTCCCGCCGGCGCAGGCGATGCGGGCGCCGTTCGGCCGCGGCGCATGCATATGGACGGCAGCCGCCGGGTAAACCAAACCCGCGCCGCGTGGGTCCTTCTGGTCCTGCGCCTGGCCGAACAGGTAATCAAGCGCCTGCTGCGCACTGTCGAGGGCGCGCTGCCCGGTTTCGATCAGCCGGGCCAGGTCAGAGGGAACCAGCGCCTCGGCCAGCCCGATCGGATGCGGCTCGTTGTTCTTTTCCGCGGCATATTTGGCGAAGGCGCCGGAGAGATCGACGACCGAGCCGTCCCGCAAGACGCCAGTGCGCTTATCCGGACCGTAGACGACGATCTTCATTGCTTGCCTCCCTTGCCGAGCATCCACCGCGTTTTGACCGGCTGCTTCGGAATGGTAGGGTCCGGCAGCCTTCGGGCACAAGCCTGCGAGAGGGAAGACATGGCCGTCGTCGAAACCGAGCGCCACGGGCAGATCCTGGTGGTGCGGATGAACCGCCCCGAGCGCCTCAACGCGCTCAATCTCGAGATGCGCACCCGGTTGGCGGAAACCTGGACCGAGTTCCGCCGCAGCAATGAGCTCGAGGTCGCGATTTTCACCGGCGCCGGGCGTGCGTTCTGCGCCGGCGAGGACATGAAGGAGTCGCTGCAGCGTGGCCAGCCCGGCGGCACGCGCCCCGAGATCGAGGACCCGTTCATGACCGGCGCCTTGGAAAAGCCCGTCATCGCCGCGGTCAACGGCTATGCGATGGGCGGCGGCTTTATGTTGGTCGAGCGCACAGATCTGCGGGTCGCGGCGAAGGGCGCGGTGTTCGAGGTGTCGGAAGCCAAACGCTGGCTGCTCGGCGGCTACAATCACGGGCACATCGCCAATTTACCCTACCCGATAGCCATGGAGATGGCGCTCGGCTTCCGCTTCACCGCCGAGCGCTTCTATGAGATCGGCTTTCTGAACCGGCTCGCTGAACCCGACAATCTGATGGGCAGCGCCTTGGCGATGGCCGAGCATCTGCTGACCCTGCCGCCGGCCTCGCGGGTCAACACCGTCCACATGATGCGGCAGATGCGCCCGGCCCCATCATCCGAGCAGCAGCGGCTGGCCGCCGCGCTGCACGAGCACGGCGCCAAAAGCGATCTGATCGAGTCGCGCACCGCTTTCGCCGAGAAGCGGACCCCCAACTTCAAAGGCTGGGACAAGCCGGAGGATCGCTACCGCCTGCCGAGCATCGAGTCGGTGAAGGGGTGAGGAGCAAGGGCGTGGCCGACAAAGACGAGGGGCTGCTGCACGGGCTCAAGGTGCTCGATTTGACCGAGCACATGGCCGGACCGTTCTGCACGATGATCCTCGCGGATATGGGTGCCGAGGTCATCAAGCTGGAGCGGCCTGGCAAGGGCGATTCCGTGCGCGCTTGGGGCGATGGCAGCGAGCGCAACGCCTATTTTCGCTATATCAATCGCAACAAGAAGGGCGTCACGCTCGACTACAAGCGGCCCGAGGGGAAGGCGCTGTTCCTGAAGCTCGTCGAAGGCATCGACGTGCTGGTCGAGAACTACCGCCCCACCGTCATGCCCCGCGCCGGCCTCGGCTACGAGCAATTGCGCGAAGTGAACCCGCGGCTGATCTATGCCCAGCTCTCCGGGCTCGGCTATGACGGGCCCTATGCCGGGCGCGGCGGGTTCGACCTGATCGCGCAGGGGATGGGCGGCATCATGCATGTGACCGGCGAGGCAGACGGGCCGCCGACCTCGGTCGGCCTGCCGATCTGCGATCTCGGCACCGGCATGTGGGCGGTGCAGGGCATCCTCGCGGCACTTTACGAACGGCAGCGCACCGGCAAGGGGCGCCTCGTCGAATGTTCGTTATTGGAAACGGCGATCGGCTTCAGTTCATGGACCAGCGCGCAATGGCTGGTCGATCATCAGGAACCGACCCGTGAAGGCTCGCGCCACCGCCAGAACGCGCCCTATCAGCGGATGCAGACCCAGGACCGGTATGTGATGATCGGCGCCGCCGGGCAGGCGATCTGGGAGCGCTGCGCGGCGGCGCTCGGACACCCGGAATGGTGCAACGATCCGCGCTTTGCGACCAACTCGGCACGCATGCAGAACCGCGCAGCGCTCGAAGCCGAAATGGAAGCGGTGTTGACGACCAATACGACCGAGCATTGGGTCGGCGTTTTGGAAGCGGCCGGCGTACCGTGCGGCCCGGTCTACACTTATGGGCAGATGTTCACCGACCCGCAGGTGAAACAGCGCGGGCTGATCCAGTACGCGAAGGATGCAGAGCTCGGCGAGGTGCCGCATATCCGCACTCCGGTGAAGATTGGCAACAGCATCAAGGTGCGCGCGGTCGCGCCGAAGCTCGGCGAGCACAATGCCGAGACCTATGGCCGGCTCGGCTGCAGCGCGACCGATCTCGCCGCACTGAAGGCGAAGGGCGTGGTGTAGTACCGCGAGGAGATTGCTTCGTCGCTGTGCTCCTCGCAATGACAATCCCTTTTCTGGTCATTGCGAGCGAAGCGAAGCAATCTCCTTAAGGCATCGCTCAGCCGGCGCAACTGCGCCTCGGAGGCGAAGATGACCGTGCCAGCATCGAGGCGGTTTCAATTCGCACCCGATCTCGCTATCTGCCGCGTGCTGAACGGGATGTGGCAGGTGTCAGGGGCGCATGGCCGGATTGACCCGGAGCGCGCCGTCGCGGCGATGTTCGATTATCATAATGCCGGCTTCACGACCTGGGATCTCGCCGACCATTACGGTCCGGCCGAGGATCTGATCGGCCGATTCCACGAGCGCTTCGCCGCGCAGCGCGGCGCCGAACGTCTCGACGAGATCCAGGCCTTCACCAAATGGGTTCCCTATCCCGGACCGATGAGCCGGCAGACCGTCGAGCAGGCGATCGCCGTGTCGTTGCGGCGCATGCGGGTCGAGTGTCTCGACCTGTTGCAATTCCATTGGTGGGATTACGGCGACCGGCGCTATCTCGATGCGCTGAAGCATCTCGCCGATCTGAAGCAGGAAGGCCGCATCCGTCACCTCGCGCTGACCAATTTCGACACCGAGCATCTCGGCATAATTGTCGATGCCGCCATCCCGATCGTGTGCAACCAGGTGCAGTATTCGCTCGTGGACCGCCGGCCGGCAGCGAAGATGGCGGCGTTCTGCCGGGAGCACGGCATCGCGTTGCTGACCTACGGCACGTTGCTCGGCGGGCTTTTGTCGGAAAACTATCTCGGCCGCCCCGAGCCGGGCCGAAGCGAGCTGACCACCGCCTCGTTGCAGAAATACAAGAACATGATCGACGCCGGGGGCGGCTGGGCGCTGTTCCAGGAATTGCTCGCGGCATTGAAGCCGATCGCCGACAAGCATCGGGCCGGCATCGCCAATATCGGAACCCGATACGTGCTCGACCGGCCGGCGGTGGCCGGGGTCATCATCGGTGCGCGGCTCGGCATCGCCGAGCACGTCGCCGACAATGCGCGCGTCCTCGATATGGTGTTCGACGCCGACGATTTGGCGGCGGTCGAGCCGGTGCTCGCGAAATCGCGCGATCTGATGCGGCTGATCGGCGATTGCGGCGACGAGTACCGCCGCTAAGCGGCCCCGCTTTTCCTTCCCCGTCATTGCGAGCGAAGCGAAGCAATCTCCCTCCGGGCTCGGCTAGTCCGACGGGGATTGCTTCGTCGCTCCGCTCCTCGCAATGACAGCTAGTTAGTAGCGGGAGCGGTCAGGTTCGCAGCAGCGCGGCCATGACGCGCTCTCGCGTCAACGGCAGATTGCGAATGCGCGCGCCCAGGGCATGCGCGACGGCGTTGCCGATTGCTGCGACGGTCGGCCCGCCGCTGGCCTCGCCGACCCCGAGCGGCGGCCGGTCTACGACCGGGTCGATCAGATCGACGGCGATCTCGGGCACCTCGCTGAAGCGCAACACCGGATAGCCTTCCCAGTCGCGCGAGCTGATGCCGTGCTCGTCGAGACGCACGCCCTCCTTCAAGGCCCAGCTGGTTCCCTGCACGATGCCGCCTTCAAGCTGATTTATCGCGCCGTCGGGGTTGATCACGAGGCCGGCATCGGCGGCGCACCAGACATGAATAACGCGAACGGTTTCGTCGACTTCGACGTCAGCGATTACAGCGGCATACGCGGCCATGTTCTTGTATTGCGCGAAGCCGATGCCGCGCCCCTTGCCGATTCCGGCCGGCATCCCCGCCCGCCAGCCGGCCATCCGCGCGACGTGCTCGACCACCTTGCGGGCGCGCGGATCGGTCAGCACCGACAGGCGGTAGGCGACCGGGTCCTGGCCGGCCCGCTCGGCCAATTCGTCCATCGAAGATTCGATGGCATAGACGTTGAGAGTTGCACCGAGGCCGCGCAAGGACGAGGTGCGCACCGGCGTCTCGGCGATCAGATGATGCACGATGCGCTTGGCCGGAAAGGCGTAGAGCGGCTCGCCGTTGCGGGTGCCGGCGCCGGGCGGCGGCGGCCCCTCGACCGCCGGCGGCGGTGGCGGCGGGTCGGGCAAGGCCTCGGCGGCCAAGAGATTGCCGCCGCCGCCCGGCCGGCTCGTGTGACGGCCGCTCCAGATCTCGGTCGTCCAATCGGCCGGCTTGCCGGTCTCGTCAAGCGCCGCGCGGGCGGTCACGACCATCGCCGGGCTGACCGGTTCGAAGCCAAACTCCTCCTCGCGCCGCCAGCGCACCCGGACGGGCTGTCCCGGCCGCCGCATCGCGATGACCGCCGCATCGGCTGCCGCATCGTCGGCGCCGTTATGGCCGTAGCAGCCCGGCCCCTGCACATGCTTGACCGAGATCGCCGCCGCATCGAGCTTCAGGGTGCGGGCGAGCGCGGCGCGCAGCGGATAGGCGCCCTGGCAATGCGTCCAAACCTGCAGATGGCCGTCCTCGTAGAGCGCGAGCCCGCAGGACGGCCCGATCGAGGCGTGCGCGATGTGCATGCGGGTGTAGGTCGCCTCATAGGCGCGCGCGGTGGGCGCGGGATCGGCCGGCGGCGCGCCGTAACTCTTGTCGATCGAGGGCTGCTGCAATAGCCAGCGCGCCTCTTCCTGGAACGGGTTCAGCGCCTCGACATTGTCCCAGGTCACCTGACCCGGCGCGACCGCGGCGGCGGCCTCGACGGTGGTTTCGTCGGCGCCGAGGATCGCGACAAAATTGCCGTCGCGGACGATCTCGATCGGGCCCTTCGCGGCACGGCGGATCGCCGCCTCGTCGATCGTGCGGATCATCGCGCCGCGGCGCGGCTGGCGCACGACCCGCGCATGCAGCATGCCGTCGAGCGCCAGATCGTGCAGAAATGCCGCGCCGCCGAATACCTTGTCGGCGAGATCGACGCGCGGCAGGCTGTGCCCGACGATCCGGTGCTCGCGCGCCTTTTTGATTTCGGCGCGGCCGGTTGCGTCGCGGGCGAGATCGAGCGAAGTGGCGAGCGACCAGTAATCCTGCCCGGTCGGCTGGCCACGGTGCAGGATCGCGCCGTCATCGACCGACAGCGCGGCGCGGGGATGGCCGAATTGCGACGCGGCGTGGTCGAGAAACAGCGCGCGCACCTCGGCGCAGGCCAGGCGCAGCGCGACGCCGCCGAATTGGATCGATTGGCTGCCGGCGGTGTAGCCCTCGTTCGGGGTCAGCTCGGTGTCGCCGGTCTGCAGCAGAATGCGCTCGGGCGACACGTCGAGCTCCTCGGCCGCGATCTGGCGCATCGCGGTCAAGACGCCCTGGCCGATCTCGACGCGGCCAGTCGAGACGGTGACCCGGCCGGGCGAGTCAAAGCGTACCCACTGATCGAGGCGGGGATTGGCCGCGAGCATGCCGGGCAGAGCCGGCGCGGCGGAAGCGCTCATCGCGAGGCTCCTTCCCTCATGCGGGCGGCGGCGCGTTCGACCGCGCGCAGGATCCGGGCATGCGAGCCGCAGCGGCAGATATTGTCGTCGAGCGCCACCGCGATCTCGCGCCGCGATGGCACCGGGTTGCGGTCGAGCAACGCCTTGGCGGTGATCAGGATGCCGGGGAGGCAATAGCCGCATTGGCCGGCCTGCTCATCAAGAAAGGCCTGCTGCAGCGCGTGCGGGTGCTGCGGCGTGCCGAGCCCCTCGATCGTCAGCACATTCCTGCCGGCGAGGGTCGAGACCGCCTTGCCGCAGGATTTCGCGGGCTCACCGTCGATCAGCACCATGCAGGTGCCGCATTGCTCGAGACCGCAGCCGAATTTCGTGCCGACCAAGCCGAGATGGTTGCGCAGCACGTCAAGCAACGGCGTGTCGCCATCGGCGGTAACGTTGACGGTTTTGCCGTTCACGGTGAAAGCGATCGATGGCATCCCTGCCAGTCTCCCCAGCCTTGTTTGACCTGTTTCTACATGAAATTCTCGGCCTCATGCACGCTGGCTTGATCAGCCCGGGTGGACGCGGCGCCAATGCTCGGCGATGTCGCGGCCGGTCGCGACCCATACCCGGTCGCGCGCGGCAATGTGGTCGAGGAATTTGACAAGACCGGTGATCCGGCCGGGGCGGCCGATCAGCCGGTCGTGCACCGCCAGCGACATCATCTTTGGATGGTCGGTGCCCTCGGCGTAGAGCGTCTCGAAGCAGTCGATCATGTAGCGGGCGAAATCCTCGCCGGTCGAAAAGCCCCAATTCTGATCGAAGCGATTGTCGTTCGTTTCGAAGGAGTATGGAATGACGAGGTGGTGCGCTGCGCCGACTGTTATCCAATAGGGCAGCTCGTCGTTGAGGCTGTCGCGGTCGTAGAGGAAACCGCCGAGTTCGAGATGCAGCCGCCGCGTGTTGGCGCTCGGCCGGCCAGTCATCCAGCCGACCGGTCGCACCCCGGCGACCCGCTCGATCGTTTCGATGCCGAGCCGGACATGCTCGCGCTCGATCTCCTCGGGCATCAGCTGGTAATCGAGCCAGCGATAGCCGTGGCTGACGATCTCGTGCCCTTCCTCGATGAAGGCGCGGGTCAGTTCCGGATTGCGCTCGGCCGCCTTGGCGACCGCCAAGAGGCACACCTTGATCCCGAAACGGCGGGACAGGTTTAGCAGCCGCCAGCCGCCGACCCGCGAGCCGTATTCGAATACGGACTCGACCAGCGGGCTGCGCAGGCCCGGCAGCGACGGCGCGCCGAGATCGTTGAGCCCGCCCTCCGAGACGTCGTCGCCCTCCAGAATCGAGCGCTCGCCGCCACCCTCGAAATTGACGTTAATGTTGACCGCGATGCGCGCGCCGCCGGGCCATTGCGGATCCGGCGGTTCGGCGCCGTAGCCGATGAAATCACGGTCGTCGGTCATCAGACCCTCCGCGCCGTCGCGGGCACTTCATTACATTCTAAGTCGAGGCTTTGGTGATTTTCCGGCGTGGCGTCGAGCAGGCCGGGCTCGTCATTCTTGACGTTGCCGACCTCCGCGCCGATCGGATAGGCGCGCATCAATTCGGCCGGATAGGGCTGCAGCAATTCCAGGAGCTCGGCCGGGCTCGCCTCCGCTTCGCCGAGCCATAACGGCCAAGCCGATGGCGGCAGGATCACCGGCATGCGGTCATGGATCGGCGCGCACAGCGCGTTGGGCTCTCCGGTCACGATCGTGAAGCTGCGCAGAATGCTGCCGTCCGACGGGTTGCGCCAGCGCTCCCACAGTCCGGCGAACGCGAACAATTCCTCTTCCGGCGGCACGATCGCGTAGGGCTGTGTCGTCTTGCCGCCGCGTTTCTGCCACTCGTAGAACGCGTCGGCCGGCACCAGGCAGCGGCGCCGCTCGAACGCCTCGCGAAAGGCAGAGGCCCGGACTATGGTCTCGGCGCGCGCGTTGATGCAGCGCGCGCCGAAGGACGGGTCCTTGGCCCACAGCGGCACCAGCCCCCAGCGCAACAGATCGAGCGAGCGCGCCTTTGCCGCCGGGTTGTAGCGCACTACGGCGAGGTCCTGGGTTGGCGCCGCGTTGTAATGCGGCGGCGCGTTCGGCACCGGGTTCGCGGTGCCGAACAGCACCCGGATCTCGCCGAGCGGCGTCTTCTGGACAAACCGGCCGCACATCGGCGTCGGTCAGCGGAAGAATTCGATCTTGGCCTCGCGGAAGAATAGGAAATTGGCCGGCGCCGCCGAGATCGGACCATTGATCGCGAAGACCGCGATCTCGAAACTGTCGTCCGGATTGATCTGGTCCGCCAGCACGACACGGTTCGGCATATTGAAGCCCTGGATGCAGCCCGGGCTCGGCCGGCCGGCGGCGCGCGGCATCTCGCCGTTGACCCAGATCTCGGCGTAATCGTCAACATTGACCCTGAGCACCGCTTTAGTTCCGGCGGTATTAAAACCGGCGGCCTCGGCCGGGACGGTCAGCTTGGTGCGGAACCAGAAGAACGAGATCATGCCGCCGCCGCGCCGGGCCGTAAGCTCGGGCGGAGCGATCACCGGCCACTCGGAATCGTCGAAGCCCTTCACGCCGGCATAGGGATCGACATCGTAGGTCGTCTTGAATTCGGGCATCGAATCGCTGAGCGCCGGGCATTCGACGATCTTTGCCTCCTTGCCGCGCCATTCCGCGCTGAACGCGGCGCAACCGGCGGCGGTCATTAGATCGACGGTATGCGCCGGCGGGAGCGATGGCGCGATCGGCGGCTGCGGCATCAGCAAGGGCGGCATCGGGGGCGGGACTGAGACGGTCGGCCGGCTGCGGATGTTCGCGGGCATGTCGGTGTCCTTTCGCGCTGACCGGCAGGGATTTGACCCTGGCGGCCGGTCAGGATGCAATGGACAAGACGGCGCGATCGCCCGATGCTTCGCAAGTTGTCAGGGGATACCAATGGCGAACGACGTTACAGGTAACGCACCGGCGCGCACGGACTACACGGTCAAAAAGGGCGAGGTGTCGCTCGCGATCTACCGCAAATGCCAGGTGGCGAGCGCCGGCGAGCCGGTCCGGCCGGTGCTGTTCCTGGTGCACGGCTCGTCGAATTCGGGGCTGTCCTCCTTCGACCTGACGGCGCCGGGGGCCGGCGAGTATTCGACGATGAATGTGTTCGCCGGGCTCGGCTATGACGTCTGGACGATGGACCACGAGAATTACGGCCGCTCGTCGCGCACCGAAGGCAATTCCGACATCGCCAGCGGTGTCGCCGATATGGTCGCGGCGACCGAGCTGGTGATCCACGAGACCGGCCGGGAGCGGCTGCATTTCATGGGCGAGTCGTCAGGCGCGTTGCGCGCCGCGGCGTTTGCGATGGCGCGGCCGGAGCGGGTCGGCCGGCTGGTGCTGAACGCCTTCACCTATACCGGGCGTAACTCACCGACGCTCGCGAAGCGGGCCGAGCAGGTCGAATATTTCCGCACCCATAACCGGCGGCTGCGCGACCGCGCGATGATCCGCAGCATCTTCACCCGCGACCATCCCGGCACCAGCGACCCGCGCGTCGCCGAGGCGTTGGCCGATGCCGAGTTGGTACATGGTGAGGAGGTGCCGACCGGCACCTATCTCGACATGACCGCCAATCTGCCGGTCGTCGACCCCTTGAAGGTGCAGGCGCCGGTGATGCTCGTGCGCGGCGAGCACGACGGGATCGCCAGCGAGGAGGATCTCCTCGACTTCTATAGGCAATTGCCGAACCCGGACCGCCAGTTCGTCGTATTGCCGGGCGCGGCGCACGCGCTGGTGTTCGGTCATAACCGCCACCAGCTGTGGCACGTCGTGCACGCGTTCCTGGCGATGCCGCCGCGCCGCGACGTCTGAATTACTCCCGCTCCCCCGTGGCCGGACTTTTTCCGGCCACCCACGTCTTCCTGGTCCAGACGCTTAATAGTTTTGAAGACGTGGATGCCCGGGACAAGCCCGGGCAAGGGGATCTTGTTGTGCGGGATTAGTGCGTCAGCCCTGCAGGTCGTCGGCCTTTTTGTTCAGCGAGGCGATCAGGCCGTCGATGCCGTTCGTGCGCAGGATCGTCGCGAATTCCGAGCGCTTTGTTGCCAATTCGCTGATCGTGCCGGTCACGTAGACGTCGCGGATCTGATAGCCCACCGCGTTGTCGTGCACCATGTAGTTGATCGAGACCGGCTCGCCGTCGGATTTGACGATCCGCGACTGGACCATCGTGCCGCGCCTGATCTTCTGTTCGCCGAGCACTTCGAGCCGTTCGCCGGAATAACCGTCGAAGCGGGTCGCATAAGTCGCCGTGATGTAGCGGCCATAGGCCTGCGCGGCCCGCTTCTTCTGGTCGGGCGTGAGGGCGTTCCATCCCGGCCCGATCGACAGCCGCGCCATATAGGGTACGTCGAATGTCCGGAAAATGACCGGCTCCAGCTTCTGGTAGCGGCCTTTGGCGCCGAGCTGCTGCGCCTGCCGCATCGTGTCGAGCAATACGCTGTAGAAATTGCGGATAACATCGCTCGGGCCCGCCGCTGCCGCCGGGGATGCTGCCTGTAAAAGCATAAAGCCGGCCAGCAGGACGCCAAACCCGGCGAGCTTCCGAATGGCGGAACGTCGAGATAGCCGCATATTCATCCCCAATCTCCCTCGACCCCGATCTTGCCCAGGGCCGCACACAGTAGCGATCACATACCAGCAGCTTGCCTCACAATCGAGCGGCTATCCGACCGGTCCTATCAACCCGGCAGAGGGCCGAAGGCGGGGGGCGGGATGCGGCGCCGGGAGGCGACTTCGTAAGCGGAGGCGATCTTCAGCACGATGTCCTCGCGGCCGGGCTCGGCGCGGAACACCAGCGAGAACGGCAGGCCGGGCGCCGGGATCGTGGTGGGGGTGTCGGACGGTGCTGGCACGTAGCGCTTGCGGTCCTCGCTCAGACGGAACACCGGATCGTAGGCGGTCGTCACATAACCGGCCGGGATCAGCACTTCGGTCAGCCCGGCATTCGGGCCGTACATCGTCTCGGCCCGCAAATTCGACGGGCCGGCGAGCGCGTCATGGGCGCCGCCGATCTTGCCCGGCGGCAATGGCGTGTGCAGCCGCACCAACGCATCGAGCCGGTTTTCCAAAATCACCAGCATGTCGAGCCGGCGCAGGAGCTCGCGCAGCATGATCCGCTCGTCGACGCCCTGGCGGCCGCCCAGCGGGTTGCGCGGATCCGTGACCTCCTCCCAATTCTTGAAAGCGGCGCGCCCATCATCGCCCCAGAATTTGGAGCGGGCGTTGAGCGCCGCGAAATCGGTCAATGTCTCGGTGAAGCCGCGCGCCTGCCAGTCGGCGGCGCGGCGTCCGAGATAGTGCGGGATGTGGAAGCGGAAGGTCGGCGCCAATTCCTGATGCTGGATCGTCGCGATGTCGAGATTGGCGGGTGGGGTAACACGACCCTCCGCCAGCGCGACCAGGTAGTCGATCGGCAGCATCGTGCCGCTGCCGAACACCTTGCCCGGCGCGAATTCGGTCGGGCGGATCGCGGCGGCGAACTCCTTGAACACCGGCGTGCCATCCGCCCCGAGTCGGAATAGCAGATCGGGCATAAAGACCGGGACGAGCCGCGCCAAAGCCTGGCGGAAATCCGGACTCATCTGTTCGACGTCGCGGTCGCGCTCCCACAGCGGGTCGGAGGACTCGACGAGGGTGGCGCCGAGCTTCTGGCCGAGCACCGTTTTGATCTCGGCAGCGGCGGCGGTACAGATCGGCAGGGTCGATTTCTCGCCGGGACGGACCAGCATTGATTCGCGGATCACGCCGATGCGCATACCCGTCAGCGCACCTAGCGACCCGGACGCGCGAGTGTGTTCCGTGTAGGAGGGCAGGACAGATGAGCGCGACACCGTCGTGTAGGGGTCGCGCGGGTCGTAATAACCGCCATCCTCGTTGCGCAGCGCGTCGAGCACCTTGGCGCAATCGGCGATCGTGCGCGCCATGATGCCGCTGCGGTCGCAGTAGATGTCGGCGCCGATCGCGCCGCCGTTGAAGCCGAGCATCGCCTTGTGCGGCAGGATCAGCGCGACGGAGTTGTGGTTGGCGGGGCCGCGCGTCGAAGCGCGGGTCTCCTCGCCGAGGCTGCACATGACGAGATTGGCGCTGACCGACACTGCCGAGCCCGAGCTCGAACCGAGTGAGGCGGCGCGGGTCGTATCGTAGACATTGGCCGGGTTGCCGCCCCAGCTGCTGCGCTGATAGCCGAGGGTTGAGGGCAGCACCTTTTCCGGTTTGTGGCGGCCGCCGGGGTTGCCGGCGCGGCCGTTATATTCGGTGCAGACGGCCTTGGCGAAGATGATCGCACCTTTCTCGCGCAGCCGCTCGACGAGGATGTGGTCGCGCGCCGGGAAATCGATGTCGTAGGCGGCATCGCCCCCGGCGGTCGTGCGCATGTCCTTGGTGTCAAAGGGGTCCTTGAACGAGAACACGATTCCGTACATCGGCAATTCGTCGAGCGGCGGATTGGTGCCGTAGCGGGCGTCGAGCGCGGCGGCGGTTTCCAGCGCGTCGGACAAGTGACGGAACACCTCGCAGACCGGCGGCGCGCCGGGCGGCAACGGCCCCTCGGACGGGGGACGGTCGAACGCGCCCTTGCAGGTCACCGAGCGCTCGCCGCGGATGTTGAGCGTGGCGAGCGCGTTGAGCTGCCCGGCATTCGGCTTGCCGGCGATCATGCCGTATTGCTGCTGCACCGTGGGGTCGGAGGCGGTCGCCTCCATGCGGCCGAATTCGAGCGGCGGACCCTGGTATTTGTCGAGATCGGGGAAGATCGCGGAGGCCGCGACGGTTTCGGTCGGGAAACGCAATGGCGCGCCGGCGCGCATCGTGCCGGCCGCCTTGGGGACGCTGGCGCCGTGCTCGGTGACAAGCAGGCTGGCGACGCCGTTATAGGCGCGCGCCCGCGCGAGGTAATGCTCGACGACCGCGACGCAGGTGGTCTCGCCGGCCCGGATCGCCGCATGCAATTCCTCGATCGTCGCCTCTTCGAGGCGGAACGGTTTTTTCACGTCTGCGTGATTGGTCATGCTGCTGCCCAGGCGAAATGATCCCCGGGAGATTGCTTCGTCGCTCCGCTCCTCGCAATGACAATCCGGTTTGGTGTCATTGCGAGCGAAGCGAGCCCGATTAGAGCAGCGTGACGGCGCCGGTCGCGAGATCGTAATAGGCCGCGACGATTTTGAGCTCGTTCTTCTTGATCGCCTCGGCGAGGACCGGCGAAGAAGTCGCCAAGAGGCCGGCCTGGATCTTGGCGTTGGCCTTGATCGCGGCCTCCAAATTCGCCCCGGCCTGCTCGACGGCGGGGCGGATCGAGCGATAGAGCGTGCTGATCTGCCCGGGCACGGCGTACCCCGCGATCGTGGCACTCACCGCGCCGCAATTGCCATGTCCCAGCACCATGATCGCCTTCGAGTGGAGCACCGCGGCGCCGTATTCGAGGCTGGCGATCAGATCGGCGGTCGCGATGTTGCCGGCGACGCGGCACACAAACAGATGCCCGATCGTCTGATCGAAGACGAGCTCAACCGGCACGCGGGAATCGGCGCAGGACAAGACCGACGCAAACGGCGCCTGCGACTCGGTCGTCTTCTCCTTGAGCAATTTGAGATCGTCGTTGAACGAGGTCAGTTGACCCTGCGTGAACCGCTTGTTGCCGTCCATCATCGCCTGCAGCGCCGCGTCAGGGGTCATCTGCGTCTGCGCCCGCGCCGTCTTCGGCAGCGCGATTTCCGTGCCCCACCCCGCGATCAGACCGGCGGTCAGCATGGCGCCCGAGCGCAGCACGCCGCGCCGCGACCAACGCTCCGGGCAAGACCCGAGCTCGCCGTGAACGGCACCACAGCCGCAGATCGAGTGAAGCGAAGCCATGGATCCCTCCCTATTGATGCAAGCGCGATCCTAGGTGCCGGCCACGCTATATGCAATCAGCGGTAGAAGAACAGTTCACGCAACATAGTTTGGGCACTCCCCATGCTACAATTGCGGCGGGCGAGGTGGAGGAAAGCATGCTCGGCACCTATGAGGGCGGCTGTCATTGCGGTCGCGTGCGCTTCCGGATCCAGGTCGATCTGGCGGAGACGGTCATTGGCGAGTGCAACTGCTCGATCTGCACCAAAAAAGGCATTCTGCACCTGCCGGTGCTGCACGAGCGCCTCGAAGTTCTCAGCGGCGCCGATCAGATGGCGACCTACACTTTCGGCACCGGCGTGGCGAAACACACCTTTTGCCGGCATTGCGGCATCCATGCCTTCTATCAGCCGCGCTCCGATCCCGAGAACTACAGCGTCAATGCGCGCTGCCTCGACGATTACGATCCCGCGAGGATGCAGCCAGGGCGCTGGTTCGACGGCCAGCACTGGGAGCAGGCGTTTGCCAGCGGCGGCCGCGAGTGGGAAGCGAAGCGTTAATGCGTCGCTCAGATCACCAACTCGCGGGCGAGGCCACGCACATCCATTTCGAAATCGAGCCCTTCGACCGGCGGCCGCGCGAAGTGCCAGGTCAGCCCTCCGGCATTCGCACCGCGTCCGACGATCTCGGCGGCTAAATCGCTGTGGATGCCGAACACCGTATAGACCTGCGTCGCCGTGACATCCTTCCAGCCGAAGCCGAGCGCGCCCATGCGCCGCTCCATCGCGCCGAGCACATAGCGCGCCTTGTCGCGCATGCCGTCGGGGGACTGGTCACCGAACCGGACGATGCGCTCGGCATAGCTGCCGGGGCCGTCGGACGCCTCGCCGCTGCCGGCCGCGACAAAGCTCTTTCCCGCGCCCGGCACGGTGTAGCTGAAGGCGTAAAAGGATGGCTCGGCGGGCGGATCGATTTCCGGGCAGACATTCGAGCGCGCCACCGGATTGATCTCGTCGCGGAAGATGCCCCATTTCTCCAGCCGCTGCACATAGCGGCGGTTGAAATCGATGAACCCCTGTTCGGTGAACTGCTTCGGCGAGCGCAGCTCGCAGGCGCAGAACGCGGTCGGCGGCCGGCCCAGCCTGGCGAGGTAAGCTTCTATCGCGTCGAAGCCCTCGGCCAATGGCAATGGCCGGGCAAAACGCGCGCGTTCGATCGCATAGCCCGGCTCGGCCGCGACCCCGCCGGAATACTGGAAGGCATGGGTCAAGAACCGGTAATTGCCGGGCGCGAAGGGTTGGACGGGCATATCGCCTCTCCCGTTTCAAATGGGCCGCGCAGCCTCCCACATTTCGGTGTCCCGGGACACCGGGCTAGGTGCCGATCGGCTGCGTCGCGGTTGCGAGCCAGCGGACGGTGTCGCGGTCGACGAGCGGCGTCAATGTCTCACGGACGCGCGCGTGATAGGCGTCGAGCCAGGCGATCTCCTCTTCGTCGAGCAGCTCGCGCGCAACGAGACTGCGGTCGATCGGCGCCAGGGTCAGCGTCTCAAAGCACAGCATATCGCGCTCGGCGGCGCCGTTCCACGGCTGCACGACAACCAAATTCTCGATGCGAATCCCATAGGCACCGGTCTTGTAATAACCGGGCTCGTTCGAGACGATCATGCCCGGCAGCAATGGCTGGGTGTTGGCCGCCTTCGAGATCCGCTGCGGCCCCTCATGCACGCTGAGATAGCTGCCGACCCCATGCCCGGTGCCGTGGTCGTAATCGAGCCCCTTCTCCCATAGCGCGCGGCGCGCGAACGCGTCGAGCTGCGAGCCCGTCGTGCCTTTCGGAAACCGTGCCAGCGCGAGCGCGATGTGCCCTCTCAGAACGCGGGTGAAATGGTCACGCATCTCATCGCTCGGCTGGCCGATCGCGATCGTTCGGGTGATGTCGGTCGTGCCGTCGAGATATTGCGCGCCGGAATCGAGCAGATAGAGATTGCCGGGTTCGAGGCGACGCTCGGTCTCCGGCATCGCGCGGTAATGCACGATCGCACCGTTTGGCCCGGCGCCGGAGATCGTCGGGAAGCTCAGATCGCGGAAATGATCGCCGGCACGGCGAAACTCTTCCAATCGATCGCTGGCGGCGATCTCGGCGAGCTCCCCTTTTGGCGCCTCGCGCTCCAGCCAAGACAGAAAACGGGTCACCGCCGCGCCATCGCGACGATGGGCGGCTCGGGTGCCATCGAGCTCGACCGGATTCTTGCAGGCTTTCGGCAACAGGCACGGATCGGCGGCGCGGTGAATGCGCTCGCCGGCATGCTCCAGCCGGTCAAAGATCCACGAGGCCGCGGTTCCCGGATCGACCTGCACGCGCTCGCCCGATTTTGCCAGCTCGTCGAGTGCCGGGCCGAGCCGGTCCGGTGGTTCGATCGTCACCGCATTGCCGAGATGGCGGTCGAGACCGGGGGCCAGCTTGCGGCGATCGATAAACAGCGTGACGTTGCCGTCCCGGCGCAGGATCGCGAAGGATAACGGCAGCGGGGTGTGCGGCACGTCACCGCCGCGGATATTGAGCAGCCAAGCAATCGATTCCGGCATCGTCAACACCGCTGCGGCGGCGCCCTCCTCGGCCAAGCCGCGGCCGAGCCGGGTGCGCTTCGCCTCGGCGCTCTCACCGGCATAGCGGTCGGGGTGCGGCACGACCGGGGCGAGCGGTGCCGGCGGCCGGCCTGCCCACGCCTCATCAACCGGGTTGGCGACCGGCTTGAGGCTCGCTCCGGCGCGCTCGACGCCGGCGTGGAAGCGTTCGACCTCCTGCGGCGTGTGCAGCCACGGGTCGTAGCCGATCACGGCGCCCTCGGCGACGGCACCGGCGAGCCAGCGCCACGCCGGCTCGTCGACCAAATGGCGGATCTCGAACAGCGCCGTGTCGACCTGCGCCGCGGCCTGCAATGTATAGCGGCCATCGACAAACAGCGCGGCGCGGTCGCGCAGTACGACCGCGAGCCCGGCCGAGCCGGTGAAGCCGGTTAGCCAGGCGAGCCGCTGGCCGGCCGGAGGCACGTACTCGCCCTGGTACTCGTCGGCGCGCGGCACAATAAAGCCGTCGAGCCGGCGCGTCGCCATCACCTCGCGCAGCCGCGCAACGCGGGCCGGCCGCGGCAGGCGGGCGAAATCCTCACGCGACAGACCGTCGCGATAGCCGGCAGCCATATGATCGCGCAGCTCATCGAGCGCTTCGGCGAGGGCCGGCGGGGTTGGATCGGCGACGAGTTGATGCCAGCTGCTGCCGATCTCGGCCGGCGCGGCTAAGGCTCCCGCTACGAGATCGGCGACGCCGTCAGGATCGAGCGGCGAGTGTGCGGCCCGCAGCAGGTGCGCCAACCGGCGCCGGTCCGGTTTTGCTGTCGCCCGCTCAGCAACTGGCGTCATCGACCGCTCCCGAAAATAACCGAGCGCATTTTAGCGGGCAGCAGCGCGCAGCACGAGGCTTGTTGCATCGCGATAATTTTCTTCAAAAGTCTGACAGTCCCTCTGACCTGTGCATGGCTGGATTGCGATCTTTTGGATGGTTCGTAGCGCCAAAATCCCCATTTTTTTGCAGTGCACCATTAGCGTGAGGAGTACGACCATGTCGCTGTCAACCTCTTCGTTGCGGCGCGCAACGCCTGGAGCGGGTGGCGGAACCGCCAGCGCGCCTATGGCGAGCTGATGGCGCTCGACGACCGCTCGCTTGCCGATATAGGCATCCGCCGCTCCGACATCCCGGCGATCGTGGAGGGTTTCCACGAGAAGGCCCGGCATCAGCCTGTCGAAGCGCGCGATCCGGCGATGGCGCTGAGCGCACGTCAGGTGAAGCTTGCCTTTGGCGGGCGTTGGCTGCCGCCGGTCTGAACCGGCCGATCCGATCTCTTGTGACCTGAACGCAAGACCAGCGTCGACCATCCCTCGATGACCAGGCGGCGCTCGAGCGTCAGACCTTGAGCGCGGTGGGCCGCCAGCACCGACGCTTCCTGCCGTCGCAATAACCCCGCCAACACGGCAGCCCCGCCCGGCGCAATGGCGCGCTTGAGATCGCACGCCATCAGCGCCAGCGGGCGCGCAAGGATATTCGCCAAGATCAGATCGTAATCCGAGCGGCGCAAAACGCGGCTGCGATAGCCGGCGGCGCGGACCGTGCGGATGCGTCCGGCCAGCCCGTTGCGCCGGGAATGATGCCGCGCCACCCGCACCGCCTCTGGATCGATATCGCCGGCGGTGACCCGGCGAAGCAGCCGCTTAGCGGCAGCGATCGCAAGAATGCCGCTGCCGGTGCCGATATCGAGCGGCCGGCGGAAACGGCGGCGGCGCGCCAGATCCTCCAAAGCCAGCAGGCAGCCCTGGGTCGAAGGGTGCTCGCCGGTGCCGAAGGCGGTCGCGGCATCGATCTCGATCGCGATCGACGAAACCGGTGCCGCCCCGCGCCAATGCGAGCCGTGAACGAAAAATCGTCCGATGCGCTGCGGCGGAAACGCGCGGCGGTTTTCCGCCAGCCAGTCGCGTTCCGGCAATCTTTCCTCGGCAATGCCGATCAGCCGGCCGCCGGCCGCGGCGGCGGCTAGCGCCAGCCTGATCTCCAGCGCAGCATCGAGGATCGGCGCCCGCGGATAGGCCTCGACCCGCCACAGCGGCGGAGTTTCGCCCTTCGCCTCAGCGGTTTCGAATGCCGCAACCGCGCCGGCCACCTCGTCGAGGATCGCAGCTAGCTCCAGCGCTGCCTCGGCGCCCCCGATATCGGCAGTGATGCGAAGCGGACCGGCCATTTGGCTTTCTATCGGCGTCGCGGCGGAAGCCCGGACCCACCGATCCGCGCCCCGGATGCTGAAAAGTGGGTCCCGGCTTTCGCCGGGACGACGGATTTGGGATCAGGCGCGCTGGACAAAGGCGTCCATGACCTTCTTGTCGCCGGCATGCTCGAAATTGATGTCGAGGCGATTGTCTTCGACCTTGCGGATCGTGCCGTAGCCGAATTTCTGGTGGAACACCCGGTCGCCGACCGAGAAGCCGCCGACCTTCGGCACCTCCTGGCCGCGCAACGGCACCCGCGCGCTCTCGATCAATAACGGCTGGCCGCCTGCCCGGCCCATCTGCGATTGGTTCCAGGCGGTGCCCCAAATGTTAGTTCCCCTGGGCGATGCGGCGGTCCAACCCGGCGAGGCGGCACCTGACCCGAAGGCGGGCCCGAACCCCAGCCCGGTCTCGGTGATGATCTCGACGTGATCGGGCGACAATTCGTCGACAAAGCGCGACCGCGCCGCACTCTGCCACTGGCCGTGGATGCGGCGGTTGGCGGCGAACGATACGAAAGCGCGATACCGCGCCCGGGTCAGCCCGACATAGGCGAGGCGGCGCTCTTCTTCGAGGCCTTTGAGGCCGTGCTCCTCGACCGAGCGCAGGCTCGGGAACAGCCCCTCCTCCCAACCCGGCAGAAAGACCGTGTCGAATTCGAGCCCCTTGGCGCTGTGCAAGGTCATCAGATTGACCATGTCGCCGGCGCTATCAGCGGCGTTGTCCATCACCAGGCTGACATGTTCGAGAAACCCGGTGAGGTTCTCGAACTCGGCCATCGCGACGACCAGCTCTTTCAGGTTTTCGAGGCGACCCGGCGCGTCGGGCGAGCGGTCGGCCTGCCACATCGCGGTGTAGCCGGACTCATCGAGCACGATCTGCACGAGGTCGGTGTGCGACACCCGGTCGGCTTCGGCGCGCCAGCGGTCGAGCGCGGCGACGAAGCCGGCCAGCGAGTTGCGCGCCGCGCGCGGCACGCGATCAGACGCGATCAACTGGCGCGCCGCCTCGACCAGCGGCAACGATTCCGCGCGGGCCGTCGCGTGCAACAGCTGCAGGGTCGCCGTGCCGATACCGCGACGCGGCACGTTGACGATGCGTTCGAAGGCGAGATCATCGCTCGGCTGCCGGACCAAGCGCAGATAGGCTAGCGCATCGCGGATCTCCTGGCGCTCGTAGAATCGTGGGCCGCCGATCACACGGTAGGGCAAGGCCAGCGCGATGAAGCGCTCCTCGAACTCGCGGGTCTGGAAACCGGCGCGCACCAGGATTGCGATTTCGCGCAGTGGATGCCGCTTGCGCTGCAACGCCTCGATCTCGTCGCCGACCCAGCGCGCCTCCTGCTCGGCATCCCACAATCCGCGCACCGTGACCTTGTCGCCGGTATCGGCGCGGGTCCACAAGGTCTTGCCAAGCCGGCCGCGATTGTGCGCGATGCCACCGGCGGCGGCGGCGAGGATCTCCGGGGTCGAGCGGTAATTCTCTTCGAGCCGGACGATCAGCGCGCCCGGGAAATCGCTCTCGAACTTTAGGATGTTGCCGATCTCGGCGCCGCGCCAGCTGTAGATCGACTGATCGTCGTCGCCGACGCAGCACAGATTCTTGTGCTGCTGAGCCAAGAGCCGCAGCCACAGATATTGCGCCACATTGGTATCCTGATACTCGTCGACCAAGAGATAACGGAAGCGCCGCTGATAGGTGGCGAGGATCTCCGTATTTGTGGCGAACAAGGTCAAATTGTGCAGCAGCAGGTCGCCGAAATCGACCGCGTTCACGGTCGCGAGACGCTCCTGATAATCGCGGTAGAGCTCAACGGCGCGGCCATCCGCCCAGTCGCCGGCATCCCCTGCTGGAATCTTGTCCGGCGTCAGCCCGCGGTCCTTCCAGCGTTCGATGACGCCGAGCAGCGCGCGCGCCGGCCAGCGCCGCTCGTCGATATTGGCGGCGGCGATGATCTGCTTCAGCAGACGCAGCTGGTCGTCGGTATCAAGAATCGTAAAATTCGCGGTCAGCCCGACCATCTCCGCATGCCGGCGCAGGATGCGCGCGGCCAGCGCGTGAAACGTGCCGAGCCACACCCCATCGGCGGCGCGCCCGATCATCGCCTCGAGCCGCTCGCGCATCTCGCGCGCCGCCTTGTTGGTAAAGGTCACGGCCAGAATCTCGCCGGGATAGGCGCGGCGGCTCGCCAGGATGTGAGCGAGGCGGGTCGTCAGCACCCGGGTCTTACCGGTGCCGGCGCCGGCCAGCACCAGAACAGGCCCATCGACCGCCTCGACAGCACGGCATTGCGCCTCGTTCAGCGCGGCGAACAGAGGCGTGTCGCCGGCCGGTGGCGGCGGCTGTTCGGTGAGGAGATCGGTCATCCTGCACATGATATAGCAATCGCCGCCCCGGCGCGCACCACGTGGAGCGCGGGCGTCCCGGCCGCATGCGGGCGGGACGCCCGCGATCGATGGTCGAGACGCCCGTAGCCCGATCCGGTGCCGCAGAATCGACTATTTGACGCAAAATTGTCGCAAAGGTGACGAAGCAGGCGCCGGAAGCGCGGGCTGGCGTATGATGCGAAAGCCCCCGCGAGACGCCCCGCCCGATGCACGCCGCGATCGTCCTCTTGGTCCTGGTTCTGACCTATCTCGGCATGGCTGCCGGGCGGATTGCCTGGCTGCGCGTCGACCGTACCGGCATCGCACTGCTCGCGGTCATCGCATTGCTGGCCAGCAGCCAGATGACGCTCGACGATTTCGGCAGCGCAGTGGACATGCCGACCCTGGCGCTGCTGTTCGCGATGATGATCATCTCGGCGCAATTCGCCGAATCGGGGTTTATCGATTTGTGCGCCCGCACGATCATCAATTGGGGCGGCGGCACCGCCGGGCTGCTCGCGATCACCGTCGCCATCGGCGGGGCGCTGTCGGCGGTCTTGGCCAACGACATCCTGATCATCACAATCGCGCCCCTGCTGATCGCCGGCGCGCAAAGCCGCGGCTTCGACCCGCGGCCGTTTGCGATCGCACTCGCCGCGGCGACCAATGCCGGCTCGGCCGCGACCCTGATCGGCAATCCGCAGAACATCGTGCTCGGCGCGATCGGGCATCTCGATTTCTGGACCTTCCTGGCGATCAACGGCGTACCGGCGCTGTTTGCGCTGTTTGTCGTCTTCGCGGTGGTGTGGCTGCAATGGCGGCGGCGGATCCGCGATGCGATCCCGCCGGAGGGACGGGAGCCGGTGCCGGTCACCGCCCATCCGCTCGACCGCAACCAGATGATCAAGGGGGTTGTCGCGCTGATCGCCTTGCTGATCCTGTTCTCGACCTCGCTGCCGCGCGAAATCGGAGCGCTGATCATCGCGGCGCTATTGCTGGCCAACCGTAAGATCACCAGCCGCACGATGATCGCAGCGGTCGATTGGCCGCTCCTGTTGCTGGTCGCGTGCCTGTTCGCGATCACCGGTGCGCTGAACGATGCCGCATTGGCGGCGAGGGCGCTGGGTTTCCTCGACGAATACGGCTTGTTGCCGAACAATCTCTTACTGCTGGTGCCGTTCGCGGTGGTGACCAGCAACGCAATCGGCAGCCTGCCCTCGGCGATGCTCGTACTGCAGATCTGGCCGACGCCGTCGGCCGGCGTGCTGTACTCGCTGGCCTTGCTGTCGACCTTGGCCGGAAATCTGCTGCTGAGCGGCAGCCTGACGAATCTGCTGATCGCCGAGCAGGCCGACCGCATCGGCGCGCATCTCTCGTACCGCGACCACGCCCGCGCCGGCATTCCGATCGCGGTGTTGTCGCTGGGTTTCGCGGTGTTCTGGCTGGCCATAACCCAGACCCTACCGATCACCCCACCCCCGCCGCCACCGGTGCAGCCTTAACCATCTGAGTTCGGATCTCTCTTGTAACGGGTCCCCGCGAGGCCCATATTCGCGGTGTCGACCTCTTCATCGTTCGGCTTGCTCTTCCCACGCGTAATCGAGCGCCGGACCTGCTCCCCGTTCAGTGTTGCAGTTTGACCCCGCCGTTTCGTTTCGAACGGCGGAAATCCTTGATTACGCGAAGGACGACAATGACGATCGGTACCGTGAAGTGGTTCAATTCCCAAAAGGGCTACGGCTTTATCCAGCCCGAAGACGGCTCGAAGGATGTGTTCGTGCACATCTCGGCCGTTGAGCGCTCCGGCATGGGCAATCTGCACGAAGGGCAGAAGGTCAGCTTCGAGCTCGAACGCGGCCAACAGGGCAAGACCTCGGCGGTCAATCTGCAGCAGGCTTAGCGGGACCAGACCCACTGAACAGAGGGGAGCCCGCTCCGCGCGGCTCCCCTTTTCGCTCTGTGCGCGGAGCCTAGCTCGGTAACAACCAGAAAGGCGTCCCGCGATGCAGGTCTTCGTACGCGACAATGACGTCAACTCCGCCCTGCGGGTGCTCAAGAAGAAAATGCAGCGCGAAGGCACCTTCCGGGAGATGAAGCGGCGCCGGTCCTACGAGAAACCGTCGGAACGCCGCGTCCGCGAAAAGGCTGAGGCGATCCGCCGTCACCGCAAGATGCTGCGCAAGCGCCTCGAGCGCGAAGGTTATTGATCGGCACGCAACGATAAAACCCGCCAACCACACCGCCATTGCCGGCCGACTATTACCGGCGGCATGCGGCCCGAGTTCGGAAATTGGCGAGCGAAGCCACGACACTCGCGATCAAGGAGCATTTGCACGAGGTCGCCCAGGAATACGAGCGGTTGGCCGAGCGGGTCGACAGCGGCGTGCCGCCGAACGGGTGATAGGAGGAGTTGCACATGACACGCAAATTTGCCGTTGGACAAACCGTCCGCTTCTCGCCCGATCGGCACCAGCTCAGCTCGGCGCGCGGGCAGTTCAAGATTGTTCGGCTATTGCCCGAAGACGCCAGCGTGTTTCAGTACCGGGTCAAAAGCCAATCCGACGGCCACGAACGCATCGTGCGGGAAGACCAGCTGACGCGGTCATAAGCCTGGGCCTCACCGAGCCCGAACGGAGCAAAACTCAATGCCGGCCATTTCGCTGAAGGTCACACACGCGCCGCCCGGTGGCGTCGATCACGCGGTTCCCGGCGCGGCGAAACCGCTGTTCCGCGGCACCGGCGACACCGATTACTTGTGCGGCAATTGCGGCGCGGTGATCGCGTTGGGCATCGGACCGACGCAGCGCGTTCCTTTCGATTCGACGACATGCTCGGCCTGCGGTGCGGAGAACGAGTTCCCCCCGAGCCTGCGGGGCTGAGGCCGAGCCATGCCGAAGACACACCCGCATGCCGAAGCGACCTATCGCGTGATCTCGCTCGATGACGGATCATTCGGCGTCGAGGTCAAGATCCCGGACAGCCACCCGACACGGATCAGCCGGTTCGCGACCGAAGCGGATGCCGAGGCGTGGATCACCGAGCATCAGCGCCGGATTGAGGCGCAGATGCAGCCGGGCCACTGGTCGCATGGCCGGCGGTCGCCGCGGATGGGCAACTCGCATCGCTAACCAGCCGGACTCAGGCCGCCGCCCCCGCGTATCGGGGGAACCTCACCATCCGCCGCAGATCCTCGTCCCATAGCGCGTAGCGCAGCGTCGTGATGGCGGTGCGCAATGTCAGGACCGGCGCAGCCTGCACGCCCTCGAGCGCGCCGTGACAGTCTTCGAGGCGATAATTGGGAATACGCGGGTTGAGGTGGTGAATGTGATGGAACCCGATATTTCCGGTGAACCATTGCAGGATGCGCGGCAGACGCAGGTATGACGAGCCGCGCAGCGCGGCCTCGGCAAAGTCCCAATTCGCCTCGGATACCCACAGCGTGCGCTCGAACCGGTGCTGGATCGAGAACAGCCAGACGCCGACGATCGAGGCCAGGATCATGATCGGCAATTGCACGGCGACGACCCGCTCGAAGCCGATCACCAGCCCCAATCCGCCGAACAATCCCGCCAACAAGAGATTGGTGACATAGACGGCGCGGCGTTCGCGCCGCCACGCCTTCGCCGCATCGAACGGTACCCGGTAAAGCAGCAGAAACACCACCGGGGGCAGGATCAGATGCGACACGATGGGGTGACGCGAGAAACGATAAAGCCACTGTTGCCAGCGGCCGAGCCGAAGATATTCCGAGATCGTCATGCACGAGGAGTAGATGTCGAGACCGCTCGCGGCGCGCCGGTCCAGATTGTTCCACGACCCGTGATGCCGGGCATGCTGCCGCCGCCAGAAAGCGTAGGGCGTCAGCGTCATCAGGCCGCAAAGAATGCCGACAATGTGGTTGGCGCGCTGCGACCGGAAGAAGGCGCCATGACCGCAATCATGCTGGATGATGAAGATGCGGACGAGGAACCCGGCGGCGAGCACCGAGAGCGGCAATGTCACCCACAGCGATATTCGCAGGCACAGGTACATCGCGGCGCAGGTGATGAG
>Ga0209474_10000891_pt1 | contig 30554 bp, 23 predicted proteins | sample GraSoiAngelo_145_FD_185902 | JGI IMG/M metagenome (GOLD analysis project Ga0209474, IMG submission 185902) | Grasslands soil microbial communities from the Angelo Coastal Reserve, California, USA - 14_1009_05_20cm (SPAdes) (version 2) | ecosystem: Environmental > Terrestrial > Soil > Grasslands...
GGAAGCGCGCCGCGCTAATCCAGAAAGCCTTCGGGGCTGCAATCTTCCTGGGTTTGCCGGTGACACGCCGGCCCTCGATAGCGGACTCCATTTTCTATATCTGCCTGCGGCGTTGACACCGTGACACGCGAAACTACTTTGGCGCGTTCGCCCACCGACGCTCGGCTGCGTTCATAAATCATGGTCACAAAACGAAAGTCCACCGGTCGCAAAGGAATTCGGCGCTCAAAAAGGTCGGCGTCGGATCGTCGATTGGTTTCGGCGACGCAAAAGAAAATGCCGGGTTACGTTTATTATTTCGGCGACGGACATGCCGACGGTCGAGGCAACATGAAACCGCTCCTCGGGGGCAAAGGAGCAAATCTTCACGAGATGACACGGATTGGTTTGCCTGTTCCTCCGGGGTTCACAATCACGACGGAAGTCTGCAGTTATTTTTACGATCACAAGCGCACCTATCCGCCCCAATTGAAAGGGCAACTGGCAGTCGCTCTTGCTAGGGTTGAAAAATCCGTCGGAAAGAGGTTAGGCGACAAGGAGCGACCATTGCTCGTTTCTGTACGTTCGGGCGCGCGCGATTCCATGCCCGGAATGATGGACACGATCTTGAACCTCGGGATGAACGACGAAGTGGTAGAGATTGTTGCGAAAAAAACAAATAACGCGCGCTTTGCCTGGGACTCATATCGCCGCTTTTTGCAGATGTACGGCGACGTGGTCATGGGTGTGCAAAAGCGACCCGGCGAAGATCATGAGCCTTTCGAGAGCGTGATCGAAAATTTAAAAGATCAACGCTACGGCAAGCATGACTTCCCGGATGTTAGGCTGACACCTGCGGATTTGACGGAACTGGTGAAGCGTTTCAAGGCGTTAATCAAAGAACGCACCGGAAAGTCATTCCCGCAGGACCCACAGACGCAGCTCTGGGGCGCCCTCGGCGCAGTTTTCGGTTCGTGGATGAACGATCGCGCAATTGTTTATCGCCGGAAATATGGCATCCCGCACGACTGGGGAACGGCGGTCAATGTCCAGACGATGGTGTTTGGAAACATGGGTAGGACGAGCGCGACCGGAGTTGCTTTCACCCGTGACCCGGCAAGCGGCGAAAAAGTTTTTTACGGCGAATATTTGATCAACGCCCAGGGCGAAGATGTGGTCGCGGGCGTGCGCACGCCGCATCCGATTGCCGACCTCGCGAAGGAAATGCCGGCGGTGCATAAAGACCTGATGAAAGTCCGCACAATCCTAGAAGAGCATTTCAAGGACATGCAGGACCTCGAATTCACGGTGGAGGAAAATCACCTTTACATTTTGCAAACACGCAACGGAAAGCGCACCGGCCATGCCGCCGTCCGCATTGCGGTTGATATGGTGGGCGAAAAACTGATTTCAAGAGAGGAAGCCGTGAGGCGCATTCCGGCCGATTCACTCGCGCACCTGCTCGCACCCATTTTCGATCGACAATCGGCGAACGAAGCAAAAAAAATCGGCAGCGGCTTGGCCGCCGGTCCAGGCGCGGCGTCAGGCCATGTCGTTTTCAGCGCGGAGGAAGCCGTCGCCCGCTCGAAAAAAGGCGAGAAGGTCGTGCTCGCGCGCGTTGAAACTTCTCCGGAAGACTTACGCGGCATGATTGCTGCCGAAGGCATTCTCACTTCGCGCGGCGGCGTTTCGTCGCATGCGGCGTTAGTTGCCCGGCAGATGGGGAAGGTGTGCGTATGTGGCGCGACCGGATTTCAAATTGATTACAAGAAGCGGACGCTCAGCGCCAACGGTTTGACGTTGGAACAGGGAGATTACATTTCGATCGACGGGTCCGCGGGCGAAGTCTTTGCCGGAGAGCTGACGACCGCCCCGTCCGAAATTGTTCAAGTTCTGGTGGATCGGTCCCTCGATGCAAGGAAGAGCGAAACCTATCAGCGGTACGTGAAACTAATGAGCTGGGTGAACAAACTACGGGCTCTCCGGGTCCGCGCCAATGCCGACACGCCCGAGCAAGTGGAGAACGCGGTTGCTTTTGGCGCGGAAGGCATAGGTCTTTGCCGCACCGAGCATATGTTTTTTGAAGGCAACCGGATCGATGCGATGCGGGAAATGATCCTTGCCAGCAGCAAGAAAGATCGTGCCCGAGCGCTGGCGAAACTCCTTCCGTATCAGCGTGACGATTTCATCGGCATCTTTACGGCGTTAAAGGGCTTGCCTGCAACGATCCGCTTTCTCGATCCACCGCTCCACGAATTCTTGCCAAACGACTACGCCCAACAAAACGAACTGGCGAACAAACTGGGCGTGCTGGTGGAACACATTTCCCGTCGGGTGCACGAGCTCCACGAATTTAACCCGATGCTCGGCCATCGCGGTTGTCGCCTCGGCATCGTTTACCCAGAGATTTCCGAAATGCAGGCGCGCGCCATTTTTGAAGCCGCGGCAGAGGTGCAACGCAAAGGCGTCAAAGTTCGCCCTGAGATCATGATTCCGCTGGTGGGATTTCCGCGCGAGCTGAAGCTTCAGATCGAAATCGTCCGCCGTGTTGCCGACGCAATCGCTCAGGAACGAAAGACGAAATTTAACTATCTGGTAGGGACGATGATTGAAATTCCACGGGCCGCGCTTGTGGCCGACCAGATCGCGCGCGACGCCGAGTTCTTCAGCTTTGGCACAAATGATCTCACACAGACAACGCTCGGCATGAGCCGCGACGATTCCGGCAGTTTCCTCCCCGCCTATGCTGAACTCGATATTATCGATGCAAATCCCTTCGCATCGATCGATCAGAAGGGCGTCGGACGATTAATGGAAATTACACGCGACTTGGGGCGCAAGGCCCGGTCGGAGATTAAACTGGGAATTTGCGGTGAGCATGGCGGTGATCCACCAAGCGTCAAATTCTGTCACCGGCTTGGCTTAGATTATGTGAGTTGCAGCCCATTCCGGATCCCGATTGCGGCCCTGGCCGCGGCGCAGGCAGCGCTTGGAGGTTAAATACGCGTGGTCACGTTTGCCGATATCGAAGCGGCGCGTGAACGGATCGCTGGCGTGGTCTATTACTCTCCCTGCCAGCATTCCATCCCGCTCAGCGAGATCACTGGCATGGAGATTTTTTGCAAACTCGACAATTTACAGCGCACCGGAAGTTTCAAGGAGCGCGGCGCGCGCAATGCCCTCTCGCAACTCCCGCCCGACCAGCAAAAGCGCGGTGTGATCGCCGCATCCGCGGGCAATCACGCTCAGGCGCTTGCTTATCAGGGCAAATTGATCGGCATTCCCGCGACGGTAGTGATGCCGAAGTTCGCGCCGCTGGTTAAAGTAAGTAATTGCCAGGAACTTGGTGCGACCGTCGTTCTTCACGGACGAGATTTCGGAGAAGCCAAAGCGCATGCGCACGAGATCGCGAAAGAAAAAGAGCTCGCTTACATCGACGGATACGATGATCCCGCAATCATTGCCGGCCAAGGGACAATGGGAATCGAAATCGTCGAGCAAGTTCCCGATCTTGACGCAATGATTGTTCCGGTAGGTGGCGCCGGTTTGCTCGCCGGCGTTTCTTTAGCCGTCAAAGCCTTGCGACCGAATGCGAAAATTGTGGCCGTCGAGGCAGAAAACGTCGCAAGTTTTTCTGCGGCGCTGGAGGCGGGCAAACCGACGCAGATCACGATGCATCCCACGCTGGCCGATGGACTCGCTATTCCCCAGGTCGGTGCAAATGCGTTTGAAATCGCACGCCCGCTTATCGATCAAACGGTTACCGTTGCGGAAGAACAGATTGCTGTGGCGATTTTGCGTTTGGTCGAGCTGGAGAAGAGCGTTGTCGAAGGAGCCGCGGCCACGCCCCTGGCCGCGTGCATGTCCGAAAAGCTAAAAGAGCTCGCGGGCAAGCGAGTGGTTCTTTTACTTTGCGGCGGCAACATCGATCCCAACGTGCTCAGCCGCGTGATCGAGCGCGGTCTGGTCGCGGACGGGCGGCTTGGCCGATTCACCGCCGTCATTAGCGATCGACCCGGTGGCCTTGCCGATCTCGCGGCCCAAATCGCGTCGACTGGCGCGAGCATCAAACAAGTGGTCCACGATCGCGCGTTCGCCAGTTCGGATGTTTCTGCGGTCAACGTCCTTTGCACAGTTGAGACACGGGACCATCAGCATCTCGCCGACCTCCGAGCTAAATTGAAGAGTCACGGCGTCAGAACTTACGACGCGAAATAAATGATAGGGCGCGACCGCCGGGGCCGCCGACAAACTTGAAGCGCGATTGGCCTTCCGTAGTCTCTTCAGATGCAAATGCGTGAACCCGGCGCTTATCTCAATTCATTCGCGCGGCGTCACATTGGTCCGAATCAAGAAGAGATCGACGCGATGTTGGGGAGTGTCGGTTTGGAAAACCTGAACGCACTGATCGAGGCGGCGATCCCGAAAAATATCCGACTCAATCGACAATTGGATCTACCGGAGGCGAAATCGGAGAGCGAAGCGCTGACCGAACTGCGCGCGATCGCGAAAAAGAACAGAGTCACACGCTCGTTCATCGGCGCCGGTTATTACGATTGCATCACGCCGCCAGTCATTCAGCGAAACATCCTCGAAAATCCCGGTTGGTACACTGCCTACACGCCGTACCAGTCCGAACTCGCTCAGGGTCGTCTCGAAGCGCTGCTCAATTTTCAAACAATGATTGTCGATCTTACCAAGCTCGACATCGCCAATGCATCACTCCTCGATGAAGCAACCGCCGCCGCCGAAGCGATGGCGCTCTGCCACGCTGTCGTTACTGCGCGAAAAACTTTTTTCATCGCGGACAATTGCCACCCGCAAACCATTGAAGTCATGCGTACCCGCGCGAAGCCGCTCGGTATCGAGATCAAGATCGACAACTTTTCGCGCTTCAAATTCGACAACACCGTTTTTGGCGCACTTGTGCAGTATCCAGCCACAGACGGCGCAATTTACGATTACACTGAATTTGTCAGGCAAGCGCACACGGCTGGCGCGCTGGTTGTGGTGGCGGCGGATATCCTTGCGCTGACATTATTAAAACCGCCGGGAGAATTCGGCGCCGACGTGGCGGTCGGGAACACGCAGCGCTTCGGTGTGCCACTCGGATTCGGCGGTCCGCACGCGGCATTTTTCGCCACCCGCGACGAATATAGGCGTCACATGCCGGGACGCCTCGTGGGCGTTTCCCACGACGCCGACGGTCGCCCCGCTTATCGTCTCGCAATGCAAACGCGCGAGCAACACATCCGTCGCGATAAAGCAACGAGCAACATTTGCACGGCGCAGGTCCTCCTCGCTGTCATGGCGTCGATGTACGCGGTTTATCATGGGCCGCACGGTCTTCGTGCGATCGCGAAACGTGTCCATTCCTTCGCTTCCAAGCTCGCGTCGGGCTTGAGCCAACTCGGATTTGAAATCGCACATAAGGCATTTTTCGACACCATTCGCCTTGAGCTCGGCGAAATGTCGAGCCGTGACATTCTAGCGCGCACCGAACGATCCGGCTGCAATCTACGAAGGCTCGGGCCGCACTCGTTAGGCATTTCAATGGACGAGACCACGACGGACGCAGATCTCGAAGTTCTCATGGCGGCGTTACGCGGAGCGAACGTGCGCGATTTTGAAGATGACAAGCTTGCGGGCACGGAATTTCAGATTCCGCAATTGGCCGCCCGCTCTTCCGATTTTCTGATGCATCCTGTCTTCAACACCCACGACACTGAGACCGAGATGCTCCGTTATCTCAAAAAGCTCGAATCACGCGATCTTTCGCTGACCACCTCGATGATTCCGCTTGGTTCGTGCACGATGAAGTTAAATGCCGCCGCCGAAATGTTTCCGATTTCATGGCCGGAAATTTCTAGGCTGCATCCATTCGCGCCGAATGATCAGACCGCCGGGTACATCGAGATGTGCAACCAATTAGAGCGATGGCTCGCTGAGTTAACAGGCTTTGCGGCGATTTCGTTGCAACCTAACGCCGGATCTCAGGGCGAATATGCAGGGCTGCTTGCGATTCGTGAATATCATGCATCGCGCGGTCAAGCGGGTCGCAATATCTGCCTCATCCCGACCTCTGCGCACGGAACCAACCCGGCGAGCGCGGTTATGGCGGGGTTCAAGGTTGTGCCGATCGCGTGTTTAAAAGATGGTGATATCGATCTTGCCGATCTACGCGCCAAAGCCGACGAGCACGCGCGCGATCTCGCCGCGTTAATGGTGACATATCCTTCGACCCACGGCGTTTTCGAAACGACTATTCGCGAAATCTGCGAAATCGTACACGCGCACGGTGGCCAGGTTTACATGGATGGCGCGAACATGAACGCACAGGTCGGCCTTTGCCGCCCTGGGGATTACGGTGCTGACGTTTGTCATCTAAATTTGCACAAGACCTTTTGCATTCCGCATGGCGGCGGCGGCCCGGGAGTGGGGCCAATCGGCGTCGCCAAACATCTTGTCCCATTTTTGCCAGCCACGGCTTCGCTGAATCAAGATGTCGATCTTAATAAACTTGTCGGGCCGATAGCAGCGGCGCCGTACGGGAGTGCGAGTATTCTTACAATTTCGTGGATGTACATCCGGATGATGGGCGCAGCCGGGTTAACGGAAGCGACAAAAGTCGCAATCCTGGGTGCCAACTACATCGCAAAGCGACTCGACCCGTATTTCCCGGTTCTCTTCAAAGGCAAGCATGGCCTCGTTGCGCATGAGTGCATTCTCGATCTTCGGCAGTGGAAGAATGTGGGAATCGAAGTCGAAGATGTCGCGAAACGTTTGATGGATTACGGATTTCACGCGCCGACGATTTCGTGGCCAGTGGCCGGGACGATGATGGTCGAGCCGACCGAGAGCGAACCAAAACACGAGCTCGACCGTTTTTGCGATGCGATGATCTCGATCTACGCAGAGATCGAAACGATCGCGAATGGAAAAACCGATCGGAAAAACAATCTCCTAAAAAGCGCGCCCCACACCGCGCGGCAAATTGCTTCCGAAAACTGGGACCGGCCATACACCCGTGAGCAAGCGGCTTTTCCCGCGCCTTGGACGCGCGAACACAAATTCTGGCCGGCCGTCGCACGGATCGATAACGTTTACGGGGACAGAAACCTGTTCTGCTCCTGTCCGCCGATAGAGGAATCTCTGTAGCGGCGGTCTGTGATCGTTGAAAGAGCGACGCTCATCGAGCGCCGTTATCAGTTAACCCTCCGGCGCTAGCTCGGGAGCAGCCACGACACGTGTTGGTACGAGTCGCAGGGCAGTGCCCGTCATTTCTTCCGCGGCCGGTGCGCCAGCCTCGTGATATTCAGCGTCGCCGTTGACTTGCCAGAGATCATAAAGCTTGGTGTCGGCGAGAATATTTTCCACGCACAACATCGCAGTCATCATTGCATGATCCTGGTTATTGTATTTGTGCATGCCGTTGCGCCCGACGAGGTGCAGATTCGGATAACGGCTTTCGAGCTCCTGGCGGATTGTGGCGACGTGGCGCGCATAATCGTCGTCGTAAACTGGGTATGCTTTCTTCTGGCGAACAACGCAACCGTCCACAAGATCCCCCTCTCTGGCCAGACCGATCTTGATCAGTTCGCGTTTCGCCAACTCGATCAAATCGCCATCGCTAGAATCCCAAAGACCGTCGTGCTCAAAGCAGAAATATTCGAGGCCATAACAGACCTTATCGGAATCGGGTACCATCTCTGGCGACCACGAGCGGAAGTTTTGAACGCGGCCAACCTTAACGCTTGGGTCGTGAATATAGATCCAATTGTCATCGAACATATGTCGATCTCTCAGAATGAGCATGACCGTGAGAAAGTCACGGTACTTGAGGCTTTCCGCCGCGTCTTTCGCCCGTTCACTTACCGCTGGCGACAATCCGCAGATTAATTCTCGCATCGGTGCAGATGAAATGACGTGTTCGGCTTCAATTGTGTGCAACCCACCTTGCCGATCTGTGAACTCGACTGTCCAAGTGCTGGAGGCGTCGTAGTAGGAACAGCCGGTGACCTTACAGCCCGTTTCGATCGTACCACCCATCGCCTTCGTCTTTTCGGCACACGCTTCCCACATCATGCCCGGACCTCTGCGAGGATAACGGAAGGAATTGATCAACGTCTTGATCACTTTCGTTCGATCGCCATTGTAGCGCTGCGGCAACAGCGCGTTCTTGATCGCGCTGCCAAGTGAAAGTCCTTTTATGCGCTGCGCGGCCCAGTCAGCGGAAATTTCTCTGCAGCTCATGCCCCAAACCTTTTCGGTGTAGCTCTTGAAGAAAGTGTTGAAGAGCCGTCTGCCGAACTGGTTGCTCACCCACTCTTCAAAGTTATGAGGATCGCGGATTGGTAAGACGCGAGCTTTCAGCCAGGAGAGGACGCAAAGAATAGATTTGAAGATGCCGAGCTTTAGCAATGCTTCAAACGGCTTTAACGGATAGGAAAAAAACTTGCCGCCATAAAAAATACGCGATGAACGCGGACGCACGAGCATGTCGTTAGGCAAAATCTCGGTCCACAAATCTTCTACCGCTTTGGATTTGGAAAAGAAACGATGCCCGCCAATATCGAAGTGAAAACCCTTGTAGGTGGCGGTGCGCGAAATGCCACCGACATACACCGGATCGGCTTCCAGAACGGTAACTTCAATTCCCTCCTTGGACAGAAGGTAACTCGCAGTCAAACCCGCTGGCCCAGCACCGATGATGGCGACTTTTGTTTTCACGCTACGCGACCCAATTTCCTCGGGTAAAATTCCAGACGTACCAACCCTGTATGCTTAACCCAGCAGCGCTGACTAACACTGCTGCCGCCATCCCGAACGCCCGTAGAAGGATCGGCGACTTGTGAAATTGGCCTAGAAAATTCAAAACCGCCAGCACGATTAGGGCGTGCACACAAAATTCATAGCGGAGCATGCTTTCCATCTCCACGCAGGCCACTCCGCTAATCGAAATGTAGTAGATCACCGCGGCGCAAAAATAGATGCCGGCTCGTGTCGGCCAGTCCGCCAGCCGACGAATTGCTGGGAGCAGTTCGCAGAGCGCGATTATGCCAAAGAGCAATGCGCCCAAAGTCATCGACATCTGGCTCGCCTCGGTCGGATTATTCAGCGCCGGAACAAGCCAGCGATAACTCGACGGCTTAAACACTGCTAAGTAATCGGGGACGATCCCCCAGCCGGCTGCTTGCGTGAGCATATAAATGTCCCAGTGACCCCAGCGCAGTTGGCAGCAAACGAAAAACGTGAGCGCGCCCAAGGTTGCCGCAAAGGTTAAACTAATCGCCGACGCGTGGTCGTGAAACCATGCCAGCGGCCCACGCCAGCCACGCCATCCTTTCGCAAACACCGAGCGTACCACCGGAAATGCTGCACACAAGAGTCCGACAATCCGCGTCGCGGACATCACGATACCGTGCAACCCAGCCAGCACCTTCGCTGCGCGACCCTCGGCGCTGCTCCAATAAATGAAACCAAGCAACGCCATGAGAAAAAGCGACTCTGAATAACCTGCGATCAGAAAGAAGGCGGCTGGATGAGCAAGAATCGACAGCGCGCCAAAGAATTGGAGCGCAGGGGAAAGATTCCAGCGGACGCAAAAGAGAAAGAAATAGCTCCAGAAGCCCCAGGCTGCCATTTGGGCGGTAATCAGCAGTGCACTATCTGTATCGAAGTGGAGTCCGTAACGAAGCACCGCAGCAATCGCGGGATAGGCGGGAAAGAAAGCAACGTTGGAAACTTCCATGACCTTATGATTGATGGGAGGCACGATCGTCTGGTAACCGCGGTCAACGATGTTCATGAACCAATAGCTATCGTGTTGGATAAGGCTGGAATATCGGTAGGAAAGCGGACCATTTGGCGCTAGAAGGCCGACTACCATCGCGATCTGCATCAAAGTCACGAGCAAAGCCGCAAGCAATGGCTTGAATGCGGGCGACAAACGAGTCATGACGTCACGAGTGGGAAGCGCCGAGGAGATAGGAAAGCTCTGAAGATTGCAAGAACTTGTCGATCTCTCGGCGAAGGCAATCTCAAGTCGCATTTTTTTCGGCTCGTGTAAGCTAGTTTCGGTAGCAGAGTTTGACGATCCCACGCTCCGTTTATTCGCAGCATCTTGTGGCACCTTCGGCCGCCTCGCTCCTTACCACGCTCGAGCGCTGGGAACGCCGGTACGAATTGCGGAATCGATTGATCCCCATTCGAGCCCACATCAGGTCACCCACAAGCCTGCGTGAGCACCTGTCGAACGGGTTGAGGGCTGCGACTACGCCGCTACTTGGTCGTCCGCGCCGACAAGTTCTTGATAAAGCGCTTCGTAACTCTGCGCCGCGGCGTCCCATGAAAAGCTGCGCGCCATCGCCCGTTTCATCAACGTGGTCCACACGCGCCGATCACGGAAGATTTCCCGCGCGCGCTTGATCGCATCCCAGAAGGCTTCAGTCGAATATTCATAACAAAGGAAACCGTAACCGCTATCCGCGGTCGGATCATAATCCTGAATGATCTCCTGAATGCCGCCGCTTGCCCGCGCAACCGGGAGCGCGCCATATTTCAAGCTATACATCGCGCTCAAAGCCGCCGGTTCGAAACGCGACGGGATGAGAGTGATATCCATCCCCGCTTCAATCAGATGGGCTAACTTCTCGTCATAATTCCTCATATACGCGAACTTGGTCCGGAATTTTCGCGAGGCGACGGCGAGAGCAGTTTCATAGGCCGGATCGCCTTCGCCGAGAATGATCAGGCGGACATCATCCCAAAGAAGTCGGTCGAGAAGCGGCATGAGAATCTCGAAACCTTTTTCTTCGACCACGCGAGTGACCATCCCGAAGACTGGTCCGCGCGGTTTAGGTGTGAGCTTCATTTGCTCTAGCAAGGCCTTGCGACAACTCTCCTTTCCCGGAAGCGTGCGCGGATCGTAATGGGCTGGAAGCAGACGATCCGACGCCGGATTCCAGCGTGTGTAATCCGCGCCGTGTAAAATCGCTGTGAGACGATGCGCATTTTCCCGAAGCACCTGGTCAAGACCGTAGGCACCGGCTGGCGTCAGTATTTCCCGCCTGTAATGTTCGCTTACCGTTGTAATCTTGTCGGCGTAGAGAATTCCGCCTTTGAGAAAATTCAGGCGCCCGAAGAACTCGATGCCATGGAGAGTGAAGAACCGCTCAGGCAAATTCGTGAGACTGAAATCCAGGCCCCAGAAACTGCCTTGCTCAGCCAGGTGATGGATTGTTAGCACAGTTGCGAATGGCAGATGGTGCGCGCGCACAAAGACTGGCACCAGCGCTGCCGCCCAATCGTGGACGTGCAGAATTTGTAATGATGGTGTTAGGCGCCGTGCGAGTTCCAATGCGGCCTTGCAAAAAAAAATGAAGCGCGCCGCGTTGTCTTCATACGGCTTGCCGTGCTCTCCGTAAATTCCCGGGCGATCAAAAAACTTGTCGCAGCGGATCAGAAACAATTGCACGCCGCTTGCGCTCCGCCCCTCGAGATACTCGGCTATATAAGTTTTCTTACCCACGCGCACATCGACGGTCACTCCGGTGTGCTTTGCCTTGAATGCCGGGTTCTCTCGAATTTCACGATAGAACGGTAGCGCCACACTGATATCGTGGCCTCGGGCACGCAGCTCGTGCGGCAACGCATTCATCACATCAATCAGTGCACCCGTCCGCTGCAAAGGTGGCGCTTCCGCGCTAATCATCAGGATTCTCATAGTTTTGATGTCGCGCAGGCGCTCTATCGTCCTTCGCCTAACGAGTATTCGCGTTGCACCCATTTGAGCGCCTCCTCCCGTGTGCGCAGCGTTCCCTCGAGCTGTCGGGTCTCGACTGCTTCGAGAATTTCGCCTAATTTCGGGCCCGGCTTCAAACCGAGCGCCATCAAATCGTCCCCGCGCACCAGCGGCGGCGGAATGATCGGCTCGTTCGCGAATTCTTCACGCTTCCGCAGGAGGAACTCGTAATTGTCGAGCATACCGTGACTGCCCTCGCAATCGACCCGATGCAGCTCGAGCTCGTCGTTGAAAGTCGGTCGCGCCATGAAACGCTTTAATTTCGCCACCCGCATTTTGGGCACATCTTTGAAAACCATGTGTTGTCGCACCATCTCGACCGCAGCGTCGATCTCAGCGCCGGAAAATCGCAAACGCCGCATGATTTCTTCGGTCATTTCCGCGCCGATGCGATCGTGGGCGTTAAAACGAATTCGGCCCGTTTCATCGACGGTTGCGGTACGCGGCTTCGCGACGTCGTGAAGTAAGACCGAGAAAACGAGCGGCACGGAAACTTTCTCTGGAAGAAATTGCAACATCAGCCGCGTGTGCTGAAAAACGTCGCCCTCAGGATGAAACTGCTCAGGTTGGGCGCAACCCTTCATCGCATCGACCTCGGGCAGAATGGCACGCATCAACCCGCTGGAATCGAGCAAATCCCAGCCGCGCACTCTGTTTGGGGAAAGAAAAATGCGCACGAGCTCTTCGCGAATGCGTTCCGCGCTGATCTCATTGATCGAGACCGCCTTCGCGACCAGCGCTTCCCACGTTTGATCGTCGATCTTGTAATCAAGCACGGTGGCGAAGCGCACCGCGCGCAGCATTCGCAACCGATCTTCGGCGAAACGCTGCGCCGCGTCGCCAATTGCGCGCACCAATTTCGCCTCAATGTCCGCGCGACCGCCGACGAAATCGATCACTTTCTCCGCAACCGGATCGTAAAACATTCCGTTGATTGTGAAATCGCGGCGTTTTGCGTCCTCTTCCGGTGATGAGAAATGCACGGCGCTCGGCCGTCTGCCGTCGACGTAAACGTCATCGGAGCGAAAGGTTGCCACTTCGAATTGGAAGCGGTTTTCCACAACGAGGATCACCCCAAAATGCGCGCCAACCGCATAGGTGCGTGGAAAAATTTTCTGCACAATTTCCGGCTTAGCGTCGGTGGCGATATCGAAATCTTTTGGGGGTTCGCCCCGGACAATGTCGCGCACGCAGCCGCCGGCGAGATACGCAACATGGCCGCTCTCGCGCAAACGCGCGGCAATTTCCCGCGCCGTCTTTTCCATCGGCGAAGTAGCTTTCATCTTCTTGGTAGAATGGTCACCAAACCGCGCATCTATCTTGCGAGCGCAGACGATTGAGGTCAATCGCCCCTAGCCGGCGAGGTAGCGCCTTTGCTCTGCCAAAACGAGTGAATGATGAAGCAGACGACCGCAACGGAGATGCAGGAATCGGCGACATTGAAGGCAGGCCAGGGATCTGCGTAGCGAATGTGCAAATTGAAAAGGAGAAAATCAATCACGTGCCCATAGAGAAGGCGATCCGTAAGGTTGCCCAGGATGCCAGCCAGAAGGAGCGCCAGAGATACGTCGCGCCAAACATCCGGTAGTCGCCGCCGCAGGAGAAGAACCAGAACAACGAGAAGCGCGACAGATGAAATTACGATGAAAAAAGTGTTGTTGTTTCTAAAGGAACCAAACGCCGCGCCCGTGTTCGTGACGTTAACCAGGCTAAAAAAATCCGGGATCACAATGCGCCCCGGCCCCTCGGAGCTAACGAACCGCAGAATCAAATGTTTGGTGCATTGATCGAGCGCATAGAGCGGGAGCGAGAGAAAGAGGATGAATTTCATATCTTCCCGCCATTTTTGTCATATCGAGCGGAGTCGAGACATCTCTAATTGTTAGTTTTAACGGTAAGAGATTCTTCGACTCCGTTCCGCTTCGCTCCACTGCGCTCGGAATGACAGAAAAGGATCATCGAGCCGTCTTTTCCAGAGCTGTGACCACGCTCTCGCAACGGTCGCATAAATCCGGATATTTTGAACTCGAGCCAACGCTTGGCCGGTGACGCCAGCAACGCGCGCATTTTTTGTACGATGTTTTCGTGACCGAAGCACTCGCTTCTTTCCCCTGGTGAACTGTCAAGTCGCTCAGGATGAAAAATTCTTCCAGCTCCTCCTTATCGATCTTGGTCGTAACATCGGAGTCTGAATGCAAGACAACCGCAGCCTCGAGAGCATTTCCGATCAATTTCTCCTGGCGAGCGTGCTCGATCGCCTGTCCGATCACGCCGCGCAATTTCAGAAGCTCGGCAATTTGAGCGCTCGCCCCATCATGTCGATCTTGGGTTTGGGACAACTCGAGCAGGTGGACCGAACCGCCCGCGCCTGAATGACGCCACGCTTCCTCGGCGGTGAAGGCGAGAATCGGCGCCAGTAATCGACAGAGCACATCGAAGATTTTGTGCATGGCCATCTGGGTGGCCCGGCGGCGTGGCGAATCCTGCGCGTCGCAGTACATCCGGTCTTTGCTGATGTCGACGTACAGGCTGCTCAAGTCTACCGCGCAAAAGTGGTTGAGCGTGTGGTAAACCTTGTGAAACTCGAAGGCTTCGTAAGCGGATCGACAATCGGCGATCACATGATCGAGCCGCTCCAGAATCCAGCGATCGATCAAGGTAAAATTCTCTTTTCCGCTTTCCTGCTTTCCTGGTTCGAAATCGTAAAGATTCCCAAGCAAAATCCGTAGCGTGTTGCGAATACGGCGATAAGTGTCGCCTAGCCGAGTAAACATTTCTTCAGAAAACGGTACGTCATCCGTGTAATCGATGCTGCTCGCCCAAAGCCGAACAAGATCGGCGCCGTGTTTGTCGACGAAATGACCAGCGTTAACGGGTTTGTCGTACGTGCTCGACTTTGAAATCTTTTTTCCGTCAAGATCGACCACGAAACCGTGGGTCACACAAATCTTGCAGGGCGCGCGGTTGTTCAGCGCAACGCTCGTCATGAGCGATGATTGAAACCAGCCGCGATGTTGGTCTGTCGCTTCGAGATACATATCGGCCGGATCGCGCAGTCCCGGATGGATCGCGCAAACGGCTTTGTGCGAGACGCCGCTGTCGATCCAAACGTCGATCGTATCATTGCGGTGCGTCGCGCCCTCCGGCAGCCCAAGTTTTTTCGCAAGATCGGCATCGTCCAACTCGAACCAAATGTTGGAGCCCCGCTGCCCGACAAGGTCGGCGAGCTTGCGAATGTATTTTGGATCGAGAATCGGCTCTCCATTCTGTGAATAAAAAACCGGCAGAGGCACGCCCCAGCTGCGTTGACGGGAAATCACCCAGTCAGGGCGCGATTCAACCGTGCCGGCGATACGATTTTTTCCCCATGATGGAATCCACTCGACCGTGTTGATTGCCTCGAGTGCTTTGCCGCGCAACTCGTCGATGCGGATAAAGAATTGTTTGACTGCGCGGAAGATGATTGGCGTCTTCGACCGCCAGCAATACGGATAAGAGTGATGAAAATTTTGCTGGCCGAGAAGCATGCCGCGCTCGCGCAGCAAATTGACGATGTCGCTGTTAGCGTCGAAGACGTATTTGCCGACGAGGTCCGGCAAACCGGCTTCATCGGTAAAGCGCCCGTGGCCATCGACCGGCGATAAGATCGACAATCCATTTTTGCTACCTAACCAGTAATCATCCTCGCCGTGACCCGGCGCGATGTGCACGCAGCCGGTTCCAGTGTCCATCGTGACAAAATCGGCCGCGAGCACGATCGATTTGCGATCAAGAAACGGATGCTGGGCAATGATCTTTTCGATCTTGCTTCCGGGAAACGATTCGAGCGGTTCGCCGGTTGGCTCGAACTTTGTTGCCAGGCAAAATGCGTCCACGAGCCGATCGGCCAGGAGCAGCACGTCGGAAGTCCCATCGCGTCGAAATTCTTGAACTACGTAAATTTCCTTTGGATCGACACCGATTGCGAGGTTCGCCGGCAAAGTCCATGGCGTAGTTGTCCAAATCGCGATGCTTGCTTTGCCGGCCAGTTCGCCGCTTGCGATCGGAAACTTAACGTAAACGGCGGAATCATCGCGCTCCTGATATTCCACTTCAGCTTCAGCGAGCGCAGTCTGCGCGCCGGTGCTCCAAAAGACTGGCTTCTTCGATTGATAAACAAGACCTTTCTCAACAAACACCGCGAAAGCGCGCAAAATTTCCGCTTCGTATTTGGGATCCATCGTCAGATATGGATGCTCCCAATCGCCGAAGACACCCAGTCGCTTGAATTGCTCGCGCTGGATATCGACAAACTTTCGCGCGAACGCTTCCGATTTCTTGCGGACTGCGAGCGGTGAAAGCCCGCCTGATTCCCTCACGACTTTGTATTCGATAGGCAGACCATGGCAGTCCCAACCGGGAACATATGGAGACCGTTTGCCCAGCATCGTCTGCGATTTGACGACCAAATCTTTGAGAATCTTGTTCAGCCCCGTGCCCATGTGGACGTCGCCGTTGGCGAAAGGCGGGCCATCGTGCAGAACGAATAGTTGCCGATCTTTTCGTGATTTCTGGATTTGCTCGTACAGCCGCGTTTCCTCCCACATTTTCAGCAGTTCCGGTTCGCGCGCGGCCAGGTTCGCCTTCATCGGAAAATCTGTTTTCGGAAGATTAAGCGTCTCTTTGTAATTCTGGCTCATGGTAGGCGCGGGCGAGGCTACGTAACATCCGCGACCTGACAAATCAATGCGCCTAGGACACGCCCGCGCGCAGATTTCGCGATCCCGTACGCGGCGACGCGTTCAAGTGTAGGCGGTTTTGTCTTCGATTCCTCGACTTGTTCGACTTCGCTTAAGGACAGACTTTGGCCTTAAATGAAAAACGCGGGACAAGAAAAGGCGTCACGGATTTTTGTTCTGGCTGATACGCATAATCGTTTGCCGGAAAACGTCAGCCAAATGGCGAAGGATGCAGATGAGATCTGGCACCTTGGAGACGTTTGTGCTGAAAGGATTCTGGATGACCTTCGCGGAATCGGTCCGCGAATCACGCTCGTGCGCGGAAATTGCGACAGCAACTTTGAATGGCCGCTGGTTGTCGATCTTGTCCGCGGTGGATTGAAATTCCGTCTTCAACATGTTCCGCCGGCGCAAGCGCCGAGAGACGTCGATGTTGTGTTGCACGGGCACACCCACGTGCCGCGCAATGAAAGACGCGGAAGCGTTTTGTTTCTGAATCCCGGGTGCGTGACACGACCCAACCAGGGCTCGCCGGCCAGCGTGGCCTGGCTTCAAATTCTCTATGGAAAAATTAATTGGAGACTCGTCCTGCTGCGCTGATGCGGACAATTGGTCAATCCGTTGTCATCCGTGGCCGAATGATCTGCCTTGATTAAAGAATCGAGCATCGCTTTTCTTCATAGAGATGATTGATTCGCTTGACCAGATTTTCGTCCGCGTAAAACAGCTGCTGCTCGCGCCGCTGGCGGGTGCGCCGGATTGGGTGGTGCAGATCGCATCTTCGCTCATCAACATTTTCGCGCTGCTCGGTGTGTTTCTCACACTCTTCGCGCTCATCTCCGTGCTGGAGCGGAAAATTCTCGGGCGCATGCAGAATCGTTATGGGCCCAATCGCGTCGGGCCGTTCGGGCTTTTTCAGCCGGTGGCCGACGGCATCAAGATGCTGATCAAGGAAGACATCGTGCCAGTGCGCGCCGATAAGATCGTGCACTTTCTCGCGCCGATCTTGATCGCCGCGACAGCAATCCTTGCGCTCGGCGTGATCCCCTATGGCCGGAACATGACCCCGTTCGCGATCGATGGCGGCATCCTGTTTTTCTTCGCCGTCGGTTCGACAACCGAACTCGCTGTCTTCATGGCCGGCTGGGGAAGCAACAATAAATTCTCGATGTTAGGCGCGATGCGCGCGATCGCGCAGATGATCAGCTACGAGCTGCCGCTCATTATCACGGTGCTTCCGGTGGTGATGGTCGTCGGCTCACTCACGCCCGATAGAATCGTGGCGGCGCAGGATGGCTACACCTTCGGCGTCGTGCCGCACTGGTTCGTCGTTACGCCGTGGGGCGCAGCCGCGTTCATTTTGTTTTTTGTCTCGGGTCTTGTGGAATCCAATCGCACTCCGTTCGATGTCCCGGAAGGCGAATCGGAAATTGTCGCCGGACACATGACCGAATATTCGGGCTTTAAGTACGCCACGTTTTTCATGGCGGAATACATTGGAATGTTCGCCATTAGCGGGTTAGGCGTGACCCTGTTTCTAGGCGGTTGGCAGCCGCCAATTGCGGCGCTGCGGTTCATTCCATCCTATGTCTGGTTTTTCGCGAAGCTTGGAGGCCTGCTTTTCGTCTATATCTGGATTCGCGGAACACTGCCCCGCGCGCGCGTCGATCAGATTATGAACTTCGCCTGGAAATTTATGTTGCCGATGGCGTTCACCTGCATCGTCGCTGCGGCGGTGTGGCATTATGAAGGGCGCGGCCTGGCTGGATGGTTTTCGTCGCTGGCAGTTATCGCAGTTGTTTATATCGCGCTTTCGCGGTTGATCGACACGCGAAAGAAATTTGCCACTCGCACTTATCGCTTCGCCGAATGAACACCATCGCTTTTGTCGCCGTCGCCATTCTCACCCTCGCGGCCGCGCTTGCGGCTGCCTCGCTTCCAAAGCTCATCCATGCGGCACTTAGTTTCGCGATGACGTTTGTCGGCGTTGCGGCCTTTTTCTTTTTGCTCGGCGCGGAGTTTGTCGGGTTGGTCCAAGTATTTGTCTACGTTGGCGCGGTCGCCGTGTTGATTGTATTCACGATTCTGCTGACCCGACGCGACGTCGAGGACACGGGCGGACGCAACTGGGGCGGCGCGATCATAGCCATCGCGGTCTTCGGCGGCTTGCTCTGGGCGATTCTTAAGGCGCAAACGCTCGCGATCGCCGCTCCACCAATCGAACCGCTCACCGTGAAACGAGTCGGCGACGTGCTAATGACCGATTACGTGTGGCCGCTGCAATGCGTCGGACTGCTACTGACCGCCGCGCTGATCGGCGCCCTCATCCTCGTCATGGAGGAAAGGCGCTGATGCCGCGACGAGTAAACTCCCCGCTCCAATGACTCCAACCCTCCAACTTTTTCTGATCGTCTCCGCGACATTGTTCTCCATCGGCCTGCTGGCTGTGCTGAGCCGGCGTCACGCTATTTTCATTCTGATCGGGATTGAAATGATGCTCGCCGCCGCGAACCTGAATTTCATCGCGTTTTGGCGCTTCAGTCCGCATCCGCAATCCCCCACCGGGGTGATGGTCGCGATCTTTTCCATCGCGATCGCCGCCGCGGAAGCGGCCGTCGGGCTCGCACTGGTCATCGCCGTTTACCGCCACTATCGAACAACCAACGTCGATCAACTCGACCAGCTTAAAGGATGACTCGCGGGATCGTCGCCAATCTCTGGTTGATTCCTGCGGTACCGCTCGCGGCTTCGTTGATCATCCTCAGTCTCGCCAACTGGCGTCGCAGTGCAGCAGCGACGCTGGCGATTTTTGGGCAGATCGTTGCGCTCGCGTTGTCGATCTTGGCGTTTTCATTGACGCTGCAAACGCACGGTTTCCGCGCTGTTCACAATTTCACCTGGTTCACTTTCGGGGAACAAGCGCTGCGCATCGGATGGGTGCTCGATCCGCTGGCCGCCGCGATGCTGGTGATGATCGCGCTGGTCGGCCTCTGCATTTTCGTTTTCAGCGTCGGCTACATGGCCGAGGATAAGAATTTTACCCGGTTCTTCGCGTATCTTTCATTTTTCTCCGGGTCGATGCTCGGCGTGGTCATCGCGAACAGTCTGCTTTTTCTTTTCGTCTGCTGGGAATTGGTCGGGCTTGCGTCGTATTTGCTAATCGGATTTTGGATTGAGAAACGAAGTGCGGCGGCTGCGGCGAAAAAGGCATTCATCACCACGCGCATCGGTGACATGGGGTTTTTTCTCGGCATTCTCTGGCTCTACGACCGCAGCGGTACACTACTCTTTTATGATGGCGGCCGCGGTTGCCTTGAAAATACAGGGCTCATCGCCCTCGGTGCCAGCGCCACATTTATCGCACTACTGATTTTCTGCGGCGCCATCGGCAAGTCGGGGCAATTCCCGCTGCACGTTTGGTTGCCCGACGCGATGGAAGGCCCGACCCCGGTGAGCGCGCTGATCCACGCCGCCACGATGGTTGCCGCCGGCGTGTTTCTCGTTGCCCGCGTGTATCCGCTTTTCTCGTTTGGCGCGATCAACGGCGTGACGCCCTCGCTTACCGTGGTCGTATCGATCGGTGTCATCACGGCGCTGATGGCTTCGCTCATCGCGCTCGGGCAGTTCGATATCAAACGCATCCTCGCTTACTCAACGGTCTCGCAGTTGGGATTGATGATGGTCTCGCTCGGCGTAGGTGGTGTCGCGGCCGGCATGATGCACCTGATCGCGCACGGCTTTTTCAAAGCGCTCTTGTTCCTTGGCGCCGGCTCGGTCATTCACGGCTGTCACCAAGAACACGATATTCGCAAAATGGGCGGCCTCCGAGGGTTCATGCCTGTTACCTTTCTTACCTACGCCGTCGGCATGATGACCCTCAGCGGCATCCCTTTCTTCTTCTCCGGTGGCTGGACGAAAGAGGAAATTCTGCACGCAACGTCGCAGTGGCCGGCTTCGCACGTGCCGCATTACCTGATGCTGGCCGGAGTCGTGCTGACAGCGCTCTACATGACGCGCCAGATGATCTACATTTTTTTTGGCAACCGCCGCACCGCCTCCGAGCATGCGCACGAAAGCCCGCGCGTGATGACTATGCCGCTGATCGCGCTCGCGGCATGCTCGATTCTTTTCGGTATCGTGCTTACGCCGGCATGGCCGTGGCTCCACGCGTGTCTGACAGGAGAGCCTTCGCAATTTGACATCGCGCAGTTGATCCAGCCGGGGCTTTTCGTCTCGCTCGCGCTTGTTGCTGCCGGTATCGGACTCGGCTTCGCCATTTATCGCAGAGCTGCGGAAACGGATCCGCTCGAACAGGCGCAACCTGCATTGTTTCGCTTCCTCAAAAACAAAATGTGGCTCGACGAACTTTACGATCGAACTGTCGTCGCCTTCAGCCGAATGGCCGCGCGGCTGTCCGACTGGATGGATCGCCGTGTTTGGGACCGCTTCGTCCGCGCCTTCGGCGGATTGGGTCGGCTTTTCGGAGTCGCCACTACGAACTTCGACGAACGCGGCATCAACGCCGGAGTCGACGAAGCAACCACAGGCACACGCGGTCTCGGCCGTGTGATGTCCGGCTGGCACTCGGGACAAATCCAAACCTACCTGCGCGCCGTGGGCGTGAGCGTGCTGGCGTTGCTAATTCTTTACGCGTGGCTCACATGATCACAGCGCTCATTCTCGTTCCGCTCGCCGGCTCGCTTTTCGTGAGTGCCGCACGGCCGAACCACGCCCGCGGGATCGCTCTCGGATTCAACGCGCTCACCGCAATTCTGGCCTTCATCTTATGGCGAAACTTCGACGCCACCGCGGCTGGTCTCCAGTTGATCGAACGCCACGCATGGATTCCGGCGATCGGCGCTGAATACCTCGTCGGCCTTGATGGCTTGAGTCTTTTGCTCGTCTTGCTGACGTCGTTAATCATCCCGTTCGCGTTTTTCGTCCAGCCCGCAGGCCGCGGGTTCTGCGCGCTGATGTTGCTGATGCAATCGGCGCTCTACGGCACGTTCACCGCCCAGAACTTCGTCCTCTGGTTCTTGTTTTACGAGATGAGCCTCATTCCCGCGTTCCTGCTCATTAAGATCTGGGGCGGAGAAAACCGCGACCACGCCGCGACGAAATTTTTCGTTTACACGTTCCTGGGCAGTGTCGCGATGCTGCTCTCGTTTCTCGGGATTTATTTCGGCAAAGGTACGTTCGATTTCGCCGCCCTCGCCGATCTCGGGAAACATGGGCTCCTTAGCGGCAACGTCGCGTGGCTCGCGTTCGCCGGAATCTTCCTCGGACTCGCGGTGAAAGTGCCGCTGTTTCCGTTCCATACCTGGCTACCCGACGCCTACGAAACGGCGCCCACCGGCGTCTCGATGGTGTTGACCGGCGTGCTCTCGAAGATGGGCGTTTACGGTTTCGTGCGTCTGCTGCTTCCGCTTTTTCCGAACGAAATCAAAATTCTCGGGCCGTGGCTGCTTGCGCTCGCCGTTTGCTCAATCGTCTTCGCGTCGCTCGCAGCGTGGGCTCAACGCGACCTCAAGCGGATGATCGCCTACCTGTCGATCAACCATCTCGGCTACTGCATGCTCGGTCTCTTCGCCGTGACCGCGACCGCTGCCCGGCCTTCGATCGAGATGCAGGCGGCGTTGAGCGGTGTGTTTCTGCAAATCTTCAATCATGGCATCACCGCGGCCGCGTTATTTTATTACGTCGGCTTGCTCGAACAACGTCGCGGACTGCGCGGCATCAACGATTTCGGCGGACTGATGCAGCGGACCCCCTTGCTTTGCGGCTGGATGAGCGTCGCAATGTTTTCCTCGCTCGGTCTGCCGGGGCTGAATGGATTCATTGGCGAATTTCTCATCTTCAAAGGTTCATTCGCCCTCGCCGCTTCGTTCACGGCGGTTGCCGTAATCGGTCTTTTGGTTACAGCGATTGCTTTTGCGCGCGCGATGCAAGCGCTCTTCAGCGGTCCGTTGGCGGAGAGCTGCAGCGCATTTCCCGATCTCGTTCGCAGCGAAAAGCTCGTCGTTGTTCCTATCACGCTGCTCATGTTCGCGATCGGCATCGCCCCGCAGTTCGTCCTCAACATCTTCAACACAACCGTCGTTCAGATGGCGCGCTTGTTTGCCTGAAGAATGAGCAAGCAGATCATTCCCGTCCAGCGAATCGCTCAGGCGATTTTCGTCCTTCGCGGCCAAAAGGTAATTTTGAGTCAAGACTTGGCAGCGCTTTACGGTGTGACGGTGGGAGTTCTTACCCAAGCAATGAAACGCAATACCAAGCGCTTCCCAAAGGACTTTGTTTTTCAGGTTACGGCTGAAGAACTTAGAGACTTGAAATCACAATTTGTGATTTCAAGTTGGGGCGGACGACGACATCTGCCTTACGCATTCACAGAACAAGGCGTAGCGATGTTGTCGAGCGTTTTGAACAGCGAGCGCGCGGTCAAGGTGAACATCGCCATCATGCGCGCGTTTGTGAAGCTGCGCGAGACGCTGCAGACCAATCGCGAGTTTGCGCGCAAATTTTCCGAACTAGAAAAGCGCGTCGGCAAACACGACGAAGAAATCACAGCGATCATCGAAGCAATCCGTCAGTTGATGACGCCGCCCAAAACCCCTCCTCGTGAAATTGGATTTCATGTACGCGAGAAAGCGCCGCGTTATCGGACGCGCAAGCGCGCATGATTGCCTGGACCATTTACATCACGTTTGCCGGAGCGGTCCTCCTGCTCATCATGCCGCGCGTGTTTTCGCGCTGGATCGCCCTTGCAACTACCGCAGCCGGGCTGGTCACGAGCGCCATCGCGCTTTTCCAAATATCGATTGTCGATCTTGCGACCTTCAACACGATCGTGCGCGTGCCGTGGGTACCGATGCTTGGAATCAATTACCATCTCGCCGTCGATGGCATCAGCTTGACGATGGCTCTCGTCACCGGCCTCGTTGCCGTCGCCTCGGTCCTTTTCTCGTGGGACGTTGAACATCGGCCTAACGAATTTTTCTTTTGGCTTCTTCTTGTGGTCGGCGGCTCGTATGGCGTCTTTCTCAGCGCCGATCTCTTCCTCCTCTTCCTCTTCTACGAGCTCGTGATCGTTCCAAAATATTTCCTGATCGCGATCTGGGGATCGACGAACAAGGAGTACGGCGCAATGAAGCTGACGCTTTATTCCTTCTTCGGAGGCGCCCTGGTGTTCGTCGGAATCATCGCTGCCTATGTCACGGCTGGATCGCTCGATCTTCAACAGCTCGCGCAATTCCAATTCACAGCGCAACTTCAATCGTGGGGGTTTCCCGTGTTGTTCATCGGGTTCGCCGTGCTTGCGGGTATCTGGCCGTTGCACACCTGGGCGCCAACCGGTCACGTTGCGGCGCCGACAGCGGGTTCGATGTTGCTTGCCGGCATCGTGATGAAACTCGGCTCCTACGCAGGACTGCGCGTGGCGATGAATCTTTTTCCGGAAGGCTTCCAAATGTGGCGCGTCTGGATCGCAGTCCTCGCCGTTATCGGAATCGTTTACGCAGCGGGAGTGGCCCTGCGCCAGCGCGACCTGAAATTCGTCATCGGTTATTCGAGCGTCAGCCACATGGGTTTTGTGCTGTTCGGCTTCGCCACTGCGAACGTGCTCGGCGTCTCGGGAGCCGTGCTCCAAATGTTCTCGCACGGTTTGATTGGCGCACTGCTTTTTGCCGTTGCCGGACGAATGGTCTATCGGCGCACCCACACCCGTGACTTGGACGCGCTTTCAGATATGGGACTAGGTCGCGGGTTGCCTTTCGCTGCATTCTCCTTTGTCATCGCGTCAGCCGCGTCGATGGGCATTCCCGGATTCAGCGGATTCGCCGCCGAAATCACTATTCTGATCGGCGCATGGAAGGCTTACCCGCTCGCGGTGTGGATCACCGGAACGGGCATGGTGCTCGTGGCTGCGTTCACATTGCGCGCGCTGAAACAATCGTTTTTCGGCGAGGTTAGTGCGATAGCGTTAGGTGGATCGGCCGCTCCGTCGGGCGGTGCTAAACAATTCTCAACTTCGCCGACATTTCCAACATCGAACGCTGAGCGCTCGATCCACCTCCCCGAGAATCTCGGACCAATCACGATCGCGGAAAAATGCGGAGCCTGTTTGCTCATGTTCGCAACGCTCGCGGTCGGTCTTTATCCCAAACTGTTGCTCGATCGCATTATGCCAGCAGTTGAAGCGATGAGGTTTCTCAAATGAAAACACGATGAGTTACCTCGACCTGCTCAAGCTCGCTTCGCCCGAAGCGATAATCGCAGTCACCGCGCTAGCTGTTCTCGGCATCGGTCTCGCGAGCATGCGCGCCTCTGGCATCTGTTCCTTCGCAGCGACTCTCGGATTGGCGCTCGCAATTGGTGCGGTGATAATTCTGCCGCAACAAGCAACGCTCTTGCACGGAATGCTGGTGATCACGCCGCTCACGTCCCTGTTCAAAATCATCTGCCTCGCGCTTGCTTTTTTCACCGTGCTTCTCGCACGGAGCGACCGCTCATCGCGCAACCCCGGCGAATATCTCGCGATGCTCTTGCTCGCGACGATTGGGCTCATGCTGCTCGTGGGCACCGAAGAGTTGCTTATGATCTTCATCGGGCTGGAGCTAACGAGCCTGTCGCTTTATATCATGACCGCGTTCGATAAAACCGATGTGCGCTCCGCGGAAGCGGGCCTAAAATATTTCCTCTTCGGCAGCACGGCGAGCGCATTCACGCTTTTCGGATTGAGCTTCATCTACGGAATGTCGGGGACGACAGGACTCACCGCGATCGGACAAAAGTTCGCGACGCAATCCATGCAACCGTTACTCTTCGTCGGAATCCTCATGACCCTGGTTGGACTCGCTTTCAAAGTCGCCGCCGCGCCTTTCCATCTTTGGGCGCCGGACGCCTACCAGGGCGCGCCCGTCCCGAGTGCCGCTTTCATCGCGTCGGGCTCGAAAGTGGCGTCGTTCGTCGTGCTTGGAAAAATCGTGCTCGTCGGGTTCGCTCCGGTGCACGGCAGCGCTGCATGGCACGCAATGATTGCCGGCTGGTCGCCGGTACTGGCCGCGCTCGCCGCGTTGTCTATCCTTCTCGGCAACCTCGTCGCGCTGGTGCAAACAAATGTTCGCCGGCTACTCGCCTACTCGGCTGTCGCCCACGCTGGCTACACATTACTTGGCCTTGTCGCGGGCGGACGCGACGGATTTTCCGCGACGTTATTCTATACCACCGTTTACGCATTCACCCTTGTCGGCGCATTTGGTGTTGTCGCGCTGGTTCGACGCGAAACCGGCGGCGACGATCTCACTAATTTTTCCGCGCTCTCGTCGCGTTCGCCTTTGCTCGCCGGGTGCATGGCGGTCTTCCTGCTATCCCTGGCTGGCTTGCCGCCGCTCGCGGGATTTTTCGGAAAGTTCTACCTGTTTAGCGTTGCGTTGCGCGCGGGTGCCAGTCACGGCCTCCTCTGGCTTGTCGCGTTGGCGCTGCTTGGCAGTTTTATCTCCCTCTATTACTACCTCATCGTCCTCAAAGTGATCTTCGTAGACGAAAAACCCCAGCCTGAGACTTCCCCGGCACTTGGTAACCTTGGTGAAGGCGGAGATTTTCTACAGAGACTTACGCTGGCCGTTCTCGCTGCCGTGGTTGTCTTTTTCGGCGTCATGCCGACAATGCTGATCGCTCGAATTATCGCTTCTTTGCCGTAGAAATCGGTCACTTCACTGAAGAAAATGCGTGCCCAATTCCGTTGCAACGCGCTATAAGATTCCGTATGCACCGAGAACGAACAAGGACATCTTCACAAGCTTCCCAAGTGACGCTGGGCAGTGTCAGTCGATTTATCGATGAGCATTTTCGGCACTTCAACGCCGCGGTCCTCAAAGACGCCGCCGACGCCTACATCGCTCATCTCGATCGCGGCGGAAAAATGATGATCACTCTGGCCGGAGCGATGAGCACGGCCGAGCTTGGCATATCGCTCGCGGAAATGATCCGTCAGGACAAGGTTCACGCCATCGCCTGCACCGGCGCCAACCTCGAGGAGGATCTCTTCAACCTCGTTGCCCGTAGCAAGTACAAACGAATTCCAAATTACCGGGAGTTGAGCCCCCAAGCGGAGGAAGATCTGATGCGGCGTCATCTCAACCGGGTGACTGACACATGTATCCCCGAGGAGTACGCCATCCGCCGGATCGAGAAGGCGGTCATCGAAGAATGGATTTCAGCGGCCAGGAAAAAAGAGCGTTTCTTTCCCCACGAATTCCTTTTCAAGATCTTGAAGGACTGTCGGCTCAAGCAGTTCTACGAGATCGATCCGGTCGACAGTTGGATGATGGCCGCTGCTCAAAAGGATCTACCGATGTTCGTTCCCGGTTGGGAGGATTCGACCCTCGGAAACATCTACGCCGCCCGCTGTATCACGGGCGAAATCAGCGATCTCCAGACCGTGCGCTCGGGAATCGAATATATGATTGCGCTGGCGGCATGGTATCGCCGGAACGCAAAAGACTCTTCTGCTGGTTTCTTTCAGATCGGCGGGGGGATCGCGGGCGATTTTCCGATTTGCGTAGTACCGATGCTCAACCAGGACGTCAAAGCCGCGGAGGTTCCCGAGTGGGGTTATTTTTGTCAGATCAGTGATTCAACGACCAGCTTTGGATCGTACTCTGGCGCCGTTCCCAACGAGAAAATCACTTGGGGGAAACTGAGCGTTGAGACTCCGAAATTTATTATCGAGTCTGACGCCACGATCGTGGCCCCGCTGATCTTCGCAAAGGTTCTTGGTTGGTAATTAGATCGCTTCGATCTCTTCTTTCTTCCTTCTAACTTCTAACGTTTTGAAGCACTTTATCTGCTGGCGGCGATACATGACCCCAACACTTCATGTTCTGACGTCTGACGCGCCGGAGGACGAATTTCCTCTGGCGAACCGTTGATTTCCGATCTTTGATTCCTGCCTCGGTGGCTATTTTCCGAATCTGGCCTATAGTCTTCGATGTCTAAACCATCTGGTGCCTCTTTTTCACGTCGGATGCCCGACAATATTACCGAGGAGTTGGTGGCCGTGCTTTCCTCCAAAGCCTCGTTCGAATTCAAGCCTTTGTTCGAGATTATTCTGCTTAATCTTCGGGAACGAAATGCCGCCAGTGGAGGGGAAGAAATGCTGCGGCTGCGTTCTTATGAAAAGCTGCAGGGCCTGGTCAATCAGGGCGCGGTAACGAGAACGGTCAATGGGATCATCAAAAAATATAAAGGAGTCGCGTCGCGAATGGCTGCGCTGCGCGCTGAGATGAAAGCATTGCGCGCCGATTGCAATCAGCGGGCTCTCGCCAAGGCTGCAGCAGCGCGCTGATCGCTAACCTTTGCCTTCCGATTTCTGATTCCGCGAAGCGCACGCGCCCTTGCGCGTAATGCCAGTCCGGATCGGACTTCGGCGCCGTCGCCTAATGCCTGATCACTGACATCTGAGTTCCGCTTCCAACTTCTTTGGCTCGCTGTCTACGGCGTCGAAGCCGCCGAGGCCGTCGTCAGGTCTTTCACAAATCTCTCAAGCAATTCGTCAAAGCGCAGGGGCTGATCGAGGAAAACAGCGTGCGCCGCGTCCTCGATCTTTTCGAAACGCGCACGCGGAATCTGGCCGGCGCCCGCCTGCTGACGAGCCAGTTCGTCCGATTTTGCAGATGCGATGATCAGGGTCGGACAATCAATCTTTTTCAACGCAGCTGTGCGGTTCACGCCGAAGAGATCGGCTACCAGCATGGCGACCCCGATGGTTGGAGGCGTTTTCAATCCTGTCGCGACCAGTCGATCGATCGCGCCGGGCGGTTGCGGCTTGCTGATGATCGCTTCCATCATGCCGTGCAAATATTCCTGCTGATGCGCTTGATAAACCGCGAACATCTTGAACTGCGCTGCTGTCTCCTGCGCACGAGCGGCGATACCGTCAGCGCCATCGGAGACTGCCGCATCGACCAGGACGAGGCTGGCGGGATCATGCGTTCCGTAACGTTCGATGTAAGCGGCGAGATCCTGAACGCCCTGCGACCAACCGATCAACACCGGACGGCGCGTGTCCAGCCGTTCGAGCAAATTGTGCAGATCCTGTGCGCGCATCTCCGGTGTGTCGCCGTTCGTTGTTATCGTCGATTGACCCTGTGAGCGCGGATCGAAAGCGATCACGCGGTAAGTTGAGGCAAAATGATCGATCTGTTCCCGCCAAATGTCGGCACCGGTGCTCCAGCCGGGAATAAACACCAAAGTCGGCCCCGGGCCCGCCTGGCCGGCTTCGATTACCCGCAATGATACGCCTTCCCCGACATCCACCTTTCGCTCGCGTACTTCGGAAGCGGAACCCGCACGAACTGCCATGACGTTCGCGGCAATAGACCCGATCAAGAAAATATTCAGCACGCGAAGTGATGTCATGACCCAGCTTGACTCGTCCACAGTTAACCGGCAAACCGGAAACGTTTGGATGGCGACGTTCGTTTTCGATTTGGGAGCGCATGCGCCATCGCGTGAAATGCCAGTCCGGCTCGGACGTCGGCGCCTTCCCCGAACACTGAATTTTCCCGCGAAGCGGTGTAGAGGCCGCTGCCTGCTCGCGGATGCTTTCGGAGTGTCAGCCACGAGCTCCGCGGTTGAACGCGATGCACTCACGCGTGAAGTTTGCCGTAATGAAAAATACATTCCTGGCAATTTCTTCGGCTGGTCCTAATCGTGATTTATCGAAAGGCACACGGGAGCAGCCCTTTTGGGATGAACACGCGGCGTTTATCGATCAACTCGTTGATGACAGTTTTATTTTGATGGGTGGCCCTTTGGTTGATGAAGGCGGCTCCCTTTTAATCTTCAATGCCGAAGATGAAAATGAAGTGCGAGAGAAATTGAAGAACGACCCGTGGTCCAAGCACGGCATCCTGAAACTGGAGAGCATAAAGCGTTGGCAAATCTTTATTGATGTGAGGAAGTGATATCTCACTCGGTGCGGTTACGGGTTTGAACAGAGGTTCGTTGGCGCTACTCTATAAACTCCGCGATTGACCGATATTTCTGGCTGAGCTCTCGGATGCGCCGCTCGTAGTGATGAATGCGGTGGATCGAACGGTAGATCAGCCAGGAGCCGAGCACGACCAGACCAAAGTTCAGGAGCAGCAGAGGCACCAGCAGAGGCATCACTTTCCCGATGCTGTAATAGCGCGAGGTCGCGATGAGCACGCTCAGGACCGACAGAGGCAACGCGAAGATAGCGATCCCTGTGCGCAGAGCAGACAGCGAAGTTCGTTTCTCAGCGAGGAGCACCTGGATTTCGCCAAGGATGAGATTGTCCAGCTTGATTGGTTCGTCCGTTTCCATACTCATTTGTTTTCTAATCTAATCGCTGAGTTTTCTTTTGTTAGGCAAATGTCAGCACGATTTTGCCGAAACTCGCGTTGGATTCCATACGTTCATGCGCGTCGCGGATTTCATTTGCGGGAAAAACCCGGTCGATGACCGGACGAATCGCGCCGCGTGATACCAGCGGGAGCACGGAAGAGGCGAAGAGTCGCGTGGCCTCGGCTTTTTCTTCGATCGAGCGGCCGCGAAGCATCGTGCCGATAATTGTCACCCGTTTCCGCAAGAGCAATCCGAGGTCGATTTCCGATTTCGTGCCAGCGATTGTGCCGACACAAATCAACCGGCCTCGTAACGCGAGTGCTTCGAAATTTGCGGCGAAGTAGTTGCCGCCGACGAGATCGAGAATGACATCGACGCCGCCGCCATTCGTCCATTTCTGCACGGCTTCCACAAACTTCGCCGGCGTATCGCCTACCGCCACGCTCTGATCGAGCCCGAGATTTAATTCAAGAATTCGCTGGAGCTTGTCCGCCGTGCGCGAGGTGCCATAAACCGTCGCCCCGACGGCGTGGGCCACTTGGATTGCGGCCGTGCCAACCCCGGACGCGGCCGAGTGGATGAGAACGCGCTCGCCCATGTGAAGGCCGGCCCGCGTGAAGAGCGCGTCGTGCGCGGTGATAAAAACTTCCGGCATCGCGCCCGCCTCCACCCAATCCAGCTCAGGC
>Ga0209474_10000894_pt1 | contig 30499 bp, 31 predicted proteins | sample GraSoiAngelo_145_FD_185902 | JGI IMG/M metagenome (GOLD analysis project Ga0209474, IMG submission 185902) | Grasslands soil microbial communities from the Angelo Coastal Reserve, California, USA - 14_1009_05_20cm (SPAdes) (version 2) | ecosystem: Environmental > Terrestrial > Soil > Grasslands...
GGCCGGCTGCTCCATGCCCGCCCCCAGCGCGATGCCCCGCGGTGGCCGGGCGCCGGTGGGGTCCACGTCGTACAGGGTGCCGCCATCGGGATCGGCCACGAAGAAGCGGTGCTCGCGCGCGTCATAGCCGACCAGGTCGGCGGTCTTGCCCCCGGTCGCGATCCGGCGCAGCACGGCAAACGGCGTGGCCGCCGACCGGTCGGTGCTGATGATGGCCAGCACGCCGCCGTTCAGCGCCGCCGCCACCAGCTGCAGGTCCGGCGCCACCGCCAGCCCATTGGGAGCACCGACGGGCACCGTGGTCACGAACTGCGGCGTGCGGCCCGAAACGTCGACCACGTCCACACCAGCCAGCGTGCGATCCGCCGTGAACACCAGGTGGGCCTGCTGGTCGACGTCCATGGCGTCGACGCTCAGCGTCTTACCGTGGGCCGGCGGCAGTGGCATCTCGACCAGGGGCACCGGAGCGGTCCTGCTGCAGCCGCCGGAACCCAACACGCTGCAGCCGCTGAGGGCGGCCAGCATGACGAGCAGCCCAAGCCGGACCATTGACCTCCCCATGAGCACTGGATCCAGTCTGCCGACGGCCCGGCCGGAGAACCAAATTCCGAGCCCGCCGCGGGCCTTCTGGATCCTGCTCGCCGGCAACGGCCTGATCGAGACCGGGGTGCAGTTCTTCTTCCCGATCCTGCCCCTGTTCCTGCGGGCTCGCGGCGGCGGGTCGCTGTTGGTGGGGGCGGTGATCGCCAGCGGCGTGCTGGCCAAGATCCTCCTCTACTATCCCGCCGGCAGCCTCTCCGACCGGTTCGGCCGCCGGCCGGTGGTGCTTTTCGCGATGGGCGCCTACGCGCTGCTCTCCCTCTGCTACCTGCTGCCGCTGCCGTTGTTCGCCTACCTGGGCCTGCGCTTCCTGCACGCCGGCGTGGCGGCGCTGTACTACCCGACGGCGGTGGCCATGGTCGCCGACCTCACGCCAGCGGCCGGGCGCGGAACCGCCTACGGCCGTTTGCGCGCGACCGAGATGACCGGCATCCTGCTGGGTCCGGTGCTGGGAGGGGCCGCGGCCGGGCTGCGGCTGGACGCCGTCTTCCTGGGCTCGGCGCTCATTTGCGCCCTGGCCACCGCGCTGCTGCTCGGCCTGCCCCGCCTGCCGCACCTGGTCGCCGCCGGCATAGCGCCGCCTGCCAACCCCTGGGTGCTGCTCCGGCGCCTGCTGCCATTGGTGGCGCTGGGCGCGCCCATCTACTACGCCTTCGGCACCTACGAGACCGTCTGGCCGCTGTACCTGACCGGACGGGGCGCGACCACCTTCCTGGTCGGCCTCTCCTATGCCACCTATGCCCTGCCGGTGCTGCTGCTGAACGCCTTTTTGGGCCGGATCGTCGACCGGCTCGGCCACTTCCGGGCGGCCGCGGCGGCGCTGCTGGCGCACGGCGGTCTGAACATCGCTTACCCCTTCCTGGCCAGCGTCTGGGTTTTGATCGGGATCGGCGTCGTCGAGGGGACGCTCACCTCGGTCGGCTTGCCGGCACTCACCGCCGAGGTCAGCCGGCGCGCGCCCGAAGGCCGGCAGGGGCGGACTCAAGGCCTCTACGAAGCGGCCTTGACCGCGGCCAACGGGCTGGGCGCGGTGGCGGGTGGCGGCCTCTACACGATCGGTCCGGTGGCCGCCTTCTGGGGCACGGCCGCCGTCTGCGCGGTGGGCCTGGTGGTCGGGACCTGGGTCCGGCAGCGTCCGGCTACCATCCGCCCGTGACTCGAGGCGAAGAGCTGCGGCCGCTCTACTGGGCGATGGTCAGCCTGGGCGTGGTGGGCATCCTGATCCTCTCCGCGGGCCTGCTGGACTTCTTCAGCTTCGAGCCTTTAGGCCAGCGCACCGGCGCGCACGCCACCGTCAAGGGTGTCTTCCACTACGACCCCGAGACAAAGCAGGTCAGCGGAGGTGACACCCGGCGGTTCACGGCCGATGACGCCTTCGCCGCGGAGGTCGACTGGACCTCGCTCCCCGCCTCGATGGTCGTCGACGCCCACTGGTTCAACATCCTCGGCACCGACGTAGGCGGTGTGGGTCCCCAACCGGCGGGCGAGCTGGTTGACCGGTCGCTGATCCCGGTCAAGATCCCGGAGGGCTTCAAGCACAACCTGCCCGGCGAGTACGACTTCGTAGTCGAGCGCTACAGCGGGGGCCAGCCGGTCGAGGTGCTGGCCCGGCGGCTGGTCTACGTGAGATCGGCGGTTTGAGCGTCGACGCGGCCTACCCCCGGCTGGCGCGGCCCCCGCACTACAAGCTGGCCATCGCTCTGGCCGGCCTGCTCGTGGTCTGCCTGTTCCTGAGCTCCTTCGTCACCTCGCTCGTGCTGGGCACCATCCCCAGCCGGATCTCGGTGTTCGGTTTGCCGGTTATCGCGCTGGTGGCGCTGGCGACCTGGATCGGCGTGCGCGCCTTCGATCGCGATCCCGCCGAGCGGCGCCGGCACCTGCTGCGGGCAGGGGTGATCCTGGGCATCGCGTTCCTGCTGTGGCTGCTGCTGGTCGACCTTTTCCTCTTCACCGGCGACGCCCCGCTGGTGGCGCTGATCTCGGCGATCGCTTGCCTGCCCACGACGGCATTCGGGATCTGGGTCGTGCGCCGGCTGGACCGAAATGAGAAAGAGCCGTGGCGGCTGGTCATGGTGGCCGTGGCCTGGGGCGCCGTTGTGGCGACCGCGCTGGTGATCTGGGTCAACACTTCACTGGGCGAGATCGCCGCCAGCGCGCTGGTGCCGGGGCCCGGGATGGACGCCTTCACCGCCTACGGCGCCGGCTTCTTCGAGGAGCTGGCGAAGGGTCTGGCGGTGCTCCTCCTCTACCTGGTGATGCGGGACGAGTTTGACGACGTGGTCGACGGCATCGTGTACGGCGCCTGCGTGGGGCTCGGCTTCAACTTCATGGAGTCGATCCTCTACATGACGCACATGTACGCGATCTTCGCCGGCGAGGGCTTTGGGGCCTACGTGGCCGGGATCCAGTGGTACTTCCGGCAGGTGGTCGGGCTCTTCTTCGGCCACGCCACCTACACCGCGCTGATCGGCGCCGGGTTGGGGGTCGCGCGCCAGCTGCCGCTGATGCGGCAGCGCGTCCTCGTCATCGTCGGCGGCTGGCTGGTCGCCATCTCCGCGCATTTCGCCTGGGATGCCTGGCTGCAGTTCTTTCCGGTCGGCGACGGAGCCTTCGCCCTGATCGGCGTGCATCTGCGCACCCTGCTCATGAACGGGCCGTTCACGGCGGTGGTGCTGCTGCTGCTGGCGATGGGGCTGCAGGTCGAGGGCCAGGCGCTGCGCCGCCAGCTGGAGCTGGAGGCCGCCGGCGGCACCGGCACGGTGGCGCCCGCGGAGGTGGCCGTGCTGACCAGCCCCTGGCGGCGCTGGCAGGCGCGGATGCAGGTGCTGACCCTGAGCGGTCTGGGCGCCTACAGGCGCTTGGCGCGGCTGCAGCAGGCGCAGCTCAACCTGGCCATGGAGCGCTGGCACCGCGAACGCCGCGAGCTGGGGGCGCCCCTCGATGCGGAGGAGCGCCTGCGCCAGCAGGTGCTGGCGCTGAAGGCCTGAGGCTTTTTGCTCGAGCGCCGGCGGCGGAACGGTTCTTGGCGCGAATTTCCGTTCCGGCGCCGGCGCTCGGGCTTTGGCTAGGCCGGCAGGCGGCCCCAGAGCACGCGGGCGGCGGTGATGGTGGCCAGCCCGAAGGCCACCGACCAGGTCAGGGCGGAGACGACGGGGTCGCTGAAGTCCGTCCCGCCCAGCAGGGCGTGCAGGAAGAGCAGGCCGAACGCCACGTAGGACAGGCGGTGGATCCACTGCCACACGCCCGCCGCCATCCGGCGCTTGAGCCAGCCGGTGACGGCAACCAACGCGAAGATCCACAGCGTCAGCGTGCCCAGGCCGATCGCCAGCGCGCCGTAGGGCATGCGGAAGGGCACCACGAGGTCGAGCAGGCCAACCCGCGCGGTGTGGTCCAGGAGCAGGCTGCCGACGTGCAGCACGCCGAGCGGGATCCAGAGCACCGCCGTGTACTCGTGCAACGAGCGCAAGGATCGGTTGCTGCCCAGCCAATCCAGAACCGCGGTGCGCAGCGCCGCGCCCGTGAGCAGGGAGATGGCCAGGGCGCCGAAGGAGGTCAGGCCGCAGACCCGCGCCAGGATCCAGAAGAAGAGGTCGGTGGTCAAGGGAGCAGCCACCAGGCCGCGGCCTTCCCATCCAGGTAGGCCGGCGCCTCCCCAGAGCCCAGCAAGAGAGCCGTCTTGGCCAGCACCTCGGCCTCCAGCGCCGTGGGGGCGACCACCGAAACCTCGCCCAGATCGCCGCAGGCGGGAGCGCCGCTGCGCGGGTCGATCAGATGGTGGACGCGCTCGCCGCCCAGCTCCCAGGCCCGCTTGCGTGTCGACGAGGTCGCGGCGCCCTGGTCGCGCAGTAGCAGTGTGTGGCCGCCGAACTCGACCGGCCAGCCGTCCCCCGCCGGCCCGGCGCCCTGGGCGGCGAGGTCGCCACCCAGGTTGGCGAGGGCGTTGTCACCCAGGCGCCGGGCCAGGCGGTCTGCCATCCAGCCCTTGGCCAGCCCGCCCAGGTCCAGGCCGGCCTCAGGCCGCAGGCGAGCCCGGCCGGGCGTCACCTCGAGCACGTCTGGCAGTGCGGGCAGCGGCGTCGCCACCGCGATGCTGCCGCTCGGCCCCTCCCGCAGCGGCCGCCGGTAGCCGATGCCGTGCATCGCCGAGAGCACGGCCACGTTGACCAGCCCGCCGCTCAGCTCCCAGGACCGCAGCGCCTCCCGCAGCAGGTCCTCCAGCTCCTCGCTGACCGGAATCCAGGCTCCCGCCGAAGCATTGAACCGCGAGAGCTCGCTGTCGGGCTCGAATCGGGTGAGTCGCGCCTGCAGCGCGCGCACCCAGGCCTCGCCCCGCTCCAGGTGCTCTCCGGGAGCGCCGGCTACGAAGAGCGAGCAGGTGGTGCCGAGAGCTTCGAAGTGGCGCGCGCTAGGAGGCATAGGTGGAGGTCACCGCCTCCACGTCCGCCGCGTGCACCTGGGCGGTGAGGACCGCCGGATGCAGCGGCGCCGCGCCGTTCTTGACGTGGCTGCTCACGTACGCCGCCGAGGCCGCAGCCGCCAGCAGCGTCAGCAGCGTGGCGCCCGCCTTGAGCACGAATGCCGGCATTGGATCTTCTTACCCGAACGCGGCGACCGGACTCTTGAGCACGCCCAGCTTGGCGAAGCTGTCGCCCAGGATCTCCTTGGGGTCGGCGCCCAAGTGCCCGCCCAGTATCTCCTGGTAGATCGAGCGGAAGTCGACCGCGAACTTGAGGTTGCCGGTCGGATCGAGGTCGGTGAGCGAAGGTGCTTGTCCATACAGACCGCCCTTGACCGGGTTGCCGATCAGCAGCACCGGCGCCGCGGCGCCGTGGTCGGTGCCACCGCTGGCGTTTTCCTTGGGGCGGCGGCCGAACTCCGACCAGGTCGCGATCAGCACCTTGTCGGCAACGCCGTGCGCGCTGAGGTCCTGGTAGAAGGCGCTGACCGCCTGGTCGAGGTAGCCCATCAGGTCGTCGTGCCGGTTGAGCTCGGTGTAGTGGGTGTCGAAGCCGCCCAGCGTCACGTGCAGGAGCTTGACGCCGGTGCCGGTCGTGATCAGCTCCGCCGCCAGCTGGAGGGCGGCCGCCAGCTGGTTCTTGGACGAGTAAACGAGCTTGGCGGCGTCCGAGTACTGCGCCATCGGCTGGTAGGCCGCGTCGGAGGACTTGAGGGTGCCGATGGTCTCGCGAGCGGTGGCGATGGCGGTGTCGAAGAGCGCGCCGTAGATCCCTGGCGTGCCTTTGTACAGCGCGCCCACCGCCGCTTCCACCTCGGAGCCGCCGCTGAACCCGAACTGCTTCTGGTTGTTGATCACCGTCAGCGTGGCCTGGAGGTCGCGCAGCGCGCCCGGCACATCGGTGGTGCCGCAGGCGCAGCCGGTGAGCGGGTGGCCGAAGGAGTCGTAGGCCTGGGCCAGCGTGCGACCCAGCCAGCCGTCGACCTGACGCCGGGTGGGGTCGCCCGTCTCCCAAATGCGGATGGACTCGAAGTGCGAGAAGGTCGGGTTGGGATAGCCGACGCCCTCCACGATCGCGACCTTGCCCTGGTCCCAGAGCGACTTGACGCCCTTCAGGTTCTGGTTGAGCCCGAAGTCGCCGCTGATCGGCAGCGCCTGCCCGACCGACATGTCGGCCAGCTTGGGGCGGAGGTCGTGCAGCTTGGGGTCCTGGAGAGGAATCACCGTGCGCAGCCCGTCGTTGCCGCCCGCCAGCTGGATCATCACCAGCACGTGGTCGTTGGCGACGCCGTTGGTCTTGGCCGCGTAGACGGCGCGCGCGAAGGCGTCGGGGACGGCCGCGTAGCCGGCGGCCAGGCCGGCCGCGCCGGCGCCGAAGACGAGGCCCGCGCGGAGAAAGTCCCGCCGCTTGAGCTGGTTGATTCCGATCTCTTCCGTCATCGCTTGTGCACCTACTTGAGCTGGAATTCCGGTGAGGCGAGGACCAGCAGCCACCGGTTGTGGTCATCCGTGGCCTGGTTGAGCGCGGCCGCGGTCTGCGGGCTGAGGACGCCGTCCAGGTGCTGGCGATGCGCGTCTTTGGCCGACGGCAGGGCGGCCTTTACGGAGTCCAGCAGGCTGCTCACGAAGTTGACGCGGCCCACCACCGTGTTGGAGGAGATCCAGGCCTCGTTATTGGGCCAGCCGCCGACGTCGGGAGGGTCGAAGAGGACCTGGCCGAGGTTGGGGGCGGCGGCCAGCGCCAGCCGAACCTGCGCCGCAGACTGCGCACCCAGCGCGCGCAGCGCGTGGACCATGAACTCGGTCGGGGACTTCACGAGTGAGCGGTAGGCTGTCGCGCTCACGAACTCGGGGCTCTTGAAGACGTCGCGCATCAGCGTCTTGACGTCGTACTTCGAGCTCTTGAAGCCGGCTGCCAGGCGGTTCACGTAGTCCTTGGAGGGGGCCGGCATCACGAAGTTCTGGAGGACCTTGGTCACGACGAAGGGCGCCGTCGCGGTCTGGGCCAGGATCTGGTCGAGCACCGAGTCGGTGTTCCACTGGGCAGTCTTGCCCAGGTACTTGAAGGCGGCGCCCTTGTAGGCGCGCTGGGGGGCGAAGGTCCCCGCGACGGGCTGGTCCGGCGTGATGGCGGCCGGCCGCGGCTCGACCCACCCCGCCAGGCCCTTGGCCGCGGCTCGCACGTCGTCCTCGGTGTAGTTGCCGGGGCCCATAGTGAACAGCTCCATCAGCTCGCGGCTGTAGTTCTCGTTGGGACTGGCGCCGGTACTGGTGGCCAGGTCGAGGTAGCGCAGCATGGCCGGGTCGGTCGTGACCCGCTTCAGCATCGTGCGCAGGTCGCCGAGCGCCATGTCGCGCCAGGTCAGGTTCTGCCAGTAGATGAAGGGCGTCTGGAGGCCGACCTTGCGGAAGTCGCTGGTGAAGTGGCCGTGCCAGAAGAGCGTCATCCGCTCGGCGAAGGGCGTTGGCGAGGTCAGCATGTGGGTGACCCACCACTGCTGGAGCTGGCCCACGTTGAGCCGCCCCGCGGCGTCACCGCCGAAGGCAGGCGGCGGGGCGTACTTGGTTTCGATCAGGCGGTCGACGGTCTTCGAGAACCCGTCGGAGAGCGCCTTTTCGAGCTCCGCCGGCCCGGCGCCGAAGGTCGCCCGCCGCAGCAGCTGAGCAACCTGGGCGCTCTCGCCGCCCAGCGGGGAGTTCCAATCGCCGCGCCCGGCCAGATTGGCTTGACCAGCCCGGGCAGGCGCCAGGCGGTCGAGCGCGGCACCGCCCCAGAGCCGGGCCGCGGCCACGCCCGCGCCACCCACGACAGCCGCGCCGAGCACGGCGCGCCGGCTCACAGCCGGTCGCTGCGGGAGCCGCTCAGCCGTGCTCATGTCCGCATTACACCGCCCGGAAGCAGGCTCTGAGCATCACTCCGCTGTCAAAAGTTCGTAAGTCTTCCCAGGAAACTCCCAGCGGCCGCGGGTTGCAGCGAGCGATTTCACTTGATAGGGTTAATGTCAGAATTTCTTAGAACGGAGGTGAATGCAACGTGATCCACACTTTGCTTCTGATCGCGGTTGTGCTGTTCGTGCTGTGGCTCGTGTTCCACGCTACCGCGGGCGCCGCCGTCAACTTGATCTGGCTGGCCATCATCGCTCTGGTGGTGCTCTGGTTGGTCGGATTCTTCCGCCGCAGCGCTACTTACTAGAGACGGCGCTCGGCCGCCCGCCCGAAAGGCTCGGCTCCCGTAGCCGGGCCTTTCGTCCTGTCGGGAGTACCTTTTCGCAGCGTGGCCCGGATCCTCTTCTGCGAGGACAACCCCACCATCCGCCGCCTGCTCAGCGTGGCTCTGCGCGGCAGTGAGCATCTGATCGAGGTGGCTCCCGACGGCGCCGCGGGCCTGGCCCTGGCGGAAACCTGGTCGCCGGACCTGATCGTGACCGACATCTCGATGCCCGGCATGGACGGCTTCCAGCTGGTCCAGGCCGTGCGGCGCCACCCCCGGCTGGGTCAGGTGCCGGTACTGGTGATGTCAGCGACCATGGAGCGGGACAAGCTGGAGTCGATCGTGGCCTCGGGCGCCACCGGCTACCTGACCAAGCCGTTCAGCCCACAGTCGCTCCGCGACGCCATCGAGGCGGCCCTCAACTAATACCTGCCCGAAATCCGGGGTTTGCCGGCAAATCAGTCCGCTGCCGGCTCGTAGGCCAGGTTCGGGCGCAGCCAGCGCTCGACATCGGCCACCGCCATGCCCTTGCGCGACGCGTAGTCCACGACCTGGTCGCGCCCGATCTTGCCCAGCGTGAAGTACTTGGCCTCCGGGTGGGCGAAGTAGAGGCCCGAGACGGAGGCCGGCGGCGTCATGGCGAACGACTCCGTGAGCTCGATGCCGACCTGCTCCGCCTCCAGGAGCTTGAAAAGAGTGCCCTTCTCGCTGTGGTCGGGGCAGGCCGGGTACCCGAATGCCGGGCGGATGCCGCGGAACTTCTCGGCCACCAGCTCCTCGGGCGCCTGCTTGGGGCCCCGTTCGTACCAATCCCGCCGCGCCACCTCGTGCAGGTACTCGGCGAAGGCTTCGGCCAGGCGGTCCGCCAGCGCCTTGACCAGGATCGCGCGGTAATCGTCGTTCTCCCGCTCGTAGCGGCCCGCCAGCTCGGCACAGCCGAGGCCCGTGGTGACGGCGAAGGCGCCCAGGTGGTCGCCCGCGCCTGCGAGCGCCACGTAGTCGGCCAGGCTCCGGTTGGGCCGCTCGTCACCGTGGTCCACCTGCTGGCGGAGCATCGGGAAGCGGACACCGCATTCCAGCACCAGGTCGTCTCCCTCGGAGTGCGCCGGCCAGAATCCGTAGATCCCGCGCGCCTTGAGGGCCTTCGCGGCCACGATCTCGTCGAGCAGCTCGCGCGCGTTGGCGTAGAGCTCGCGCGCCGCGGCGCCCATCTCCGGGTGGTCGAGGATGGCCGGGAAGCGGCCCTTGAGCTCCCAGGCGTGGAAGAAGAACGTCCAGTCGATGTACGGGATCAGCGCAGCGAGCTCGGGCTCGACCACGCGCAGGCCGGTGAAGGCAGGCTTCTCCAGGACGTCAAAGCTGAGGCGGGCGCGATTCTCGCGGGCCGCTTCCAGCGAGAGGATGGGCCGCGCCACCTTCTCCGCGTGCTGCAGCCGCAGCTTCTCCTGCAGCTCGCGGTTCTCCGCATCCAGGACCGCCTTGCGCCGGGGATCGAGTAGGTCTGAAACCACGCCCACCACTCGCGAGGCGTCCAGCACGTGCACCGTGGGCTGGCTGTACTCGGGGGCGATGCGAACCGCCGTGTGCTGCTTGGAAGTGGTGGCGCCGCCGATCAGGAGCGGCAGCTCCAGCTTCCGGCGCTGCATCTCCTTGGCCACGTGCACCATCTCGTCCAGGCTGGGGGTGATCAGCCCGGACAGGCCGACGAAGTCCGCGCCGATCTCGGCCGCGGTGTCCAGGATGCGCTCGGCGGGCACCATCACGCCCAGGTCGGTGACCTGGTAGCTGTTGCAGCCAAGCACCACACCCACGATGTTCTTGCCGATGTCGTGGACGTCGCCTTTCACCGTGGCCAGGACCACCTTGCCGCGGGCCTGCCGGTCGGCGGCGTCCTTCTCGGCCTCCATGAAAGGTTCCAGGTAGGCCACGGCCCGCTTCATCGCCCGGGCGCTCTTGACCACCTGCGGGAGGAACATCTTGCCGGCGCCGAAGAGGTCGCCCACCACCTGCATGCCAGCCATCAGCGGGCCCTCGATCACGTCCAGGGGCCGCGGGTACTGCCGGCGCGCCTCCTCGGCGTCCTCCTCCACGAAGTCGGCGATCCCGTGCACGAGCGCGAACTCGAGCCGCTTTTCGACCGGGGCCTCACGCCAGCCGAGGTCCTGCTCGCGCCTTGTCCCCTCGCCGCTCACCGTCTTGGCGAACTCGACCAGGCGCTCGGTGGCGTCCGGGCGGCGGTTGAAGATCACATCCTCGACCAGCTCCAGGAGGTCTTTGGGGATGTCCTCATAGACGGCCAGCTGGCCGGCGTTGACGATGCCCATGTCCAGGCCCGCGTGGATGGCGTGGTAGAGGAAGGCCGAGTGCATCGCCTCGCGCACGCGGTCGTTGCCGCGGAAGGCGAAGGAGAGGTTGGAGATGCCGCCCGAGATGCGCACGCCCGGGCACCGCTTCTTGATCTCGGCCGCGGCCTCGATGAAGGCGCGCGCGTAGTCGTTGTGCTCCTCGATGCCCGTGGCCACCGCCAGCACGTTGGGGTCGAAGATGATGTCCTCGGGCGGGAAGCCGGCCTGCTTGGTGAGCAGCTTGTAGGCGCGCTCGCAGATCGCGACCTTGCGCTCCACGGTGTCCGCCTGGCCTCGCTCGTCGAAGGCCATCACCACGACGCCGGCGCCGTAGTCGCGGATCCGGCGGGCCTGCTGCAGGAAGGGCTCTTCGCCCTCCTTGAGACTGATCGAGTTGGCCACGCCCTTGCCCTGCAGGCACTTGAGGCCGGCCTCCAGGACGCTGAAGCGGGAACTGTCGATCATGATCGGCAGCCGCGCCACCTCCGGCTCGGTGGCCAGCAGGTTGAGGAAGCTGGTCATCTCCCGCTCGCTTTCGAGCAGGTCGGCGTCCATGTTGACGTCCAGCAGGTTGGCCCCCCCGCGCACCTGCTCCAGCGCCACCTCCAGGGCCGCCCCGTAGTCGCGGGCCTCGATCAGGCGCCGGAAGCGGGCCGAGCCGGTGACGTTGGTCCGCTCGCCGATGGTCACGAACCCGGTGTCGGGCCCGATCTCGTAGGCCTCCATGCCGCTGAAGCGGGGGCGCGCCGGGCGCCGAGGCGGGTGGCGCGGCGGCAGGTTCTTCACCGCTTCCCTGATCGCGGCCACATGGGCGGGCCCGGTCCCGCAGCAGCCGCCGACCGCGTTGACCCAACCGTTGCGTGCGAACTCGCGCAGGAGTTCGGCGGTGGTCTCGGCCTGTTCGTCATACCCGCCGAAAGCGTTGGGCAGGCCGGCGTTGGGGTAGCAGAAGACGTAGATCGGCGCCACCCGCGAGAGGTCATCCAGGTAGGGCCGCATCTCGGTGGCGCCCAGCGAGCAGTTGATGCCGACGGCCACCGGCCGCGCGTGCGCGATGGAGACCCAGAAAGCCTCCACGGTCTGGCCGGAGAGGTTGCGGCCGCTGCGGTCGACGATGCTCACCGAGATCACCAGCGGGAGCTCGGGCGCCACCTCGCGAGCGGCCGCGATCGCGGCCTTGCCGTTGAGCGTGTCGAAGATCGTCTCGATCAGGAGCAGGTCGGCGCCGCCATCGCGCAGGCCGCGGGCCGACTCCGCGTAGCCCTCGCGCAGGCGGTCGAAGGTGATCGTGCGGAAGGCCGGGTCGTCGACCTTGGGCGAGAGGCTGAGGGTGACGTTGGTCGGGCCCAGCGAGCCGGCCACGAACCTTCCCGGGTAGCCGGCCACGGCCTCCCGCGCCAACTCGGCGCCGCGGCGGTTGATCTCGTAGACGTGCTCTTCCAGCCCGTAGTCCGCCTGGCTCACCGGCGTGGCCGTGAAGGTGTTGGTGGTGACCCAATCGGCGCCGGCGTCCAGGTAGCCGCGGTGCATGGCGAGCACGGCGTCCGGGCGGGTCAGGTTGAGGAGGTCGATGTCCCCCTGCAGCGGCCGCGGATGGTCCCGGAAGCGCTCGCCCCGGAAGTCCTCCTCGGTGAGCTTGAGTCCCTGGACGAAGGTGCCGGACGCACCGTCCAGGACCATGATCCGCTCGTCCAGCAGGGCGCGCAGGCGCCGCTCGACGCTGCCGTTGCCTGCTCTGATCGCGTTGCCTTCTGACACTTGTTTGCCTGGATGAATCGGCCGCATCTCCGCTCGCGGAAAGGCACCTTGGCGTGCCGGCCAGGTTGCCGGGCCCGGGCCTCGTAGTCCCGGGCCGCTCGGGATGCGGCTACAGGATACCTGAGCTTTGTGTGAACTCGGTCAGGCCAGGGCGCGCAGCGCGGGCAGGACCTTGTCGGCCACCGTGTCGGCCACCCGCACGGGGTCGGCTGCGGTGGGCATGTTGCCGCCCGAGAGCATCACCACCAGCTCGCTGAAGCCGGCCTCGTGGTAGCGGCCCAGGCGGTCGGCGAACTCTTGAGGATCGCCCGAGAAGGGCAGCTGGATCGACCGGCGGATCTCGCCCGGCTCCCGGCCCACGGCCGCGCAGGCTTCGTCCAGCTCTTGCGACGCCTTGAGCGCGGTCTCAGGGTCACGCCCCACGCCGCCGGAGGGGTTCCAGACGTCGGCGTGGCGGGCGGTCAGGCGCAGTGTCGAGGGCCCTCCGGCACCGATCCATATGGGTGGATACGGCTTCTGCACAGGCTTGGGGTTGGCGACCGCGTTGGTCATGGTGTAGTAGCGGCCGGCGAAGTCCGTGCGCTCCTGCGTCCAGAGCATCTTCAGGATCTGGAGGCCCTCCGAAAGCAGTCCAACCCGGTGGTCGAGCCCGGAGATGCCGTACATCTCGTGCTCGTTGGTGGCCCAGGCCGCCCCGATGCCGAACTCCAGGCGTCCGTCGGAAAGGTGGTCGACGGTGGTCGCGATCTTGGCCAGCAAGGCTGGGTTGCGGTAGGTGATGCCGGTAACCAGCAGGCCCATGCGGACCCGTTTGGTGGCGGCGGCCATGGCGGCCAGCAGCTCCCAGCCGTCGAAGATGGGGCGGTCGTCGCCGGGGCCGCCGATGCTGGCCAGGTGATCCATGGCCCAGCAGTGGTCGAAGCCGCCTTCCTCCGCGATCCGCCACACCTCTCGGTAAGTGGCGATGGGCTGGTCCTGGGAGAGCTTGATTCCAATCCGCAGTGGATGCGTCATCAAGGCACGAGACTACCGGCTGGTCTCGGAGCGCACGAAGGCGACGGTGCCGACCACCATCAGTCCGGCGAAAAGGGCGGCCATCACGACCAGGTTGGTGGCGGGGCTGAAGAGCACGATCTTGTCGTACTCGGGAGTTCCGGCGTAGAGGATGCCGCGCAGCAGGTCGACCGCGTAGCGCAGCGGCGAGATCAGCGAAAGCGGCGCCAGGTACCAGGGCAGGATCTTGATCGGGTTGAAGATCCCGGCCAGGAAGAACTGGGGAAAGATCAGGAAAGGGATGATCTGCTGGGCTGCGCGCTGGCTGCCCAGCAGCGACATCACGGCCACCCCGAACGCGCCGCCCAGGAGACAGGCGATGATGGCCGCGGGAACCATCAGCAACACCTGAAACGGAGTCAGTGGCACCCGGAAGAGCGCGGCCATTAGCACCATCGGGATCGCCTGGAAGAGCGACACCCCGGTCTCGCCCGCGATCTTTCCGAAGATGATCGAGTAGCGCGACACCGGCGCCACGAACATCTCCTGCGCGAAGTCGTTTTCGCGATCCTCCAGCAGAGACAGAAGCCCCTGCGCAGAGGATTGGAAAAGCGTCATCGCGAGCACGCCGGTGAAGATGAAACCGATGAAGTTGAAACCCGCCGCGCGGCCCAGGTTGGCTTGTAGCGTTCCGCCCATCAGGCCGATGAAGATGATCGGGAAGACAAAACTGAAGACCAGGCGCGAGCGGTCCCGGAGCAGCTTCAGGACGTCGCGCGAGGCGATCGCCAGCACGGCGTGCATCTCCTTCATGCCATGGCCTCCATCGAACTCCCGACGATCTTGAGATAGGCGTCCTCCAGTGAGGGGGAGCTGGTGCGCAGCAGCGTCAGCGGCGTGCGCAGTGAGCTGATCACCTCCTGCGCGGAATGACCGTTGAGATCGACCTTGAACGGCCCGCTCTCAGCGACATGCAGGCCGAGCGCGTCCAGTTCCCGGTGCAGCGCCTGACGGTCCCGCGCATCGAGCAGCAAAAACTCGTCCAGCAGGTCGGCCTTGATCTGCTCTGGCGTGCCGATGGACACCACGCGGCCCTGGTCGAGGATGCAGATGCGGTCGGCGGCCTCGGCCTCTTCCAGGTAATGGGTCGTGAGGAAGATCGTGATGTCGTACGCCGCGCGCACGTCGCGCAGATACGCCCACAAGTTGCGGCGGCTGGCCGCGTCGAGGCCGGCGGTCGGCTCGTCCAGGAACAGCACCCGCGGCCGGTGCATGAGACCGCGAATGATCTCCAGCTTGCGCTTCATGCCGCCCGACAGCTTCTTCACCGGCTTGAAGATCTCGGCCTCCAGGCCGAGGACGCCGGCCAGGTCGCGCAGCTGCTCGCGATATGCCCGCGGCATGGCGCGGAAGAAGGGCCGGTACGGATAGAGGCCGTAGAGGATGGCGTGAAAGCGCACGTTCTCCTCGCCCGAGAGGTTCAAGTCGAGGCTGTGCTGCTGAAAGATGATGCCCACGCGCGCGCGCACTCCGGCGGGATCGCGCACGGCGTCGCGGCCGTCGATCACCACGCTCCCGGCGGACGGCCGAAGGGTGGTGGTGAGGATCGAGATGGTGGTGGTCTTGCCGGCGCCGTTCGGCCCCAGCAACGCGAAGAACTCGCCCGCACCAACCTCGAAGGAGACCCCGTCGACGGCATTGCGGTCGGCCTTCTTGTAACGCTTGACCAGGTCTCGAACCTCGATCATTCGGGCCATCGTAGGGGAGGGGCGCCCCTCCCTCGGTTATCGGAGGAAGCCGCCGACCTGGGAGGCGAAGGTGCGGGTGTCGATCGGCTTGGAGATGTAGCCGGCCGCCAGGGCCTGCTCGTCGTCGCCGCGCATGGCGTGGGCGGTGAGGGCGACGATCGGGATCTCCGCGGTGGCGGGCTCCGCCTTGAGGTCGCGCGTCAGCTCGAGGCCGTCACGGCCCGGGAGCTGGACGTCCATCAGCACCAGTTGCGGGCGGTGTTCGGCGATGGCGGCCAGGGCGGCCTCGCCAGAGCGGACCGCTTCGACCTCGTAGCCGGCGCGCTCCAGCACCGCGCAGGTGAGCGCCAGGTTGTACTCGTTGTCGTCGACGATCAGGATCAGGTGGCCACCACCTCCGGCGCCGGTTTCGGCGCCTGGCCAATGAGCAGCTCATCCAGCCAGCCCAGCAGGTCCGCACCCGCCACCGACGGCTTTTCCAGGACCGCGGCCGCCTGGGCGTTCAGCACCCGCTTGTCCTCCCGGCTGAGCTCCTTGGCAGTCATGACCAGGATCGGGATGGCCGCTGTGGCAGGGTCGGCCTTGAGGGCGGCCACCACGTCGAGGCCGCTCAGGTCAGGCATCAGGAGGTCGAGGATGACCACCGCGGGCGCGAGCTCGCGCGCCTTGCGGATGCCCTCGCGGCCACCCATGGCCTTGATTACCGCGTAGCCCTCGCTGCTCAGCAGGCCTTCGAGGCGGGCGTGGTGCAGGGGATCGTCGTCGACCACCAGCACGCGGACCTCCTCCCCGTTCGTGCGCCGGGCCAGGCGTCGGTGCTCCAGGCAGTCGAGCAGCGTGCGCGGGTCCACGGGCTTCACCAGGTAGTCGACCGCCCCCAACGCGCGTCCACGGGCGGGCGAGTCGACCACGGTCACCACCACGACCGGGATGTCGGCGGTCTCGGGGTCGTGCTTGAGGGCGGCCAGCACATCCCAGCCGTCGACCTCGGGCAGCAGCAGGTCGAGCGTGATGGCGTCGGGCCGCAGCCGTCGGGCCAGCTCGAGGGCGCTGCTGCCCTGGTTGGCCACCTCGACGCTGTAACCACCGCGCGTCAGGTACGTGGTCAGCAGGTCGGCGGCGTGCGGGTTGTCTTCCACGACCAGGATCAGGGGCCCGTCCCCGGCGGCCACCGGCACTCGCGGGCGCGCCGCCGGCGCGGCCGCCTCGACGGGCAGGTGCAGCGTGAAGGTGCTGCCCCGGCCGAGCTGGCTGCGCACCTCCACCCAGCCCCCGTGCAGCTCCGCAAAGCGCTTGGTCAGGGCCAGGCCCAGCCCGGTCCCCTCGGCGGTCTGGTCGGCCGGCGGCTCGAGCTGCTCGAACTCCTCGAAGACGCGCGGCAGGTCCTCGCGAGCGATGCCGACGCCGGTGTCGCGCACCGCGATCCGGACCTCCTGACCGCGGCGCCGGCAGGACACGTCGACGCGGCCGCCGGCGGGCGTGAACTTGATGGCGTTGGAGACCAGGTTGATCAGCATCTGCTTGACCTTCTGGTGGTCGGCGACAACGCTGACCGGCTCCTCGGTCAGGTGCAGCCCGATTTGTTTGCGATCGGCCAGGGGGGTCAGCAGGTCGAGCACACCTCGCGCCACCCCCTCGACCGCCACCGACTCCAGGTAGAGCTCGGTCTGGCCGGCCTCCACCTTGGCCAGGTCGAGGATGTCGTTGATCAGTCCCAGCAGGTGCTTGCCGCTGGTGTGGATGTTGGCCAGGAAGTTCTGCCGCACGCTCGACGTCAGGGTGTCGCCATCGTCCATCAGCAGCTCCGAAAAGCCGAGGATGGCGTTGAGGGGCGTCCGCAGCTCGTGGCTCATGCCGGCCAGGAACTTGCTCTTGTGGCGGCTGGCTTCCTCCAGCTCGGCGTTGGCCTGCCGCAACTGCTCGACCAGCGTGACCCGGTCCAGCGCCGGCGCCACCGTGATCGCATATTGCTCGACGCGCAGGCGCTCGTCCTGGCCGAAGACCGGCGTGAAGGCGCCTGAAACCAATGTCAGGCGACTCTGGCCATCCGAGATGGCGAGCGGGATCTCCAGGACGTGGCCAGAGGTCGCCGGCCCGCGCTCGGCGAGGAGGTTGCCGCGCGCGTCCTGGATGCTGCCGGACTCGGCGCCCACCAGGCGCACCGCCCAATCCAGCGCCAGCTCGGCGACCTCTTTCCGCGAGCCGGCGGTGAGCAGGGCCTGGGTCGCGGCGCGGAAGGCCTCCTCTTCGCGTGCCCGCCACTGGCGGCGCAGCCAGGCCGGCGGCGCGAAGCTGACGTAGAGCAGCGGCACGATGGCCAGCGCCAGAAGCTGGAGGACGGCTTCCAAGAGGGAGGTGCGGGTGGCGCGGCCGGCAGCGGCGCTGACGACCACCAGCAGGAGCAGCCCGGCGAAGCCGGCGCTCAGCGCGCGCAGGCGGGCGCGCTGGACGGCCGGCCGGTCGCGGGCGGCGAGCCAGAACCGCAGGCTGGGCTCCGCCACCAGCAGTGCCCAGACCAGGAATGCTCCTAGGGCTGCCGCCACCACCGGCCAGGCCACCGGTCCGCGGCCGCTGAACAGGACCAGCACCAGGAGGAGCCCGGCGGCCGCCGCGGCGGCTGCCAGCACCGCCCTGGCGACGCGTGGCGGCACAGGCAGGAAAGCGGCCCGGAAACGGAACAGCGCGTAGCCCGAACCGATGAAGGCAACCACCGCCGCGCCGCTGAGCAGGCGCCCGCCGAGCAGCGGCTGGAGGCCGGAAAGGCCGGCCATCGCCGCCAGGAGCACGATCGCCAGGACGAGCCACCCGCGCTCGCGGTCGCGCCGGCGGAGCCAGTCGGCGCCCACGGCGACGCCCAGCAGCACGAAGGCCACCAGCACCGCCTGCTGGAGCCAGAAGACGATCGGGCTCACGCGACCCCGGTTCGGTCTTTGGAGCGCAGCCCGTCGACGAAGGCGTCGACGAGGTCCGGGTCCCACTGCCGGCCGCGGCCCCGCTCCAGGATCTCTACAGCCTCCCGCTGCGAGCGGCCGGGCCGGTAGGGCCGGGTGCTGGTGAGGGCGTCGAAGCCGTCGCAGACCGAGACGATCCGGGCCGCCAGTGGGATCTCCTCGCCGCGCAGGCCATCGGGGTAGCCCGAGCCGTCATAGGCCTCGTGGTGATGGCGGATGATCGGAAGCAGGTCGGTGGCCGAGCCCAGGGGCCGCGCGATGCGCTCGCCGAGCTCGGGGTGGCGCTGCATCTCGCGCTGCTCCTTAGCCGTCAGGAGACCGGGCTTCTGGAGGATGGCGTCGGGGATGCCGATCTTCCCGATGTCGTGGATCATGCCGCCGCGCAGCAGCGCGTCCAGCTCCGACTCGGGTAGGCCCACGCGCTCGCCCAGCCGGCGCGAGGAGAGCCCGACGCGCTGGGTATGCGCCTCGGTGTAGGAGTCCTTGGCCTCGACCGCCGCCGCCAGCGCGTAGATCACGCGCTCGGCGCTCTCCAGGCTGTCGTAGGTGGCCTTCAGGCGCAGCGCGGAACGGGTGCGGGCGACCAATTCGCTGCGCTCCACGGGCTTGCTCATGAAGTCGTCGGCGCCCGCCTCCAGCGCGATCACGCGGTCTTCGACCTGGTTCAGGGCGGTGATCATGACCACCGGCACCAGCCGGCCTTCCGGGGTCGACTTCATCCGCCGGCAGACCTCGAAACCGTCCAGACCCGGCATGTCCACGTCGAGGAGGACCAGGTCGGGGTGCTGCTGGGCGAAGATCTCGAGCGCGGCGGTCCCTGTGCCGGCGGTCAGGACCGAGCAGTCGACGGCGGCCAGGTAGGCCTGCAGCAGCTGCCGGTTGATCGGGTGGTCGTCGACCACGAGCACCCTCGCGGGCTCATCCGATCGCCGGTTGGCAACCAAACGTGGGTCCGCCATGTTGGAACCCTCATCGTGCCCACGGCCTTGGGTCGCTTCGGAGTCATCCCTCGATCGCTACAGCGTCAATTCGAGACTCCTGCTACTCGGGCACGATGGCGACCGCCTCAACCTCGATCAGGCACTCGGGCCGGAAAAGGCCCTTGACCTCGACCAGCGTGCTGGCCGGCCGCTCCGTGGCCAGGTAGCGGTCGCGGACCGCGCGGACCGCCGCCAGGCCGCCGATGTCCGTCAGGTAGTAGTTCAGCTTGACCACCTGGTCGAAGCCGGCTCCGGCGGCCTCCAGCGCCCGGCTCAGGTTGCTGAAGACCTGCTCGCTCTGGGCGGCGATGTCGCCGCCCCCGACCAGGTTCCCCTGCTCATCGAGCGCCACCTGGCCGGAGACGAAGACCATGCGGCCGCTGCCGGTGACGACGTGGCTGTAGCCCGGACCGGGGGCCAGGCCGGGCGGGGCGGCGAGGTGTCGGTTGTGTTCTGGCATGCAGCAAAGTAGACACCGTGGCCGAGCACGACCCCGGGCTGGAGGAGGCGCGGCGCCGCGGCGAGGCGGCGGCCGAGGCTGCGCGCGAGCCCCTGCGGCTGGCGACCGGCGTCGTCCGCACCGGCACCGCCAGCTGGACCGATCCCACGATGACGGCGCCCGGGGTCTTCTATCCAAAAGGCGCCGACAGCGCCGAGGAGCGGCTGCGCCACTACGCGGCGCAGTTCCCACTTGTAGAGGTCGACGCCACCTACTACGCCCTGCCATACAAGCGGATGGCCGAAGCCTGGGCGGAGCGAACGCCGCCCAGGTTCAGGTTCGACGTCAAGGCCCACGCTCTCATGACCGGGCAGCCCACCGAGGTGGCGCGGCTGCCCAAGGCGATTCGCGAGGAGCTGCCCGCCGACCAGAAGGACAAGAAGCGGATCTACGGCAAGGACCTGCCGAAGGAGCTGATGGACGCGGTATACGAGAGCTTCCAGGAGGGACTGGCGCCGGTGATCGAGGCCGGCAAGCTGGGCGCGGTCTTCCTGCAGTTCCCGAAGTGGGTCTTTCCGTCCAACGAGGCGCGGGACGTGATCCTGGAGAACCGCGAGAAGCTGGGGTTGCCGGTGGCGGTGGAGTTCCGCCACGGTTCCTGGTTCAACGAGAAGAACGCCGAGCGCACGGTGCGCTTCCTGCAGGACAACAAGATCCCGTACGTGGCGGTCGACGAGCCGCAGGGCTTCAAGTCCTCGGTGCCGCCGGTGGTCGTCGAGACCTCACCAGAGCTGGCTGTGTTCCGGTTCCACGGACGCAACGCCGAGAACTGGGAGAAGAAGGGCATCCCGCCCTCCGAGCGCTTCCGCTACCTGTACGACGAGGACGAGCTCGGCGACTGGCTGCCGCAGATCACTGCCGTGGCGCGTAAGACCAAGGAGACCCATGCGGTCTTCAACAACTGCTTTTCCAACTACGGCACCACCAACGCCCGTGAGCTGGCGAAGCTCCTGGCCGAGTACCAGGCCTGAGTCGTAGGGGAGGGGCTTGCCCCTCCCTTGAACAGGCGAGGCAAGCCTCGCCCCTACTGCCTGGATCGTAGGGGAGGGGCTTGCCCCTCCCTTGAACAAGCGAGGCAAGCCTCGCGCGTACGCGATCTGCGCCGAACGTCGTACAACGAGAGAGAAGGCCAATCTTGGAGGTGCGGTGTGATGCAGAACCTGGAGGCGCAGCCTGCTATCAACGATCGCAGGCAGCTGTTGCGAGCGGTGGCCGCGAGCACCGTGGGCACGACCATCGAGTGGTACGACTTCTTCCTCTACAACACGGCCGCGGCGCTGGTGTTCGCCAAGCTGTTCTTCCCCAAGTCCGATCCCACGGCCGGCCTCCTCTCAGCGTTCGCCATCCAGTTCGTAGGGTTCGCCGCGCGCCCCCTGGGCGCTTTCATCTTTGGCCACTTCGGTGATCGCGTCGGCCGTAAGGCCACCCTGATCGTCACCCTCCTCACGATGGGGCTCGCCTCGGGCCTGATCGGGGTACTGCCCACCTACGCGCAGGTCGGCCTGCTGGGCGCCGGGCTGCTGACTCTGCTCCGTCTGCTGCAGGGCATCGCGGTCGGTGGCGAGTGGGGCGGCTCGGTGCTGATGTCCATGGAGTGGGGCCGGGGCCGGCGGCGGGGCTGGCTGACCAGCTGGCCGCAATGGGGCGTACCCGCCGGCCTGGTGCTGGGCAACGGCGCCCTGCTGATTCTCAACTCGACCCTCTCCGAGTCCGCGTTCCTGAGCTGGGGCTGGCGCGTGCCGTTCCTGCTCAGCCTGGTCCTGGTCGCGGTGGGCCTGTACATCCGCCTGGGCGTCCTGGAGACGCCGCTCTTCGCGCGCATCCTGGAGGAGCGCCGGGTGGAAACCGCGCCCTCCCTGCAGGTCCTCATCCAGCAGCCGAGGGAGATCGTGCTGGGGGCCTTGGTCCGGGTGTCAGAGCAGGCGCCCTTCTACATCTTCACGGCGTTCGTCCTGACCTACGTCGTGGGCACTCTCAAGCTGACCCGGGGCTTTGCGCTCAACGGCGTCCTGCTGGCCGCGGTGCTCTCTTTGTTCAGCATCCCGTTCTTCGGCTGGCTTTCCGACGTCGTCGGCCGCAAGCGCGTATATCTCGCCGGCGTCATAGTCACCGGCCTCTGGGCCTTCCCCTACTTCTGGCTGCTCAATTCCAAGGCCAGCCTGCTGGTGCTGCTGGCCATCGTGCTCTCGCTGATCCCGCACGACATGCAGTACGGACCGCAGGCGGCTTTCATCGCCGAGAACTTCACCGGCCGGCTCCGCTACAGCGGCGCCTCAATCGGATACCAGCTGGCTTCGATCGTGGCCGGCGGGCCCGCCCCTCTGATTGCGGTGGCACTGCTGGCGGCCTACCACACCTATGTCCCGATCGCCCTTTACATCGTGGCTTGCGCCGTGATCAGCCTGATCGCGACCGTGCTGATGCCGGACCGCTCGCGCGTCGACCTCACGCGCGAGTACGACGCCGAGCGGGTGCCGCCCGAGGCGGTGCGGAGGATGACTCCCGCGGGCTAATAGAATCCCGCCACGCGGATGGCCGCTCAGCTGAGGGCCTTGGTCGAGGTCGCCGGGGAAGCCGTCGACCGGCTTGCCCTCACGCCTGCCGAGTCCCTGCACCATGCCGTCGCTGCACGGGTGTTCCGGGCGGTGGGTCCGCTCGCGGCCCCCAGCCGCGTCATCCACGACGCGGTCTCGCGCGTCACCTATGCGAGCGTCCGATTGGGAATGCGCGTGGGCTTTGACGGCGCTGCCCGGGCGGCGAGCGCCGCGCCCGATATGCGTCCGGCCAGCCCCCTCCTGGGCGCGCTCAACGCGGTGATCGGCGACCAGTTGGAGGCTCGCGGCAGCGCCCTCGCCATCCCCATGTCGCTGCACCCGCGCGGCGGCGCCGGGCCGCGGCTGGCGCTGTTCGTGCACGGGCTGGGCGGCAGCCACGACCAGTGGCCGGACGCCGACCTCGGCCTCAGCCGGATCTACCTCCGCTACAACACGGGCCTGCCGGTCGCACAGAACGGCGCTCGGCTAGCGCGACTGCTGGAAGAGACGGTTGCCGGCTGGCCGGTGGCCGTCACCGAGCTGGCGCTGGTCGGGCACTCCATGGGCGGCCTGGTGCTGCGGGCCGCCTGCCACGAGGCGGTGAGCGCCGGCCTGGCCTGGCCGGGGCTGGTTCGCAACCTGGTCACGCTGGGTACTCCGCACGGTGGCGCCCCCTTGGAGAAGGCCGTCCACGTGCTGGCCTGGGCACTGCGCCGGGTGCCGGAGGCGGCGCCGCTGGGCGTGATCCTGGACACGCGCAGCGCCGGCATCAAGGACCTGCGCCGGGGCAGCACGCTGCCGCTGCTGGAGGGGTGCCGGCACACCTTCATCTGCGCCACCGTGACCCGGCGGCCGGGTCATCCCCTGGGCTGGGCGGTCGGCGACCTGCTGGTGCGGACGCGGAGCGCGAGCGGACCCCAGGCGGCGTCGTCACGCCACCTGGGGTCACTCCATCACTTCGACCTGCTGCGCCATCCCACCGTGTACAGGGAGCTGCGGCAGCTGCTCGCCGCCTAGCTTCGGCCGGTGGGAGCCAGCCGCTCGTTCAGCAGCTCCTGGAGGCGATCCATGCTCTCCGAGGCGCCGCTCTCCATGCCCGAGGCGGCGGCCGCGTCGCGGTCCGCCACGGACTGGAAGACGCTGTGGGTGGTCAGCCGGGTGCGGCCGCCGCCGAGGTCCTCCAGCGTGGTCGTCTCCAGGGCCACATGGCCGGGCATGCCCTCGAACTCGAAGGTGTCGACGACGCGCTCCGGACCGGCGATCTCGTGATAGACGCCGTGGAAGCCGTACTCCTGGCCATCGGGCGTTCGCTGGAGGAACCGCCACTGGCCGCCGGGACGCACCTCCATCTTGTCCACCGTCGTTGTCAGGTACCGCGGGCCCCACCACTTCGGCAGCAGCTCGGGATCCGTATAGACCTTGAAAAGCAGGTCGCGCGGCGCCTCGAAGTCGCGGGTCAAGACCATCTCATGGGTCCCCGGCTCGATCGTGAACGTCGTCTTGCTCATCTGGTTTCCTCCTGTTGAATCTCGCGCAGGAATTCGTCCAGGCGATCCATGCGCCCTTCCCAGTGCTCGCGGTAGCTCTCGATGAACTCGGCCACCTCCTTCAGCGGCGCGGGCTCCAGCCGGCACGGCCGCCACTGCGCCTTCCGGCCCTGCCTCACCAACCCTGCCTTCTGCAGCACCTTCAGGTGCTTGGACACCGTCGGCAGCCGCAGCTGGAAGGGCTCTGCCAGTTCCATCACCGTGGCCTCGCCCCGCCCCAGCCGGGCCAGGATGGCCCGCCGGGTCGGATCCGCCAGTGCCGCCAGGGTCGCGCTCAGCCGGTCTTCAGTCGCCACCGCATTTCACCGTTCGGCTAATTAGCCTATCGGCAGAATAGCGGGCACTGCAGGCCCTTGTCAAGCCCAGGCCGAGCGCCGGCAGCGGAACGCTTTAGGTGCCCGAAATTAGTTCCGGCGCCGGCGCTCGACGTCTCCGGACCGTGTTGGTCACCGGACAGCCGGGGCCGGCCCAGCAGACGCCGGTGTCGCACAGCCGGCACATCCAGCGAATGGCGCCGGGACCCCGCATGAGTCCGATCAGAAGCTTCGAGGTGAGCTTCTCCAGGCTTCTGCGCTCCGCGCTTGAAAGCGGGCCCAGCGCCTGCTCGAGCACCTTCCCGCGCGCCGCCGCCAGCTGGACGGCGGCGGCGCGGCCCGCCGGCGTCAGCGAGATCAGGGTGGCGCGGCCGTCCGACCCCGCCCCGCGCTCGACGTAGCCCTCGGCGACCAGGCCGTCCAGCAGCCGCACCGTCCCGGATGAGGTCAGGCCCAGCACCCGCCTCAGCAGGTCCACGGTCGGCTGCTGGTGGAAGTGGTGCAGCCAGGAGAGCGCGGCCGCCGCCGAGGGAGACTTGCCCATCTCGCTGCCCAGGGCCTCGCTCATGCGGTCGCTCAGGACCAGCGCCAGGGCGCCCAGCAGGTTGCCGGTACGGTCGAAGGCCACGCGGGTCAGGCGCCGGCCAGGTCGAACGTGTAGCTCCCGTCCGGCCCGTGCGGGGCCACCGAGCGGCCTTTGCCGCTGACACCTTTGAGGCGTCCGGTGCCCGAATCGGTGACGACCGTCAGGGTGCTGCGCGCCTTCTGGCCGTCGAAGGTGCCGCGATTCTCCATCACGAAGGCGCCCTTGTGGCCCGCGGCTTCGCCCTCGAACTTGCCGAATCCCGTGAAGACGGCGGTTCCGTCGTCGCGGTAGCACATCAGTAGGTCCCAGGTCCCCCGGCCGCGGAGGTCGCCGTCATAGTCCTGGTCGATGTGGGCGCGGGTGAGCTTGGCCTGGCCGCTCAGCTCTTCGTAGGTCTTCTCGTCCCACGCGGTCACGTGAAAGGTCCCCTTCGCTTTCGGCATGGCTCTGCCTCCTTGAGTTATGTGTGTGAGTCACACATTAAGACAGGTGCCCTGCCCGATGCGCGCCGTAACCGCGCTCGGTATCCACCCGAGGGATGGAATCCCCGCCCGCCAGGACCTATCGCGCGGGATCCCTCGACGACTTCGACCAGCTCTACCGCGATTGCTATCCCCGGCTGGTCCGGACGCTGTACGGCGTCCTTGGTGACCCGACCGCCGCCGAGGACTGCGTCCAGGAAGCCTTCCTGAAGGCGTTCCAGGCCTGGCCGCACTTCAAGCCGGTGCGGCCGGCCCCGGTCTGGCTCCACCGCATCGCCGTCAACACCGCGATCTCCTACCGGCGATCCCTCAAGCGGCGCGAAGTCACCGAGCTGCTCCGGCGGCTGGGCCGGCCGCCCGCGCCGGCCGATCCCGCGGCGCAGTCTGAGAGCGCGGACGTGATCCAGGCCCTGGCGGCGCTGCCCGCCAAGCTTTCCATCCCCTTCCTGCTCCGGCACTACCACGGCTACTCCACGCCGGAAGTCGCAGCCATCACCGGAGCACCCGAACGCACTGTCCGGCACCGGATCGAACAGGCCGCGGCACGGCTCCAGAAGGCGCTCGGCGCCGGCTGGAACGAGACCTTGCCGCAACCCGGGCATCACGGCGTTGTCCTTTCGTGCACAGAGCCGACATCCGATGCTTGAGCGACGGCTGGAGCGCCGCTTGATGGACCGTCTGCAGGGCCAGCTGGATGCCTGGCAGCCCTCCCGTCCCGATCCGGCCCAGGCGCGGTATCGGGAGCTGGCCCGAAGCAGCCCGGGTGGCGGCCACGCCGGGCTCAGGGGGCTGGGCTTCGGGTTCGTGGCGGGCGCGGTCGCCACCGTCGGCGTCCTGATCCTGCTCACGGGCAGCGTCCAGCCCCAGGTCTGGCTGGATCGCGCCCAGGGCGGGGTCCGGCACCTGGAGGAGGACATCGTCGAGAGTCGCCAGCCGGCGGCATCTCCGCAGCCGACGGCGTCCGATCTGCCCAGTCCGCCATCGCCCCGTGTGGGCTCGCCAACCGCCAACGGCACCGGTCAGCTCCCGACGCTTCCGAACTCGGTCACCACGGTCAGCGGCCAGCACGACGATCACAGCGGATCTGGAGGAGGATCGACGGGACCGTCGACGCAACCGGTGTCGGCGCCGGCGCCGACGCCGTCGTCAGGAGAGGGCGACGGCTCGTCCGGCAGCTCTGGCGGCCACGACGGCGGTACCTCGGCACCCCAGCCGAGCCCTTCGCCGACCAGCTCCGACGGCAGCTCGGGGCACCGATGAGCTATCGGCTACTGCCGCGTCCCCTTTAGCCCAGCGCCCGGCGCCGCGCTGCGATCGCAGCGCCGGCGGCGGCGAGGGCCACCGAGGAGACGACGCCCAGGGCGGGATGCTCGCGCAGCCAGAGCTGAAGGCTTTGGTGGCGGCTCTGCGCCTGGAATGGGCCCTCTGATCCGCGATCGCCCGGCAGCCACTCGAACAGGTTGTCGGGCCGCCCCGCGACTTCCGCCTCCGGTCGCTGCTGTGCGTCATAGCCGGTGCGGGCGAGATAGCGATCGACCAGTCCGGGTGCGACCTTCTGGCCCAGGATCGCCTTGAGCGCGCTCCCGCCGACCACCATCTCCCGGGCGGGGTGCTCGGCGGCATAGAGGATCGCCTCGGCGATGGTTGCGGGCGCGAAGATCGGCGGCACCGGCTGCGGCCGGCCCGGCATCCGGTTGCGCATGACCTCGAACTGGGGGGTGTTGACGGCGGGCAGCTGCACCATCGTCAGCCGCACCGAGCTGCCGTCGTGGATCAGCTCCGAGCGCAGCGAGTCGGTGAAGCCGCGGATCGCGGCCTTGCTGGCGCAGTACGCGCTTTGCAGGGGGATCGACCGGTACGCCAGCGCCGATCCGACCTGGACGATGGTGCCGCGATCGCGCTGGCGCATCCGCCGCAGCGCCGCCAGCGTTCCGTAGACGGTGCCGAGGTAGTTCACCTCCGTAACCCGCCTGAACTCCTCGGCAGTCATTTCGGCCGCCGGCGAGAGCACCGTGACCATGGCGTTGTTGACCCAAACGTCGATTGGCCCCAGCCGGGCTTCGGTGTCCGCGGCGAGCTGCTCGACCACGCCCGGATCGGCCACGTCGCCCTGCACGAGGAGGGCAACCGATCCCAGTTCCTCGGCCTCGCGCCGGGCGGCCTCCAGGCCCGCGCTCGAGCGGGCGACCAGGCCCAGGCTGTAGCCCGCGGCCGCGAAGGCGCGCGCCGAGGCACGTCCGATGCCGCTCGAGGCGCCGGTGATCACCGCCACCTTACTCGTCATGAATGCTGTTTCATTATCTGATAGTGGATTGGGTAGGTTGGTTGACGTTCGGATTTGTCGCCACCGCCGTGCTGACGGCGATCATGGTGGCAGCGCAGCTGGGGCGGCTGACGCGAATGGACCTGCCGACGATGCTGGGCACGATGGTCACCGCCGATCTCGACCGCGCGCGCCTGCCCGGGATCCTGATCCACTTCGTCAACGGCCAGCTTTTTGCCCTCTTCTACGCCTCGGCGTTCGCACTCATGGGACGTTCGGGTTGGCTGCTGGGCGGCGCCTTCGGGCTTGTGCACGGCCTCCTGGCGCTGACCCTGATCATCCCGACCCTGCCCGCGATCCATCCCCGGATGGCCTCCGAGCGCACCGGCTTCGAGTTCGCCGCATTGGAGCCGCCGGCGCTGTTCGCACAGAACTACGGGCGCCGGACGGTGGCGGTCACGCTGCTGGCACACCTCGCTTACGGCGCGATCCTGGGCGGGTTCCTGAAGCCTTAGCGGCCTCTATCGACAGCGCAGCCGCCACCAACGTGGCGTGGCTCAGGGCCTGGGGATGGTTGCCCAGCATTTCTCCGCTGCCGGGGTCCACCTCTTCTGCGAGCAGGCCCAGCTCCCCGCCCAACGCGACCAGCTCGGTCATCACCGCCTCGGCTTCCTCCACCGCCCCTGAGCGCGCGAGCGCGTCCACCAGCCAGAAGCTGCAGGCCAGGAAGGCGCCCTCGCCGGACGCCGCATCTCCTGACGGCCGGTTGCGGTAAAGCAGCACGCCGCCGGCGCTCAGGCGCCGGCGCACCGCAGCGACCGTCGACCGTATGCGTTCGGGCCGGTCGTCCTCCAGCTCCGACATGGCGACCAGCAGCAGCGCGGCGTCCAGGTCCTGCGAACCGTAGGTGGCGGTGTAGGAGTTGAGCTGTGTGCTCCAGCCCTGCTCGCGCACTTCCGAGCGCAGGGCGTCGCGCTCCCGCTCCCAGCGTTGCGCGCGCTCGAGATCCTGCCCGCGCCGGCGGGCGATTCGGGCCGCCCGGTCGAGCGCCACGAACGCCATCAGCTTGGACGAGACGTGCTGCTTGTGCTGATCGCGCTCCTCCCAGATCCCGGCATCGGGCGACCTCCAGCAGCCGGCTACGAAGTCGGCCAGAGAGCGGATCATGCGCCAGCTCGGGCCGTCCAGTTCCGAGCCCAGGCTGGCCAGGTGCCAGGCGGTGTCGACCACCCATCCGTAGACGTCCAGCTGGTGCTGGCGCGCGGCGGCGTTGGATGCCCGGACCGGCAGGCTCCCGCGATAGCCGGACACGCCGGCGATCTCCCGCTCGGGGTGGCCGTGGGTGCCGTCCAGCGTGTACAGGACCTGCATCCGGGGCAGCGTGAGGCGGCTCGCGATCTGGAGCCAGCGCAGGAAGGCCTGCGCCTCCTGGGTGAGGCCGGCGGCCATGAAGGCACCCGACCCGATCCCGGCATCACGTGGCCAGGCATAGCGGTAGTCCCAGTTGAGCTCGCCGCCCAGCTCCTCGGGCAAGGAGGTGGTGGGCGCCGCCACGGGAGCCCCCGAAGGCGAGTAGGTGAGGAGCCTGAGCGTGATCAGGCTGCGTACAACCGCGGGGCGGAAGGGACCCGCGTATTCGATCTCCTCCGCCCAGCGCCGCCAGTCACGGTCGGTCTCCTCGATCAGGTCGAGCGCCGTGCTGCGCGGCAGGAGCACGGCCGGCGTGCGGTCGGCCAGGGAGGCCAGCAGCGTCAGCGATCCGCCCTGGCCCAATCTCGTCGTCGTCTCCGCACCAGGTTCGGGAGGCCTGCCGGGAAAGCACTGCAGCAGGAGTGCGAGAGAACCCCACTCGCAAAGCAGCGCATCCCCGCGCCAGCTCCAGCGCGGCCGGCGGCCGGGCATGCCCAGGCGCGGGTCGAAGACAACGCGCACGTCCACCTCGCCGGCCGTGCATTCGACATGCCGGACCAGCGCCAGCTGGGGTCGCAATCCGGTGACGTTCACCGGCATGGCCTCCGTGACGGTCGCGATGCCGCTCGGAGCTCGCCAGTGGGTTTCCAGCACGGCGGATTCGGCGCGGTAGGAGCGCGCCTCGACCTCGCCCGCGACCGAGAGCTCGAAGCGACCGCCGTGCTCGGCGTCGATCAGCAGGCCGAAGACCGGGTCCGCGTCGAACCGGGGCAGGCACAGCCAGTCGATCGACCCGCGTCGCGAGATCAGAGCTGCGCTGCGGGTGTCGCCAAGGAGGGCGTACTCACCTATCGGTGCCTGGGTCAATGCCTGAACGCAATACCAAAAGCCGATACCCCCTGGGGGTATACTGCGTTTGATGCCAGGCTACGCCAAGGACAAGCAGCTCATCCGCGGCCGGCTGAACCGGATCGCCGGCCAGGTCGCGGGCCTGCAGAGGATGGTTGAAGACGACCGCTACTGCATCGATGTGCTGACCCAGGTCAGCGCCGTCAAGGCGGCCCTCGAAAGCGTGGCTCTTCTGCTTCTGGCCGACCACACCGCGAGCTGCGTGGCCGAGGCCATCCGGGCCGGCGACGGCAGCGACAAGGTCCGCGAATTGAACGGCGCGGTCGAGCGCCTGGTCAGGGGCTAGCTGCCGGTGTTCGCGCTGGAAGCCGTTGGTCAGGCACTGCAGATGGCCTTCTTCATGTTCTGGGAGGTCCTGTGGCCGCTGGCCCTCGGCTTCCTGATCTCAGCGGTCGTCCAATCGCTCGTCTCCAAGCGGGCCGTGGTCAGGGTCCTGGGTCGGGAGGACCTGCGCGGCCTCACCTTCGCGACGCTTGCCGGCGCCGCCAGCTCGAGCTGCTCCTACGCAGCCGTCGCGGTCGCGCGCGGCCTGGTGCGGAAAGGGGCGGCCTTCGGAAACGCGATGGTGTTCGAGTTCGCGAGCACCAACCTCGTCTTCGAGCTGGGCCTGGTCCTGCTGGTGCTGCTTGGCTGGCAGTTCCTGGCTGCCGAGTTTGCCGGCGGCCTGCTGATGATCGCGATGCTGGCCATCGCCTTCAAATACACCCTCCGCGCGCGCATGGTCGCGGAAGCCAGGAAGCAAGCCGACAAGGGGCTCTCCGGAAGGATGGAGGGCCACGGCGCGATGGACATGTCCATCACCGATGGACCATTCCTGGCCCGGCTCTTCTCAGGCCGGTCGTTGACCGCGGTCAGCCACTACTTCTACATGGACCTGGCCAGCCTGTGGCAGGACCTGCTGCTGGGATTCTTG
>Ga0209474_10000895_pt1 | contig 30439 bp, 28 predicted proteins | sample GraSoiAngelo_145_FD_185902 | JGI IMG/M metagenome (GOLD analysis project Ga0209474, IMG submission 185902) | Grasslands soil microbial communities from the Angelo Coastal Reserve, California, USA - 14_1009_05_20cm (SPAdes) (version 2) | ecosystem: Environmental > Terrestrial > Soil > Grasslands...
GATCAGCCGGCCCGTGGAAGTGGGCGACAGTCGCGGGGCCAGACAGCCCGGAATAAGTCAGCTTCCAATTCAGCTTCTTGGTAGCGGCATCGTAATCGATTTCGGCGCTGCCCTTGCCGGCACTGGTGTTCGGGGGCACCTCGGATTTACCGTCCAGTGTGGCCTTCATCTTGTCGGCGAACGCCGGTCCGGCGAACGCAACCGTTGCTCCCAGCGCAAGCATAGCAAGCATGGTCTTCGTGTTCGACATGGTTCTCTCCCTGTGTGCCTCAACCGATCGTGGCAATTTCAAAACAATGAAGCTTGCGTTTTATTCCCGCGTCCGCCTTAGACGCTCGAAATTTTCAGGCAGATTAACGATGGAATACCCTCCATACTGGCGGTTGATTCATGGTTGACGGATCGGTGAATGCCGCGGCGAATTTTCCTGGTTATGGTTCTGGCGGGCGCCGTCGCGTCAGGAATGTTCTGGTGGTTCACGGCCGCCCCCGTAAGCTCCGCGCTCACCGCGCCCGCCCATGCTCCCGATGTTGTCAACGGACGAACGACATTCAACGCCGCAGGATGTTCGTCCTGCCATGCCGTGCCGGATCAACCCGATCGTTTAAGGCTCGGCGGCGGTCTTGCAATCCGCTCGCCGTTCGGGACTTTCTATGCGCCGAATATCTCGCCCGATCCGGCCGACGGTATCGGCAAGTGGACCGAAGCCGAGTTCATTCGCGCTGTAACACTAGGAGTTTCGCCCGCCGGATATCACTACTTTCCGGCGTTTCCCTATACGTCTTATCAGCACGCGAAAGCCGAAGATGTCGGCGACCTGTTCGCTTATTTGAAGACGCTTGCGCCCGTATCCGGCAAGGTGCGCGGTCACGATGTGCCGTTTCCTTTCAGTATCCGCCGCAATATCGGGATTTGGAAATTGCTGTTCATGGACCATAAACCTTTCACGCCGGACCCGGCGCGCCCGGCGAGCTGGAATCGCGGCGCCTATCTGGTTGGCAGCCTCGGCCATTGCGCGGAGTGTCACAGCCCTCGAAATGTCCTCGGCGGCATAGTTGCCGCGCAGCGATTCACCGGCGGCCCAAATCCGGAAGGCGAGGGTTGGGTGCCGAACATCACGCAGAAAGGAATTGGCGACTGGAGCGAGAAGGATATCGCTTATTTCCTCGAGACTGGGGAAATGCCTGACGGCGACAGCGCCGGCGGTCCGATGGCGCGCGTGATCAAGAACACATCGCAATTGAGCTCGCAGGATCGCGCTAGCATCGCCGAATACCTGAAGTCGCTGCCGCCCGTCGCGGGCCCTTCCAGGCCAAAAAAGGTTAGTGGCCAAGAGGGCAAGTCCTGATCAGGACGCCAGCCCACGCAAGGATCTGACGACCTAGCCCGTGCCAAACGCCTTGAAGGTGATGATGGTGTGAGTGTCCTGAATACCAGGAAGGACCTGCACCTTCTCGTTAACGAAGTGTCCGATATCGGTCTCTTTGTCGACGTAGAACTTCACCAGCAGGTCGTAATGTCCAGCAGTTGAATAGATCTCGGACGCAATCTCGGCTTCCGCAAGCGCATTGGCCACAGTGTAGGATTGGCCGAGTTTGCACTTGATCTGGACAAAGAAAGGAACCATCGCTGTCGTCTCCGGAAGCCATCGCGCTGCACCAATAGAGCAAGAAACCGGGCGCCGTGGCAAGCCAACTTGCTGGCAATGGCGCACCGCGCTAGGACAAAAACATGCCTCTCGCGCAACAGCTCAATTTCATGCGGGCACAGCGATGACGACGCCAATCGCGCTCACCATCGCGGGCTCGGATTCCTGCGGAGGCGCCGGCATCCAGGCCGACCTCAAGACATTTGCTGCGTTCGGCGTGTACGGCGCCTCGGTGATCACGGCCCTGACCGCGCAGAACACCAAGGGCGTCAGCGGCATTCATCAGGTACCATCCGAGTTCGTGACGGCGCAGATCGATGCGGTGTTCGATGATCTCAGGGTCGATGCGGTCAAAATAGGAATGGTGGCGCAGCTGGCGACCATAGATGCGCTCGCCGCCGCGCTCGGGCGCTGGTCGCCGAGAAATGTTGTGCTCGATCCGGTGATGATAGCCACATCAGGTGACAGGCTGCTCTGTCCAGACGATGTTGAAGCGCTACGGACAAAACTCATACCCCGCACATCGCTGATCACGCCGAATCTTCCCGAGGCCGCCGCTCTGCTGGACGAGCCGCTTGCGCAGAGCGAGGCCGCAATCGAAAGCCAGGGCAAGCGGCTGATCGCAATCGGCTGCCCCGCGGTATTGATCAAGGGTGGGCATGGGCAGGGCGCCGAGAGCATCGACTATCTGATCCGCGATAGCGGTATGTTGGCAATGGCTGCGCCGCGTATCGCCACCAAGAACACCCACGGCACCGGATGCTCGTTGTCATCGGCAATCGCGGCCGGGCTTGCCAAGGGCGAGCAATTGGAAACGGCCGTGCGAAACGCCAAGGACTGGGTTAGCGCCGCGATCGCGGCCGCCGATCGGCTGGGCATCGGCAGCGGCCATGGACCGATCCATCATTTTCATAGGTTTTATTGAAGGTCCTGCGATTGCTGCTAGCGGACTACCCAGCTGGACCCCAGCTAAGCGGCTTGCCGCCCCGTCCGGGTACGCGATACAACGGCGGAATGACTGAACAAGCTTCAATTCTCCCCGTGAGCCCCGCCGATATTGACGCGGCCGCGCGCGTGCTTGCGCCATTCGCGGTGCGGACGCCGCTTTTGTCCTCTCCGGGCCTTGACGAACGCGTTGGAGCGCGCGTTTTCCTGAAACCGGAAATGCTGCAGCGGACCGGATCGTTTAAATTCCGAGGCGCGTTCAACAAGCTCTCCTCGATCCCGCAAGCCGCCCGCGCTGGCGGCGTGGTCGCGTTCTCGTCCGGCAATCATGCGCAGGGCGTGGCTGCTGCGGCGCACATCCTGAACATGCAGGCTACCATCGTAATGCCGGCCGATGCGCCGCTCTCGAAGCGAGAGCGCACGAAAGGCTATGGCGCTGATGTCGTGCTCTACGACCGTGACCGTGAGGATCGCGAGGCCATCGCCCGCGATATTGCCGGGAAGCGTGGCGCCACTCTGGTGCGACCCTACGACGACCCATTTGTGATCGCCGGGCAGGGCACGGTCGGCCGGGAGATCGCCGACGACATGGCCACGCTCGGCGTAGCGCCGGACATTGTGGTGGCGCCGGCTTCCGGCGGAGGCCTGGTCGCAGGCGTGGCTACCGCCATCAAGGCGCGCTATCCGCACGCCATGGTGATGTCGGCCGAGCCGGAGGCCTTCGATGATCATGCGCGTTCGTTGCGTGCGGGCAGACGCGAGCCGCATCGTGGCGAGGGCCGCACGATTTGCGATGCGCTGATGGCTTCGATCCCCGGCGAGATCACCTTCGCGATCAACAGCCAACTTCTCACGAAAGGCATTACCGCCACCGATGCCGAAGTCGGCACCGCGGTCGGATTTGCGTTTCGGGAACTGAAACTGGTGGTCGAGCCGGGCGGCGCGGTGGGCCTTGCCGCGCTGCTGGCCGGTCATATCGATGGCGCCGGCAAAAACATCGTGATCGTTTTGTCCGGCGGCAACGTGGACGCGGACCTGTACGGTAGATTGATCAACTGATCTTCAGGCTGGGATCAGGAGAAGAATGCAATCTTCTCGGCTTGGCTCATGCGGCGGATGGGCGCCAGCGGATCGGACGCCGCTGGGTTGGATCTTCGGACCATCCCATTGGCCAGAAGCGTCGAACCAAGCGAAGGCCGAAGTGGCGGTTTAACTGCCTGCTCGGTGATCGGCTCAGGCCTCTGGAAGACGACAATCGGCTCGGGCGGCGGTGGCTCCGGGGCATGCATTTCATCCAGGCCGTCATCGATATCGATAAAATCCGGCGCGCCCATTTCGTGCGCGACGATATCCAGTAACGCGTCATCGTAAGGTTCGGCAGTTTCAGGGGTTTCGCCGGCGGCTTCATCCACTGAACCAACACGTTCAGCAGCGGCGGCAATGACGTTAGGCGCTGATTCGGCGGCTTCGGTTGTGGCATCACCGAGCTCGGTCCTCGGCGCAGCGGCTCGGACCGTATTCAGAACTACTTCAGCCCGCATGTTGATCCCGGCTTCGAGATTGGATGGGGCCAATATCTCCGGCGTCGTGTTCACGGCTGGGGTGAGTACCTCATCGGCGGCTGCAGCGGAGAAGGCTGACGGCGTCCCTGCCACGCGGGAGCTTGATGTCTCGCGGTCCTCCAATTGCACGATGCGCGCCCTGATCAGATCGAATGCGGCGCTCAGTTCTTTCTGAGGGCTTTGGGAGGAGATTTGACCGCATGCACCTTCGATGGCGCTGACTTGGGAATCCAGTAGATCGCAGATTCTCGAATCAGCGCCGATTTCCCGCCATCGCCAGCTGATTTCCTTGATGATCCGCGCGGCTTTGTGCACCGGCGCCAGGCTTTCCTCCGCGGCAACGCTTTCGATTGCCGCCCCAGCGGCCGCCTGGGCCTCCTCGATCGCTTGGCGGACAGAAGCCAAGGCCTCGCTCAGCCTGCTCTGCGGCGGCGGTTGCTTCTGGGCGGCAAGCGTTTCTTCGATCCGCCCCACCGCCTCAAGCACCATGCGGGTGTCGGCGTTGCGGTTGCGTTTGGCATATTCGCCTAGAAACCAGCGGCCGCGCGAGGTCTCCATAAAAGCCTCGCTGATTGCATCATAATCCTGCTCGGTCGGCAGTACTGCGCGGGCGGAGATCGGCGATAAGGCGAATGCTTCGTCGGCCATTTCAGACTCTTCACGCAAATTACGGCGCACTAGGCTAACGATCATCATGATATTGACCGAATCGCAATTGGTTTGATGCCGACCGAATCAGTAATCCCCATCCCATCTCAAGTTACGGCCAGGCGATTTGCGGCGAGGCTGGCGCTGTTTTACAGTGCGCTGTTCGGGCTGATCGGCACGCATCTGCCGTTTTTCCCGGTCTGGCTGAAGGCCATCGACATCGACGCGTCCTGGATCGGGCTCATCATGGCGGCCCCTGCGGTGACCCGGTTTACGATACTGCCGGTCGTGACCGGCCTTGCCGAAAAGCGCCAGTCGATACGTGGAGCGCTGATCCTTACCGCCTTCGCAACCGCGCTCGGATTCTCTGCGATCGGAACCGAGCATCAGCCGTTTTTCGTATTTGTGACCTACGCCGTCACCGCGTGCGTGTGGACGCCGATGGTGCCGTTGACGGACGCCTATGCGTTGCGCGGCGTGGCGCGCTACGGCCTTAACTACGGGCCGCTGAGGCTGTGGGGCTCGGCGGCCTTCGTCGTCGGCGCGCTTGTTTGCGGGCTGCTAGTCGATGTAATTGCGGTGCGGCACCTGATCTGGGTTATCGCCGCGGTAGCCGGACTTGGCGCGCTCGCCGCCATCGCCCTGCAGCCGCTCGATAATCCAAGGCCGGCGCCCGCAGCTTCGCATCGCGCGGCGGCGCTGCTAGCAGCTCCCGGATTTCTCGCCGTGATCATGGCGGCGGCGCTGATTCAAGGCAGCCATGCTGCCTACTACACCTTCGCCTCCATCAGCTGGCAGGGTGAGGGTTTTGGCGGGCTTACGATTGCCGGGCTGTGGGTGCTTGGGGTGCTCGCCGAGATCGTGGTGTTTGCGGTGTCACCGCGATTTACGCTGCAGCCTTGGCTGTTAGTGATGATCGGCGGCCTCAGCGCGTTCGCACGCTGGCTCATCACCGCGCAGGAGCCCTCGGTGGCGGTGTTGGCCTTTGTGCAGCTGGCCCACGGGCTGACCTATGGCCTGACCCAGGTCGGCACCATGGGGCTTGTGGTGCGCCATGTGCCTGTCCGCACGATGGCCAGGGCGCAGGGCTATCTCGCCGCGTGTAGCGGCATTGTCGCTTCGATTGCCTCGATCCTGTCCGGCGCGGTGTACGCCCGTTACGGCGACGGTGTTTACTATGCCATGGCGATGATGGCGCTATCGGGAGCGGTCGTGATCTGGCTGGAGCGGCATCGACTGGCGAATTATCCCCAAAGTCCGGGTTCGGGGGGATAGACCAAGCTGCCCTCGTAGCGCAATGCGTCGCTACGATCGCCGGACAGCAACAGGGGACCGTCCAGATCGACGAAGCGGGCCTGAGAAGCCAGCAGCATCGCCGGCGCCATCGCCAGAGACGTCGCGACCATGCAGCCGATCATGATCTGGAAGCCCAGCGCCTGCGCGGCGTCCACCATCCGAATTGCTTCAGTTAGCCCCCCGGTCTTGTCCAGCTTGATGTTGACGGCATCGTAGCGCTCGCGCAGTCCGTTCAGCGACGCCCGATCATGCACGCTTTCGTCGGCACAGACCGCGATGGGCCTGCGGATATGCGCCAGCGCCTCGTCCTGCCCGGCGGCAAGCGGCTGCTCCACCAAAATGACGCCGGCTCGCGCGCACGCCCTGAGATTTTGCTCGAGATTGGCGGATGTCCATGCCTCGTTCGCATCGACGATCAGTTCGGAGGCGGGCGCCGCTTTTCGAACGGCCATGATCCGATCAGCATCGCCTTCGCCCCCGAGCTTGATCTTCAACAGTGGCCGGTGCGCCACCTTTGAGGTCGCCGCAGCCATCTGATCCGGGGCGGCAAGCGAGATGGTGTAGGCCGTGATGCACGCGGTGGGCGCGGGACGGCCGAGCAGGTTCCAGACGCGCTGGCCCATGCTCTTGGCCTCAAGATCGAGCAGGGCGCAATCCAGCGCGTTGCGGGCGGCGCCGGGAGGCATGACGGTCTGAAGGGTCTTCGGTTCGGGATGGCCGTACAGCCATTCCTGCATCGCCTCGAGCGTGGCCAAGGTTGCTTCCGGGGTTTCGCCATATCGTGGATACGGCACGCACTCGCCGCGTCCGACAAATCCGGCGCGCCTGATTTCGGCCACGACTGTGACGGCCTCGGTTTTAGTCCCACGGCTGATCGTGAAGGACCCCGCAATGGGCCAGCGCTCGATTCTCGCAGACAGGATTGAGGCGTGGCTGGAAGTCATTTCAAAATCTGGCAGTTTCTGTACCGCCCGGCTTGCCCGGCGCAAGCAAGTATGGCTGGTTAGGGGCGTACTCTACAAGGCGGCGGCGGGGCGTTGAGTATTTCCTTTCCATGATCTGCGAAGGTGTAGGCACGGGAGTTGGCATCGTGAATAGCGACCCGACACTGGAACGGATTGCACGGGGCAACGGCCTCGCGCTGTGTGCCGCAGGCTCGTGGACCGCGCGCTTTGCGCCGGCGCTGGAGCAGATGGTTGCCGACGCCGAAAAGCTCACGGGCACCCGTCCGAATATCTTCATCGACGTCTCGCAGGTTTCCAAGCTCGACACCTTCGGCGCCTGGCTGATCGAGCGGCTTCGCCGCAGCCTCAACCAAGGTGGGGTGGAAGGTCAAATCGCAGGCCTTTCGGCGAACTATTCGAGCCTGGTCGACGAGGTCCGCCGGGTGAAGGCCGGGCCCGCGATCGAAAGCACCCGGGTAACGGCTACCGGGATGCTCGATCAGATCGGTCGCACCATGGCCGGCATCGGCGGCACCATCGTCGGATTGATCGACATGCTCGGGGCGGTGCTGGCCGCGAGCGGCAGGGTGTTGGTTCACCCCCGAGGCTTCCGTCTGACCTCGACGGTGCATCATCTCGAGCAGGTATGCTGGCGCGCGGTGCCTATCGTCGTGCTGATCACGTTTCTGATCGGGTGCATCATCTCCCAGCAGGGCATCTTTCATTTCCGCAAGTTCGGCGCGGACATCTTTGTCGTCGACATGCTGGGCGTGCTGGTGCTTCGCGAAATCGGCGTGCTCCTGGTCGCGATCATGGTCGCGGGTCGCTCCGGCAGCGCCTACACCGCCGAACTCGGCTCGATGAAGATGCGTGAAGAGATAGACGCGCTGCGCACCATGGGGTTCGATCCGATCGAGGTCCTGATCCTGCCGCGCATGCTCGCGCTGGTTATCGCGCTGCCTATCCTGGCCTTTCTCGGCGCGATCGCCGCGCTGTATGGCGGAGGACTGGTGGCGTGGCTCTATGGCGGCGTGGATCCGGAAGCATTCCTGCTTCGGTTGCGCGACGCCATCTCGATCGATCACTTCACCGTCGGCATCATCAAGGCGCCGGTCATGGCCGCGGTGATCGGGATCGTCGCGTGCGTCGAGGGGCTTGCGGTGCAGGGTAGCGCCGAGTCGCTTGGGCAGCACACCACCTCGTCCGTGGTAAAGGGCATTTTCTTCGTCATCGTGATGGATGGCGTGTTTGCGATCTTTTTCGCCTCGATCGGAATGTGAAGATGGCATCTGAGGTGCAAAATGCCATCATCCGGGTTCGCGACATCTCGGTGCAGTTCGGCTCGACCAAGGTTCTCGACGGGCTCGATCTCGACGTGCAGCGCGGCGAGATCCTCGGCTTCGTCGGCCCGTCCGGCGCGGGCAAATCGGTGCTGACGCGCACCATCATCGGGCTCGTGCCCAAGACTTCTGGGCAGATCGAGGTGTTCGGGATCGATCTTGACGCCGCCAACTCGGCGGAGCGACGTGCAGTCGAGCGGCGCTGGGGCATCCTGTTCCAGCAGGGCGCGCTATTCTCGTCGCTGACGGTACGGCAAAACATCCAATTCCCGGTGCGCGAATATCTCAAGGTCTCGCAACGGCTGCTCGATGAGATCACCGTCGCAAAACTCGGCATGGTGGGATTGCGCCCCGAAGTGGCCGATCGTTTTCCCTCTGAACTGTCCGGCGGAATGATCAAACGCGTGGCTCTGGCGCGTGCGCTCGCGCTTGATCCCGAACTGGTCTTCCTCGATGAACCGACTTCAGGGCTGGACCCGATCGGCGCCGGCGACTTCGATGAATTGGTCCGGACTCTACAGCGAACTTTGGGCCTTACCGTTTTCATGGTAACCCACGACCTGGACAGCCTTTATACCGCTTGTGACCGCATTGCCGTTTTGGGGAACGGAAAAATCATTGCGGCAGGATCGATGGCCGACATGCGAGCATCACAACAGCCTTGGTTGAGGGCCTATTTCCATGGCAAGCGCGCGCGTGCGGTCGCGGGGTAGAGCGTGGGGAGAAGTTCATGCTCAATCTCAACAAGGAGAACCGACGGCTGAGATCAGCGCAGCTGAATTTGAGGATGGGCTCATAAGTATCGGAGCGGGTTGATGGAAACGCGGGCGAACTTCGTCCTGATCGGATCGTTCACGCTGGCGGTGATTGCCGGCGCGTTCGGCTTTGTTCTCTGGTTCCAATCTCTGCATACGACCAAGGCGCGCAGTCCCCTGCGCATCGTCTTCGAAGGACCGGCGGCGGGCTTGCGCAATGGCGGCAGCGTTAATTTCAACGGCATCAGGGTCGGCGAGGTGATGTCGGTGAAGCTGGACAACCCGCGGCGCGTGGTCGCGCTCGCGATGGTGGAGCAGAATGCACCTATCCGCAAAGACACCCTGGTCGGACTTGAATTCCAGGGGCTCACCGGCGTGGCTGCGATATCGCTCAAAGGCGGTGAGGAGGCGGCGCCCTCGGTCCCGCTGGACGAGGATGGCGTCCCCACGCTGACCGCCGATCCCAACGCATTGCAGGACGTTACCGAGGCGATCCGAGGCACGCTGCAGAACATCAACCGGGTGGTTGCCGACAATCAGGAGGCGGTCAAGAATTCGTTGCGAAACCTCGAGACCTTCACCTTGTCGCTGGCGCGCAATTCGGAGAAAATCGATAACGTCATGCTCAAGGTTGACGGCATTATGGGCAGGGCGGACAACCTGATGCTCGGCCTGAACACGCTGGCCGGTGGCAAGGAAGGCGGCGAGCTGTTCCTGGCGGTGAAATCGATTCGCGAACTGGCGGAGGATTTCGACAAGCGCTCGGGCGCGCTCATGACCGATGGCCGGCGTACCCTCGGCGATATCAGCCGCGCGGTGAATAACCTCGACCGCAACCCCACGCGCCTGTTGTTCGGTCCGGCCAACGCCAGTGCGCCGGCTGCGGCAGCCCCGCCCGCGCCGACGCCAGCCGCGGCGCCCGCGCTGGCCACCGACAAGAGGCGGCCATAGGGATTTTGGCGTTTCAATTTGAAGCAGCATCGAGAAAAACGGAGGCATCGCTGCCTCCGTTTTTGTCGGTTATTGTGCTTGCTCGTTGGCTATCCGAGCCGTCCCGCCGCATGGGCGAGCAGGGTATAGACTAACCCCGTCTCCGAGGTGAGATGGCCGCGCAGCACCGCAGGTCCGCGCTCGTCGCGCGCCACCTCATCGAGCAGGCGCTCGAATTCGGTGATGTAGCGGTCGACGGTCTGCTTGAAGTTGCGGTCGCCGCGATATTTGCGGGCGACCTCGTCGAACGCTTTCTGTCCGGCCGCCGTGTAGAGGCGCTTGGTGAAGGCCTTGCTCTCGCCGCGCTGATAGCGATCCCACATTTCGGCAGCGAGATTGCGATCCATCAGCCGGCCGATGTCGAGCGACAGCGACTCCAGGGGATTGCCGCCGCCCTGCTGCGCTGCGCGGCTGCGCGGCGCCTCACGATTGCCACCGCCCGCATCCGTTCGGTTCAGCAACTCGGAAAGCCATCCATCGCGACCCTGGTCGGTACTCCCAGGCGAAACTGGAGGCGCTTCCGTACGGCGCGAAGGGGGCATGCCGAGGTCCGGCGGTGGCAGGTTCGAGGCGCTACCGCCATCGCGCATCCGTGGCACCGCGCCCCTGCCTGAACTAGCGGCGACCAGCACAGCCTCATCTTCGCGCTGCGCACTGCCGCGACCCGCGGTTACGACGTCGAGCCCGCGGCCGTGATGGGCAACGATCCGGTTCAATTCCGCCAAAGCCTCGATCTGATCGACGATCACCTTGCGCATCTGCGCGGTGCTCTCGGCGGCTTCCTGCGGCATTTCCAACACGCCACGGCGGAGCTCGTTGCGGGTGGCCTCGAGTTCGTGCTGCATTTCCGCGGCCATCTGCTTCATGCCGGCCACCATCGCGCCGAACTTTTCAGCCGATTGCTTGAACATCGCATCCGCTTCTTGCGTGGTGTGCTGATATATTTCGGCCATCTCCTCAACGGCCTGCCGGCGCTGCTCTTCGGCCGTTGCTCGCACCGTGTCGAACTGCTGGCTGATAGCGGCAGAACCGGCACCGGCGGTTTCCGCCACTACACGAGCGATATCGCGAGCGCGCTCTTCCGCGGCCGCGAGCGATTCATCGAGCAGGCCGCTGAAGCGCGAGAGCCGCTGATCAAGGTCGGAGGTGCGCAGATCGATGGTATTGACCAGCGATTCAAGCACCGTTTTGCGATCCGAGATAGTGACCGTGGTGTTTCGGTTGCTTTGCTCGACAACGCTGGCGGCTTCGACCAGGGCCTGGCCGTGTTGCTCAAATTGGGTGGACAGCGAGCCGAGATCTTCCAGCGCCTTCGCCGTCTTGGTGTTGAAGATATTCAACTGCTCTTCCAGCGTATGGGTGGCCACTCCATTTCGTGAGGTGACGTCATTCATGGCCGAGACGAAGTCTGCGACACGGGTGACCAGCGCGCGCTCGAGCGAGTTGAGGTTGTCGTGCGCGCCTGTCAGCACTTCCTGCAAAAGGATATTGCCTTCCCGCAACCGTTCAAACAGCGCCACCGTATCGCTACGCAGGATCTTGCTGGTTTCCTGCATCTCGGTTACGGCCGCGATTGAAACCTGGCGCGATTGGTCGATCACAGTCCGCGAAGCCTGCTCCAGATCCTTCAACGACTTGTTGACGGCCCCGGTAGCGAGCTCGCCCGCGGAGGTGATCGTCCGCGCGACTTCCGAGCCCTGGGTCAGCATCGATTGCGAGAAGGTCTGGCTGCGGGTTTCGATCGATTTCAGCGCATCGGAGGTGACGCGGTCGATGTCCAGCGTAAGATGGTTGGTCTTCGCGCCGATCGCCTCGATCAGCGTTCCCCGCTTGCCGTCGATCATGTTCGACAGGCGATCTGTTTGCTGCTGCACATAGCCCACGATTTCGTCGGTCTTGCCGGTGATGGTCGAGCCGAATGCGCCGCTGGCGGCAAGAATCGACCGTTCGACGTCGGCCGAGGTCGACTTGACCTTGGAGCTGGCTTCGTTGGATGCAGTCACCAGCGCGCTCTGTGCGGCGAGTGCGCTGGTCTGGATCTTGTCGGTGGTGTTGGCGGTCACCGCGCTGAGCGACCGTTCGATTTCGCTGGAGATTGTCTTGATCTGGTTGGCGGAGTCGGCGGAGGTCGCCTGCAGCGAAGCTTGCGCGTCTCGTGCGCTGTTCAGGATAGAAGCGGCGGTATTCGCGCCTACCGCGGTTAGCGTGCGCTCGACATCGGTCGCCAGCGACTTCACGTGATTGGCGGCGTCTGAAGATGCACTCACGAGCGTGGTTTGCACTTCACGAGCGCTGGTCAAGATAGAGTTCGCGGCGCCGCTGCCAACGGCGGTGAGAGCGCGTTCGACTTCCGACGATGTCAGCTTCAGCTGTGCGCCGACATCCGACGAAACCGAGACCAGCGATTGCTGCGCGGCGCGCGCGCCGGTCTGAATCGTCTCGCTTGTATTGATCACGAGATTGGTGAGTGAGCGCTCCGCGTCTTCGACGTGGGATTTGATCCCGAGCGACAATTCCTCGGCGCGCGCCATCAGAGCGTCGCTGGCCTGACGCCCGCTGCTCTCGATGCGGCCCGCCACGGCTTCGATGCGCGAACCCAGCAGGTCTTCAAATTGCGCCACTCGCACGTCGATGTCGTTGGCGACCGCGCCAACCCGGCTCTCGATGCCCTTATGGATCTCCTGGAACCGCGCCGTAATCGTCTCGGTCAAGTGGGCGCTGCCGCCATCGATGGTGGCCCTCACGTTCGAGATGCGCCGGTCGACGGCTTCGATCGCCTGGGCGGTGCCATCGGTGAGGGATGAGGTGAGTTGGGTGAGGCGCGTATCGATCGAGTTGATCGCCTGCGCTGCGCCATCCGTCAGTGTCGCAGCGAGCGTGCCGAGCCGGCTGTCGATGGTATCGGTAACCGAATTCGCCCGCGTATCGAAGGTCTGTTCGAGCGATTTCAGCCGGCCGTTGATAGACTCGTCGAATGATTGGATCTTGCTGTCGAGCGAGGAGTCGAGAATGGCCACGCGGCTTCCGAGCGTGGTCTCGAATTGCATCAGGCGCTGGTCGAGGGAAGCGGTGATCTCGCCGCCATTAGAGGTGAGGCGAGTGTCGAAGGTATCGACATAGCTCTTCAGGGTTTCCGCGATGTCGTGTGTGCGCTGACCCATGCGATCCACGATCTCGCCGCCGAACGTTTTGACGGTGCGGTCGAATTCAGAAATGTGACGGGTAATAAGCGCACCCAGCGTGCCGCTGTCCCGCGCGAACCTCTCCGCGAGTTCGCCGCCTTGGTTCTTCACCAACTCGTCGAATGCGCTCATCTTCAGCGAGAGCGCGTCCTGCGCGTTCTCGGTCTGGCTGACGACCTTCGCCACCAGCGAGTTTACGCTCACGTCAAGCGCTTCGCTGGCCTTGTCGCCAGAGGAGAGTATCTGGTTTGCGAGCCTGGTTCCGGCGTCGTCGATCTTGCCGACCAGATCGCCGCTGCGCAATTCGAGTTCAAGCAACAGCGAGTCGCTGGAGTTCTTCAGCGAGTCGTGTACCTGCTCGGTGCGGTCGGAAATGCCATCTACAATGATCGAGGAGCGCTGCTCGAATTCGCTGGTGATGCGGTCCATACGCTCATTCAACATTTCGTGGACGCGATCGGCCAGTTCGACGAACTCGTCATGGACGTGTCCGGTTTTGAAATTGAGGCTGGTGGTGAGGCGCTCACTTGCATCGAGTACGGCGCGCGTGGTCTCGGCGCTGGCTTCCTCGAGACGATCGAGCAGGTCGCCGCCGCGTTCCCCAAGCGCGAGGATCATGTTGTCGCCGGCGTTGCTGAGCGCCTGGGTGATGTGCGCGCCGCGTTCTTCAAGCGCACCGGTGATGCTTTTGGCAACCTCATCGACCCGCGAGGCGATGGCGTCCGAGATCAGCGCGATGTCATGGCGCAGGTCGATTTGCACGCCGGATATGGCGCTGCGAACCTGTTCGGCCTGGCCAACCAGATTGTCGCGTTGATGGGCAATGTCCTGCAACAGGGCGCGGATGCGCACCTCGTTGTCGCTGTAGGCGCGCTCTAGGGCCGAAACTTCGTTGGCAACCAGCGTTTCCAGCTCGCCGGCGCGCGCGATCGCGCGTTCGACGCCGTCGCCCATGGCGGCCACTTCGCGTCGGATCGCCTGGCCGACCGTGACCATCGAGTCGCTTGCGGCGCCCTCGGGCTCCGAAAAGCGGATAGCAACTTGCGCCATCGACTCGGCGATCATGCGCAATTCCTGACCGCGCCAGGAAAGGCTCGCCAGGAAATAGAACAGCAAGACCGGCGCGAAGAACAACGCCGCGAGACCCGCGAGCACCAAGGTGCCGCCGCTGCCTTGGCCGATCACCGCCTGGAGCGACGGCAGAAAGCTGATGGTTAAAAGTGCTGCGCCCAGAGTCCAGACGCCGGCAAAAGCCGTCGCGATGGCATACACGTTTCGGGCGGGCCGGCCCTTCTGAATGGCCTGCAGAATCTGACCGATGGTTTCGCGGTCGTCGTTGGCGGCGCGGCGGGTCGAACGCGCTTCGGCGATCGGTTCGAAAGCCGGCCGGTCGCCGCGGGGGCGGGCACCGAAAGCGCTGTCGTCGTAACTCGTTGTGGAGAGCGAATTCGCTGAACTCAAATCGTTGTGGGCTGACACTCTGTCGTTCTCAGCTGGCGCTGATGCATCGCCGATGTTCAAGGCTTCCTGTATGGCAGAAAGCGCGACTTCGGTCGGGTCTTTGACCTTTTTGGGATGGTTCGCCATGTTCGGTGTCAGCCCTCATTTTACTTTTCACGCGTCCCGGAAAGCCCCGCGCGAATGTCCCCTCGCGAAGTCGAAGCCGACATCGTTAGCTGCGCTGGTCACGAACCCGCGAGCATCGGCCGGCTGTCTGCCCCCATCCGGAACCATCCTATGGGCTAGGCGATACGAAAGAAATGGCCGCTATTAACTCAATCTTAATCATCGTTAACAGCGCGGTATCCTAAGGCTTTGGAGTTCCACGCGCTTTGCATTCGGGCGGGTTAATTGGGGCAACTCTTAGCCAAAAACAAGGCGAACTGGCGGCCTATACATTTCATTAACCGTTACCGTGGTTGGCTGGCCCGAGTTCGAACCGAGGTGAGTTGGGTCAGCGCCATGCCGCTTCACGTGGAACGGATTAACTGGATGCCATCCCCGCCGCTCGCTCCCGATGACGGCCCGATCGACTTCGAACATCTTCGGCGAATGACGCTGGGAGATGCCGAGCTCGAGCGCGAAGTGCTGGGGCTGTTTTCGGTGCAGGCGCTACGCGTGGTCGGCACGCTGGCCGCCTTGCCCGCGGATGCCCGCGCGCAGGCGCATACGCTTAAGGGTTCGGCCCGTGCGGTTGGCGCATTTGCGGTTGCTGACGCGGCGAGCCGTCTGGAAGCGAAGATAGCGAATGGTGATGACGCCTCGCAGGCGCTCACCGAACTTAGCGATGCCGTGGCCCTGGCGCGTTCGGCTGTCGATGCGATCCTGCGCTAGGCCTGATCGCAACCCACTGCAGTAGCAAAGCTTACGATTCTGGTGCGGTTTTGGAGTTTGACACCCGCACGCAGCACGCGCGGGACAACCTGATGGCGACGTCAAAACCGCCCGCACTAGCGCGGAGCGGATCGACCCGTTATACGACTGCCCGGACCTCCTTATCCGGCACACGAGCAAACATGGCCAAGATTTCCTTTGTCGATCATACCGGCGAAACCCGCACTATCGAGGTAGAGAACGGGGCGACCGTTATGGAAGCGGCGATCCGCAACGCGATTCCCGGCATCGAGGCCGAATGCGGTGGGGCCTGCGCCTGCGCGACCTGCCATGTCTATGTCGATGAGGTGTGGCGGGAGAAGGTCGGGCCTCCCTCGCCGATGGAAGAGGACATGCTGGATTTCGGGTTCGACGTGCGGCCGAATTCGCGCCTGTCGTGCCAGATAAAGGTGAGCGACGAGCTTGATGGGCTCGTGGTCTCCACGCCGGAGCGGCAGGCCTAGAACCGCTTCTTTCACGTGTTTTCCTGGCTCGAACCGGCCCGGCAACTTCGCTTGAAACTTTTAAAATTTCGGGGGCGCTACTTCCACCCCACGGCGCAGCCAAGGCTGAAAATTTCGGACTATCTCTGGTGTCAGCGCTGTCGGCTTGCGCGTGTTCTCGTCGATCAGCACCGTCACTGATCGCGCCGAGGCGACGCATTTTCCTTCGGAAAACACTACCTGATCGAACGTGACGGAGGTTCGCCCGAACTTCGAAACGCCGAGCCCCGTCTCGATCGTGCCCGGCCAGCGCAGCTCGGCGCGGAAATGGATGTCCAGTCGCACCATAATCCAGGCCAGGCCCGCGGGCATTAGCCCGTAACTGCGGTCTTTCATCAGAGTGACACGGCCGGTTTCGAAATACGTTGCATAAACCGCGTTATTCACGTGATGGTTGGGGTCGAGATCGGCAAACCGCACATTGTCGGTCAACCGGTAGGGAAAATCTTGCAGGCGCAACGTTGAATCGAGACGGGCGGGCGCGTTCACGGGGATCTCCGAATGTAATGCCCTTACAGCGCAGTTGACGAACTGCGGCAAGAGGGTTGCGGCGGTGTTCCGGGGCCATAATTATGGCTTTCCTGACCCCTCTGCGTTGGCTAGACAGGCGCTGCCGAAGGTGCCTGCCGGCGAGATTTCAACCGAAAAGAAGAGATATGAGCGAAGTCATCAAAACCGATGTGCTGATTATTGGCGCGGGACCGTGCGGACTGTTTGCTGTTTTCGAACTGGGCCTGTTGGATATGAAGGCGCATCTGGTTGATATTCTCGACAAGATTGGCGGGCAGTGTGCCGAGCTCTATCCGGAAAAACCGATCTACGACATTCCAGGCATCCCATACGTCACTGGTCAGGGCGTGACGGATGCGTTGATGGAGCAGATCAAGCCCTTCAAGCCGACCTTCCATCTCAACGAGATGGTGGAGAACATCGAGAAGATCGGCGATCCCGCCTTTCGCGTCACTACCGACGGCGGCAAGATATTCGAATGCAAGGTGGTCGTGATCTCCGCCGGTGGCGGATCATTCCAGCCGAAGCGGCCGCCGGTGCCCGGGATCGAGGATTACGAGGGGCGTTCTGTATTTTATTCCGTGCGCAAGATGGAGCAGTTCCGCGACAAGGATTTGCTGATTGTTGGCGGCGGCGATTCCGCGCTGGATTGGACGCTCAATCTGCACCCGATCGCCAAGCGCGTCACGCTGTTGCATCGGCGCGACGATTTCCGCGGCGCGCCCCATAGCGTTGAGCAGATGCGCGCACTGGTCGCCGGCGGAAAATTGGATCTGAAAATTGGCCAGGTCACGGCGCTGCAAGGCGAGGGCGGCATGCTCGCCGGTGCGACCGTAAAAGGCAACGACAACAGCATTTCGAACGTAACGTGCGACACCATGCTGCCGTTCTTCGGCCTGACCATGAAACTGGGACCGGTTGCGAATTGGGGCATCGCGCTCGAGAACAATCTGGTGCCGGTCGAGACCTCCGCATTCGAAACCAGCGTGCCCGGAATTTTTGCGATCGGGGACATCAACACCTACCCGGGCAAGCTGAAGCTGATCCTGTGCGGTTTTCATGAAGGCGCCCTGATGGCCCAGAGGGCGCACCGTTATGTCTATCCCGACAAGCGGCTGGTTTTTCAGTACACGACGTCGTCCTCGAGTCTGCAGAAGAAGCTCGGGGTCAACTGACGCATTCTTGCGCCGCTCATGCGACCCGCGGCGGAACACTTTGATGCCTTAGTCTTGTGGCTGAGCCCGGGCCTGAACACCAGCGCCAAAGATCCGACCGCGGCAATGGAAGCATTCGCGAAATGGCCTTAGTCTGGGGTCATTGTTTTCAGTGAATTATTCAGGTGGTGACCATGCGGACTGCGAAACCCGGAATTCGGTTGGCGTTCTCATTCATGGCTGGTCTTGCGCTGCTGCTTGCTATTGTTTCCGCCGTGCGGGCCGCTGAACCCTCAGCCGCAGGGCTGTGGCAAAAGATAGAGGACGGCAAGCCGGTCGCCTGGTTTCTTGTGCTCGATCACGACGGCATCTTCGAAGGCGTGATCGCCAAGATGTTCCCGTTGCCCGGCGAAGCTGGCGATGAGGTTTGCGCCAAATGCACCGACGATCGCAAGAACGCGCCGGTGCTTGGAATTTCGTTCATCAGAGACATGAAGCGCGACGGGTTGAAGTATGAAGACGGCAACGTTCTCGATCCGCGCGACGGAAACATTTACAAGGCCAAGATGAGCGTCAGCCCGGACGGCCAGACGCTTACGATGCGCGGCTATTGGGGGATTTCGCTGCTCGGCAGGGATGAGAACTGGTTCCGCTTGCCCGATAGCGCGATGGCCCAGCTCGATCCCGCCGTTACATCAAAATACCTGCCGGCTCAGGCGGCTGCGATCAAGCCGTTGCCGGCGCAGGCGGCCACGGTCAAACCGCCGGCCGTGAAAAAAGCCGCCAGTCCCGTGCGCTGAGCCGAGGCGAGGCGCCGCTTGCAAGATTAGTCACTCCTCCAACCGCCTGATCCAAGCCTGATCCATCCATCGGGTGTTGCAAAGTCGCCTCACTGGCGGACAATCGGATGCCTCTCCTACGAAATCGGATGCCTCTCCTCCGATCGCACGACAGACAACCACCCTCAATTTCACGAGATTGCGCTGGGCGAGTCTGTCAATCCTGACATTCAAGCCGTGGGTCCAGCCGTTCGCGCGGCATAGTTTTGGGGAGTGGAGATGATACGTTTTCGCAGCCGACTGGGTTTGGCGGCCGCGCTGTGCGCGCAGGCTATCTCATTGCCCGCCAGCGCAGCCGACCTCTCGGTTCCGCGCGCGCCTCTATATGCCAAAGCACCGCCGATCCTCTCCGCGGGCTATGATTGGTCAGGCTTCTATGCCGGCGCGCATGCTGGGTACGAGTGGGGCCGCGCTCACGTGATCGACAACGGCGTGCTGACAGAAAATGCAGCACCGATGAATGGCGCAATCGGCGGCTTGCTGGCCGGCATCAACTGGCAGACCGGAACGTTCGTTTACGGACTTGAGGGCGATTTCGGGCTGTCCCGGTTGCGTGGACACGGTGTTCTTGGGCCGCCGCCGCCGCCACCCGGGCCGCCGCCGCCGCCCGCGTTGCCCAATCTATATGACGTGGACCTGAGCGGTAATTTTCGTGGCCGGATTGGCGTTGCCGTGATGCCGACCACGTTGATCTATGTCGCGGGCGGGCTTGCGCTGGCGGAGTTCAAGTTCAGGGAAAACAGCGGGCCGATCCAGAACAAAGAGCTGCTGGCGGGTTGGACCATCGGTGCCGGCGTCGATCAGGCGTTTACAAAAAATCTGATCGGCCGTGTCGAATTTTTGTATGCCGATTATGGCCACAAGGATTTCGTCGTCGCCCCTGTCGATATCTACAACATCGGCTTTAAGGCTCAGACAGTTCGCGGCGCGCTGATGTGGAAGTTTTGACGACGTAGGATCGTCCGCGAGCCGCATTTTCTTTTTGAAGCCAGCAAACCGTCTAACGGCTTTCCGACCCAACGGCCGCGGGTGCAATCGGCTGCTCGACCATTTCGCTCTCAGCGCGATCGAGGTGCAGCACCGATGTGACGGCAGGCAGGGCGGCATCGGCCATCGCCGCGTGACCTTCGGCTGTGGGATGTACCGCTCCGCCATACACGGCGGAAAGAATGCCCCAGGTCGCGTCGTGGATATCTGCAGGCTGACTGGAAGATGGCAGCCCTTGCGGATAGGTCATTGCCGAAAAGTAACTGTCGTTGGCGTCGCGGACCCATCGCGCACGCGGAACATAGGCGCGGTATTCGCTTGCGCTGCGGCCACATAGCATCGGCTGGCTCGCCGCGGTGACAATGTCCGGATTGAAGCTTTCGCCGTGGGCTGAAAAACATTCGCGATCGAATTCCGGATCTGTCGAAGCTCGTGCGCAGAATCCGTGAACCCCGAAAGCCTCCTGATGGGAGTCGACGAAGGTCATGCGATCCACGGCGGGATCGCGACACAGCACGCCCGACCGGCAGGTCGCGAGTGCCTTTAGCTGAGGGAGGAATTCGTTCTGCACGTAGGCCGACACGTTGGCGAGCCGTTGCGGCGCCGCGTTGAAGGAAGGATGGATATCGAAACCGGCACGGCCGCCGGGGCAGGGCGTCCCGGCAGCGGCAAGCGTCGGATTGGCATAGGATACGTACACGACATGCGACAGCTCGCCGCCAATAAGGGGCTTTAGCGCCTCTCTCATCCGGCCGAAGTTCTGCGGCAGCTCTCGTGCCAGTGCCGCGCGCGAATCCTCGACCGATCCCATCACGCCGCTGCGCCTGAACAACACGCGCTCTGTGGGAGTATCGACGATCACATCGGCAACCAGTCCGGAAAAATTGATGTCATTGCCCCCGATAGACAGCAGGACCAAGTCGAGGTTGCGATCGGGCTGGCGTTTTTTTGCCGCAGCGACGGCCGCGCGCAACTCGTCGAGCTGGGCGGCGACCGTGCCCCGGCACGGGCTGGGCGTCTTGGTCGCTGCGCACTCCCGCGCGCGTTGCGCACCGAACAGGCCGTCGGAAATGGTAGCCCCGGTGCAGGCGAGCGGCAGGAAAGTCACCGCAATGTGCGGGTATTGGACTGCCAGCGCTAACGCCGTGCGGGTCTGATAACTGTATAGCGAACGATGACAGGCGGAATTGAGCCACAGCGCGCTATAGCGCTGCCAAGCCTGCAATGTCTCAGGTGATTCGCAGGCTCGTCCACCCTTGTATCCGGCGCGGCTCGGTCGAAAGTACTGAGAAGTCGCGGTGCCGAGATACGAGCGGAAACAGAAACCTTCGTCCGCCAGCGCCATTGCCCGGTCGGGATTGCCTTCACCCGAGGCGATGCTATCGCCGAGACCGGCGATGAAGACGTCGCGCACCATAATCTCGGTCGAGAGCCGCTGCGGCGTCTCCGGCCCGGAGGAGACGTCTACGCTCGCCACTGTAACGCGGCCATAACGTACTCTGAGATTGACGGGTTCGGCGCAATCGAACGTGGATTGCTGCGGACCATCGCCATCATCGAACGCCCAGGCGCAAGTAGCGCCAACCGGAACTGCGCCGACCAGCCGAACGGTTACAGGATGATCAACGGGGGTAAGATAACTCTCCTTGACGTTATCGCGATTGCAGGGTTCGCTGATACGGCCGAAGAGATCGATGCATAGACGATTGACCGTGTTGCGCGCCCAACCCCGGCCGTCGCTCTGAACCTCCAGCGCCTGCTCCGAGGCGAGTACGCTGCGGCCGCGCGCGCTCTCGGAATGGAGCAGAAAGTCGCGCTCTTCGCGGAATAGCCTGAAGCGGTTGCGGACTTCCCACACAATCTGCAGCGGTTCGTCAGACCCGAGTGAGGTTGCCGCAGTCACGCCCTGCACTGCCGAGGGTACGCCCTGCGCCGCAACCGGCTGTGCTGGTGATAGCGCCAGTGCTCCCGCGAGCAGCGCGTATCCTGCGATCGAACCAAACTGAATTCGGACCATGAGGCGTTTGACGTGACTGTTGGGGCGGAAATAAGAAAGATCCGGAGCAATATGGAACGACTTCGGAAGGTCCTTCCAAATCGATCGCACCTTTGGGTCGACCCGAACCCAATTCGGATGGTGAGTTAGCCTTGCGACCGGCGGCTCTCGATCGGAGTCGCCTGCTCCCGTCTGTTCATATGCTGGACCGACTGCCGGCTCTTCAGCGGCACTGCGGCCGAGGCTGAGCAAGCCTCGTTCATTCTGCGGCGTTGCTGCCAGGGCAATGCCACATTGAGCCAAAGCTCGCGCGCTCCCATGATGCTGATGGAAATTCCAAACGGGATCAGAAAATACAGAATCCGAAACACCAGGAGAGTGGCCAGCATCTGCTCCCTGCCGAACTGAGGTAGTGCCACCAGCATCGCGGCGTCGAACACGCCCAAGCTACCGGGCGCATGACTGGCGAAGCCGAGCAGCGTTGCCAAAATGAACACCACTGCCAAGGAAACAAAATCGATGCCGGGCTGCGCGGGGATCAAGAGATACATCGCCATCGCGCAGAATCCGAGATCGATGACGCCAATCAGCACCTGCAGCAATGTCAGCCGCGCGGAGGGTAACACCACCTTCCAGCCGTTCTGACCGAGCTCGCGGCGGTTCTTGCCCGTGACTAGCCAAATAAAATAGGCGGCAATGCCAGCCAGGCAGCCCAGCCCGATCAGCTGGTTCACGGGCGTGGGCAACAAGTCCATCGCCGATGCCGCCCAAGGCTGCCAAGCCATGCCGAACCCGAGCACCACTACATTGCCAAGCCAGAAGGTGAGCCCAGACAGGAAGCAAATCTTGGCAACATCGATCGGGCTCAAACCGTATTCCGTGTAGATCCGGAATCGGATCGCGCCGCCGGTAAACATGGTGGCGCCGACGTTATGGCCGATCGTATAGCTTGTGAAAGCCGAGAGCGCCGCGATCCTATAGGGCACGTGTTTCTGGCCGATCGTCCGCAGCGCAAAAAAGTCGTAAAATGTCAGCGTACAGAATGCGCCGACCACGCACAACGCGGCGAGCCCGACGTGTTGCGGCCTCAATTCCGTCAGTGCAGTCAAGATTACACCAGTGTCGACATCCCGGAGAGTGCGGACCAGGGTCGTGACTGCAAAGAGGATGATAAGGACGCTCGCCGCAACTCCAACCCGTTTCCAGCCGATCCGTTTCTCGAAGCCACGTGCGAGCGTGGTCAGCATTCCGTGCATTCATCCTCCCAGGCGGCAACGACTTAGCATTCAAAGCTTTTAGACAGATCGCGGCCAGTCACTCCTCGCATAAGGCAAAAAGCTTACCTTGTGCAGTCCTTGACAGAAGCGGTTTCATCCCGATGGCCGCGGCCCTCAACTAGTGAGCTAACCTAGGATGGCGACGATTTTGAGGACAGTTTGGGACCTGCATTGTTGCATCGACTTACGATGTTCCATCGCAACGTTTTCTCGCGGCTGGAACAACCTCGCGGTCCCCCGGTTACTCGAACAGTTGGCGTGCCGACAACATCGGGCGGCACGGTCGTGTTCCCCCAAAACAAAAAGGATATGAGCGATGGGACTGTTTACCAGAGACATCAAAACCATGAACGATTTGTTCGTGCACCAGCTGCAGGATATCTACTATGCCGAGAAGCAGCTCGTGAAGGCGCTTCCAAAGATGGCTAAAAAGGCCGCTGACCAGCAGCTCAAGCAGGGCTTCCTGACCCATCTGGATGAAACCAAAACGCATGTGGAGCGGCTCGAGCAGGTGTTCCAGATGCATGGTGCCCAGGTGAAGGCGGTCGATTGCCCGGCCATCGACGGCATCATCCAGGAGGCCGATGAGGTCGCAGGCGAGGTTGCCGACAAATCGGTGCTGGATGCGGCTTTGATCAACGCAGCGCAAGCCGCCGAGCACTACGAGATCACGCGCTACGGCAGCCTGATCGCGTGGGCCAAGCAACTCGGGCGTAACGATTGCGCCAGCGTGTTGCAAAAGACGCTCGAGGAGGAAAAGGCCACCGATCAAAAGCTGACTCAGATGGCCGAAAGCAAGGTGAACCTTCGCGCCGCGAGCTGATCGCCTGCCGGATGCTTCTGAAAAACGTTGCGCGGAAGCCCGCGCAACGTTTTTACATTTCTGGCGGACCGACGCCGGACTAAGCTTTGCGCAGCGCAAAATGCGCACCGCAAAATGCCATCAGGGCGCCGAGGAACAGCGCCGCAAGACCGGCGAGCACGCCGGAAATGGTCGGGATCGGACTTGGCGCTGAGGCCGCCTGTCCCGCGCCTGCGAGCACCAATACGCCAACTGCGATCAGGAATTGCCGCATCCGTGGCGGAATTTGCCCGGAGGCTGCGTTATCCATAAAGCTGGCGCTGAAATAGCCTCCACAGAAACCTACAGTCGCGATCAACCACCAGGCGACCGCCGCACTCGCCGGCATGAACTCGCTACTTGATCGCCAAAGACCGCCGAGATCGAGACCAAAGCGTGCGCCCAACATATGCACGGCTAGCGCAAGCAGCACTCCTGAAATCATGGCGCCAGCCAGGATCAGGGGGCGTGGAAAATAGGTCGTCTCGGGCATGGTCCGCTTGTAAAGTAAACTTGGCGGCGTGTGCAAGCCGAAGTATTAGCGTGACGGGATATCTCGAATTGGCAAAATCATCGCCGAACCAGGTGACAACATCAGCGCCTTTGTCGTCCGCCAGCCGATACACCTATAAGGCCTCGTTGATTGGGGCCGCGCATCAGTTCGAACTCACCGACGACGGGTTGGCATGGCAGGCCGGCAGCAAGTCCGGCGTATGGCCGTATAAAGATATAGCTGCGATTCGTCTGTCGTATCGGCCGGTATCAATGCAGTCGCGCCGGTTTCGCGCAGACATCGAATCCGTCAGCGGTCAGCGTATCGTCATCGTTTCCACAAGCTGGCAGACGGTCGCTTTGATGGCTCCGCAGGATAGGGACTACCGCGAATTCGTCACGCAGCTGCACACCCGCATGCAGCAGGCGGGAAGCAAGGCCGCGCTGATCGGCGGCATTGGGCCGAAAACCTATATTGCCGGCTTGGTGCTGTTGGCGCTGGTTGGGGTCGCGATCACGGGCCTTCTGGTACGCGCGACTGTGACAGGCGAATTCGCCGGCGTTCTATTTCTGATCGGCTTGGCTGTGCTGTTTACCTGGCAGATCGGCGGCTTTGTCAATCGCAACCGGCCGCGCGCGTACACCTTCAATCATCTGCCGGAGCCGTTGCTGCCTTAGGCGAGGCAGGAAAGCTCGACATTGTACGCAATGAATCGTGATTTCGCGAACGCCGCACGTCAGCATAACGAGTTCTACTTTCAGCTCGCAAGGAGAGGGCGATCGTGCAGGGCCGCCACACCAGACTGCCGACCGCACAGGAAGTTGCTGAAATCAACCAAAAGCACCTGATCAGGACGCCGATCAAGCACGCCGATCTCTTGTTCGTATTCGGCACGCGCGAGGATGTCGCGCAGCGTGTCGAAGAAGGTTGCCGGCTCTGGCGCGAAGGCTTCTTCCGCTGCTCGATCGTCAGCGGCGGCGTGACGCCTGGATCGGCGCTTTCCGAATGCGAGATCATCAAGACGGCGATGGTTGCGGGCGGGGTCCCATCCGAACTCATCCTGGAAGAACATCGCGCGACCAATACTGGGGAAAACGTGATCTTTTCGCTGCCGGTCATCGAAGCCGCAGTTGGCCTCAAAAATATCCGGAGCGTGATTTGCCTGGGTAACAGCTGGACGGCGCGCCGCTATCCAATGACGCTGCATCGCTACTGGCCAGACGTGGAGAAGATGCTGATCACGGTCGACAGCTTCGATACTCCAGTCGCGCTCTGGCATACCAATCCTGATTTTCGGGCCAGGATCATCAGCGAATGGGACAAAATCGAACCGTACTTGGCGAACGGTTTTATCGCGGAATGGCCGGTTCCGTCCAACCAGTGAGATGTCGGGGTCTCGTGCTGGCGCGAGGCGCCTAGTGCCGCACTACCAGCACCGAGCACTTGGCGTAGCGCACGACATGACCGGCGTTGGAGCCGAGAAAATAGGTCCGCATCGCGGGCCGGTGCGACGTCATCACGATCAGCTCGGCATGAACTGCCGCGGCCTCCTGCAGAATCTCGTGATAGATGCCGCCCTGTCGCACCACGGTGGAGATACGGGATTCGTCGATACCGGATTCGCGCGCTACGATAGCCAGCGCCTCCTCGGACGTCTGGCGCTGCTGCACGTCGAAATCGGCCGGCACATATTCCGCAAGCATCACCGGCGTCATCGGCAATACGTTCAGCAGGCGGACGGTGCCGTTGTAGGTCTGCGACAGCGTCGCCGCGGTTGCAATCGCGGGTTTCGCCAGATCGGTGTCGGCAAGGTCGATCGGGACCAGAATGGATTTGAACATCTGCGCCTCCCTGTCCGCGGTCAGCCTAGCATAAAACGACGGCTTGGCGACGCGCGCAGGCTCGTGCGCTAAAGGGCCTGACCGTTACGGGCCTCCGCTTCCATGCGCTCTCGCACGTGCTAGTCGTCTGAAGCTTGTTTCAGAAGCTTCGGGCTGACAAACAGCACTAGCCGCCCGCGGCGGAACGCCACTTCGCTCCAGTCGTCGATCGCAAAGTCAAATACGGCAAGACCCGATGTCGGCAGATTATGGGCAAGCGCGTTCCGCCCCGCGGGATCGCCGCTACCGGCGAGGGCCAGCGCCAATTCGTGAATACCGGGATTGTGCCCGACCAGCATCAGCCGCTGCGGATCGGGATCCGATGCGTCCCGAATCACCTCCAGGAGTTCGGCCGGATCCGCGCCGTAAAGTTCCGGCGTCAGTTCAACCTGCGGCTCCGGAGCCAGACCTTTCATCGCTTCCCATGCTATTTCCCAAGTCTGATGTGCCCGGATCGCGTACGAAACCAGTACCAATTCGGGAAATGGCGGATGGCGGCCGATCCAGCCGCCGATCTCGGCTGCGTCTTGGCGGCCGCGGTTGTCTAGCCGGCGATCCTGATCGCGGCTTGTGGGCGCCTCGTGTTCGGTCTTGGCGTGACGCAGCAGCATCAAACGGCGCATGGCGCAATCTCGATTCGATTCGAGTCCGGGCATTAATGTACAAGCTGCTGCACCAGACAAGGTGACAAGCACCGGATCGATCCGTAAGAAAAACGTTATCAGCCAGACTCCTAAAAAAGGCTTCCAAGACGATGCAATCTGAGGATCCCGACCTCCCGGACCGTTTGCGGCTTTCTTTCGATCTGGATGTCGACATTGCCGTGGTCGGTGCCGGTCTCGCCGGCCTTACCGTGGCGCTGGAGGCCGCGCGGCTTGGCGCGAGCGTCGCCGTGCTCGAAGGCCGCCACGTCGGCTGGAACGCATCCGGCCATCAACTCGGCACGGTGATGCCGGGATACGGCGTCGCGATCGGCGATCTGATCGCGCGCATCGGGCTTGAAGATACGCGCGAACTCTGGGCTCTGTCGAAGGAAGGTGCCGAACATGTCCGGGCGCTCGCGACCGAAGAGTCGATTCCCGGTATCGCGCGGAGCGAGGGCGCCCTCGAATTATCCAACGTCGACGTCGGCGATCAAGTGATCGCCCGCCTGCAAATGCTTGGCGAGGATCTTGAGACCGAGGTCGAGGGTTGGCAGGTGGATCGCGTGCGGGCCGAGATCAAGACCGACCGTTATTTCCACGGCGTGTATTATCCAAAGGCGTTTCAGATCGATGGTCGCAAATACGTGCATGGGCTGGCCGCGCTGGCGCGGCGGGCGGGGGCGCGGATCTTCGAGGACACCCCGGTCGTCAGCATCGATCCATCCGGGATTCGCAAGCGCATCGTTACCCCTTCGGCGCGACTGCGCGCTTCCCACATCGTGCTCGCCGGAAACATCCATTTGGGCGCGCCATCTCGGCGCCTGTCAGAAACGCTACTCCCGGTCTGGCGCTATGCCGGGGTGACCGCGCCGCTTGGCGAACGCCTTGCCGAGGTGATGTCCTTCAAGGGATCCGTCAGCGATACCCATGGCATCGATCATTTCCGGATCATCGAGGGCGACCGATTGATGTGGGCGAGCCCGGAAACAACCTGGGCCGCGCGGCCAGAACGCCTCGCCGGCGCCATTCAGCGACGGATCGGGACGATCTTTCCCAAGCTCGGACGGGTCGAGATAGCGGAGGTCTGGGGCGGGGCCACGGGACAGACCGTGCATGGCATGCCTCAGATCGGTCAGCTTCGTAAGGGGCTGTGGGTCGCCAGCGGGTTCGGCCGTCATGGCCTGAACACGACCGCGATGGCGGGCCAGCTTATCGCGCGCAGCATTTTGTGGGGCGACGAGCGGTGGCGGCTGTTTTCGCCATTCGAGCTCGTATGGGCCGGTGGCGCGATCGGCCGGATCGCCGGATACGGCATCGGCATGTGGAGCCGAGCAAGCGCGGGGGCTGCCGGCGCGCTGGCTCGTTACCGCGAAAGGGCGCAGGTCAAGGAGCGAATTCGCGACACCCGTCTGGCCGAGGCGAATCGCCAGGCCGGAACCCAGCCGCCGCCGTCTCGCCCGACGCCGGGAAAGCCGCGTGTCCCCGTGCCGGCAAACCGCGAAGGCAAGGGCGCTTCCTAACGAGCAGGAGGCGCGAGAAAAAACCTCGCGTTCTGTGTGCGGCGGCACGATTCTCGCAAGAAAGTGAGCAGGTTCCGGCTGAATCGGTGTAACTTCCCCGCTTGACCCCCGTATCTGTTTGGCGAGCTGTTCTTTCTCGCTTTACACGGAGACCATTATGATCGACCGCCGTATCCTGCTTGCGTCCGCGGCCAGTCTGCTCGGGCTTGCAGCCTTCCGCTGGCTGCGCGCTTCCCCGGCGGAAGCCGCCGAGAAGTTCGAGATCGAAAAAACCGACGCGGAATGGCGCGCGCAGCTGACCCCCCAGCAGTATGAAATTTTGCGCAAACAAGGCACCGAGCGCCCAGGTTCGAGTCCGCTGCTCAAGGAACATCGCAAGGGCGTCTTTGCCTGCGCCGGTTGCGACCTGCCGCTGTTTTCCTCCGAGACCAAATTCGAGAGCGGCACTGGTTGGCCGAGTTTCTATCAACCGCTTGAAAACGCCGTCGGCAAGACGGAAGACCGTGCTTTCGGAATGCTGCGGACCGAAGTCCACTGCCGCCGCTGCGGTGGCCATCTCGGTCACGTCTTCGATGATGGCCCGAAGCCGACCGGGCTACGCTACTGCATTGACGGCTTTGCGCTGGTGTTTCGACCGGCAGCGCCGTCAGCGAGCTGAAGCGAGCCCCGGCAATTGTTGCCGGCCCGGCAATTGTGCCCCGGTCTTTGGACCGGGGCATTTTCATTTAAGCCGTTGAAACACATACATCTTTTAATATGGCATAGTGCTTGCGACAGACTCCTTCGATTGCGGCCACGGGCCGGCCGCCGGATCGAATTGGAGACGATGTTATGGGTATCTTCGATGCTCTCAATACTTCGGTGGCGGGTTTGCAGGCGCAGTCCTTTGCGCTCCAGAACATCTCCGGCAACATCGCCAACGCGCAGACCACCGCTTACAAGGGCATAGGCACCAGCTTCGTCGATCTTGTCCCGGAGGCAACCACACCGGACCGGCAGGTTGCGGGATCGGTGACCGCGTTTGCGCGCGCCACCATTTCCTCGCAGGGCACTGTCTCGGCAGCAGGCGTCGCCACCTATATGGCCATCAACGGCGACGGGTTCTTTTCGGTGCAAAAAGCAACCGGCACCGTCGATAACGTACCGGTCTTTACCGGCGTCACCGACTACACCCGGCGCGGCGATTTTCAGGTCAACGCCAACGGCAATCTCGTCAATGGCGCGGGCTACTATTTGATGGGCGTGCCGGTCGACTCCAAGACCGGAAACCCGCTCGGCAACGTTCCGCAGGTTCTCCAGTTCCAGAACAACTTCGTGCCGGCGCAGGCAACCAGCATCATTCAATACGCCGCTAATCTTCCGACCACCCCGAAGACGATCGCAAGTACTACGGCGCTCGCCGGCTCGCTGCTGGCCGCAGGAGGCTTGAACCCGGCCGATTTCACCCAAAACCCATTGCCGATCGGCACGCCCGCAGTCCCGTTCGGCGACGCGACGGTGACAGGCGGCGCCGTCTCGAACAAGGCGGGACCACCATCGGCGCCGATCACCGCGGCAACGCTGCTGTCGGGGCCATCGCCAAGCAACTCGCTCGTCACGAATTTCATTCCAGGCGACACCATTGTCGTTGACGGTACGACGCTCACATTCGTGAATACCGGTACTGTCGGCAATTCAATCGACGTCACCGACAACGTCGGCACTCTCCTTGCCAAGATCGGCGCCATCACAGGAGTCGCTCCAACAATCAACGGCGCAACCGGCGCGATCACGCTACACACGGGCACGGCGGCAAACTTGTCGATCACCAGCTCGGCGGGAGGCTGGGGAGCGCTCGGCTTTCCGACAACCGTAACGGCAACACGCACCGGCGGAGGTGGCGTCGGCACCGGCATCGTCGTCGCCAACGATGGAGGAGTTTTTCAGAACGAATCCATCAGTGGCGGGGCGGTAACAGCGTTCAACGCGAGCGGAACGCAGGTCAACCTGCAACTGCGATGGGCCAAAACCGACAGCGCCTTGCTGGGCGGTGGGCATCAGGACAGCTGGAGTCTTTTCTATCAGACCGACCCCGCCGCAACGGGCATCCAGCCCGAGTGGGTTAACGTCGGC
>Ga0209474_10000900_pt1 | contig 30228 bp, 28 predicted proteins | sample GraSoiAngelo_145_FD_185902 | JGI IMG/M metagenome (GOLD analysis project Ga0209474, IMG submission 185902) | Grasslands soil microbial communities from the Angelo Coastal Reserve, California, USA - 14_1009_05_20cm (SPAdes) (version 2) | ecosystem: Environmental > Terrestrial > Soil > Grasslands...
CATCGGCGCCGTGGCCCCGGCCGCGACCATTTCATCGACTTCCGATGATGCTTGCCAGAAGAAGAGGTAGGGCGAGATGGTCGTGCCCAGCACGGCGACCACGGCCATCAAGAAATCCCTCGAAAATTGGAGGTGCGGGATAAACGTTCCCGCGAGCACATCCAGCAACCGCGGGTGCGTGAAAAACGCCGTAAGGACGTACGCGAAGAGTGCCAGGGTGAGCCATTTAAAGATCTTGAAGATGGTGGCGTACGTCGCGAAGAGCTCCATGACGATAATCAGCAAGGCCGCCGGGACAACCAGCCACAATCGTGGAACGGCACCCCCGGACAGCAGTGACCCACCGGCTGCAACGGCACCCAGATCGGCACCGACATTGAACAGGTTTGCCCCGAGCAAGCCGAGAATCGCGATCCCAACCAGCGATGCCGGGAACTTTCGCCGAAGAACGACCCCGAGTCCGACGCCGGTCTGCAGCGCGATCCGGGAACAGAGCTCCTGGACGGCAGCCATCAAAGGAAACGTGAACAGTGCAGTCCAGAGGAGCCCGTATCCGAACTGGCTCCCAACCTGCGAGTAAGTCCCGATTCCGCTCGGGTCGTCGTCGCTCGCGCCGGTGATGAGTCCGGGCCCGAGCACCTGGAGCCATCCGACGAGCCCCTTCCGGCGCGCTTCCTCGAGGGTCGTCCTGCCCCCTTGCGGCCCGCCGGTGTCGGCCAGCCCATTCTTCGAAGGCCGGTGTTTCACCAATTCGTCGAGCCGGGGCTCTCGCTCCGGTTTGACGGCCCGCCGGATCGGATCCGGGTTGTCCTCTACAATGCGCTTCCCGATAGTGTGATAATACGATTATCACCAAGGACTTCGAAAGGGGCAGCGGACCATCCTCGCGCGCGTGGTAACTTCGGGGGACCCATTTCCGTTGTAACAACCGACCAGTGGACCCTTGGCAGTTGAGAAAGCCACTGCTACCCTGACGATCAAATGTCACAGAAAGTAATAAAAATCGGGCTCGCCATGGCATTCGCCGCTCTCCTGCCCTCCTGTTTTGGGGTGCAGGTGGGCCGAACCGCGGGCCCGGTCGCATTGGCCTACAACTTCGCGGCAAAGACCGCCGATCCGGTGGTAACACCCGAAGACCTGCCCCACCACAAGCTGGTGATTGGCCAGGTTGCGGTCAGCAGCGGCGCCGTTGTCGTCCGCGGCTTCCACGAGCCGGGCGACTTCGCCCATCGCAATTACTGCGGTGCCGGCGCCACCCAGGTGCTGCTGTCAGCGTGGATGAGCAACGTGCCCGACATCGAGACGGTCGCCAAGGCGTCGAAGTTGAACCCGAACCGCGGCGAGTACGGAGCCGATGCCACCAACGCGATCAATGCCTTTCTGGCCCCCATCGTGATGCCCAGCCTCGGACAGGCGCGCTACAAGGCGGAACACATCACCAGCCTGGACGAGGTCAAGGCGCGCATCCAGGGCGATATCACCGACCCGAGGGCGACCATCACCTTTGACCATGGCGTGCCGGTGATGGTGCAGACCATGACCCGCACCATGCCAGGCTGGAACCACTGGAACGCGACGCACATGATCACTATCTTCGCCTTCGACTTCAGCCACAACGATCCCGCGCTCGACACCGTGACCTACGCCGAAACGCCCTCACCGCTCGCCGGCTACCGCGGGCCTGACTTCCAGACCATTTCGGTGAGCGCGCTGTGGGTCGCGATGCAGGCCTACCTCCGCGAAGGCGCGGCGTCCGACCCGATGAACGTCATCAGCTAGGCTTCGCTCATGGCGCAGGCCGCCGATCGACCGAGCGACGCCATCTCGATGGAGGCGCTGATCCGGCATCAACTGGTGCTGCTCGGCGAGGATCCGGCCCGCGAGGGCCTGCGCGATACGCCGGAACGCGTCAAGGACAGCCTGGAATTCCTGACGCGCGGCTACCGGATGACGCTCGACGAGGTCTTTGGCGATGCCACCTTCACCGAGGCGTATAAGGACATGATCGTGGTCAAAGACATCGAGATGTACTCGCTCTGCGAGCACCACCTCCTGCCCTTCTTCGGCCGGGTCCACATCGGCTACATCCCCAAGGGAAGGCTTGTCGGCCTGAGCAAGATTCCGCGGCTGGTCGAGCTGTACAGCCGCCGCTTGCAGGTGCAGGAGCGAATGACGCGGCAGATCGCCGAATGTCTGCAGAAATACCTCGAGCCGGTCGGGGTCGCGGTCGTGATCGAGGCAGACCACCTCTGCATGAAGATGCGCGGCGTCGAGAAACAGAACAGCCGGGTGTTCACGAGCTGCGTGCTCGGCATCTTCCAGACCGACTCGAAAACCCGCGCCGAATTCATGGGACTGATCAAGGGCGTTCCCAACATCTGAGCGTTGACGGCCCAACTGCTCGTTGGGACCTCGGGCTTCTCCTATTCGTCCTGGCGCGGCAGCTTCTATCCGCGGCGGCTGAAGAGCGCCGAGATGCTGAGCTACTACGCGAGCCGGCTCTCGACGGTTGAGGTCAACACGACCTTCTATCGCACCCAACCCGACGAGGTCATCGCCGCGTGGGCAGCGAGCGTCCCGCCAAGCTTCCGTTTCGCCGTCAAGGCGCACCGACGCATCACCCATAACCGTCGCATGCCGAATCTCGAGACCGCGATGGAAGTGCTGGCCGGTGAGGCGGCGTCCTTCGGCGATCGGCTTGGACCCCTGCTCTTTCAATTACCGCCGACGGCGCCGTTCGACGAGAGCCGCATCGACCGGATCATGGCGCTGGCGCCGACACAGTGGCGTATCGCCTTCCAGTTCCGCCACCCCTCCTGGCATGTGCCGGCGGTCGTCGAGAAGCTGGAGCGGCTCGGTGCCGCGCTGGTCCATGGCGATGGCGAGGAGCAGCCTGGGCCAGTGGGGCGGGGCGCCTTTATCTACCTGCGCCTTCGGCGGCAGGCGTATTCGGCCCAGCGACTCATCGCCTGGAGCAGGCGGATCGCAGGCTACCTGGCCCAGGGAAAGGACGTCTACGCCTACTTCAAACATGAACGGCTGGGGCCGCTGTACGCTGAGCAGCTGGCGGCCAGGATCCGAACGTCTTTTCGGGTTGGAGTCGAAGCCGGGTTATAATCGCGGCGAATTCGCGCAAAGGAGGCGTCAGCAATGGCCCGGTCCATGTGGCGGGGCGCAATCAGCTTCGGGATGGTGGCAATCCCGATCCGCATGTATCTCGCCACCGAGGCTCATAGCGCCGTCGCGTTTCGGCAGCTGTGTCCGCATTGCAAGCTGCCGATCAAGCAGCAGCGGCATTGCCCGACCGACGACCACGTCGTCGCCTACAACGACGTCCTCAAGGGCTACGAGGTGGGCAAGAACCAGTTCATCATCATCGACGAGGAGGACCTCGACAAGCTGCCGCTCAAGACGACGAAGACGATCGACATCATGGAGTTTGTCGAGCGCGACGAGGTTCCGCTGGGCCTTTACGTCAAGAGCGCTTACTACCTCGAGCCCGAGGATGTCGGCGTCAAGCCGTTCTTTCTGTTGAAGCGGGCGCTCGAGGAGACGAACAAGGTCGCGGTCGCCAAGATCGCGCTGCGCGATCGGGAGCACCTCTGCCTGATCCAGGTCCAGGGCAACACCCTGCTGGTGAACACGCTCAACTGGCCGGATGAGATCCGCTCGACCGAGGAACTGAATCTGCCACAGAACGTCAAGATCAGCGATCGCGAGGTGACGATGGCGACCTCGTTGATCGACAACCTCACCGACGCATTTCAGCCCGAGCGCTACACCGACGACTACAAGGCGGCCTTCCAGCAGATCATCGACCAGAAGATGCAGGGACTCGAGGTGACAACGCCGGCGGCGGTGCAGGAACCCAAGGTCATGGATTTGATGGCGGCATTGAAGGCATCGGTGGAGGCCACCCGCCAGGGCAAGAAGGCACCGGCAGCCAAGCCCGCGGCGGCCCGCGCGGCCAAGGTGAAGGTGGCGGCCAAGTCGGCTGCGGCGCGACCGGCGGCAAAAAGGCGCACGGCCTAACGCGACGTAGTACAGTCGGCGCTGGCATGCCGGCTCGTCCTCGCTCGGTTGAGCTCGACCTTCCGTTTGCCCGTCCGCTGCCCGACCGTCTTCGGCCGATGCTGGCCATGCCCGCGGCCGAGCCGTTCGATTCCCGGGATTATGTTTTTGATGTGGCGTGGGATGGCGTGCGGGCACTGGCATCGATCGATGGCGGCCAGGTCCGGCTCTGGGGTCGCGACCTGACCGACCTGACGGATCGGTATCCCGAAGCGCAGGCTCTCCTCGACCTCGCCCCGGACAGCACCATGGTCGATGGCGAGCTGATCGTCAGTGATGAGGAAGGCCGGCCCGATCGCGTTTCCCTGGACGCGCGGCAACATGCGCTCACGCCCGATGCGGTGAAGCGGGCCGCCGAGGCGCATCCGGTGACCTACGTCGTCTATGACCTGCTCTATCTCCGCGGCCGCTCGGTGATGAAGGACCCATTGGAACGGCGGCGTCCGCGAATGTTCGGGGCGATCCGCTCCGCCCGCCGCATCTATGTGGTCGAACCGGTCGCCGAGGACGGCCTCGCGCTCTTCGATGCGGCGCGCGAAAAGGGCCTGGAGGGCGTGATCGCCAAGCGCTACGACAGTCCCTATCGGGCCGGACAGCGGCATCCCGACTGGCTGCAGATCGACGCCGCGCGGCAGCAGGATTTCGCCGTGCTGGGATTCGTTCCGCAGGCGGGCGATCACCTGCTGGAGGCGCTGATCGTGGGCACGTACGACGGCCGAACGTTCCAGCCAGCCGGCCGAGTCGTCGGCGGCTTCGATCGCGCCACTTCCATCCGGCTGCGCAAATCGCTCGACGCGCTGCCGCCGGCACCGCCGCCAGACGATCCGCGCTGGGCGGATGACCGGACCTGCTGGGTCAAACCGCAAACGGTAGTCAACGTCAAGTTCAGCGAATGGGATCGCCAGGGGCAGCTGCGCTTTCCGATCTTCAACGCGCTGAAACCGGAGGTGGCCGCCCAGGAGTGCACACGCTCGCCGGTGATGGAACCGCGGGAACCGGCGCGGCCACGACGCCTCGATGTGCAGATCCCGCAGCTTCCGATGTAACTCTCCCGTGTGGCGTGCGGCCCTGCCGCCTGCCTAAACTGGGGAAGTGGGCGGCGGCTGCTATAGCGGTCCGGAGGGAAGCGCATGCTGGGGCGTCTGGTGGGTGCCGCTTCTCCTTATCCTGGTCGCGCTGGCGGCGGCGATTATTGTGGTGGCCGGACTCGTCCAGCTCTGGCGAAACCCTGTGCCCTTCTTTCGGTACTTCGCCTCGAAAAGAAACCTGATCGTTCTGCCGATCACCTTCTTTGGATACATGGCCATCTGGACCCTCGGCGGATTCCTTGTGTGGCAATATCGCCTGCCCGCCTGGATGGCATCCATCTTCGGAGTCCTGGCAATCGTCGTCGTCACTATCGGAACCTGGGCGTCGAGGCGTTCGCGCACGCGGCGTCCCTGAGGTAGAGAGCCCGTAAAGTAGCGACGTGCCGATTGGGGACAAGGTAGCGGTCCACCTCCGCGTCAACGGAGAAGAGATGGCGGTGATAGTCCCGCCCTACAAGACCTTGCTCGAAGTCCTTCGTGAAGACCTGGGCCTGACCGGCACGAAGCATGGCTGCGAGCTGGGTGAATGCTCGACCTGTGGGGTGCTGGTCGACGGCAAGCCGTTTCTATCGTGCCTGGCCATGCCACTCGACCTCGAGGGACGCGACATTACGACTATCGAGGGGATGGCGGACGGCAGCCGGCCGCATCCGCTACAAGTTGCCTTCGCCGAGCTCGGCGCGGCGCAATGTGGGTATTGCACGCCCGCGATGCTGCTGACCGCGAAAGCCTTGCTCGAACGTGACCCGCAGCCGTCTAGGCAGGCGATCATGGAGGCGCTCAGCGGGGTGCTCTGCCGCTGCACCGGCTACGTCAAGATCTTCGAAGCGGTCGAGCTCGCCGCCGCGAGAGGCGCATGACGGAAGAGCTCGCTGTCGTCGGCAAGTCGTTGACCAAGCCGGACGCGTTCTCGAAAGTCAGCGGCCAGACGAAGTTTGCCGATGACCTGGCGTTGCCGCGGATGCTCTACGGACGCCTCCTGCGCAGCCCGCATCCGCACGCGCAGATCCTGCACGTCGATGTTTCGCGTGCGCGGGCCATGCCCGGCGTCCATGCGGTACTCACGGGCGACGATCTGCCGATCAAGTTCGGCATCCTGCCAGTGAGCCAGGATGAGGAGGCCCTTGCCCGTGAGCGAGTCCGGTACGTCGGTGACCCAATCGCGGCGGTTGCCGCAGTCGACGAGTGGACAGCCGATGAGGCGCTGGACCTGATCGAGGTCCAGTTCAAGGAGCTGCCTACCGCGATGTCAATCGAGGAGTCGATCGCGATGAAAGGCGAGCCCATCCATGGCAAGTCAAATGTGCATAAGGCGGTGGCGCTTGAATTCGGCGACACGGACGCCGCGCTGGCGAGCGCGGAACACGTGCGGGAGGACGTCGTCTTCTTCGAAGGGAACACGCACCTGCCGATGGAACAGCATGCGGCCGTGGCACAGTGCGCCGCGGACGGCAAGGTGACGCTCTGGACATCGTCGCAGACGCCGCACTACGTGCATCGGGCGTTAGGAAAGGTGCTCGAGCTGCCAATGAGCCGGATCCGCGTGATCGCCACGCCGAACGGCGGCGGCTTCGGCGGCAAGAGCGACATCTTCTCGCACGAGCTGGTCGCCGCCAAGCTGGCGATGGTGACCGGGCGGCCGGTGAAGATCACATTGACTCGCGAGGAAGTGTTCTACGCGCATCGCGGCCGGCATCCCGTCCTGATGAAGGTGAAGACCGGCTTCAAGAAGGACGGTCGGATCGACGCGATGCAGTTCAAGAGTTTTCTCGATGGCGGCGGATACGGCAGCTACGGGGTCGCCAGCACCTATTACACCGGCGCGCTGCAGACGACGACCTATGCGATCCCGCGTTATCGCTTCGAGGGCGTCCGGCTGTTCACCAACAAGCCGCCCTGCGGTCCCAAGCGTGGGCACGGTACCCCGCAACCGCGCTTCGCGCTCGAGACGCATCTTGACAAGGTGGCCGAAGAGTTGGGTCTTGATCCGGTAGAAATCCGGCGACGCAACCTGCCCAAGCCGGATTCGCGCACGGTCAACTGGTTGCGGATCACGAGCTGCGGGCTGGAGGAGTGCATCGACAGGGTCGTCAAGGAATCGCGGTTCCTGGAACGCCGTGCCTCGATGCCGCGAGGCCGCGGGCTGGGCTTCGCCATCAGCTCCTACCTGAGCGGGGCGGGCACCGCGATCTACTGGAACGACATGCCGCACTCGGAGGTCCAGCTCAAGCTCGATCGCAATGGCGGAGTCGCGCTCCTGTGCGGCGCCATCGACATCGGCCAGGGCTCGGACCACATCCTCGCCGCGATCGTCGCCGAGGTACTCGGCGTATACCTCGAAGACATCCAGCTGACGACGGCAGACACCGACCTGACGCCGATTGATCTCGGCAGCTATTCGTCGCGCGTGACCTTCATGGCCGGCAATGCGGCGAAGGCCGCCGCCGAGCGTGTTCGAGAACGGCTTTTCGGCGTGAGCGCAAAAGCGCTCCACTGCGACGTCGATGACCTGGTTGCTCGCGACCGACGGATCTTCCGACGCAACCGTCCCGAAGACGGGGTGAGCTTCGCGCAGGCGGTCCAACTCGCGGAGGCGGAAGACGGAGTCGTCACGGGAACAGGGAGCTACACGCCGCCCAAGCTCGCCGGACCCTACAAGGGATCAGGGGTGGGGCCGAGTCCCGCGTACTCCTATTCGGCAGCCGTCGTTGAAGTCGACTGTGACCTCAAGACGGGTGAGGTCCGTGTGCCCGAAGTCTGGATCGCTCATGACATCGGTCGGGCGATCAACCCGCTGCTCGTGCAGGGTCAGGTCGAGGGGAGTGTGTACATGGCGCTCGGCGAGGTCTTGATGGAGGAGCAGACCTTCCGCCTCGGGCTGCACAAGTTCCCCTCATTACTCGAGTACAAGAGCCCGACCGCGCTCGAGACGCCGATCATGCATACCTATCTGATCGAGACCATCGATCGCGAGGGACCGTTCGGTGCCAAAGAAGCAGGCCAGGGTCCGCTGCTGCCGGTGATCCCGGCCGTCGCCAACGCCGTTTACAACGCGCTCCGCGTACGCATTGATGAAATTCCGATCACCCCGGAAAAAGTGCTCAAGGCGCTCGCCGCTAAAGACAAGCGGGTCGGTCCCAGGACTGTGCCCACGTTCCAATTTCCCGCGGTGATCAAGTCAGACGTTCCCGAGGAGTGGCAGGGCAGGTAATGCTGCGCTTGCCGCGCCTGCAGTATTTGCGGCCGAGGTCGGTTGCCGAGGCCGCTGACTTGGCTGCTTCAACCCCCGGTGCGATGTTCATCGCCGGCGGCACCGACCTGGTGCCGAATCTCAAGCGGCGGCAGTTCGACGTGTCGACGCTGATCAGCCTGAATGCGTTAACGGACACGGGTCGGATCGAAGGGAACGCCGAAAAGGGCGTTACGATCGGCGCCGGCGCGACGCTCGATCAAATAGCTAACCATCCGCAGCTGCAAGGATCGTATCGAGCGCTAGGCCAGGCCGCCGCTTCGGTGTCGACGCCGCAGGTGCGCTATATGGGAACGCTGGGTGGAAACCTGCTCGTCGATCCGCGCTGCAATTATTACAACCAGACCTACTCCTGGCGCAAGGCGGTCGGCTTCTGCCTCAAGAAGGATGGCGACATCTGTCTGGTGGCGCGGAGCTCGCCTCGCTGTTGGGCGGTCTCGTCGTCGGACACGGCGCCGGTTGCGCTCGCGCTCAATGCGCAGATCACGTTGCAAGGTGCCAAGGGTAGGCGCCGAGTTCGCGCGGCGGACATATATAAGGATGATGGGATCGACTACACGACGAAATCGAAGGACGAGGTGATCACGACCTTCGACGTTCCGGCGCCTTCAGGCCGGATGACGAGTGCCTATTGGAAGCTTCGCCGGCGGCCTGCCTTCGACTTCCCCATCCTTAGCGTGGCCATTGCGCTCATCTGGGACGAGGGGCTGGTCCGCGAGGCAAGGGGAGCTCTCGGAGCAGTTGGCTCCCATCCCGTTGACCTCGGCGCCTTCCTGTCACCGCTCATCGGACAGCGGCCTGATGAGGCCCTTATTGCTGAGGTTGCCGAGGCTGCAGACAAGCCTTCGCGGCCGCTGGATAACACCGATCTGAGCCACTTCTGGCGGAAACGAATGACCAAGGTATACATCGAGCGGGCTCTTCGGGATGCCTGCGGGCTTGTCGCCGTCGACGGCCGCTTGAACGCGCAGTTGAAGGCCAATGTAACTATCGGTCCAAGCCGTCAGACAGGAGAGCGTTTTACGTTATAAGACTAGTGATGAAGCTGCCTGCGTTATTGATCTGCTCGGCGTTTATCACGGCGGCCTGCGCTGGAACCGCGACGAGCTCCGGATCGAGCGTAAAGGCGGCGGTGCCGATGAACATCGAAGTGAAGAGCGGCGCGAATGCCGCGACGGGGTCAGATTTGCCCACCCGAATCAACCCGCCGATTCGCAAGGAATCTCGCCCCCTGCCAAGTGCTGCGCCCGCACAGTCTCCGCAACCCGGGACCTCTACCCGGAGTGCCGCTCCGGCCCTTGGAGATCGCTGCTCCAACGAGACCGGTCGCCCTGGCAAGCACCCGTTACCAATGTGCGCCCCGGCGTGAGTGGATTGAAGGCAAAGGGGCGCTTGCTAAAGCGCCCCTTTTTTATTTGCCGCTAATCGCCCCTGCCGTCAGGTAAGCCGATGGCTTTCGTGAAAACATCTTCGTCATGGACAACGCCCTGGTCGAGATACGGCGAAACGTTCCGTGTGTCAGACCAAATTGGGTGCGCAACGTCGTTGACAACGGCTAACCCGCTGTAATCACCGTTAAACCCAGTTTGGTTGCCATCTGGCGGCGGAAATTCGGGTGACACGACCTTGAAGCCGTATGGAGTATCGAGGCCGCGCCCACCAGCCAACGCGTAATCCGATAGCTCCGCGGCGACCCCGGGGTTGACTCCAGGCGCGAAACCTCCAGCAGGCACTGCCGACTCATTCGGGATGCGGTCGGTCCGGTAGTAGCTGACGCCAACGTGATCGCCCTCTTTCTTTGGGTGCAATCCCTGCGGGCTGGCGGCAACGTCAACCGCTGGGAAGTAATGATCTTTGCCCTTGTCGGGATTGACCGGCGCAGCTGCCTCGCTCCACGTCACTCCCCCGTCCGTGGACTCTGCGAGGTTGATATCGAGCTCGCCGGTACGGTTATCCTGCCAGGTTACGAACAGGTGTCCGTTGTCCCGGTTGACCGCGATGCGTGGGAAATCGTTGGTGCGGATGTAGGCGCCGGGTATGCACTCTTCAGGGCCGCGGCCGAAATCACAGAGCGGCTCACCAGTCTGGACGTCGGGACCGACCAAAGTCGGCGAACCGCAGTTGAAGTGTGCGGTTCCGGCGGCCGAGTTTCCACTCGGCTGACAGCGGACGGCTAGTTCCTGGTTGATCGTGCTCGGCGTGTTGACGTTGTAGTAGGTCACCACCAAGCCGCCCGTGCCATCAGGCACGACGATCGGGTCTGAGCCCTGGTCCTGGTTGCAAGCGGCGGAGCAGAGAGCAGCGTTGACGCCACTGATCTCTTCCGGCGTCGACCAGTGTAGACCATGGTCGGTCGTCATCGAGCCGAAGATCGGCGAGCAGAACGGCACGGGGGCAATCGGAGTTGAGCATGCTGGGTCGGCGGCTCTAAACACGGACCACGTGACATACACGTTGTCCTTGTTCGGACTGTTCGCGTAAAAATCGGCGGTGATGAACGGCTTATCGTGGAAGACCGCCGCATTGTTGTCCTCCGCGACCACGTAGGTGCGCTGGCTCGCCGGAACCTGGTCTGGCGGCGGTAGCGGATCGCCAGGAGGGACCGTGTTATAGAAGGAGCCGAAGGCGCCGGGCTCGGATGCGGTTACGAGGAGTCCGGTCGCATTGTCGTTGGGGTCGTCTCCTTCGTTCGCCGCAAGGCTAATGACCACGCAGGAGAAGAACGACCTGCCCTGGGAATCAACCGCGACGGCCGGGTCGCTCGCGAAGTCGTAGGTGCGGTCGGTACCGGTTCCCCCAAGGATAGTGTGCGTATTGGGATCACCGGGAACCGGACCATCCGCTTCGGGGTGGTTCTCGCGGAACCAGAACGGCGGGAGGCCGTCGCCCCACCGATGGCCGCTATCCAATGAATAGTCAAAACCACAGTGGTTGTAGCCGATGCGACTATCGTTTTGACCCGCGACCAGGTTCGTCGGATTGGCCGGATTGAACTTGATCACTTCCTCAGCCTGCCGACGATAGGAGCAGTCCTGGTTTACCCGGTCGTCGCCGTTCGAGGTCCGGCGACTACATCCCAGGCTATCGGGACTGATGTCATTGACATTTTGACCTGAGTCCTGGCCTTTAATCCCCGTTCCGTTTGAGCCCGGCGCTAAGGGTGCATTGCTCTTTGACGATGCCTCGCGACGTGCCAGGTATGCCTGTCGCGCCGCCTCCACAACGCCGCCCGACAGAGACGTTAGCGCCTTGTCCCCCTTCGAGGTCTGAATGTGGGGAATACGCAGGGTACCCTTTGCTGCTTGGAGCGCCAACCCATCCTGTGCGGCAACTGGAGCCGCGGTGGTGCCCCCTGCCGCGGTTGCCACTGCGACGAACCCGACAATCGTAATTATCCTTCGAATGCGCAAGGTCAGTCCTCCCTTCCATCCAACAGCATTGAGAAACCGGCGAAGTAAAAACGCTTGGAATGCCGTGCCGGGGCGCTAGGCTTTTCCCTCCCCAAGGAACACTTTGGCATCGACTCGACGAAGACTTCTCCGGTTCACAAATTCAGAGCTTGGTTACAAACCGATTAGAAGGAGATGGGGCGGCGTGGCCGCCCCATCTCCGGGTCGGAGTCGCTCGCTACCTCGAGGGTACGGGTAGTGCTGCCGTGAAGACGTCCTGGTCGTTGGCAGGTCCATTGAAGTCTTCGTGGCCGCATAGGGCTGGCGGAGCGCCTGGCGTAGCGGTGCCAGGACAAACGAACAAATCAGGATCGCGTGTATCGGACCAGAAGGGATAGGCATTGTCAACGGCGGTAAGGCCGGTGTAGTCGCCCCAGAAGGTGCCACTGAACTGCGTTGGAGGCGGCATCGAACCGGAAGTCACTCGTAGAACGGCGAACTTCGCGTAGTCGCCCGAACCCGACAAGCTAAAGTCCGAAAACCCAGTGGTTTCGTCCGTTCCATACTGCCGGTCGTAATACGAGACCGCCAATTTGCCCTGCTTGTTGAAGGCGAGCCATTGAAACCACTGATCGGTTGTGGCTTGAGCAGGATCCTGCGTTACAGTCGTCTCTAGTCGAGGGTCCGTCCCGGTGCCAGAAAAAGTTGCACCACCATTCGTTGAAAGGCTGAGCAGGATGTCGTTGTTGCAAGCTCCGGGCACCTTCACGCCTGTGTAAAGACCACCGGTAGAAAGAGGATCGCTCCCGGTCGGTACGCAGCCATTCGCTTCGTTGGAATGCGCATTGATGTAGGAGCCGATCGATACGGCCACGATATTCGGGTTGGTGGGATTGACTGCTCCGACAGGGTAGTTCGTAGCGCGGAAGACTGAGTTGCTTCCTCCCTTCTCGGGAACACAGGCACGTCCGGGATCGTTGCCGTCCTGGTAGGTCGCGCAATCCGGCAATTCGTAGAAATCGGACACTTTTTGCGGCGGCGTGAAGGTGTTACCGCCATCCAGGGATTTGGATATCAACACCTGGTACTTGGCCGGTCCCGGATTAGGAACGCTGAAGTCAACGGTATTGTAGTTGGCCCACAGCACGTAGAGCGTCCCGTCGCGCGCGACAAACGGCTGTGAAAACTGGTTGTTATCGCAGCCATTTCCGGCCGTCAGCGAGACGGGGCAGACACTGTTGTTGCCGGTCGGGCTAACCACGTGTCGGGGACTGAAGGTTTCGCCATAGTCGTTGGAGAACGCCTCGTAGATGTATGCCGTGGTCAACGTAAACTCGGTCCAGGTGACGTACACGCGGTCCTGGAACGGACTGCAGGCAGAGCCGGGAGTTACCGTCGTTTGAGAACTCGGGCATGCTAATGAGTTGCTGTCAGCGCCGATTAGTTGCTTGTCCTCGAGAACCGTTCCCGACCCGGCGATATCATTCTCCGCGGTGACATAGCGGCCTGGGAAATTCCAGGAGGCCCCGTTATTCTGCGTTGAGCGGAACACGAGCATTGCGCTGGACTGATCCTGGTTGTTGCTTACAGCGTTGCCTCGGTTGAAGACCTGGCAGGAGAAATAGGCGTTGCCCTTGCTGTCCCAGGCAATCGAGGTGTCGCCTCCGGCCTGCCAGTACTGGCGAGGCTTGCCGAAGTCTGTAGGAAGAATGTTTCCGGGGTGGCCGCGAGTAAAGGACATTGGGATGGTTGTGTCGTTCCAAGTCCTGCCCTTATCGAGGCTGTACGAGCCGTAACAGTTCCCGTCGCCGCGACGGTAGTCGTTGTAGGTGCCGATCATGTGATTGGGATTGTTCGGATCCTGGGCGATCGAGGTCTCGTTCTGCGATTGGCCACGGCCTTGCAGATCGCTGTCGGAAACATTCAGGCAGTTCTGGTTAACCTTGATGTTCGAGCTCAGATTGACCGGACAGCTATCGCTCCCTCTAGGAAAGTAGTTACCGGCACTGCTCGGGTTACTGGTGGAGTTGGCCGGGTCTAATTCATACGCCGCGAAGCCCGAAATATGACCTCGCAGCGCCTTGTTAATCTTCGTGATGTCAAAGGCCCTTGCGGTTTTCACGCCGTTGGGAGTCTGGGCCGCAGAGGCGAAAACAAGGATGCCGGCGATCGGGATGGCTGCGCATACGCGAAGCAAGCGATGGTTCATCCTTCCTCCTGGTGGTGGCTTAGAAGTCGGCAATAGGTGTCGCCTGGCCGGGGCGTCTGGCTATTTCCCTCCCGATTAAAGAAAACCTAAGTACGGTTAACCCCTGTAAAACCGGACCGCTCTATGGTGAACTTCTTATACGGCCGATGTCAAGGCCTCTTCGCGCTCAGGTTTGTCCGTAATCTGGCGTTATGGCGCTCGCCTACGCCGTCGGCGCTCGGGTGCGTCGCCGGGAAGATCCGCGGCTCGTAACCGGCTCGGGCATGTACCTCGACGATGTCGCGCTTCCCAGGCTGTGTCACGTCACCTTCGTTCGGAGCTACATGCCGCACGCCGCGGTGCGATCGGTCGATGTTCAAGCCGCACGGCAGGCGAGCGGAGTGATGGCCGTCTTCACCGCCGCTGACCTTCAGGCTCTGCCCTCCTTCCCGCAGAGTGGTCCGAAGGGCAGTACGCTCCCACGGCGGTCGCTTCTCAACGGCGAGAAGGTTTGCTTCGCTGGCGACCTGATCGCCATCGTGGTGGCAGAAACAAGAGACGAGTCTCGCGATGCCGCCGAGCTCGTGAGCATTGACCTGGAAGGGCTTCCCTCGATGGTCGATCCGATGGCCGCAATTACGCAGGGCGCGACCGTCATTCACGGCGATCTCGAGAGCAATATCGCGGATCGCTCGACGCGCGTCTGGGGCGACATCGACGCGGCATTCTCGAACGCGCCCATCGTCGTGCGCTCGCGGATCCGCAATCAACGAGTCGCTGGCCTGCCGATCGAGACGAGAGGCGTGATCGCGGCGGCCAACCCGTGGGAGCCGTCCCTGACCGTCTGGTCCGCGACCCAGATCCCGCACGCGCTCCGCGACGCGGTCGCCGAATTCCTCGGCCTACCGCAATCCGCGGTGCGGGTCATCGCGCCCGAGGTCGGGGGTGGTTTTGGCGCAAAGCTCTCGATCTATCCCGAAGAGCTGTTGATTCCATGGGTCGCGATGAAAGTCGGACGACCGGTCAAGTGGGTCGAGGACCGCAGCGAGCACATGCAGGCAACCACGCATGGACGTGACCAGGTCCATGAGGCGGAGCTGGCGCTGGAGCGGGACGGAATGATTCGCGGTTTGCGGGTGAAGCTGACCGCGGACCTCGGTGCCTATCCGATGGGGATGTCGCTGCCGCGCCTCACACGCCGGCTGCTGAACGGCTGCTACCGAATTCCTGCCCTCGCCGTCGAGATCCAAAGCATCTACACCAACAAGACGCCGATCGCGGCATATCGCGGCGCAGGCCGGCCGGAGGCGATTTTCCTGATCGAACGAATGATGGACCTCGCCGCCCGTCGGCTCGACCTCGACCCGCTGGAGATCCGGCGACGAAACTTTCTCCCGCCCTTCAATGAGCCGTTCACGACGATCACTGGGGAGCTATACGACAGCGGCGATTACAAGGGGGCCATGGATCGGGCCATCGAACTGGCCGACTACGCGGGGTTGCGCGCGGAACAAGAAACTGCGCGTGCGGATGGCCGGCTGATCGGCATCGGCGTTGCTTCCTACGTCGAGATGGCCGGCTTCGGTCCGGAGGGCGGCCTCTTCGAAAGTGCGACGGTCAGGGCGAATGCCGATGGCACCCTCACGATGATCACCGGAACCTCACCGCATGGCCAGGGTCATGAGACCGCCTGGGCGCAGCTGGCCGCCGCCGATTTGGGCGTGGCCATGGACCGCATCCAGGTGCGCCACGGCGATACCGCTGCTGTGCCGGCAGGCGTTGGGACCTTCGGCAGCCGGAGCGCGGCCGTCGGCGGCTCCGCAGTCCACCTCGCCGTCCTCGATGTAAGAGAGAAGGCTCGACAGCTGGCGGCCCATCTACTCGAGGCGGCAGCGGCCGACATCTTCGTTGATGATGGCCACTGGCAGGTGCGCGGGGTGCCCGGTCGCGGCGTTACCTTCGCGGAGATCGCCAAAGCCGCGTACGAGCAAGGCGGGCCAGAGAATCTCGAGCCGGGGCTGGAGGCGACGCGGTATTTCCAGCCGCCTGGCCTCGTCTTTCCATTCGGCTGTCACATCGCCGTCGTTGAGATCGACCGCGAGACCGGCGGCGTTACCCTGCAGCGCTATATCTCGGTCGATGACTGCGGTCGTGTCCTCAACCCGATGCTGGTCGAGGGCCAGGTCCACGGTGGTCTTGCCCAGGGGATCGCCCAGGCCCTCTATGAAGAGGTCGCCTACGCGGATGACGGCGCCTTGCAAACCGGCAACCTGACGACCTACATGATTCCGACCGCACCGGATCTTCCGAGCTTCATCCTGGATCGCACGATCACGCCGACCTCGGTGAATCCCCTCGGTGTGAAGGGCATCGGTGAAGCCGCAACGATCGGTTCGACGCCCGCCGTGATCAACGCCGTACTCGATGCGCTGGCGCCGCTCGGGATTACCGAGATGGATCCTCCTTGCACGCCGGAAAAGGTCTGGCAGGCGATGCGACAGGCTAGGGCTTGAGGTCCCAGTCCTTGAGCGTTTGGATCGCCGAGTGGGCGGTCAGGTCGAACTGCACCGGGGTGATCGAAACGTAGCCGTCGGCGACCATTGAGGCGTCGGCATCCTCCCTGGGCTCCTGCAGCCGAAACTGGCCCGCGAGCCAGTAGTACGTCTGATTCCGCGGATCCGTCCGCTTCTCAAAGCGCTCTTCGACGCGCGACTCGCCCTGCCGGGTGATCGCGACGCCTTTGATCTCCTCCTCCGGCAGGTTCGGGATGTTGACGTTCAGCAGCGTCTTGTCGGGTAAACCACGCTCGAGCACCTCGCCTGCGAGCTTTGCCGTGAACTTCGCGGCATAAGCAAAGTTCGGATTGGTGAAGGTCGCGAGCGAGACGGCGATCGATGGGATGCCGATGATGCGCGCCTCGGTCGCGGCGCTGACCGTGCCGGAATAGATCACGTTGGTCCCGGTGTTCGACCCGAGGTTGATGCCGGAGACCACGAGGTCCGGTCGGCGCGGCAAGATGGCGGCGACGGCGATCTTGACGCAGTCGGCCGGCATGCCGTTGACGGCATAACCAAAGCGCGCATTTCTCCGGACCACCTCTTTGGTTCGGAGCGGCTGCAGCAACGTAATTGCGTGCCCGACGGCGCTTCGCTCCGCGTCTGGAGCCACCACCTCGACCTGTCCGATCTTGCGTAATTCCTGCCAGGCCGCAAGGATGCCCTGCGCATAGATGCCGTCATCGTTGGTCAAAAGGATCAGCGGCTTGGCCACAAGTCACAATTGTGCCCCCACCCTGCCCTCTCCCAGAAGGGGAGGGACGAAGTCGGCGCAGAAAATTCGCGGAATATACTGAAAGTGGCGATGGACGATCCGATCATGGAGTTCCTCCGGTCGCAAGCGCGCAACTATCGCTGCCGTGTTTGCGGCAGCAACCACAAGGGTTCGCAGCTGCGCAAGATCGGCAATCACAACAACAAGCTGATCGTGCAGGTCACCTGCAGCCGCTGCCGGGATTCCTTTTTCTTGCACGTCGAGTTCGCCGGTTCGGTCGTCAACGCCATCGAAGAGGTGTCTCGCGTGACCACGCCTTCGCCCAGGGATGCGGACGAAGTCGAGGGCGATCCGCTGACGCATGACGAGGTGCTCGACGCGCACCAGCGGCTCACCGCCTTCAAGGGCAAGCTGACCGACCTGTTGAAGTAGCGCTCAACGCAGCTGGCGGTAACCGCTGCGGTAGTAGATCAGCGGAGGCTCCTCGCTGACGACCTCCATCGCAACCACCTCGCCAACGATGATCGTGTGGTCGCCGGCGCGGTGGCTTCCGTGGACCTTCGCTTCCAGGTAGCCGGTCGCCTCGTTCAAGATCGGGGCGCCCGTGACCCCGAGGCGATGGGCACCGGGGCGGAATTCGGGCACGGCCAGCCGGACATTGTCGGCGAAATATCGGGCTGTGCTCTCGCTGCGCTCGCCGAGGATGTTCAGAGCGAAGGCGCCGCTCTCGAGGACCAGGTTGTGCATGACGGTCGTGCGCTCGACCGAGACGAGGATCAGCAGGGGCTCCAGGGAGACGGAGGCGAAGGCGCTGACCGTCATGCCGTGCAGCCGGCCCTTGAGGTTGGTTGTCATGATGGTCACGCCGGTCGCGAAGTGTCCCATGGCGTAGCGGAAGCTAGCTTTGTCAGGCGAGGGGCGGCCCCCACCCTGACCCTCCCCCGCAGGGGGAGGGGATTTCGAACTCACGCCCGAAAGGTTACCGAGGCCGATTCCCGATATACTGGTGAAGTCCGACTAGTCCAGTCGGAGTTCTATGAGATTCTCCACCCGCTCGGAATATGGCATCCGCGTCATGGTTCGCCTTGGCCGCAGCTTCGGCACCGGCCCGGTCGCCCTGGCCGAACTCGCCGAGCAGGAGGGCCTGCCGCTCTCGTACCTCGAGCAGATCGCCGGGCAGCTTCGCCGCGCCGGCCTCGTCACGAGCCGGATGGGCGTTAAAGGCGGCTACGCCCTCTCACGCGCGCCGGAGAGCGTTTCGATGGCCGATATCGTCCGCAGCCTCGAGGGGTCACTGGCGCCGGTCAGCTGCCTGGCAGAGGGCGGCGGGCCCGGCGAGTGCAACCACGCCGACGTCCCGTGCTCCGCCCACGCCTTCTGGGAGCAGCTGCAGGGCACCATCGTCTCGACCCTGGAATCCGTGACCGTCGCCGACCTGATGAAGGAGGGCCAGCCAGCATGATCGATGCTCGGCCGCTAAACGCCCAGGCCATCCAGGCTGACTTCCCGATCCTGGCTCGGCAGATCCATGGCAAGCCGCTGATCTACCTCGATAGCGCCGCCACCTCGCAGAAACCGGCGCCGGTGATCGACGCGATGGACGATTACTACCGGCGGTACAACGCCAACCCCCATCGGGGCGTCTACGCCTTGAGCGAGGAGGCGACGGCCGCCTACGAGTCGGCGCGCCGGCGTGTGGCCAGCTTCATCAATGCATCCTCGGTCAAGGAAGTCATCTTTACGCGCAACACCACCGAGGCGATCAACCTCGTGCGCTACAGCTGGGGGCGAGCCAATATCAAGGCGGGCGACCGGATCCTGCTGACCGAGATGGAGCATCACAGCAACCTCGTGCCATGGCAGCTGCTCGCACAGGAAGTCGGCGCTCGGCTCGAGTTCCTCTGCATCGACGACGACGGCCTCCTCCTGCTCGATGGGCTCGAGCGGAAGCTCGAGGGCGTCAAGCTGCTGGCGATCACTCATCAGTCGAACACCCTCGGCACGATCAACCCGATCAAGGCGATCGCCGCGGCCGCGCGACGTGCGGGCGCGCTCACCCTCGTCGACGGCGCCCAGGCGGTTCCGCATATGCCGGTCGACGTACAGGACCTGGGAGTCGACTTCTACGCCTTCTCCGGTCACAAGATGTGTGGCCCAACGGGCGTCGGCGTGCTCTGGGCTCGTCGCGCCTTACTCGAAGCCATGCCGCCCTTCCTTGGCGGTGGCGACATGATCAAGCGCGTCAAGCTGACAGAGGCGAGCTGGAACGACCTGCCCTGGAAGTTCGAGGCGGGAACGCCCAGCGTGGCCGAAGGTATTGGGTTGGGGGCTGCGGTCGATTACCTGAGCCAGTTCGGGATGGACAGCGTGCGGGCGCACGAGCGCACGCTGGTCGACTACGCGATGGAAAAGCTCCAGGAGGTGACCGGGATCACGATCTACGGCCCCAAGGACCCGGAGCTTCACGGCGGCGCCATCTCGTTCACCCTCCCCAACATCCATCCGCACGACCTGGCCACGCTGATCGACCGCGAGGGAATCGCCGTCCGGGCGGGGCATCACTGCACCCAGCCGCTGATGGAGCGACTCGGCGTGCCGGCCACGACGCGGGCGAGCTTCTACCTCTATAACCGGCCCGAGGAAGTCGACCAGCTGGTCACAGGAATTCAGAAAGCCCAGAAGGTGTTTGCCTAAAGATGAGCGACGACCTGTACCGCGAGCAGATCCTGGAGCATTACAAGAACCCGCACCATTTCGGGGAGCTTGCGGATGCCGACATTACCCAGGAAGGGGACAACCCACTCTGCGGCGACGTCATCACGCTCTACCTCAAGCTCGACGATGGTCGGGTCGGCGATGTTCGCTTCCGCGGTCGCGGCTGCGCGATCAGCCAGGCATCAGCCTCGATGCTGACCGACATGATCGTCGGCAAGCCGGTGCAGCAGTTGAAGGTATTCCCAACGCGCGACCTGCTCGATGAGCTCGGCATCCAGATCAGCCCAGCACGGATGAAGTGCGCGACGCTCTCGGTCAATACGCTCCGGGTGGCGCTCGACGGTGAATCGCAGGAGGAGGACTGAATCGATTTGAATATGCAGGGCTCGGGTAAAACTAATACGATGGCCGACTTCGAGATCAAGGATCTTCGCGCCAGCGTTGAAGGCCGCGAAATCCTCAAAGGGATCTCGCTCGCCGTCAACAAGGGCGAGGTCCACGCGGTGATGGGCCCCAACGGGTCTGGCAAGAGCACGCTCTCGCATACCCTGATGGGCCATCCGAACTACAAGGTGACCGGCGGGCACGCCTACTTCAAGGGCACCGATATCCTGACTCTCCCGACGGAACAGCGCGCCAAGCTCGGGCTCTTCCTCGCGCTCCAGTACCCGGTCGTGGTGCCCGGGATCACGATGTCCAACTTTTTGCGCACCGCGATCAACGCCAAGCGCGGCTTCGACGGGAAGGACAAGTCGAAGGCGATCAACGTCAAGGAATTTCGCGCCCTCCTCAAGAACGAGATGTCGGTGCTGCGGATGGATGACTCGTTCCTCTCGCGCTACGTGAACGAAGGGTTCTCGGGCGGCGAGAAGAAGCGGGCCGAGATCCTCCAGATGGCGGTGCTGAAGCCCGAGATCGCGATCCTCGACGAAACCGACTCGGGCCTCGACATCGACTCGATCAAGTTCGTCAGTGACGCCGTCAACCGCATGCGTGGACCGGACCTTGGCGTCCTGATCATCACCCACTACACGCGCGTGCTGAAATTCATCAAGCCCGATTACGTGCACGTCCTGGTGAACGGCGAGTTCGTCCGTTCCGGCGGGCCGGAGCTCGCCGACTGGCTGGAGGCAAAAGGCTACTCGGAATGGGTCAAAGAGCCGGCGAAAGTGCCGGCCACGCTGGAGGCAAAGTAATGGCAACCGTCATCCCACGGATCGATGTCGGCGACAACTACAAGGAGAAGTACGGCTTCTTCGACCCGGAGAAGTTCGTCTTCAAAGCCAAGCGTGGTCTCAACGCCGACGTGGTCAAAGAGATCTCCTGGATGAAGAACGAACCCGAGTGGATGACGAAGTTCCGGCTGCGCTCACTGCAGACGTTCGAGAAGAAGGAGATGCCGACCTGGGGTGCCGACCTCTCCGTGATCGACTTCCAGAACATCTACTACTACCTCAAGTCCACCGAGAAGCAGGGCAAGACCTGGGACGATGTCCCGGCCGACATCAAGAATACGTTCGATCGTTTGGGTGTGCCACAGGCGGAACGCAAGTTCCTGGCGGGCGTGGCCGCGCAATACGAGTCGGAAGTCGTCTACCACTCGCTGCATAAAGAGCTGGAATCGAAGGGCGTCATCTTCACGGATACGGATAGTGCCCTGCGGCAATACCCTGACCTCTTCAAGCAGTACTTCGGCACCATCATTCCGCCAGCCGACAACAAGCTGGCCGCGCTGAATAGCGCCGTCTGGTCCGGCGGCTCGTTCATTTACGTCCCCAAGGGCGTCAAGGTGGAGATCCCGCTGCAGGCCTACTTCCGGATCAACGCCGAGAACATGGGCCAGTTCGAGCGGACGCTGATCATCTGCGACGAGGACAGCTTCGTCCACTACATCGAGGGCTGCACCGCGCCGATCTACACAACGGATTCGTTGCACTCGGCGGTGGTCGAGATCGTGGTCAAGCGTGGCGCACGCTGCCGGTACACGACGGTTCAGAACTGGTCGACCAACGTCTACAACCTGGTGACCAAGCGGGCCGTTGCCTACGGCGACGCGACCATGGAATGGGTCGACGGGAATTTGGGCTCTCAGATCACGATGAAATATCCGTCGATTTACCTGATGGAGCCGGGCGCCAAGGGTGATGTGCTGAGCGTCGCCTTCGCCGGCAAGGGTCAGCACCAGGACGCCGGCGGCAAGGCGGTCCATGTTGCGCCGAACACGAGCTCGAACATCGTTTCCAAGTCGATCTCGAAGAACGGCGGGCGGACCTCGTATCGCGGACTGGTAAAGGTCTATCCCGGGGCGAAGAATTCCAAGTCGTTTGTCCGCTGTGACGCGCTCTTGCTCGATGAGGCATCGCGCTCGGATACCTACCCCACGACCGAGGTCGACGAGGAGCAGGTGAAAATCGGGCACGAGGCGACCGTCAGCAAAGTCTCGGATGAGCAGCTCTTCTATCTGCAGAGCCGCGGCATCAGCCGGGCCGAGGCGGAGACGATGATCGTCAACGGCTTCATCGAGCCGTTCACGAAGGAGCTCCCAATCGAGTATGCGGTCGAGCTGAATCGCCTGATCCAGCTCGAGATGACGGGCTCAGTCGGGTAAGTGGCGTTTACGAAGTCAGCCGTTGAAGAGCTGAGCGCTCTTCACGGCGAGCCCGAGTGGCTGCGCGCCCGGCGGCTGGAGTCCTTCGGGATCTTCGACGCCATGAGCTTGCCGGACACCAAGCGGCAGGAGGATTGGCGGCAGGTCGACCTGAAAGGGCTGGACCTGAATGCCTATGCGCCGTTTCAGCAGCCCAACGGAACGGCGCCGGCGACGGCGGCAACCGATGTCACCGGGATGCTGCGCCAGCGCGGTACCTCGCCGCCGAGCAGCGATCTGGATCCGGTCCTGGCAGGGCAGGGCGTCGTGTTCATGCCGCTCGCCCGAGCGGCGCGTGAGCGTCCCGACCTGGTCGAGCGCTACCTGTTCAGTGGCGTCAAGCCGGAGCGCGACAAGTTCGCGGCGTTGCATGCCGCGCTCTTCAGTGGCGGAACCTTCCTCTACGTCCCGGACGGTGTCGTCGTCGAGCGGCCCCTGATCAGCCAGTACTGGTCCGCGGATTCGTCGGCGGCGGTGTTGCCCCACTCGCTGGTAATCGCCGGCAAGGGCTCGCAGTTCCAGTACGTAGATGAATTCCTGAGCGCCGAGCGCGAGTCGGCCCTGCTGGCCAGCGGGTCGACTGAGGTCTTCCTCGAGGAGGGGGCGAACGTCGGGTATGTCGCGCTGCAGCACTGGAGCAATCGAACCTGGCAGTTCGCCAATCAACGCTTCCACCTGGGCCGCGATGCCCAACTCCGCATGGTCGACGTCGCCCTCGGCGGCCACTTTGCCCGCCTTCGTGTCGAGGCCATGCTCAACGGCGCGGGATCGAGTGCCGACCTGCGCGGGCTCTTCTTCGGAACGGGGGACCAGGCTTTCGACTTTCGTACCCTGCAGGATCACATCGCGCCGAAGACGACCTCCGACCTCCTGTTTAAGGGGGCGCTGCGTGACCGGGCGAAGAGTGTCTACGTCGGCGTCGTCCGCGTCGAGGCGGAGGCCCACGGCAGCTCGTCGAACCAGGCCAACCGCAACCTATTGCTCTCGGAGAAGGCCAAGGCGTCCTCGGAGCCGATCCTCGAGATCCTCAACAACGACATCCTTCGGTGCAGCCACGGGGCGACCGTCGGACCGGTTGATCCCGAGCACCTCTTTTACCTGGTCAGCCGCGGCATTCCCCGGCCGGTCGCCGAGCGGATGCTGGTCCAGGGATTCCTCGGCGAGGTGCTCGACAAGCTGCCGATCGCGCAGGTCCGCGAGGCGGTCGAGCAGGAGCTGGCCGCGCGAATTGACTAGCGTGACCCGCCAGCGCGTGGCCGCCGTCACCGATCTGCCGCTGGAGACGATGATGCGGGTCGAGATCGACGGCGAGCCAATCTGCCTGGTTCATGCCGAGGATGGCAACATCTATGCCATCGGCGACACCTGCACCCACGAGGAATACTCGCTCTGCGAGGGCGAACTCTGGGAAATGTCGGTCGAGTGTCCACGGCACGGCTCGCGGTTCGACGTCCGAACCGGCCACGTTACCGGCTTGCCGGCGGTGATTCCGGCCAAAACCTATGCGGTGACGGTCGAGAACGGCGACGTCTACGTCGAAGTCGGGGGATAAACTCAGAGCTATGGCGGAAACCATCGAAACGACCCAGGCGCCGGCATCCGGCGAATTGCGCCAGCAGATCGAGGCGCAGCTGGCGACCTGCCGCGATCCCGAGATCGGGCTCGACATCATGTCGCTCGGGCTCGTCTACGAACTCATCCTCGAGGACGGCGGGAACGTCCTGGTCAAGATGACGCTCACCGCCATCGGCTGCCCGTGGGCCCAGGACCTCTTCGACGAAGTCAAGACCAAGGTCGAGGAAGTGCCCGGGGTGAACGCCTGCACGGTCGAGCTCGTCTACTCGCCGCCCTGGAGTGCCGACATGATGAGTGAGGAAGCCAAGATGGAGCTTGGCTTCCTGTAGGTAGATCCTGCCGCCCGGCTAGAACAGGAACGAGGCGGTGAGGAAGGCCAGACCGCCGGCCAGCAGCCCGAAAGGAGCCCGGAACTTCATCCGGCTGCCCAGGGCGTCGACGATGAAGCAGATGAGCGCGATGATCAGCAAGATCGTTTTGATAGACATCAGCCACCTCCTATAGAACTGGAAGGTTATCGCCGGGTCGCCGCTATTCCTGCGAATTCGCAGTCACCGCCACAATGGGTAGCTGTGGCAGCGGTGCCATCGGCCTGTTACCCCCATGCAGTCTGCTTCGTAAGGCTGCCTGCGTAGCATCCGGCTCAGTTCGTAATACAGGCGAACCGGGGGTACTGCACCGTTGTCCTTACTCGAGCGAATTCAAAAATCCCAGGGAGAGCCCGGCAATCCGCCCCCGGGGCCAAAGCCGTCCCTGCAGAAACCGCCGCCAAGCCAGGCACCTCTGCCGCCGCCGGCGCCAAGAGCCGTTCCCCCTCCGGCGCCCCGGCCTTTGCCGGCAGCTCCGGTAACGGCCAGACCGGCGCCTGTTCCACCCCGGCCAATTGCTTCACCGCCGGCCCCACCCCGGCCAATTGCTCCACCGCCGGCCCCGAGCCGGCCTCTCCCTACCCCGGCCCTCGCTCCCCAGACGCTGGCGCAGCGGGTTGCCGCTTCCCAAGCCGCACAGCCGCCGGCGCCGACCGATCCGGCGCAATTCGCCGCGAGCGGCGCCAACGTGAATCTCAGGGACCTGCCAGAGGCCGAACGGCTGCACAAGATCAAGGCCGCCGTCCACGACCGGATCATTGGTGAGCTTGGCGAGCGGGCCAACGAGCTGGATAAAGAGGCGATCAATCAGCGCGCGACCGAGGTCCTCGACACCTACCTGGAGTCGCGGCGCATCACGCTCACCAAGCAGACGCGCGAGCAACTGCTTTCCGCGCTGCTGGCGGACATCCTCGGCTACGGACCCCTTGACCTCCTGCTCGCCGACGAGCAGATCTCAGACATCATGGTCAACGGTCCGCAGAAGGTCTATATCGAGCGCAACAACAAGATGCAGCGGGCGGCAATCCGCTTCGACAGCGACGCTCACCTGATGCAGGTGATCCAGCGCATCGTCACCGGCGTCGGCCGGCGTGTCGATGAGAGCTCGCCGATGGTCGACGCCCGTCTCCCCGACGGTTCCCGGGTGAACGTCATCATTGCCCCCCTGGCGGTCAGGGGTGCGTCGGTCACCATCCGCAAGATGCGCAAGGACCCCTTGCAGATCGGCGACCTGATCAAGAATCAGACCCTGACCGAGGAGATGGCCACCTTCCTGAAGGCGTGCGTCAACGCCCGCATGAACATCGTGGTCGCGGGTGGTGGTTCATCGGGGAAGACGACGACGCTGAACATCCTCTCGGACTTCATTCCGGCCGACGAGCGCATCATCACCGTCGAAGACGCCGCCGAGCTGCAACTGCGCCAGATCCATGTCATCAACCTCGAATCCCGGCCGGCGAACGTCGAAGGCAAGGGTGGCGTCTCGATCCGCGACCTGGTCATCAACACCCTCCGGATGCGGCCCGACCGGATCGTCGTGGGTGAGGTTCGTAGTGGCGAGGCCCTGGACATGCTCCAGGCCATGAACACCGGTCACGATGGCTCGCTGACAACGCTGCACGCCAACACCCCTCGGGACTCGATCTCCCGCCTCGAGACGCTCGTGCTGATGGCCGGCATGGAGCTGCCCTCGCGCGCCATCCGTGAGCAGATCGCCTCGGCGATCAACATCATCATCCAGCAGAACCGCACGCGTGATGGCGGCCGGAAGATCACCTACATCTCCGAGGTGACCGGGATCGAGGGCGATCAGATTTCGTGTTCAAGCAGACTGGTTTCGAAAACGGCAAGGTCTCCGGCTTCCACACCGCAACCGGCGCGATCCCGCGCTGCATGGACGTCCTGGTCTCCACCGGCAACGAGGTGCCGATCTCCTATTTCGATCCCGCCCCTGGCAGCGGCTACATCAAGCCGAAACGCATCCAGGCCGTCGCCGCCTAGTCGATAGAATCAACGCTGGTCGTGCCTACTGAACTCAGCCGCCGGGAGTTTTCCTGGGTCCTTGGCGGCCCGCAAGGCGGAGGAATCAATGCCTCCGCCGAGGTCTACGCCAAGGCGCTCCTGCGCGGCGGCCTGCACGTCTTCGCCAACATCGAGTTCCACTCGAACATCATGGGCAAGCACAGCTACTACCGGGTCACGGCGGCGCCGGTCCCGGTTCACTCGCATGTCGACGACATCCACATGCTGGTCGCGCTTGACCACGAGTCGCTCTTCGGCGATGCGGCCGAGCGCAAGCACTATCCCAGCCACACCGGGCACGTCCACCAGGTCGCGCCGGGTGGCGGCATCGTCTATGACGCCGACCTGAAGATTGACCCGGCGCAATTCGGGCGAGAGGACATCAATCTCTATCCGATCCCGTTCTTCGAGCTGCTCGAGGAGGCGCTGAAGCAGATTGGCAAGGGCGGACAGTCACGCAAGTACACCGTCATGCGCAATACCGTCGCGCTGGGCGCCTCGATCGGCATCTCGGGATACGACGAGGAGCTGCTCTTCGAGGCGATTCGCGACGAGTTCAAAGGACGCAAGGCCGAAGCGGCCGAGATGAATGTCGCCGCCGCACGGGTGGCGGCTGCGTACGCTCGCGCCGAATTCAAACCGCAGCCGGCACGGCGCCTGGCGGCCCTCCCGCCGGAGCAGCGCACGCGGCGCATGCTGATCAAGGGCTTCCAGGCGGTGGGCATCGCCAAGCTCAAGGCCGGATTGGGGATGCAGACCTATTACCCGATCAGCCCGGCGACCGACGAAAGTGTCTACCTGGAAGCCAAGGGCCCGGCTTATCAATGCGCCGTCGTCCAGTGCGAGGACGAGATCGCCAGCATCAACATGGCAATCGGCGCCGCCCACATGGGGATTCGCTCGGCGACCTCGACGGCGGGCCCGGGCATCGCCCTGATGTCGGAAGGCTTTGGCTTTGCCGCCATCACCGAGGCGCCGGGCCCGGTCGTCTTTCTCTGGCAGCGGGGCGGTCCCAGCACCGGCCTCCCGACTCGAACCGAGCAAGCGGACCTTCAGTTCGCGCTCCATCCCGCGCCCGGTGATTTTCCCCACATGGTGGTCGCGCCGGGCGACATCAATGAGGCGTTCATCGACAGCTTCGAGAGCTTCAACTGGGCGGATCGCTATCAGCTGCCGGTGATCGTCCTGCTCGAAAAGTTCCTGGCCTCATCGCTCTTCAGCAGCGAGCCGATCGACAGCAGCCAGCTGAAAATCGATCGCGGCATGCTCTTTCAGCCGAATGGCGACAGCGAAAGCTACCGGCGCCACGCCATCACGGCTGATGGCATCAGCCCCCGCACGCTGCCGGGCATGCAGGGCGGTGTCTTCTCCACCACCAGCGACGAGCACGATCCGCAGGGTCACATCACCGAGGGCATCGAAAACCGGATCGCGATGATGCGCAAGCGGATGGGCAAGCTCGAGACCGCCGCCCGAGAGATTCCCTCGACCACCAAGTTCACGGTGCACGGTCCCCGACAGGCAGAACTGACGCTGGTCGGCTGGGGCGCCACCAAGGGCGCGATCCTCGACGCAATGCCAGAACTGGAGGCCGACGGCCGAACCGTCAACTTCGTGCAGATCCGGATGATGCGGCCCTTCCCCGCTGAGGCGGTGACGACCATCCTCCGCAACGCGCGGCAGACGGTGCTGATCGAGAACAACTACAGCGCGCAGCTCGGCTCGCTGATCGCCGAGCACACCGGCGTCATCATGGACCACCACGTGCTCAAATACGACGGACGTCCCTTCTCGCGCAACGAGATCATCGAGGGGGTTCGCGCGGCGCTGGCCGAGCGGAAAAAGGAAGTGATGGTGTCCCATGCCTGAGACCGCTGAAGCCAAAAAGTTCACCCTGCAGGCCTACAAGACCGACGTCCACGTGGACTGGTGCCCGGGATGCGGCGACTTCGGCATCCTGAGCTCGATCCAGCAGGCCCTCTTCCAGCTGCAGATCCCGCCCTACAAGGTCGCGATGATCTCCGGGATCGGCTGCTCGGGCAAGACGCCGCATTACGTCGACACCTATGGCCTGCACACGCTGCATGGACGGGCGCTCCCGGTGGCAACCGGGGCCAAGCTGGCGAACAACGAGCTCACCGTCGTGGCGGTTGGTGGCGACGGCGACGGCTACGGGATCGGCGCGGGATACTTCCTCAACAGCGGCCGCCGCAACGTCGACATGACCTACATCGTCTATAACAATGGCGTCTACGGGCTGACGAAGGGCCAGGCGTCGCCGACGCTGGCCAAGGGGCTGAAGACGAAGTCGATGCCGGACCCGTCGATCCAGGAAGGCATCAACCCGATCGCCGTCGCGTTGGGTGCCGGCTACACCTGGATCGGTCGCGGTTATTCCCTCGACGTGAAATCGCTGGTGGCGCTGATCACCCAGGCGATCCGGCACAAAGGGACGTCCTTCCTCGACGTCTTCCAGACCTGCCCGGTCTATAACGACCTGCGCACCAAGGATTGGTATGCCGGCGAGGACATCGGCCGCTCGCGCCTGCGCCGGCTGGATTCCGATCCCAGCTGGGATCCGGTGGTCAAAGACCCGGCCAGCATCGAGGAGATCGCCGAAAAGAAGACCCGGGCGCTCCACGCCTCCTACGAGGCGGGGGACAGCCTGGCCGTCGGCGTCTTCTACTCGATCGACCTGCCGACCTACGACCAGCAGCTGGCGAACAAGATCCCGGCGCTCAAGGAGCACCCGCTGGTCGATCTCCCGCTCTACCAGCGCGACGTGGAGCCGCTCTTCGCCGAACTGGGCTAGCCGACCTCGGTTTTGCGCTTCTCCGGATAGGCCGCGTTGATCTCGGCTCGGACGCGCGCCTTGTCGGCATCGCTCTTGAACCAGTCGAAATTCCAGGGAATGTACCGTTTCATCTCCGGCGGAACCTCGTCCTCGGGATAGATGGCGGCGACCGGGCAGGGGTCGACACAGGCGCCGCAGTCGATGCACTCGTCCGGGTTGATGAGGAGCAGCCGATCCTCAGATCCGCCGTCGATGATGCAGTCGACCGGACAAACGTCGACGCATGACTTGTCCTTCAAATCGACGCAGGTTTCGGTGATGATGTAGGCCATTTCGGCGAGCGAAATTCACTCTAGCACAGGGTTTCTGGGTGCCCTGGGGATCGAATCAAGACGGGACCCCAGCCCTGGTCGCGAGTCGGCACAGAACCGTCACGGCGCGGTGAGCCCGCCAGCAATCCCGGTGGCAAGAGGTGGGTTGCGACTTGCGTTACCTCTTCGTGGCCCTTCCCAGACCGGCTCCGGGACGCCGGGTCTTTCGACCGGCCCGCCGCACCTCCTGGGGCACGCGGATCTTTGTCTTTTTCGTCCTGGTCCTGGCGGTTGGCTCGATCGGCGCCTTCCTGGAGGTCTTCTTGCCGCAGCAGATCGCGTCGCTTGCCAAGCTGGAAGGTAGCGAGCTGCAGCTGGCTCGGCAACAGTCCGGCGACGTCAACACGTCGGTAACGACGTTGTGGACGGACCTGTCCAGGGGCAGCATCGGCTTGAGCGACGACCAGCTCGCCACAGATCTGGCCCTGGCCCAACGCACCGAGAAATCCGCTAGCGACGGCCTGTCGCACATCCAGGCCG
>Ga0209474_10000903_pt1 | contig 30204 bp, 31 predicted proteins | sample GraSoiAngelo_145_FD_185902 | JGI IMG/M metagenome (GOLD analysis project Ga0209474, IMG submission 185902) | Grasslands soil microbial communities from the Angelo Coastal Reserve, California, USA - 14_1009_05_20cm (SPAdes) (version 2) | ecosystem: Environmental > Terrestrial > Soil > Grasslands...
GTGAAATCGGCTTTATCTGCGAAGGAACTTTGGTGGAGCGCTGGATGCAGTGCGGTAAGCCCAACTGCGCTTGCGCCACCGACCGTGCCAGCCAGCACGGCCCCTATTATCAACTCTCCTGGAAGGACAAAGGCAAAACCGTGTCGCGGCGGCTACCGGCCGAGCACGCGACCCTCTACCGGCAATCGATCGCCAACCGTCAGCGCCTCCAGTCGATCATTCAGCAGATGCACGGAGTTTCACAAAAGGCACACCGCCACCTGCTGCCGGCTGAAAAACAAAAAAAGCAGCGCTAAACCAGGGGATATTCCTCCCTCACCTCGATAACCCGGGAGTTTCCGGCGGCAACGCCCAAAATCACCTGATTTTTCGCGGCTTTTCTCGTTGGCAAAAAGTAGCCACACCCAAAACCAAAGACGAAAAGATGGGGAGCCCGCTGCAAGACGATGGGTGCGGGCGGGCTAATGATGCTGGGGGACAATGAGGCGCGCGAAGTCCTGGCGCTTGACGTACTGAGCGACAGCAGGATGAATGACCACTCCACCGGGAGTGACGCCAAGGCCGCCCGGGGGCGGGGGCGGCGGACGCGTTAGCCTCTGCTCGATGACGAATATCAGAACAGCGGCGATTACGGTGCCCAGGATTCCGAGAATCCAATTTTTGAAGGAACTGTCAGAGGTAGAAAGCGTTGCGAGGAAGGTAGCATAGCGACAGGAGGGGGACAACGGAAGTGCAAAGTTGCGATAAGCGGGACACCGTGCCATTTCATTGGCGCGCAAAAGCAAGAAGGGGAAGGAAAAGACAGCAGCCGCGAGCCCTGAAGCCAAGGACAATCCCGCGTTCTATTGCGTTCGATCCGCGCAGAGTGGCCATGCTCCTTCTCGGAGAGCGCAAGCCGGACCAGAAATCTGAGCTCAAGCCGCTAACACAAGGATGGGTGAGCCTGTATTTCGCGGAACGCGCGCGCGAGTTTTTGGAGGATTTTCCCGGCGTGACGCGTCTGACGTCGGCCCTGAAATGAGGGCTGAAGCGGAAAAAGGTGAAAGAAAAAGCAGATTCCCCGCTACGCTCGGAATGACAAATTGTTGAAATTGAGTGCCTTCCGAAGGGGGCGAGGTTTTTGTTTGCCGCAGCGGGGGCATGATTTCCAGACGGTGCAAGAAGCAGGATGCAGCGGCAAAGAGAACGGAGAACTTTTGGCGTTGGCGGACAAGAAGTTTCAGGTCCTTGTCACGAGCGAAAAGAACATTCGGCATCAGCAGAACCTCACGGGTAAGAAGATCGCCGTCCTGATTCTTCGATCCACTTCAAATGACCTAGAAGATCTTCGGCCGCACATACGGGACGCACTCAAAGTCGCCGCCGGGGCCGGCTGGCAGCCCTTCGGCACGGCTCGCCGGCGCTACAAATGGCGACGTGAAGCCTGCCTCCGGCAGGCAGGTCGCCGCTAGAAGAGAGAGGGACGATCTATCGTGCCCCTAGAGGTGCCGGGCTAAAGCCCGGCGCTACACGAAAACCTTATCTACGGCGCAACTGAAGTCGTGCCGTGACAAGGGCGGCGTCAGGCCGCTGCAATCCAAACGTTAGGTGGCGGAGCGTTCGGAGGCGAGGAGCTGCTCTTTACGGGAGAGGCCCCAACGGTAGCCGGCGAGGGCGCCGTCTTCGCGGATGACGCGATGACAGGGCACGACGATGGAAACGGGGTTGGTGGCGCATGCGCGAGCGACGGCGCGGACGGCCTTCGGCTGGCCGAGCGAGCGGGCGACTTGGGCATAAGTGCGCGTGCGGCCGCGCGGGATGCGCTGCAATTCCTTCCAGACGCGGCGCTGGAACGCGGTGGCCTGCAGATCGAGCGGAAGCTCGAAGTGCGGGGGCTGGCCCTCGACACGCGACAGGACTTCCTTGACCCAGCGCTCAAAGCCGTTTGAGGCGGCGGCAATTTCCGCGCGCGGATACTCCTCGCCTAGCTCGGCGACGAGCTTGCTTTCGTCATCGCCGAGATAGACCGCGGAAACGCCGCGCTCGGTAGCGGCCACGAGAACTTTTCCGAGTGGCGATTTGGCGATGGTGTAGCCGAGCTTCATACCCAAGCCTCCCTTGCGATACGTGGCAGGCGTCATGCCCAGCTGCGCGTTGCTGCGTTCGTAGACGCGGCTGGAGGAGCCGTAGCCGGTTTCGTAAAGCGCGTCGGTGATGCTCTTGCCCGCGCGCATCAGCGCTTTGAAGCGCTTGAGGCGAAGCGCTTCGGCGAGCTCGCGAGGCTTGAGGCCGGTGACTTGGAGAAAGGCGCGGCGCAAAGTGGATTGCGTGGCGCCGAGGGTCTGCGCCAGTTGGCGCAGCCTCAGGCTTTCGTCGGTAGATTGCGCGAGAAGGTCGACGGCGCGCTGGACCAGCCCGACGGGGCCGGAGATTTCGTTGGGGCGGCAGCGCAGGCAGGGGCGATAGCCCTGGCGCTCGGCTTCTTCGCGCGTGCGGAAGAAGGTGACATTGCGGCGCAGCGGCCGACGCGCGGGGCACGACGGGCGGCAGTAGATGTGCGTTGAGCGCACGGCGAGGACGAACGTGCCGTCAGCGCGGGGATCGCGCGCACGCGTGGCGCGCCAGTAACGCGCGGCGGCGCCGGGAGTGATGGGTTGCGCGGGATTGGTTCGTGTGCGTGTCATGTTTGTTGTCGTGTTCATGAACACAAGATGGAACAAGCGCGGAGACCATTCTATCCGGAAAAGCGCGGCAAAGTAGATTGGATGCTACTGGGTAAGCCGGCGCTACAACAGCCAAGCGAAAAGCAGATCCCTCGCCGCCGTTCGCAAACGACGCGACTAGCCCGCTTCTGCTTATCCGCTTGCTTCAGCCAAGCACTACGCCTTGCGCAGTTCATTCGCCCTTCAAGCAAGATATTGCGGTTTGCTGAACTAACCGGATAAGGAAGAGCCCGCTAGGTTTTTGGGATGACGCCAGGCAAGGAGACGGGCGGTCGGCCTCTGAAGGCCGCGCTACACAGAGAAAGCGGCGTCAAGCCGCCGCATTGCAAAGGGAAGAGCCTTAGCCGCGGGGTTTGACGCGGGTGGCGCTTTTGGGCCAGTCCTGCTTGAACTGGCCGTCGCTGACCTTCAGATTTTTCATTTCGTTGGTGTAGTGAAACAGGAAGTAATCGCCCGAGCCGGCTTCAAAGAACTTCTGCTGCACGGGCAGCCAGGAAGCTTCATCGACCCACATCTGAATCTTGCCGATCTGATTGCGAATCTGTTCGGACTTTGGCGTCAACTCGAGAACCACGGTCTTCTTATTGTCGAAATCTTCCTCGCCGATGACGGAAACCAGGTAGCCCTTCTTGATATTTTCGCCCTTGGTGCCAAAGCCCAGCAGCACGTATTGATCGACCAACTGGCGGTTCTTGCCCAGGTTATACTCTTCGACGCGATTGATTTTCGGATTGAAGACGAACAAGTTATCGCCTTCGCGCAAAATCGTGCGCGGATCGGGCTTGGTGATTTCGATGCGCATCTTCTCGTCGCGGCGCACGAAGATGTGACCGGTTTCGGTGGACGTATCTTTCACCACGGCGGTGTACTTCACGTGCTCGAGATCGGCGGTGAGCGTGTGAAAGTCCTGGGAGGCCTTGTCCATCATGCCGAGCACGCCTTCAATGGTCCACTTCGTTTGCGCAGCGTTCGGTTGCGCGCTGCTGGTTCTTGCAGAGGCTGTAGCGCCCACGCCTCTAAGGCAACAAAACGCTGCCAAAGCAAAAAAGGGCAGGGAAACCCGCAAACGCTTCGACCAAAGCAGTGCTGTGTGCCTCATAAAGGGTCCCGCAATCCTAACATATATAAGAAGATGGGCGAATCCACGGCGCCGTTTCGAGAAGACGGCTTTGGAATGGCGATGGGGTTCGGGCTTGACAGCTCGTTCACAAGAGCAGATCCCGCATCGCCGTTCGCAAACGGCGCGACCGGGTTCGGGATGACAGATGGTGGGGGTTTCGCGAAGTCGGTCTTCCGCTGGGGCGACCTCGCAAGAAACGCCGTTAATGGCGGATCTCCACCTGGTAGGCAATGACCATGCCTTGGTCGTCGTGCAGCGGGTCGATTTTGGAAATTGAGAAGTTGCCGTTGTGCAGTTCCGGCAGCTCTTCTTGCAGGGCGGTGTGGAGATCGTTCTGCAGCGCAAGCTTCGGCGGCGGCGCCAGGATGCGGGCGTCCACGCGATATGTTTGGCGGTTACCTTCGTGGGACAGGAGTTGCACTTGGCCGGGCGCGGCGGGCTCGCCCCTTTGCGGTTGGTCGCGGAACCAGTACCGCGGCGTGAGCAGCGCGAAAATAAGAATGAGGATCACGGCGACATCGTATTGCCAGGTGCCGCGCTCATATGACCAGAAAAACGTTTTCGAGAGAATCCGTCCGAGGCTTGCCATGTCAGTCTGCGGGTACGCCGTCGACGATGACGCCGTCGCGCATGTGCACGACGCGATCGAAGTACGTGGTCGCTTCCGGATTGTGCGTGATCATCACAATGGTCTGGCCAAGTTCTTTGTTCAATTGGCGGAGCATCTGTAGCACGCTTTCCGAGTTTTTGGAATCGAGGTTTCCGGTAGGCTCGTCAGCCAGAAGAATTTTTGGTTCGTTGATGATGGCGCGCGCGATGGCGACACGCTGCTGCTCACCGCCAGAAAGTTCGGAAGGCTTGTGGTGCAGCCGCCCAGCGAGGCCGAGCATCTGCGTGACAACGTCGAAGCGGTGCGGGTCGAAGCCGTCACCATGAATGAACTGCGCGATGGCGATGTTGCCCTTTGCGGTGAGAGTGGGAAGCAGGTTGAAACGCTGGAAAACGAAGCCGATTTTGCTGCGGCGGAGTTTGGTGCGCGCGGCGTCGCTCAGCTCCGTGAGATCATTGCCGTCGACCAGGACTTTGCCGCGCGTCGCTTGCGCCAAGCCGCCGATGACATAGAGGAGGGAAGATTTGCCGCAGCCCGAAGGGCCCATGACAGCCACGGATTCTCCGGGCAGGACTTCGAAATTCACGCCGCGCAAGGCTGGCACTTCCACTTTGCCCGCGCGGTAAAGCTTCCATAAATTTTCGGTCCTGAGTATCGGCTCCACGCTCTTTTTTCCCTGAAGGATCAAACTTTCCGCAGGTTCCGTTATTGTAGCTGCGATTGACATCCGTGCCTAGCCATGCCGCGCGTTCTGCGGTCCTTTCGTCTTTGTTCCAGGTCGTCTACGTGAACCTTGTGCCTCTGCGTTCCCTAGGTACTCTCAGTTCTCGTACTCCGCGCTGAACCTTTGTCTTTAATCGTAAGAAAGAGCCTCCACGGCATCTTTTCGGCTGGCCATCCAGGCGGGATAGCTCGCGCCGAGCATGGCTCCGGCCAGTGCAATCGCCGCTGCGCGGAAAATCCAGTCCGATGTAATGCGGATCGACAGCGTGGGAAATTTCCAGAGGAATCCCGCGCGCACTGCGTAGCTTAGGCCGACGCCTGCCCCTACTCCGAGCACGCACAGGGCCGCGGATTCCGAAAGCAGCGCACGGATGACGAACCAGTGATTCGCGCCGAGGGATTTCAGCACACCAATATCGCGCGTACGCTCGATCACTGTGGTGTACATGGTGAGGAAGATGACAAGCAGGCCGATGCAGACCGCGAGGGCAATCATCGAGCTGATGAACGATTGCAGGCCGGGGATATTTGTGGAAGTCATCAGAGAAAGAAAATCTTTCAGCGGGCGGACAGTGTAGCCGGGCAAGAGACGGCGCATTTGTTCCATGACGTCATCGGTGTGCTCGGGGCGCGTGCATTTCACGAGGAAAATCGAAGCTTTGTCGCGCGCGCCGACAAGATTCTGCAAGGTGTCTAGTGGCACAAAAAGGCGAGCGCCTTTGCCGTGCTCGACGATCCCGACGACGCGCCAGTCGTGATTCAGCACGTTATAAGTGTCACCGACTTTCAAGTGTTTGGCTTTGGCGGCCCAGTCGTCGACCAGCAAGTCGTCGGGGCCTTCCAAGTCGTGGCCGTCAATGAAAACAAATCCTCCGGAGACGGCATTGAAGCTGTCTTTGTCGATGCCCCAGATGGTTTCCACGGCTCCGCTGGAATTGAATTGGAGCAGCGCGGGCGCGACCGCTCTGACATACTTGAGTTCGGCAACTTTTTCCCCGATCTTGGCAGGCATTGGCGAACCGCTGAAATTGATGATGATCGACGCGGCGGGCGGCTGGAGCATGATGTCTGCGCCAATGCCTTCGATGCGCTTGGCGGTTTCGGTGAGCAGGCCACTGGTTAGGCCGACAATGAGGATCACGAGCGCGACTTCGACGGCGACGCCCAGCGCGCCGATGAGCGTGCGCATGGGGCGGTGCAGCAGGTTTCGAAGGATGAGTTCGCCCATCATTGTGGCTTACTTTCCGGAGGCTGCTTGCTCTCCGTGGGAGGCTTGGTGTCCGCCGTTTCTCCCACGTGCACCAATTCCGAGCCGGCGGGCTGCTCGAGCTTGAAGCGGTCGGCGGGGATCTCTTCATTCACGGCGACTTTGGTCACCTGCAATTCCAGTTTGTAATCATCGTGTGGCCGTTCGATCACGATGGCTCGCGGAAAGGAAGTACCAGCAGGTGCCGGCGGCGCTCCTGCTGGTGGTGTTGCCGAGACGTTGCTTTGCGCCGTAGCTGGTTCCAGCGGCTCCCAATCGGAGAAGGAAACATCCGAGAGCAGCATGCCTTTGGGGCCAAAAGTCTGAATACGTGCGACCTGGAGATTCGAACGGTCAAACCAGATTTCGCGGAGGACTTCCAACTGATAGCCTCCGCGCAAGACGGTGAGCACGTAGTAGCGGCCATGTTCGTCGTTGAATTCGCGCATGGTTACGGCTTCTTCCTTGCGAATTTCGGGCCAAAGCAGGGCGTCCAGCAGGTGCTGTGGACGCAGATTCTCAATCGGCTTGAAGCTGACCTTTTCGTTGGCAACCGAGCCCACCAGGAATTTGTTTTTTGTCGGAATGGACACGCGAAAAGTATCTCCGTCGGTGGCCATATCAAAGATCGTTTTTCCGATTACGGGGGCCTGACCGATCATGCGAATTTCCACGGGGCGCGCCGCGAGGAGGAAGGCTTTCACTTCGTGATACTCATCGATGACGCCGCTATATTTCGACCCGGCGGTGGGTTTCAGTTCCACCGTGGCATTCAGGGTTTTCGTGTTCCGCGCGATGAGATTGTAGGCGTCGAGCAACTCCTCGCGCGTGGCATCCTTCGCCACGGGCCGCTCCGAAGCAGGGATTTGCGTATGCCCGGTGATGGCCGGGCCGTGGCAGGCGCAGGAAACAGCCGCCAGTGTCGCCAGAAGCAGGCATGTTTCGACACATCGCATCAGTAAGTTCCGCACTCCTAGATACAAAGGAAGCAATCTAACAACCAGTTGGATGCCCGTCCATCGAAGCGGTGCGGGCACGGAGAAAGCTTCAATTCGGCCGCGCAATATGGACGTCAAATCTTTGGACCGCCGGGCGCAGGCGCCGGATGATTTCGCTGGGCCACAGGGTTTGGCTCAAAATCGTGACCCAACCGTCCTCGGGCTCGCAAACCGCACAAAACGCATAGCGGGTATAAGCCTGTTGATAGGCATCCAAGCCGCGCCTAGAAAGTTCGCCCTCGAGCGCGGCATCGGCCATTTGTGCGGCGCTGCCTGCGCGGAGACCAAACGTTTCGCGTTCGAAGCGCTCGAAAAGTTGCCGCAACTCTGCGACGCCAGGCGAAGAAATCACGATACAGCGCCCCGCGGCTTCGCGCCATTCCATTTTCCGCGCCTTGCAGAATTCCCGCACGCGATCGAGATGGCTGAAAAAATCCAGAACATAGGCGTCTCTGCCTGCCAGCGCAGGGAAAATCTGCGACCAAATCTCCGCACCGTCCTCGCCGCGCACCGGCTCGCGGTTTTCCGTCTCCACCAACTCAAGCCCTACGGCCTTAGTCTCGTTGCCGAGGTCGAGAGCCTGCACATCAAGAGAGTACGGCGGCAATTCGAGCGCACCGCTCCCCGTGGCTGCATTTCCCGGCGTGCTCATTCCACGTCCTCGGCGTGGGGAAAGTTTTCGCGGAATTCGGGGGACTGTTTGCGTACGTCCAGCCAATCAAAAAAAGAGTCCGGAGTTTCCAACCAGATGCGGAACCAATTGGCAATTTCGATTTTTTCGGCGCGCTTTTGCGGCTCGACTTTGTGATTGCGCGAAATCATTTCCGCGCGGCGCTTGCCCAGCCGGGCAACTTCGAGCACGCGCTCGACCGCGGCCTTCTCGCCGTGCGCGCGGAACTTTCGCATCAACTCGTCCAGGCGCATAATGCTGACTTCTGCATCCGCCAACGTTTTGAAGTGCAGAAGGTCTTCAAATTCCTCTTCGTATTGTTCCTCGGCTTCTTCCTGCATGGAGAGCAGAACTTTGTGGCCCGCATCCTTCAGGACATCGGCAATATATTCCGGGCCGGTTTTTCCCGCTTCACCGTGTTCCGCGAGGAGCCGCAAGCGCAATTGCTCGATCTCCGCGGGCGTCCATTTCTGCGCGTTGATTTCGCGGGCGGTTTCCAGGATCAGTACTTTCTTATTCTTAAGAGCCTGGTTCATTGCGTCTGGCCTTTGTGCTGTGGCTGTTGCTGATGCGCTGCCGGCTTGGCGTGCTCTTTTTTTGCGCTCGGCGGCACAGCAGGCGTTGGCGGCGGATCCGCCGGAAGCCCCGCCAGCAGCCGCCGGTACTTCAGCACATTTCTATTGTGCTCCTCCAGCGTGGAGCTGAAAAAGTGGCCGCCCTGGGTATTCGCGACAAAATACAAAAAACTGGTATCCTCCGGATGCAGCGCCGCGCGCAGCGACGCTTCGCCGGGATTCCCAATCGGGCCCGGCGGGAGCCCGCGGTGTTCATAGGTATTGTACGCGGACTCAAAGCTCAAGTCTTTTCCGGTCAGCGTTCCTCTGTATTGCCCTGATCGCTCCATGGCATAAATCACCGTGGGATCGCATTGCAGGCGCATTCCTTTGCGGAGGCGATTTTCGAAGACGCTAGCCACCATGGGACGCTCCTCCGGCTTAGGGGTTTCGCGCTCGACCAGCGAAGCGAGCGTCACAATTCGCAGGCGCGCGGAGGGGCTTGCCACATTCAAAGTGGCCTGTCCTTTCGAGCCTGCCTGTCCATTCGAGGGCGCTTGCCCAACCGGATCGGAAGTGGCGATGCGCTTCCACTCTTCCTTGAATTTGTGCACCATCTGCGCGGTCAATTCGCTGGCCGCAGGATGACGAGGAAGTTCGTAGGTGGCGGGGAAAAGAAATCCTTCGAGGGTCAGCGCGTCGGGCGCGAAATCGCGAATCAGCGAAGGGTCGCTTGCCGCAAAAAGAAAATCGCCCGCCGGCATAAGCTTGCCGGCCTGGAGCTCGCGGGCGATGTCAAACATGGTTTCGCCCTCGCGCACAGTGAAAGGCTGCTCGAAGATTTGTCCGTTGGCGATTTTCCAGAAAACGTCACGTCCGGTCATGGGGTAGTCAAAGAAATATTCGCCGGCCTCCAGCGTGCGTTTGGGATGACGCCGCGCGTAAATTTCGAAGGCCAGCTTGCTGCGGACCACGCCATTCTGTTTCAGCAAAAAGGCGACGTACCGGCGCGAAGCTCCGTGGGGAACATCGACAAAAACGCCCTCTTTCGGGAAACCCTGGTAGGGGTACGTGATGCCGTACCACATCCATGCGGCGTAAGCGCCAGCGGCCAATATGACGATCAGCATTAAATATAGAAAATATTTCAACCCCGCTCCGCCTTCCCCTTTTCTTCGAATCTCAACGCGGTTCTGCCAGTTGCTCCTGCCGTTTGAGGTAGTCCTTCAGGATCACCGCGGCGGCCATGGCATCTACGGTCGCTCTTGCCGATGCTTTTTTGGGCTTCCTACCACCGGATTTTTCGGCGTGAAGGAAGCGTCCCTGAGTTTCTTCCAGCAACCGCTCGGCTTCCCAACTGGTCAGCCGCTCATCGACCAATTCCACGGGCAGGCCAAGCTGTTTTCGTACGCGGCGGGCAAAACGCTCGGCTTCTACGGCCATGTCGCCGCGCGTGCCATCCAGCTTGAGAGGCAAGCCCACGACGATTTGTTTCACGGCGTGCTCGCGCACAAGTTCGCGCAACCGGCGCATGTCCTCATTCCGGTTGATTCGTTGCATCGTGGCAAGAGGCTGCGCCACTGGCGTATTTGCATTAGCAATCGCCAGACCCATCCGCTCTCTCCCATAATCGATGGAGAGGATGGAGCCCGTTGCAGACGAGTGCGCCGTCGAAACCGGCTTCTGCGCTTCAACTCCCCCTGGATTCATCTTATCCAGTATAACGTGAGGACCCAGCGCATGCCGAAGCGCTGCGTCCTGTATGTTTAATTAGCGCGCAGAGTGTTGAGAGGGCAAGGATGGATTTCACAAAAAAGAGTGCCTCCGAAGCGCTTTCCACAGCCGGCCCGCAGTTAGGCGCTCGAACGCAGTAAGTGAGCAGCGATGAAAGAGTCCAGAGCTTGCCTGGAGTCCCAGCGAGGCACATAACCAAAATTTTTTTCAGGCGCGTGTTGTCGGCGACCCAGGGAAAGCGAATCATGTCGAGCATGCCGGCGGGGAACGGCGCGAAGTGAAGCGCCCAAAGTACTGCCGCGAGAGGATAGAGAAGCGGCGCGGGCAGAGCGAGCGGCTTCTTGCCAGCCGCACGCACCATTTCGCTGTAGAGGGTCGTGCCGTCCCCAGCGACGTTGCGAACCCTCGACATCCACTTGGCGACCGCCGCAGGTCGTGAATGGGATTGAACTGCCAAGCGAGGTGCAGAGCAGTGTTGATCTGATGCGAGAGGAAGCAGTCCTTCAATTGTTCCTAGGGCGCGGTCAAATCGAATTGAAGAAAAGAGGCTGGACACGGCACCTGCGCCATGCGTGGGCGGATGTCGAGCCCCAAGATCCATTCGACGTCGGGATCGGAGCCGAGGCGCTTGATGAGTTGTTGCGCCAGATATCCGCTGCTACCGGTAATGGCAATTCGCAGTTTCAAGTGCGCGGCTCGCGGCACGCTTTGCAGGAATGTCTGCGGAAGCGGGCGACTATTAAAAGATGTACCCGAGAATAGCCTAGCGCGAGGGCTGCACTGGACCAACTTCTGGTCGGAGCACGATGCGCACCCAAATGGTGCGGGACAGTGCCCTCGGCGCTTGAGGATTGTCATCCAAACTACAACATCGATCGGGCGCAATCTGCAGTGACGCTCATCACAGACCGCTGGTTTTTGCTCAACTGGTTTAGGCTTCTACGAATTACGTCTCAACGATTCTGCTTCTGCCGCAGCCATCTCCTTTCAGGGTCTTTATCCCTGCCAGTGGGTAAAGAGAGTCTGTGGGGCAACTGGAGGAGCATCCTTCCGGGGGCACTACCTGTGGGCAGAAGCCCATCTTTGGTTAGTGCTTAAACAAGAGCTCGTTCTTGTGGTGTTCCAAGGCGATGCGAACGAGCTGAGCGCGAGTATGCGCGCCCGTCTTGGCAAAGAGTTGCTGGAGGGTGGCTTTGACAGAACTCTCTGAAACGCCAATGCGTTCCGCAATTTCCTTGTTAGCCAGGCCTTCAAAGACCAAAGAAAGGACCTGCCGTTCCCGTTGCGTGAATTGTTCTGGATGAGAATGGGCGGTTTGGCTCGTCTTGGCCGCTACGGCCGCCTGCAAGAGTTCTTGGTCGAAGAACACTTTTCCGGTTACTACGTCGCGGATCGCGTGCGTAAGCAAGGCCGCAGAGTTATGCTTCATGAAAATGCCTGAGACACCGGCGTGGATCAACTCGGCTGCTTGGCCTTGATGGATAACTGCGGTCACGACCAAGACCTTGCCGCCAAAGCCTTGCTGCTTCGCGGAACTCACAAACTGCGTTCCCGTACTTTGTCCCAGATCAAAGTCCAGCAACACGACATCAACTTGCCTTTTCTGCAGAACCCTAAGGGCTTCTTCGCTTGAGCCGCAATGCGCTACTACTTCGAATCCCCGTTCGGCGTGCAGGAGTCGCACCAAGCTTTCGCGAAAAAGAGCGTGGTCGTCGACTATTAAGATCGCAATTGTTTTTTCTGTTCCTTCAGGCATGGACGGTTTCTTCGATAGCGCACAACGCAGGCACCGATATTACGAAAGCAGTACCTACCGGTCTGGCTTCGTAGGCCAATTCACCGCCGAAACTCTTCATTATCGCGCGCGACACAAAAAGGCCCAGTCCCCCAGACCCAGCCCCGCGTTGAAAAGGCCGGAACAAATTTTCAGGAGAAGCGATGCCGACGCCCGTGTCTTCGAAGCGGATAACTACCCGGCGTGCTTCCTCCGACGCGGTCACGCAGAGCCTTTTCGTCTCCGTGGACAGCATTGCGCGTTGACTATTCTTGGCCAGATTCAAGAAGACTTGAATGAGTCCGTAGCGGTCCGCCCAAACTAAAGGCAGGGGCTGGGCGACCTGCCATATGACTTGGATTTTTGATTCTCGGTAGGCATTCTCGATTATGACGCGGAATTCGTCGAGCACGGTTTTCAGGTCCACTGCGGCCGCGGTCTGGCCAACGGTGGTCCGTAACTCCAGAGCCGCTACCCGCTGCAGGCTTTCCACCAGGTTGCCCAGGGCGTGAAAGTCCTCATTGTTTTGCAGTTCCTGGACCCGCGAGAGATTCCTGTGGACTACCAGGACCGCACCGCACAAATTCCGAACCTCGTGAGCGACTGCACTCATGAGAATGCGGCTGTTTTTCAACAGAAAATCCAGGCTCAAATCCTCTCGGGTGCGCAGGTCCTCTGACAGGTCGACAATGATAGCGGCCAAGCGCGGGCCTGAGGCGGTCGTGTAAGTAGAAAACCAGACGCCGGCCAAGAAAACCTCCGCATTGTTTCGCTGCCCGGTGCATTGCATTGTTGTCCGAAATGCAGCGAAAGACGGCGAGTGAAGGGCCTGTTGCAAGGCAGGCAGGAAAGTGATGATTGGTTGTCCTCGCAGCGGTTGTGCGTTCGGCGCCAGCAGGCGCTGAGCCGCGTCGTTGCAGAGAAGAATCTTTCCATCCGAATCAATGATAACAATAGCGGCCGGACTGCTCTCGACCAGAACTTGCAACTGCTCTTCCGCCTCTTGCCGCCGCTTCATTTGATCTCCCAGTTCGTTGGCGTGCTGTTGAAGTGTGAGATACCGGTTGCGAATGAGCTCCGAAATAAACAGCCCCGCGCCAATGAACGCGACGGAACTAAATACAAGGTGCACGGGCGTCTCATTCTTGGAGAGATTGTTGAAGTCAAGAACAGCACATAGCAGAGCAATGATGATAATCGCTTTGCGCGACAGGAATGCCGCTGCAATCATGACCGGAAACAGGTATAGAAAGCCTAGCGAGATATAGGGTCCGATCCGCCAGTCGACCAGGGCAATTGCTGTTCCGACAACTGCTGCGGCAACTAACAGTTTCCTGCGGTTAGCCAGAACGAAAATGGATAACAGGTCCCGCATGACCGAATACTCATAATGCCCCACCATTCGGAGAGGGGTGAATCACATTCTAATGGACTGGCCAAAAGATAGCCACATTACATCCTGAAAGATAGTTATTTGACGCGGAAGGACGCTCCCTTTTTTCCACGGAAGGGAGTCGAGAATGAACATCGCCGAGGTCGTGTCAGGGCGCGCCAAGTTAAAAGGTATCCGCCGGGCGCTACTCTCCGCGGCGGCCCGCAACGTGTTAGCAGATCAGCTGAGAGCACTCCTCCCCGCCGGGGCTGTAGTGGGGCCACTTCGTATAAGAGAAGCGCAATTCAAGCCTAGGCGCAAGCTCACAGCGTACTACGACGTGGTTGTATACGCCGAAGGAAAGAAGGCCTCTTGCGTTCGCCCCATCGCAGTGACCTGGGAATCGGAAACCGATGCCGATCGCAGTGGCGAGACGGTCGATATCACTAAGGCCGTGGCCGAGGCGGTGCGCCGCGGAGTGGCAGCACCCTTCCTGCAATTGACCGCCGACCTTCCCGAGCTGAACATGCATATGCGGGTCTCTCCGCTCGACGCACGATTCACGCAGCTTGCCCGCTTATCGGATCCGCAGCACGTGCGCACTATGCTTGCAGACACTTACGCGTCAGCTAACGGAGCCTCGGACCGGCGTCGAATCAGGGATTATAAAATCGCGTCGGTAAAATATCGACCAGGCAGACGGCACGTGCTGCGGTACGATCCGGAGGACCCGGGGGGCGGGGAAACCGTATTCGCCAAGGTGTACATCAGCGACGAAGAGGCCCGCACTTTTCGTCGCGAAGACGGAGCCCGAACCTTCCGCGTTGCGCGGGAGGTAGCAGACTGGCTGGCAGAACGCGACGGCTTGAATTGTCTGAGGCCGCTAGCCTACGTGGCTGATGATGCGGTGGTCCTTTACCCGCGACTTTGCGGCGTGCCCTTTTCCGAATACGCGCGGCGACTTAACGCGGACCCCGCTAAGTGGTTGCGCCGCGCCGGAGAAGCGGTTTGCACTTTGCATCAGCTCCCCGTGGCGCTTGCCAGTCGGCCTGAACCTCATGATTTTGCAGCAGAGATTCGGTCGATTATGCGCAAGAGCCGTCATGTCTCAGCCCTGCTGCCGGACGTGGGGTCAGTCATGGAGGCGGTCCTCGACTGTGCGCAAGAACTGCACGACCGACTGTCCCAGGAGCCACCTACTTTCACGCACGGGGATCTCAAAAGCGAGCACCTCTGGGTTTGCGCTGGCGGGCTCACCGTGATGGATCTCGACAGTTCTCGTTTAGGGGACCCCGCACTCGACGTGGGATACTTCTTGGCCGACTGGCAATTCCGGCAAGCCCACCTTGACCAAGCCGGAACGGACGAGATGTATGAGAGTTTTCTTGCAGGGTACGTTCCTCGTGCACTGAAAGATTTCTCGATTCGCGTCCGCCTTTGTGAGGCAGTGGAGTTGGTTAAATGTGCGGTGCGTCGCGTGCAGCTCTTTGAAAATGACTGGGCGTTGCGTACGACCGAGCTGGTGGAACGCAGCCAAGCGGTGATAGAAGATGTTCAACGTACCCTCGTTTTGCGCGGACGGCGATTCCCGCTGGCCCGTAGCTTTGACCCGACGTCGGCGGGGAAGAGCAGGTATCTTCAATGAGCGAGTGATATGCACGCGCTTGCCAAGAACCCTGGCCGCCCTCGTGATCGTATCGAGAGTCACCGAGACGTTGCACGGGTCGAGCAGGCGATCCCGCACGCTGAGCTTCTTCCCGCTCAAGGCCAGGACGAACTCCTCGATGTCCTGCTTGTGGACCCCGTTCATGCGCATGAACTGCCGCAGCGCGTACATGTAGGGATAGACCGGGAAAGCGCCGCTGAAGATCTTCTCCCGCACCCACGGGCTCATCTCTGCGAGCAGCCCCAGCCGCATGCTCACCCAAGACTTGCTCCGCGATAACTGTTCGGCCAGCTCGGCCACGCTGCTCTGCTCGAGCTTGCGCAGTTGGTCGAGGAAGGCCGCCTGCTCCAGAATGCTTAGTGAGTGGTCATTCGAGACGCGCAGAAGATTCAGAATGGCCGCGGCTTCCTCTGCGCCCAGCGAGGCGTACGGCGCCAGGCCCATCCCCAGCTTCACCGCACATCGATACCGCTTGAACCCGTTCAGCAAAATGCTCCGTGGCGCGCGGTCCACGCCCTCCAAAGGCTCTTCGATTCCGCGCTCGGCAATCGCTGCTAACAAGCGCGCCTCCACCGCCGGATTCTTCATCCGGTAGCTCTCGTACCTCAAATCCAAGGCGGCTAGTTCGATTTCGCGTGTCATCCCGGTTCTAGGAACTGTTGTTCTCCAGGTAGTGCAGAAGGTAATCGATCCGGCGGCGTCTGGCGATGCGGTGTTGTCTCACCGCCCGTGCCAACATCTTCTCGATCAGAGTGACCACCATGACCAGATAGCGGACGATGTCGGCATCGAAGCTCATCCCCTTGCGTTCCCCGGGCCACCGGCGCCGGTCGGTGCCTCGGCCAGCGCTTGCCGTTTTGCAATTTCTTCTTCTCTTTGCCTTCTGCGGTACGGACCGCTGCAGCCGCCCGACCGACCACCGCAAAAAATATTCGCAGAACCTGTTTGTTGAGTAGGACTACTCCTCCTTGACCCGAGATCCCGATCACATTCGAGTCTGTCGAACCCACGTGACCCTAAGGGCTCCCTGGCCAAGTGTAAATACGTTTGCGTTTGGCGCTACTATGTGTAAATATGGTTTCATATGGTACGCAGATACTTCTGGCTGAGTCTGCTCGAACAAGCGTGGAAGGACCGCTCTGTCGTGTGGCTCGCTGGCGTTCGTCGAGTCGGAAAGACGTGCCTGTGCCAGAGCCTCCCTGGCATCGAGTATTTCGACTGCGAACTGCCTCGCGTCCGACGGATGATGCTCGACCCACAAAGCTTTTTCGACGGTCTGCGCGGCAAGCGGATTGTTTTCGATGAGATCCACCGGTTGCAGAACCCATCGGAATTGCTCAAGATTGCAGCCGATCATTATCCGCATACGCATCTCGTGGCAACTGGCTCTTCTACTCTAGGTGCGTCGACAAAATTCCGAGACACGCTAGCCGGACGCAAGAGAGACCTCTGGCTAACCCCCATGTGCCTTCCCGACATGGATGATGCCAAGCGGACCGACATCAAACACCGTCTTCTGCGAGGTGGGTTGCCTCCGTTCTTCTTGCCGGACAAGCTACACGAACGAGATTTTCAGGAATGGATGGACGCTTATTGGGCCAAGGACATTCAGGAGCTCTTTCGCCTGGAGAGGCGAGATTCATTCCAGAGATTCACCGAGCTAGTCATGGCACAAAGCGGCGGCATCTTTGACGCCACTCGATTTGCCCGCCCTTGCGAAGTGAGCCGTCCCACCATTGCAAACTACCTTCGTGTTCTTGAAGCCACATTTGTCGCACACGTGATTCGTCCGTTCAGCAGTCGCCGGCCAACCGAGATCGTCGCCGCACCTAAAGTCTATGCCTTCGACACGGGATTCACCTGCTACTACCGCGGCTGGCAGGACTTGCGAAACGACGACCTCGGCGTATTATGGGAGCATTTCGTGCTCAATGAAATTATGGCCCGCTCGCAGAATCGCGAAGTTTTCTATTGGCGAGACAAGCGTGGGCACGAAGTGGACTTTGTCGTGGTGACCAACCGAAAGAAACCCCTAGCCATCGAGTGCAAATGGTCCGCGAACAACTTCGATCCTGCCAACCTAATCGCGCTCCGACACCAACACCCCGAAGGCGAGAACATTGTCCTCACACACGATGTGGAGCGTGCTTTCTCCCGCACCTATGGAGCATTGAAAGTGCGCTTTCAAAGCCTCAGGTCTTTCGCCGAGCTACTTGCTTCGTAGCTGCTCTGGAACGAGAGTGTTTTCCTGACTTCCACTCTGCCAAACCATTTTCAGCCCGGACAGAGTGCGGACCCACAGGCCGTCATCGCTTCAGGGGGTCAAAGGGCGGCTGATGGTCCCTGTCTATCTATTGGCTAAAATGGTCGGGGCGCCCGGATTTGAACCGGGGACCTCCTGCGCCCAAGTCAGGCGTACTATCTCTTGGAAGTCCTTCCTTTTCAGTCTCGGTTTTGAAAACAAGCGAGTTAGAAAAATATTTGACAATGGCACGATGTACGGAAATGTGGATGCGCATGCATGGAGTCTCCCGAATTTTCCCCATCGCGAAATAACAGCGAGAGTGCTCCAATCGGTTCCCGCATTTTGTTAAAAACCATGCTTCGGCACGGAACCGAAAGCTTCGATGTTCCTACAACGGTCTTGTAAACCGTTGCCAAGAATTGGGCCTTGGGTCGGCACTATCGTATCGATGGCAATGGCGCAACCAAAGCACCTGCAGCTTGCCTACACACCCGAGTATCCTATCCCAGCGCACCCATCTCACCAGTTGCCAAGGGCCGACCAGAATCTGAGAAACCTGCAGGAAAATATCTTCAGAGCACCAAAGGAAAAGATCCTGACCCGTTACACTATGGTTCGTGCACCGTTCGTGTACAGTCGCCCATACCGATATCAGGTTGGCTCGACGGGGTATCGTTCTTTCATCGTGAAAAACCTGGGTGTTGCAAGTTTAGGATCCCATCTGTAGCGACAAAAGCTCCGGCCATAACGCTAGAAGCGCGTACCTTATGACCAGGCCGGCACACAGTGCAACCAAAACGCTGCATAGGGAGCCTACCAGGAAGTATTCCGCAAATTCCCGCTCCTGCAGTTCCTCTGACCGAATTAGGCCCTTTGCTGCGACGAGAAAGCCCAACGCCGCATAGCTCCCCGCAACCACGACCAGGGTTAAAACCAAGCGCTCCAAATTTCCAATCAGGCGGCCGCGGTTCATCTCCACTAGATCAAGTCTCTTCGTTCCGGTATCGCTATCTGCTTCCGTGCTGCGCAATGAAAGTTGCGGAAGGGTTTCGGTTTTCCGGAGACATCCGCGGACGATGTATGTTCCACCTCGAATGACGAATAGCAAGACACCGCTCACAATGGAAATTGCCGATATTGGTTCGAGAGAGATGGGCAACGAAAGATGGGCGTGCATGTGTAGATCGAAGTGTCTTATGAAGGCAAAGTCAAAAAGTAGATTTAGAACCACTACTACTATTTCGAGTTCGGCCGTCCACTTTTTAGGACTTCGGAATCGTAACCACGGTTGAATGGCGGTCAAGGTAGCCAGCCAAGCGCTGACAATGACGGAGTGGCAGATCCAATAGGAGAAAACTGCTGCGACCACGATCCTCAAAATCAGAGCCCAGCGCCAAGTTTGCCACTTGAACGTGACTCCGTCCGCATCCTCAGGCAGGGGATCGGCCGTGATTCCGTAAGACACGATGGACCACAGCGCGAACAATTCCGACCACGTCAAAAACTGATCGCTAATGATGATTCTTGGCACGTTTTTTCTCTAATGCTGGATTTACCCATTTTTCGATAAAGACTCGCCAAGCTTGTTCTGCTTCGGCATATGCTCTCCAGCCCATTGACTTTACCTGTTTGCTAACCGCTTGTCGGCTGATCTTCAGGTGCTCAGCGGCTTCCAGTTGAGTGCGTCCTTCGCGCATAAGTTCAGCGATGCGAAGCTGTTGTCGGGTAAGCTCGGAACGGTGGAAGGACAGAAGGTGAGCGATGCCATTCATCACTTGATCGGCCTCGCCGAAGCCGAAAAAGACCCCACCCAAGGATCTTTTGCGCCTTGCGTACTCTATTGCCGCCCGCGCGTTATAAAGAGCGGGTCCGTCGACATTTATGGCCTCTTCTTGGATGGGTGTAGTCAAGACCCCGAATCCGACACCCACTCTCAGGTCGCGATCGGAGAATCGCTGGTCGATGTCCCACATCAAGTTGGGAACAGGTGTTGCTGACAAGAGCAGGCCTTGAAATTCGTCGCCGAGCGTAATGACGAACTTCGCCAAGATGTCTTTTGCGTACTTCTTATTGAGATATTGAATAAATTCTCTGAACCTCTCTTGTATCTTTGGGCGTCGGCTGGGAAGCAATTCACGCGAGCCCACCATGTCTCCGATGAGAGCAAGGCAAGGCTCGCTACGAAGTGCCTCTCTTTTCCTGGTTGGCGCCATGCTCATATCATACGGACATGCGAAGTCAATGTCAACCTAATAAGGTTGTCTAATGCTAGTGCAACCTATTCTGGTTGCTGGATATATATGCAACCTAATGTGGTTGTCACCCTCCTAAGTGGCGAGCAACGAACGGAGTACGAACCCTTGAGAGGTACAAGTTCGGGGATGTTGAACTCGATTTTAGAAAGTATCGTGCCGTGAGAGCCGGACGACCGATGGACCTCTCGCCGCGTGAATTCGAAATACTGAAATGTCTTATCCTGCATGAAAATGAAATCGTACGCGTGACCAAATATTGGATGAGTGTGGGGTATTGAGAACTACCCGATCACTCGCACCGTCGACAACCACATCGCCAAACTGCGCCAAAAAATCGAGGCGTCACCGTCGGACCCCGAGCACATAATCACAGTCCACCGGATCGGATACAAATTTGCCAGTTGAATCTTGACGGGTACAACCTGTATTTTAAATGGCCAATTTAAGAAGAGCCCTTAGCGCTACCGTTTGCAGAGTAGTAGTTATCGGGCTGAGGACTCGCTTGAGTCCGCCGACTCTTGAAGATGCCTGCTAGTTGGAAGATCGAAACAACCAAGAGCAGGAAGTAAAGAACCGCCTGAAAAGGTAAGCTGCGTTTCTCAACATGCTGATAGGCGATTGCATGTGCTGTGGTAAGGGCGACCGCGGCATAAGCCCACCGCTGAAGCGACTTCCAACGGCCGACTCCGAGCCAACGAAGTGAAATATCGTTAGACAGCGCCAAGAGCAGGGCGAAGACCAGAGTTGCAACAGCACCCGTGTAATTTCCGAAACCGAAGGTGTCCCGTCGCAAGTGGTGGCGAGTATCAAGGAAATACAACCACATCCTGCCTCGCAAATGGACGTTGAGGCCGACCGCGGTATGTACCAGTGCAGAGATTCCCGCCCATATTCCCAAGTCCCGCCGCAGATCAAAGCTAACCGGATTGGGTTTCTGGCACAGCACATTGAGCGGGCCCAACAGCAGCGCGGCTGCCGTAAGGAATAGCGCAGGGTAGGCTGTCCCAATGCTTAGCCGAGAGATGAAATCGCGCTTAGGAAAGAAATGCATGAAGATAACCGTCAGCGCGAGACTCCCGACAGACATGAGAATGTGATTAAAAAGACGGCGCCGCAGACGATTGTTGAGCATTTGAAAATGGTGTGGCCAATGCAGCCGGGTTGTAAACTGACAATATGAGTGGAACCGCCGTTCTGCAACGTGGCGCTGTCGTGCGCCGTGGGCGAAGGCTCGAATACTTCACCATCGCGTGGAACGCCCTGGAAGGTCTAGTGGCTGTCGTGGCAGGAGCAGCGGCAGGCAGCATTTCCCTTGTCGGCTTTGGAATCGATAGCTTCATCGAAGTCACAGTCGGGTTCGGTCTTGCTCTGTAGAATGTCCGTTGACGCGGAGGTTCATGAGCGCGAACGAAACAAGAAACGTGCAGTTAAAGTTGTCGGTGTCTGTTTTTTGGCTTTGGCGGCGTACATTGCCTACGAATCCGTCAGAGATCTATGGTTTGGGAGAACTCCCGAACACAGCACGCCTGGAATAATTCTGGCTTGTGTCTCGCTGGTCGTAATGCCTCTACTCTCGCGGGTAAAGCAAAAAGTGGGCCGTGCTCTGGGCAGCTCCGCCATGCAAGCGGACGCCAAACAAACGGAGTTCTGTACTTACTTGTCGACCATTCTGCTGGCGGCGCTGCTGCTCAATACTTTCTTCGGTCTGTGGTGGGCCGATCCCGTGGCGGGCATCACTATGGTCCCCATCATCGCTAAAGAGGGAGTGGGAGGATCGCAGGGTAAAACCTGCGAGGAATGCCGCACAGGATAATACGATTTGAAAGAGCAGGAAAGCGTGCACGGCGTCCGTTGTCTCCGGACTGGACGTGACAAGCCGAATCCGCGCGCCGCGATCCGTTTCCGAGAGTTCGTAGCGAATCTGTTCCTTGAGCCTCGTCATGGTCGTCGTGCCCGGTGGGTTGGTGTCGTGAATGCTTCGAGAGTTCAGCTTCATGTCCTTCCAGGGTATAGAGCTTCTTGTCCACGGCCAGCGCGTACATCATGCCGTCTTTGACGCACATCCGGGTGCATTCGGCAGGCGTCTTGTCCTCAGCCATGTACGAATTGACCCGTTGAATTCACCTGCCTACTTTTCACTGGACGATTAAAAACGCAAATTGAGAGACGCTGTTACGTGCGGGCTGGGCCCAGTGCGTGATCACCGGATTTGCATTTTCGAAGATTGATGGGACCAGAAATGCAGGGTCCCCTGAATTTTCCCCATAATTGCCAGATAGCGTGCCGCTTAACTTGCTGCCGTTCAACGGTTTCTGAATAGCATGCCTGCCTACCCGTGTTTTTAACATATTCAGCGTTCAGCGAACTCATGGCAATTAAACGACTTGTGAGTCCAGACCGCCTGCCTAGGAGAATTCCACAGTGAGCGTTTTGGGTGAACCGGCTCGCTGATAAACTAAAGAAAATACGCGGGATGTTCTGGTCGACCCTAGCAGACGATTTTCGAACTTTTCTGCACCAAACCTCTGATTTCGGCTGGGCCGGACGTACAGGTAGCAGCTCCACGCTGAGTTCCCATGCTTGGGGCATTTACCGCCGCTCCCCTATAACGTGGGCCAATCCCCACGAGCTTATTTTCACGATCATCGTAAAATAGTCTGTACCATTTTACGATGTATGTGATAATGGTCCACATGCAGGAGCGACACCGCCTGTATACTGAGATCCTGGCCGACCATCTGCGCAGGCATCGCCAGATCGCGTTGGTCTCCGGACCGCGACAGGTAGGCAAGACTACGACGTGCCGGTCCATCAGCGATGCTTATCTCAACTGGGACAACGCTGATGATCGCAGGAAGCTGCTGCGCGGTCCAGCCGCACTGGCCGAAGCTCTGCAGCTGGACCGCCTTGGAGCGCAGATTCCCGTCGCCGTGCTGGACGAATTGCACAAGTACAGCAAATGGAAGACTCTGCTGAAGGGCTTTTTCGACACCTACGGCGAGCGCGTCCGTCTGATCGTAACCGGGAGCTCCCGGCTCGACGTTTTCCGTCGCGGGGGTGACAGCTTGATGGGGCGCTATTTGCTCTACCGCATGCATCCGTGGAGCGTCGGCGAAAGCATGCGTACACAGCTGCCCGAAAAGGAAATTCGACCGCCGGCGGAGATCGCCTCCGCTGACTGGGACGCGCTGTGGGAGCACGGCGGGTTCCCTGAACCGTTTCTCCGCCGCGACAGCCGGTTCACGCGCCGCTGGCGCTCCTTGCGCCAGGAGCAGTTATCACGCGAAGACCTGCGCGAGGTCGCGCACGTAAACGATCTGGGAACGATGGAAACGCTGATGCAATTGCTGGCTGAACGGAGCGCACAGCAATTGGTCTACTCCAGCCTAGGGCGAGAAATTCAAGTCTCGGTGGACACAATCAAGCGGTGGGTCGATCTGCTGGCCCGTCTGCACTACGGATTCATGGTTCGACCATGGTTTACCAATGTCGCAAAAGCACTGCGCAAGGAACCCAAATGGTTTCAGCGGGACTGGAGCGGACTGGCCGACGACGGCGCGCGGGCGGAGACCATGGTCGCCTGCCATCTGCTCAAGGCCGTAGAAGGGTGGACGGACCTGGGATTTGGCGATTTCGAGTTGCGTTACCTGCGCGACAAACAAAAGCGGGAGGTGGACTTCCTGGTGGTTCGTGACCGCAAGCCCTGGTTCCTGGTGGAAGTCAAGATTAAAGAAACCAGCCTTTCGCCCTCGCTCGCCTACTTTCAGGGACAAACGAAGGCGGCGCACGCTTTCCAGGTGGTGATGAACCTGGCGTATCAGGAAGCCGATTGCTTTCGCGTCCCGCGCCCGGTTGCCGTTCCGGCCAGAACTCTGTTCAGCCAGCTCCTCTAACAATCGATTACCGCGTTCCCAAACTCCCGCTACACGCATCGTGTGTGGTGAAGTCGTATAGCTGGCCCTTATCGCAAGTTAGAGGGGCGCGGAGTTCAAAAGCGAAATATGATGCACTCGTAAGCCACTGAGCAGGAACGGCGAAGTTGGTCGGGGCGCCCGGATTTGAACCGGGGACCTCCTGCGCCCAAGGCAGGCGCGCTACCAGGCTGCGCTACGCCCCGACATGAACTATCCCCTTGATTCTACTGTATTTTGCGGTCGCGGTTCCAGCGATCGGAGCAGCAACCGTGCATGAACCGTGCAAGATAGCGCCTCAATTTGCGCTACCGTGCACAATCGCGCGTGGTTTAAATCACTGTAAACAAAGAGTGCACTTCACGCTGAGAATTCTTGGAGACGGCGCGCCTTAGGCAAAAAGCGGGTGTGTTTTTTTTTGCCGAGGATTCCAAAACATCCATTACTTCCATAGGTTCTACCAATCTTCGTTATGAGGCGTGCCAAGAATCGGTCGAACGCGACTCTGTTGGTGAAGCCGTTCCTCCAAAGCCTCCAAAGCACGGCGAAACGCCGTCGGCGTTTTGTATTTCACGAGTGGCCTCTCGATGAGTGTGAGTAAGCGTTGATCAGACGTGCGGCCTGGCCTCCCCGGCGCCTTCCTTCGACCAGAAGTGCTTGCTTGGCGGTGAGCCCGCGTTCCAATGCGTCCCGGATAGCGCTGGCAAGGTGATCATCAGACAGTCCCTCCGGCCACATCCGCTATCGTGCGCGGAACCGAAGTAACAGGCAGCCCTTCGCGCTTTGCCACATCGGAAGGCCGCAGCTGGTTTGTGTGCAGGCGGATTCCCTTTCGTCTTCGGGAGGCGGTTCGTGGGATTGTGACATGAACTTCCGCAGGGAGGACGTCGGACAGGTCATACAGGGCAAGAGCGCTTTCGTGTGAGATGGCAGATTTTGGCCCACACTTCAGCCAGGCCACAAAGAGGTCCTCAAAGCGTGAGGAAGGAAACTGGGCCGGCCGATAAATTCCGTGGGCAACTCTTTGGAAGCGCCCATTCTTGGAATAGTCGGTTAGGCGTTCCCAGGAAAAGCCCGCCCGAGCTGCCTGCCGGGCGGTAAAGTACCCGGCCTGCGGAAGATGTTCGGAGTCCTCGACCTTGAAACCACCTTCGTCGGATGCCGCTTCTCAATCGGCGTCCGAAACTCCAACGACAAGACTATGAGACTTGCCCTCACCGTAGGTTACTGGGTACTCGTGTGCGACAGCATGGCTTTCCACGGCGATTTCACTCCCATACTGGCGAAACACACGAAACACCTCAGCCTCGTCGATGTGCTCTCAATCGGAGTCGATCGGATCCAACGGAACTTCGAGCCGATGAAGAAGCAGGTCGTGGCTTGGAGAGCAACGCAGATTCCAGACGAAGTTGCGAAACTGGTCATCTACCGGGCCTTCGTCCAAGGCGTTCCCAAGCAGTTGGCCCGGCGAGTCCATGACCTGTACTTCAATCCGCATGTCGAACAATTCGCTGCGCGGACGACTCGGAGCCTGTCCAATGCGTTCACGAGCGCGTTCAAGGATCTCGATCCAATTCCGCAGTTCCGGGCCACCGCGAAGCTGGCATCATTCCTCGATGCGACCACAGCCTCACGCAATTGACCAAATCAAGATCAAGACGGCAGTCGTCGTGAGAAGTAAGAAGGGAGGCAGCTCTTTCGGTTTTCGTTCTGACGAATATCAATTGGGCTCGGCATGGACGGCGCGGGCCCGCGGGTTCAGCGGGAGACCGTGGATAATTGTGAGACGCTCGAGGCTCTGAATGATTTGAGAAACGCGACAATCTGCCAGCGCTGGGGCTCTGGGAGCTTGGACCAGTCGGGCATGCCGCGCCGGACTCCTCCGTTGGTCAGAATCCAGAACAGCGCGCCCGGCATCGCCTGCTGCACCTGTTCCTTCAGCAGACTTGCCCCCTCTTTGTCCCTCCCGCCTTCATTCCATGGAACTCGGCGAAATGCTGTTCAAAATTCGAAATGTTCGAGAGGCCGTGGAGGATCCACCTTGACCCCGCCAGTTTAGTTGAACTAACATTCAGCGCCGTGCCGCTGACAACGTTCTCAGCACTGCGCATCAACGCTATTCCATTCGCTGGTCACTTTTAGCGCTCACCAGTAGCACCGGCAAAGGAGTCACCCATGAGTGTCATCATGTGCGCGTTCCTTCGCGCATATTCAAGACGCTTTTTCATAGGCCCTTACCAAGCACTCGTTAGGTTTGCGTCCATGCTGACACCGCTCTTCATTTTGAGCGGCGCAGTCAGCGCCCAGGTCGCGCCGACGACCAGGCTGTCGGGAGAGGTGGTGGACAGCTCAGGAGCTTATGTGCCGGGCGCCCAAGTCGACCTCGTAATGTCGGGCACGCAGTTCACCCGGCACACGGTTACTAATGGCGAGGGACGCTTTCTATTTGATCTCGTTCCTCCGGGCAGCTATGAGTTGAATGTCTCTGCCAGCGCATTTGCCGTATTTCATCAGAGCGGTATCCAGCTTGACGTAAACGTCCCGGCAAACCTGAAGGTGCCCTTGACGGTGCGAGGGGCGGTACAGCAGGTGAACGTGGTGGGAAATGCTCCGATGATCGATACCGAATCGGGAGCTCTGCGTCAGGTTGTAAACGAAAGGTACATTCACGAAATGCCTTTGGAAGGCCGGAACGCCGCGACGCTCGTCTTCATGGCGCCCGGCACAGTGACGGGCAAGGGAACCGACCGGGCTTCCTATGCGAGCACCAGCGATACAATCGCCGTATCCGTAAATGGAACATACGGCAATCAGGTGGCCTACAAGCTGGATGGCGCGACTCACGAGGACAATATCACAAATCTAAACGCGGCGTTCCCCCACCCGGACGCGCTTGCCGAATTCAGCGTGGAGACGAACAACTTCGACGCGCGATATGGCGGCTCTGGCGGCGCTGTGGTTAACATTGTTACGAAATCGGGAACGAACTCACTTCATGGGTCGCTGTTCGAGTACCTGCGGAATGGAGCGCTGAACGCGACCAACTACTTTGCCTCGCACAAAGACGCGCTAAAGCGTAATCAGTTCGGCGGCTCGATCGGCGGGCCTGTTATCCACGATAAGCTATTTTACTTCGGTTCGTATCAGGGCACGACTATCGCGAATACCTCCAATGCGAATACAGCCTTCGTGCCCACCGACGCCGAGCGGCGCGGCGATTTTTCCGCCGTCAACAAGCAACTTGTAGATCCGGTCACGAAGGTCCCATTCCCGGGCAATCAAGTTCCGGTTTCGAGCTTCGCCAGTGCGTTATTCAGCAAAGTCCCCACCTCCACCGATCCGACAGGGAAGCTCTTGTACGCGGTTCCCTCGGAGATCCGGGATCACCAGGGACTTGCGAAGCTGGACTACAACCTGGGAAAACACCAGTTCTCCGGAAGCTTTTTTTACGTGCACTACAGCGACCCCGGCTGGAATGGCGGAAATACGCTGCTGAACTACAAGATTGGGCAGCTTCAAACCACCAAGGAGTTCAAAGTCAGCGATACATGGACGATCAGTTCGAGCCTACTCAACTCTGCGACATTCGCCGGGCTTAATCTCGATTCCATCCAGACCCGTACCGCCCCCTTTTCGATCTTCGACTTCGGTACGATCAACGCCACGAAACCGGCAGAGCAGTTTCAGGAGACCGGGCTCAACGTGACCGGTTTCTCCGGCTGGGGCACCGGTGGCTCGCAGCCTCCCGGCGAATGGATTCGCGCTAACTACGAAGTCTCGGATGTAATAACGTGGCTCCGCGGCAATCGCATGATGCACATGGGAGCGACCTACACTCCCTACGCCAAGTTCGATTCGAAAACGGGATTCCAGGAAGAACCGGTGTTGAGGTTCGACGGTTCTGGATCGGGTAACGCACTGGTTGATCTCATGACCGGCTATGTGAGTTCATTTACGCAAACCGCGGGCAAGGCGAAGTTCACGCGCGGCCCTCAGATCAGTGCATTTGTTCAGGATACCTGGCGCGTGATTCCGCGGCTTTCCCTGGATTTCGGTCTACGTTGGGAGCCCTTTATCCCCTATACCGACCCCATCGAGAATCAGGTTGGGGGATTCATCCCCGGATTCAAGTCGCAGCGGTTCCCGAACGCGCCAGTGGGGCTTGCCTTCGCTGGGGATCCTGGTTTCCCGACCGGCGGCATCTATGCGGACACCAACAACTTTGCTCCCAGACTAGGATTCTCGTATGCCGTCCGGCAGGGACGGTATCCAACCACGATCCGCGGCGGTTGGGGTATGTTTTACATCATGCCTTTCATGAAGTTGTACAACAATTTTGTACAGAACGCCCCCTTCAGTCCCTCGGTAACACTTTTCGGCACGAACCTGTTCGATCCCTACGGCAGCGCCGGCGTTACCAACCCATTCCCGCCGTTCGCTCCAGTTCACGCCGATGCCAAATCTCAGTTCGTGCTGCCGCAGCAATATCAGTACTTCGACACGCATTGGGGGCTGGGGCGTACGGACGCATTTAACCTCACCATCGAACAGCAATTGGCCTCTGACCTTGTGTTCCGCGCTGCTTACGTCGGAACGCAAGGACGCGATCTGCAGTACTTCGAGGAGCGTAATCCTGCCGTCTTTCAGCCGGGAGCGACAGTCAGCAACACGAACGCGCGCCGTCCTCTGGCGCCAACCTATGCGTCGCTGATCGAGATGAACAATGACGGCATCTCCAACTACCACTCTTTGCAGCTGACGCTGGAGAAGCGCTTCAGTTCCCGGTTCTCGGCGATCTTCAATTACACATATTCGAAGTCGCTCGACAATCAGTCTGTGGACAATCAGTTCACAGTCTCCAATCCCGACCCGTTCGTTCCTGATTTCAATTACGGACTGTCGGATTTCGACACCCCACATAATCTCTCCGTCTGGGGAATCTGGGATTTGCCGCGATTGAGCGGCACACCCTGGCTCCTGCGCGCCGCCGTTGGCGGTTGGGAAACCGCCGGTGCCCTTGCCTGGCGCAGCGGCACACCCTTCACCGTCATCTCGGGACAGGATCGCTCGTTGAGCGGAGTCGGCAACGATCGCGCCGATCTTATCGGCCATCCAATTCTGCATGGGGATCGCTCCCGGGCGGACGTGGTCGCTCAATACTTCAACGCAGCCGCTTTCACGCTGAACTCTCCCGGCACGTTCGGCACTTCCGCGCGTAACCCGCTGCGCGGGCCGGGCCTGTTCAATCTTGATTGGGCGGTGCAGAAGTCTTTCGGAGAGAACCACAAAACGTCAATCCGCGCGGACTTCTTCAACGTTTTTAACAACGTTCATTTGAACGCGCCAGGGGCAAACGTGAGCAGCGCGTCCACCTTTGGGAAAATCACGTCCACCGGCGATCCGCGTATTGTCCAGGTGGCACTGCGGTACCAGTTCTGAGGACCTGGATCATGAAACACTTTCTCGCCCTTGCGGTGTTACTGGTTTGCGGTGCCGCGCGCGCCAGCGGGCCGGAGTTTTTCGTGAACATGGCTGATCCGCAGATGGGCATGTACGCGGGGAATCAGAACACTTTGCAGGAGCAAGCCAACCTTACATTCGTGGTCGCCAGCATCAATCGACTGAAGCCCGCCTTCGTGGTTGTCTGCGGTGATCTCGTGAATCGTGCGGGCGACGCCGAGCAGATCGCGCAATATCGACGCATCATTCGTGAACTGGATCCGCAGATTCCGGTTTACAACGTAGCTGGCAATCACGACGTAGGCAATCAACCCACAGAGCAAACCTTGGCGCAGTACAGAAAGAACTTTGGGCCGGACTACTACACGTTCGATTCCAACGACGTGCGCGGGATCGTTCTGGACTCGAACCTGATCGCAAGTCCGGAAAGTGTTCCCCATGAATCAGAAGCGCAGGAGAAATGGCTTGTCACGGAGTTGCAGCGCGCGCATGCAGAGGGCGCGAAGCGCATTTTCATCTTCCAGCACATCCCGTACTTTCTCGAGCGCCCCGATGAGCCTGACCAGTATTTCAACATTCCGACCAGCATTCGCCAACATTACCTCAAGCTTTTTCATCAATATGGTGTGCACTACATCTTTGCCGGCCACTATCATCGCAATGCTTCGGGCCATGACGGCGACGTGCACATGATTACCACCGGAGCCGTTGGTTTGCCCATCGGTGCAAGCCGGTCGGGGTTTCGCATTGTGCGATTGGCGTCAGGCGTAGAGAGCCGTTTTTTCGACCTCGGTGCTATTCCGCACGCCATCGATCCCAACAAGGAGTTGCCGTCTGCTCCGGCCTTTGAGGAGCCGAGTCCATGATTCCCCATTCGGCGAATTCTGACGTCAAGTGTGGAAGGGGGACGGAAAGCGCTAAAGCTACTCGAACAGGCGGCCGCTGCGGGCGGAACGACTTAATTTGACCCTCGTTGCGGTCCGACCGCACGAAGTTTCTTGCAGTGGGTACCTGGCAATCCAGTCGTGCGCCACGCTAGCCTGGATTCCCACGTGAGCGCGATGGTTAACAGGAGAAAAGCAAAATTCCAGTTCTAGCTTGATCAAACCGCGATGTGTGTTAGATGTTCTAGAAATGTAAATCTTGTATCCACCATGTCATGTG